>Ga0126381_100001845_pt1 | contig 22746 bp, 19 predicted proteins | sample PanSoiMetPlot_28_FD_96465 | JGI IMG/M metagenome (GOLD analysis project Ga0126381, IMG submission 96465) | Tropical forest soil microbial communities from Panama - MetaG Plot_28 | ecosystem: Environmental > Terrestrial > Soil > Tropical forest > Bulk soil | place: Panama | collected 2016-02-17 | reverse complement strand
TGCAGGATCAACAACTGAAAGGGAACCGGCTGAAGCCGGCTCCCCCGACCATCGTCTCGATGAGTCTCCGGCTGGCTATTCCTTGGCGAGTTGCTCTCCAGCAGAGCTCGCCTCCGCTTCGCCGGCCGAGGACCATTGTGGCGGAGACGATACTGTTTGAGAAGCAAAAACCATTAAACGGCGAGTGTGCCATTCGCAGTTTGTCTCAACCGAGGGGTTCACCCCAAGGTACTGCGCCCATCTTGTACGCAGAAAGGGAAGCAGCCTGGACCGTGCGTTTGCACGGCAGGAAACCAGTCAGCCGGCCGAGGGGTCCACAGCCGCACTTGCGCGGTTCGGCTGGCTTCCCCGGCCGGCTTTCAATTTATGCCGAGTCTGGGATAGTTTGCGTCCTGCGGACTGGAGCACCTACTGCGGCAGTTCGAAAATGGCCACTACGCGACGCGCCCAACCGGCTGGAATTTGAGGCTGATTCGTGTTCGCCGCCGATTCGGCCTTCACCCTGTCAGGTCGGAAGTCGCGGGTTCGAGCCCCGTCGTCCCCGCAATTCCTTTCAATGACTTCCAGACAATTTGGGATTGGCGGTTTCGGCATCATTCGCCGATGCTACAGTTTTCGGCGTAAGCTTTTGATTCAGTGGTCGCGTTGCGCTCCACCGCGCGCTTCCTCGTGGAACTTTAGCGACCTGCCATTAGCAACCGGGGCCCTGTTCGCTCCCGCCGCACGATCACTCACCTGTGTCAGTTGAGATTCTGCGCCTGATGCCCGCAGGATTTCGATCTTGTCTCGAACTCATTGTCCGAACGAACGCTCGCACCGGTTCACCCAGCCTCCTCAGTTTTTTGCAAATCTCGTTTCCGACCGAGCCGGTAGCGCCCACAACCAGAACCATCTTCGTTCTCCTGAAGGACAGAGGTACATCCTCCGCCGAGTCTTCGTAGCCCTCGGTGATTCCTCTTGACAGACGCACTCATGAACGCATCTCGGTCGGCGACTTGATCTTTACTGCACTAACCGTGAATGTCCGTTTCCGGTTCCGGTTGGATCGTCGGGCACGCGGTACCAATCCGCTCTCCGATCGCTCTTTCCGGGGCTAGCGATATGTCGTGATATCGGCGAGCCTTCTGATGATCACCGTTGGCCGCTGTCTGGTGATCGCGGAGTGTGCAGGAGAAATCAAACCACCCCCGTGTCGAGTGTCGAATTGGTTGTAGAGCAATCAATGCCGGTCTGGCGGCGGCATGTCGGGAGGATGTTTAGCACAACTCCTCCCGAAAATCCGCTGCGACGTTCTCGTTATCTCTGCAATTAAAAACAACATTTTCATCTGAATAGATCGACAGCGCCAAATCATGACCGTCCAGGGTCCGGGCCATGGAGACCGTAGCTGTCCTGAACCAGATTGAGCGTGACGCCGACCCGTCACGCCATGAAAAGGCTTCTCGCTTTTGTGTTCGCTTCCGGCCTTCTGAACGCCGGCCAGATTTCGGTTCGGGTTTACGATCTCTCCGGCCTCGTTCCCGCCACGCTCGAACGCGCCATCAATGAAGCATCACGCGTCTTTGCTCAGGCGGGCGTCGAGGCCCGTTGGAAAGCCGGTGACCCGAATGCGCAGGAGGCGCATGAAACCGATCAGAGCGCGCCATCGGCTTTTCGCGATCGCCATGTTCGCGCCTACCTTGTGGTCCGGATCGGCCGCGGCCTGGCCGTTCACGTTCCGCCGACCGCGCTCGGCATATCCTACCCCCACGCGCAGTTCGGCGTCAGCGCGACCATATTTGAGGAAAGAATCGAAGACCTCTGCAGAACGCCCGGCGTCGATTTTGCGATGCTGCTCGGATACGCGATAGCCCACGAACTCGGGCACGTAGTCCTTGCTTTGGACGATCACTCATCAGCAGGCATCATGCGCGCCCGACTTGGGCCAACCGAACTTGTGGCTGCGCGACTGACAATGCTCGCATTCACACCTGATCAGGTAATACGGATCAGGCAATTCGCCGCAAGGCAGGAACAGGCGCAGAGTGCCGGAAAACTCATCGCCGTCCGGAGTCAACGATAAGGCTACTTCAAAAGAAGTTTCGGACCAGCATCAAGTCACTATTATCCGGGGTGTCGTACTGGCAGTAGAGCAGCCAGTGCCGGTCCGGCGAGACGGTCATCCCGCCGCCTAGCGGCCGAGACGGGTTGAATACCAACTGAGATTTTTTCGTGGCCAAATTAAAAAACCGGACAGAAGGAGGCCCCGATCCGACATACCATGCTCCCTCGCGTTTGACCACGAAAAACGACCCGGCGTCGGACCGCTCTACGTGCTCGATCACCATTCTCTGATCAGATCCATCAGTCGCCGCCCTCCAGATACTGCCGGCATGTCCGAACCAGACTGTCTTGCCGTCCTCCGATTCCACCGGATCTACGCCCAAATCTCCCACATTATTGAATGCCACTATTTGGACGGCGCGGCCTCCACCCGACGGCGCTTTCCAGATGCCATTGGTTCTTTTGAACCAGATCCATTTTCCGTCACGCGACCAACTTGCCCTGTAGCTTCCAATCTGATCGCTGGTTATTTGTCGCGGAGTACCGCCTCGCGCGCCTACCGTAAAGACCTGCCAATAATGACCGACCGTCGAGTCGAACGCAATACTCTGACCATCGGGAGACCAGTTGGGAGTGCCCGATGCGGTGGTCGTAGTAAGCTGCCAGGCGTTTGAACCATCCGAATCGCAGATCCAGACCTCACTGTTTCCAGAGCGGAATGATTGAAAAGCGATCTTCGTACCGTCGGGAGAGTATTGCGGCTCCTTGTCCAACCGTGTGGACGCAATGAACGGGGCGGCATGCGCCGCCGGTTCCAACAGATTCACTCGCCAGATGTTGCTATCGGCAGAGATATACGTTTCATATGCCAGGCGGTGGCCCTGCGTCGAGATGGTAGGACCAGATGCGTTATCGCCCAGAGGCAAGAGGACGGGCTTTGCTGTCCCGTGAACGGCTATCCTCCACAACGCCATCAAGCCCCCTTTGGCGCTCGAGAATACAAGGGCGCGGCTATCGGCGGTCCAGGCGATTCCTTCTGTGTCGACGTTGTCGAAAGTAAGTCTCTTCGGCTCCTCTTTCGGTGAGTAATCTCGCTCTAGGGAAAGCGTGTAGATGTCGCTTGAGTTTTTCGATCCCGCGGCGCCCGAGAAATAGCGGGCAAATGCCAGTGTTTGCCCATCCGGCGATATGACCCCGTACCAATCGCCCACCATTCCTCCGAATGCATTTGCCGGACGCCCCGGCTCTGGAGGTGTTAACCACCGCTTTTCGCCGGCTTCCACCGAAACCAAAGCGATTCGCTTCGCAGGACCACTCTGATCCTCAGCAGAAGAGACAACAACCCAGTGTCCGTCGGGCGACCAGCCATCCGCAGAGCATTTCTCGCCGTAAAAACGTGCGACCTCATGTACCGGCCCGCCGAGCGGAGGAATCACCTCGACCCCGCACATTGGGCGCACGTTTGTATTCCGCTCTACGCGAGTGAATGCGATCCATCGGCCATCTGGCGACCAAGCGGGACAACGGCTATTCCCATCCTTGGTCAGGCGGAGCGGCTGTCCGGGCCCGATGGATCTTAAGTAAATGTCGCTGCTACTTCCGTCTTCAGTGATCCAGCTGAACGCGACCTGATTACCATCGGGCGAGAAACTCGGGTGCATTTCAACCCCCGGATAACTCGTCAGTGGCTCGGGGATCAGCGTTTCTCCCGTGCTCATCCCTTCTGGCGCAGTGTGGAAGACGGCAGGCCCGCTCGCTGCAGCGACCACAACGAGAACTGGCACAAGCAGCCAACTCCGCCGCCAGCGCGGTCGCTCCGGCAGCGCCTTAGGCGTCGAAGCCGCAACTTCTTCAACGGCTATGACCTCGACAGCAGCGATGAATCGATATCCGCGTCGCGGCAGAGTCTCGATGAACCGGGGATTGCCCGACGTATCCGACAGCGCCTCGCGCAACTTCCGCATGGCGCTGTTGATCGCGTTCTCATAATCGACATAAACTTCGTTGGGCCAGAGCCGCTTCTGAATCTGCTCCCGCGAAACCAGTTCGCCCGGAGTCTCCAGAAGCAGGAGTAGAATCCGAACCGGCTGTTCCTGAAGTTTCAGCCGCAAACCGCTCTTCCTCAACTCGCCCGTTCGCGGACGGAACTCAAACGGACCAAAGCGAACGACCTCCGGCGCGTGTGGCAGCGGCATCGTGGGATGGATGTTAGCACAACTCTGCCCTGAAATCGATGCCAGTACCCTCGACATATAGCTGACTAACCACCCCGTTTTCAAACAAATAGACGGACAGACCCAAATTAGAATGATCCAGGCTCAGCGTAGTGGACACTGCCGCTGGCCTGACCTAGATTTCAGGCAAAGGAGAGCACTATGAAGACGACCCCGATCCGGACACAGCGCCGTTACTCTCGCCCACGGCTGGTGCCATCGACCATTCACATACCAGACACCCGTTAAGACTTACTCCGAAGGGTTTAGCGGCCGATGAATGCGAAACTGCAATCGGGCTTTCTGCTTGTAGTGTCCTTGTTTGCGCTGCAAGAGGACCTTCCAGACTGGCAGGTAGAGGTCAGTGCCGGGAAGATGGCCATGGATGCGGGACGTTATATCGATGCTGATCGCATTTACGCCGGGTTGGTCGCCTCACGGAAAACTTCAGGTATTTCGAATTTGCGACTTGCCTTCGCACTCGCTCATCTCGCATTGGCGCGGACAGCGGAAGGCCGGCACATGGAGGCCGCCGGCATTATTCATCAATCTATTGCGGTCCTGGCAACAGATTCAACCGATTCGGCTGCTCACCCGGAAATTGCAGCCGCAATCTGGCAAGTGATTGGGACATGCTTCTATTACCAAAGACAGTATGGGGAGGCGGAGCGGGCTTACGTCAAATCCTTGGATCTGTTACAGAAATCCGAAGGCGGCGACTCGCGCGCGATTGTCGATTTGTTGTCGAATCTCGGATCGATTTACCAAATCGAGCACCGCAATCGTGAAGCAGAGGCTGCGCTCAGTCGAGCTACTGCATTGATTCAGAAGATGAATCCAGTCCCGGCCTATCTCAAAGCGTCTCTGCTTAACAATATCGCGGTGCTGGATCGATCGTCGGGCAGGCACGCGTGCGCAAGGCTCGCTCTTGAGATGGCTCTCCGGTTAATTGGATCGTGCCAGGACTGTGATGCAGTAATGATCGTCCACGTCGAGAACAATCTTGCCCTTGAATATATGGACCAAAAGAGATACAAGGAGGCCGTCGACCTTTTTTCCCGTGCGGTCGCCGTTATTCAGACGGGAACGCCACTTCCACGCACCGATGTCGCCCGGATTCTTTCACATTACGCGCAGTGTCAGCGAAAGTTCGACAAAAGGGAGATACCCCGGATTCAGGCGCAGGCCAAAGTGATTCTGAACAAGTACCCTGCTCAACAGTCGGGCGACCAGGTCATGGATGTCACGTTACGCGGTAAATGACTGAGGCCGAAGAATGTTCGCCAACGCGTTTGTGAAAATCGATAACGTGCTCTCGACATCTCTCTTGTTAACAACCACAGTTTCAATTACATAGACGGACAGACCCAAATTAGAACCATCCAGGCTCAGCGCAATGGAGGCGTGACCTAGATTTCAATGGAGAGCACTATGAAGACGAGCCTGATTATCTTTTTACTGGCATTCTCATCTCCGACCGTATTCGGTCAGGGCTGCAAGAATGTGCCGATCAGCGTCAATGTCACGATTAGCTACAACTACACATTCGGCGGCGTGTCCTTTGCCAGCGCCGTCTATCCCGACAGCGCCTCGGCATACAGTGACGGAGTCAACGGCGTGAGGGCCTTCTTTAATAGCTGCAGTGGGGATCTGATCCTCGATCTCTACAGCTCAACACGTCAGGTTGGATTTTCGTTTCAAAACTTCGTCTCGACGAACAGCTACACTCCTGGATGGATCTCCACGCCCTTCTTCACTTCCGAAGCCTATCTCGTCGTCAACAACCTGCTATACAACTACAACGCAAGTGCTTCGTATTCATTCACCACGGGTGCCGAACTCGGATTCACGCCGCCCGGCGGCTCCAGCAAGACCGACGACTACCTATGCTTCCACAATCCAACGGCGAATGTTACAGGAGGATGCCTAAACGTCAACTATCCGGACAACACCTCTTTGTTAGTGGTGCAGCACACGCCGGCCAACCCCGCGACGGGAGCCGTGGAAACCTGGACAGTTAACCCGGACAACACCAATATGAATCTCTCCGGAACTCCCACGGCCACTCAGGTGGGAGCGTTGCAGCTTCCCTCACATGGCAATAGTGGTCCGATCAATGCCGGCCAATTCAGCATGCCATTTCAGTTCATTGTGACGCTCAAGTAACCGACGCAGATACGCCCGGCCCGAGGTCATCATGCTGAGCATTTCTCCGCATGCCAATGCGGCGAAATCACCGGTGTCCTGAGTTGGTGCTGAAGAAGCTCGGTCGCACCCTTATTGCGTTTCGCTCCCGTACTTACGGGAGGCGCGCGAACAGAGGCGTACTGTAGCACCAAATCCGGGCGTATTACCGGCAACTGGTACGTGTCAGGACTCAGCGTTGGGTTGACTTGACCAGCGCGCACGGTTCAGAGGGACATCTGCGCGACGGGTGAGGCTAGTGATATTCGCCAATGTCATTGCGCGCTCGCGCAGAGTAGACGCGAGCGGCAACGACGCCTGAAAAACCGCAAAGGCATCCGGATATCGGGCGTCGGTGAAGGCAGTATAGCCATCGTGATGGAGTATCGCCCAGTTCCGTTCCGAAGTTTCGGTCTTCGCAAAGTCCTGCCCGAGCGCCGAAGCCGCGACCACAAGGGCCAGCAGGCTACACCCCTTCCACCTAAGCCCATTTGAACGAACGTCGTCTGGTCTGCGCTGCGTATTTCCTGCCATTGGTGTCGAACAGGATGCATGAGCACGCACGAGGAATTCGCCGCGCCTCACTTTCGTTGGCTCCTCGGTTGGGGAAGTAGTTCGGCGACATCTACAGGTCCGGCCGTGCCGGAATCGCCTCCCAATGCAGTGATCCGATTCTGGATGGCACGGGCGTCGCTGCGACGATGATCCTTGCGGAGGACATCGCGATAGGCGACCAGGAGCGGCCGAACTTCGGAGGAATCCGCACGCGGTTCGCTGTCGGCAATCGCGAGGGCATGGGCGAGATCCTGCTCGGCTTTGCCCCAATCGCGCTGTCTCGCCCACAAGACGCCGCGGGTGTTGAGGAGTTTGGCGCGATCCCACGCGACGGCATCCGGAGCGTGCTCAAGAACCGAGAGCGCCTCGTCGAGGACCAAATGGGCCTCGTTCCAGCGTCCCGCTTTGAGGCGCAGCAATCCGAGGCAGGTGAGGAACGCTCCGGCATCCGCGGTATTCCCGCGCCCGGCACGTCTTAGGTCCTCAACGGCGGCGATATATTGCGAGTCGGCTTCCGCCCACCGACCTTCGGCTACTTGCACCGACGCGGCCAGCGCGCTCACGAGTGCGCGATCCTCGGGCTGGCTGACCGGAATCGACTGCAGCCTCTTCAGAACCTGCCTCGCCTGATTGAGCCTCCCCAATTCAAGCCGAATTGAGACCAGGATGCCCAAAGGCCGCACGAGCGCGGGACCCTCCGGAGGCAGAGTCTCCTCCAGGATGTGGACGGCGCGGGCGGCAGTCCGCTCCGCGTCGGCAAGCCTTCCCGACGCCCTAAGCATGGCTGACATATTGCTTAGCGCCAGTCCGATGCACCGGCGATCCGGCGGATCTCCTTGCAGGAGCGCCTGCGAGAGCATCTGCTCTGCCTCCTGCGATCGGCCGCTCGCCACGAGAACATCAACCTGCTGATCGAATGCCGCGCAGGCGTCGCTGACAATTCGAGATCGGCCTGAGGGCAGTTGCGTCGCGGTTTGCGCGTTGGCGACTGCGGCGATGAGATTCAGGCAAACCAAAGACGCTCGCATTTGGTAGCTCATGCGGCTCAGCGTGGCCCGATGCGCCGGCATGGGGCAGTGATTCACCGCTTCTTAACCGTAAAGTTCCTTTGCGAGGAGCGACTTACAGACCGGCGCGTGCGAGCCGATTGCGCTATGATGTGGCAAGCCTTAAGGCGACCTACATGTCGGCGCCTTGCACTCAGGACCAGATCCAGGAAGAGTTGAATCGGCTGCTGGCGAGCCGGCAGTTCATGGATTCACCGCGGCTCTCGCGTTTTCTCACCTATATCGTCCAAAAAACCTTGTCGGGCGAAACCGACGAGATCAAGGAATACACCATTGGTCTGGCAGTCTTCGACCGGAATACCGACTTCGATCCGCGACTCGACAACATCGTCCGGGTTCAGGCAAGCAAACTGAGGAGCCGCCTGAACGATTACTACGGGTCCGAGGGCTCCTCGAATTCAGCCCAGATCCGACTTCTCCGTGGCTCTTACGTTCCGGTCTTCGACTGTACGCCGGACGGAATAGCCTCCCCGATAGCATCGGTCCCGATGCCAACGTCAACCCGGGCCCCAACACGTGTCTGGTTCTGGCTGGCTGCCGCGTTTGTCCTGATCCTGACTTTTGCCGCGGGATTATTATCGGCTCTTCGGATCAAACCGCAGGCGCCTCGCGCGAGCCAGATACGGTTTGAGATACCGGAACCCGACGGATGCCGATTCCTGGCATCTCCTCAACTCTCGCCCGACGGGAAGAAAGTGGCTGTCGGTGTTCTGAGAAAGGAGACCGATGCGGCAATTTACGTTCATAACCTGGAGTCAGGCGCCGGAGAAATCCTGGCTGGCACGGCCGGCGGGCGCTTTCCCTACTGGACACCGGACGGAAAATCTCTGATTTTCAGCAAGGCTTCAAGGTCATTCCGTGTGGACCTCGCGAACGGCGGCGAATCAGTGTCGATAGCTCCCACGGACACCTCGTTCGGCGTAGACGTGAACCGCGACGGCGTTATTCTGTTTGCGGGAAACCCCGGCCCTGTTCGGCGGCTCTCACCTTCGGGCGGTGGGCTGACGGCTGTTACCACCGTCGATAAGCCCGAGGTGGCGCACGTCTTTCCTCGTTTTTTTCCTGACGGGAACCACTTCCTGTATCTGGCCCGGAACGAAACGCCAGGCGACAGCGCGATCTATGTCGCCTCGCTGGACGGCAGGCTGAAGAAGCGCATCGTGCAGACCGAAACACGGGCGTTGTTCGTCGTGGGACCGGAAAGCATATCGAGCAAAGGCTACTTATTCTTCGTGCGAGGCGGTGAACTGCTCGTCCAGCCATTCGATGCGAACCGGCTGGAACTGTCAGGCTCGCCGCGGCACGTCACGGGCGATATTCAGGAACTTCCGTACGGGGCTTCGACATATTGGGCATCCTCAGGCGCCCTAGCCTATATGACCGAGGGGGGATTCCCCGGGCAGTTGACCTGGTTCGACCGGACCGGAAAGGTGATTGGAAAACTGGGACCGGTGGCGGATCTGGGCGATCCGGTTCTCTCGCCGGCCGGCACGCACGTGGCGTACGATCAGGCCGACGGATCGAATCGCGATGTCTGGACAATGGAGATCAAATCGGGAAAAACGACACGCATCACCTTCGATCCCGAAGTCGATCATGACCCGGTATGGTCTCCGGACGGCAGCCGGATCGCGTTCGAATCGCACCGGACCCCTCAGGGGTTGTACGTCGCCCGATCGCAGGGAGGGACTGCGGAATCACTGGCCTTGCCCGGCGGTGATAGTCTTTCAGACTGGTCTCGCGATGGGAACTTTCTGCTGTTTGGCTCCATGCGGTCGGAACCGGGCGCGTCTTCCATCCGGTTAATGCCGCTCACCCTTAACCGCAAACCGCTGATTTGGATGCATGCAGGCAAGGCCCGATGGCCGGTGTTGTCTCCGAACGGGAAATGGATCGCCTACGCGTCCACTGAATCTGGCCGGAGCCATATCTACGTGCAGCCGTTCGATGCAACGTCGGGGCCGGATTCCGGAAAATCGCAGGTATCTACGGGCGGAGGATCGCAACCCTCGTGGCGCGCGGACGGGAAGGAGCTTTTCTACCTTTCCGCGGACAACGTCCTGATGGGCGTCGGCGTGAGACCGGGCACGCCGTTCGACTATGAACGCCCGGCGCCGCTTTTCGATACGCGGCTTCGCGTTCTGCGTGGCCCGCGAAACGATTACACCACGCACGATGGCAACAGGTTTCTGATCAGGGTACCTGCTTACAAAGAGACAGCCTCGCCGATTCACGTGGTCGTGAACTGGTCTGGCATGTTCGGAAATTAGAATACAATCCTTCAGCTCTTGAGCCACATTCGCCGTTGCATCGCCTATGCTAAACACCCCTGCCGCCATGACTAAAGAGACGCTCATGGCCCCCAGCGCAGTCGAATGCCTTCCGATATCTGTCCTTAACGCGCGTCACGTTATCGTCTGGTCGTGTGGTATTCCCACAGACGAGTCTTGCCCGGATCGCTAGATGGATTCGCGAAGCTCTCTGCCAATAGGCTTGAGCCTGATGCTCTACGCAACTTACACTTAGATGGCCATGTTAATTCCACCGACAGCGCGACAGTTCTCTAACCAGCAGCTCACTACTTCGTCCAAGGTAGTCGGAAAGGTATCGACCTCGGCCAGCGGATGGTAACCTTGACTGAAGTCAAGCAACCAGCAGTCCGTTCCATACGAGTAAGACGACGCGGCAGTGGAATCCTTCTTCTCCAGCAACTGCTTCATAACAGCATCCCGCTTCCTCTGGGTGCTGAACCCCAAGCTGATTCCAGTTGCCCAATTCAGCTGGTCATCTCTAACTCCGAGATAGTAATACAAGATCAACAGGGTGTATGGTGCGAGCTGGATTTTTGCTCCGATGTAAACCTCCGTCTCGTCCCATTCCGTTGCTGTATCTACGGTGGGGTACAAGTGAAGGCGGACCTTTTTTGCACCCAAGTCCGAAACCCCAATGCTGTCACCCAAATCCTTGGCGTGCTGGTTCAAGACCCTCTCGCAAATCTCGTATGCCGCAGCATTGAAGTGGCGCATTGCAGCAATGGTTTTGGTGTACAGCCCTGATCCCTGCAGAAGTAGTGTCCGCACTCCCTCTGACATCTGCGCAGGTCCTTTTGGCACGGTTATTTCTCCTGGCTGGGCAGCTTTTGTAAGTATCGGAACGTTCGAGAATCTATCTTCGGCACGCTGGCACCATCCACTTCACTAAAGAGTTTGCGAATGCCGTCCCGACTAAACTTGAGTATGTTCTGCTCGACGGCTCCAATGAATGCCAGCAGCAATGAAGCGATCACAACGCCTCTCTCCTGGGTTACAGCAGGTACGATCCTGCGCGCTTCAAGGCAAAAGGATTCCCAATTTCTAGCTCGAAATCCGAAGACAGTTTCATTATCCGGATAATCTTTTGTGAGGAGCACAAATCGGGTTTCGACTCTCCCCGCATCCACTGCTTCTTTGTATCGACTCTGTTTTTCAAAGCTCTGGTCAAATTTCTTAAGTTCGATGACGATTCGAGCATCGTCTCCAAACCATACATCTAAGTCCAGATAACCAACCCAAGGCTTATCCTTCTGTTGGCCCCAAATCCGGAGTTCGCGCGTAACAGCTGAGACATTCGGTATTGAGGCATTGATGAAACGCGGATCACCAGCGATTCCGAATAGAGTGCAGATCCAATCTCTCCGGGTAATAGCCTCTACGAGCCATTGCAGCCAGTCAGAGTACGCGGGTTCGGATTCGTCTTGCAACCAACGATGCATTCCATAGTCAACTCTGAAAGGTTCGGTGCCAACACCCAATCCGAGCAGCTCTTCATGATTCTTTATTAGACGCCTGGATTCTTCGCAAACCTCTCGAAGATATGGCTCTACTGACGATGTGAAACGGGCAACAGCCTCCCAATCCGCAGACGCGACCGCCTCGAACTGGAAGAGGTCCGCCAAAGCAGCAAATTGCTTCATCGCCTCGAGATACGTGGATAGCGAATCTGGGATCTCCATTTCGCGCTTCCCAGCACGGTTCAGTATAAACCGACCATCTACCTTCGGTCTTTATCGACTCCAACTCCTGTCCGTAACGAGTCGTCAGGCGCCGTTGGGGAAGACGCGTTGCCAACCCGCGAGCGAGTCATGGGTACAATCCTACGCGAATCGACCATATGGCCCGCACAAAGGCCAGGGGCGAAGGGGAGCAGAAGGGCCGCGCGGAAGATATCCGCAGTCTTCCGGCACCCCAATTCAGCGCGGCCAGATACCTACCGATATGTCGTGGATATCACCCGAGTGTTGCCAGCCAGGGCCAGATCCACTGAACCGTTTCTGGCCAACTCCCGTTTGACCGACGATCCGGCCAAGTCACAGGTGACTGTACCCAACTCCACTTTCTGCCCGGATTGACTGAGACATTGGGGACACGTATTAGTAACCGATTAGCTCGATCCCCGAATCGCGTTCGCCTTCGCCCGGAATCCGCACTGAGCCCGGCGGTCTGGCCGGACGACCAGCGGCCGGGTTGAAATCGAAAACTATAATCGGTGGGATGCCGAAGCCTACTGTGTTTGTCGGTTCTTCCTCGGAGCAACTTGATACAGCAGAGGCAATCAAAGATTGCCTTGACCCACACGAGGCGACAGTGACGATTTGGAATGAGGGCGTATTCAATCTGGGCCAGAGCACGCTTGATGATCTGATCAGAGCGGTCGATAGTTTTGATTTTGCGATTTTCGTTTTTGCTCCCGATGACCTCACTCGAATAAGAAAGACTGAGCAGCCGAGCGTCCGGGACAACGTCGTGTTTGAGCTTGGTCTATTCATGGGCCGTCTCGGAAAACAACGATGTTTTTGGGTTGTGGCGCGGGGCGATAAGGCGCCGCACATACCCACCGACCTGATTGGAATAAATACCGCGTCATTCACTCCACGTGAAAATCTTCGTTCAGCTGTGGGGTCGGCGTGCGCGGAAATTAAACGGGTTATCAGGAAGGCAGGCCGACGAACAGATACACAAGTCGAGGAACTCGACCAGCCCATGCTCTTGTGCGCAGCGTCGCCCCTATACGCGAAATACGACTTCGACGGGGATTCAAAAGCGATGAACGAAGCATTTCCAGGTAGAGTTTCGGTCGAAGCAAGTATCAACGGAAGCAAGCTTAGGCAGCTATTAGCCAACTCCAGATGGGATGTTGTGCATCTGGTTGTAAATGTACACAGCGTGAGCGGATCAATCATTCTGAGCGACCGCGACCACGAGGAGCGCGTCGGCGAGACATCGTCAGACATCATAACGGCCGAGGGAGTAGCGGCGTTGCTGCACGACCAACAGGTACGGCTGGTCGTTTTGGCGACCTGCGACTCTCTGGCACTCGCTGCTCGCCTGACTCGGGTGACGAACGTCATAGCTGGCATAGGCTGGCTGGACGGGAAGAGAGCGGCGGAGTGGGCGCAGCTCTTTTATGGATTTCTGGCTCGGGGGAGATCATTAGCCTCCGCTTTCGATCTGTCTCAAAAGGCTACGGACGTCCCTCTTGTGCTGCTCACCAAACGTGATTTTCGGCTGGCACTTCCGACCATTGATTGAATGTTGGTGCTTTCCACAAATTTCGGACCCGGCCAAAGGCTGTATCGTCCGAGGAGCCTCGCGCGGTCCGGGAACGGGCCGGGAACGGCGTTGCGGGAGATCACTCCACTGTTATGCCGGGCGATTTCACTTGCCAACTCTCACAGCGAATGACAATGGACGTTATCATTTATCACCCGGCACGAGGTGACCACAGTCCGGAGTCCATGAAAGATCACACTTTCGATTCCGAGCCGCAGCGCGTTAAGAAACTTGCATGTGCCGCAAGTCAGAGCTAACGTTCTGTTAGCTTCCGATATTGCCAAATAACACTGCCCAAAGGACTTATCTTATTGAACGAACTTGTTGTCGCAGATCGCGCCGCCGAATGGCGACGCCTCAAGTCGCTGGTGCTCGATAGCGTTTCGTCACCGATCACGAAGCGGGTCTACAACCTCGGCCTCGATGAATTTATCGGTTGGTACACGGCGGAATCGCGTCCGGCCGGATTTACCAAGGCGACTGTCGCCGCGTGGCGCGTCGCGCTCGAAGCACGCGGACTCGGACCTATCTCTATTAATGTCCGGATCACGGCTGTCCGGAAACTGGCCGTCGAAGCCGCCGACAACGGGTTGCTCGCACCGGAGCTGGCCTCCGGAATCGCTCGGATCAAGGGCGTTCGGACCCACGGCGTTCGCGTCGGGAACTGGCTCTCGCTCCAGCAGGCACAGGCCCTCCTGAACGCGCCGGACATCCGAACCAAAAAGGGGCTTCGGGACCGGGCGATGTTCGCAGTGCTTCTGGGCTGCGGACTTCGCCGCTCCGAACTGGCGTCACTGACCGTCAAACACGTCCAGATGCGCGACAGCCGTTGGTGCATTGTGGATCTGGTCGGCAAGCATGGCCGGATACGAACTGTTCCGATGCCGACGTGGACGAAGAATGCCGTCGGCGCGTGGACAATGGCGGTTGGGATCACCGAGGGCCACCTGTTCCGGCCGATCAGTCGCGGCGACCAAGTGCGCGGTGATCGAATGAGCGAGAAAGTGGTCTGGCAGATGCTGAAGCCGTATGTCGCGCGTATCGGCGTTCCGCAGGTGGCACCTCACGATCTCCGGCGAACAACGGCGAAACTGTGCCGTGCCGCTGGCGGCGAGCTTGAGCAAATCCAGATGCTGCTCGGCCATTCATCCGTTCAGACCACCGAACGTTACCTGGGGACGAAGCAGGATCTGGCGCACGCTCCGAATGACGGAATCAAATTGAAGCTGGCCGAATAGTCGATTCACGAACACTTCGTCTTCTCAAGTGGAAGTTGAGATGACTTATCGGTCTGAATCCGTGGCTCGGCCCTTCCGAGATCGCCGTTTCTGGACTGATGTGGCGCGACACCCCGGGCGAACGGATGTCAGAGACCAGCCCCTTAGCATCCTGCCCGCCCGAGGTGGGGATGTGGCTACTGTCGCCAGTCGCCGGTTGGAACTTGCCTCCGTTCGATGCGGGTGATGACGGCGACCGGGTCCAGACAGACGGCATGAATCTCATTACCGCTGTCACCGATCACGAAGAAGTAGTGAACTGACACCCCGGGGGCAACCTGAAGCGTGAACGTGCCTGAGCAATCACTGTTCACTGTGTATGTGCCCGTGTTGGTCTGCGGCACAATGTTGCCGTTGATGCTCGCCATTCCCCTGGCCGTGGTTCCGCCCCTTCCGTCGAACGTTTGCGCTCCGGCCTCGCCATAAGGCCCGATCGGAGCCGGCGCAGCGACAAGAAATCCCGTAACCGTGTATGCGAAGGTGCCTGTCAGGCTGGCACTAGAGCATCCTTGGTCGGCGGCCTTCGCCGCGGGGACAAGTCCCAGAACAATTGCGGTGACTGCGGCCATGGCAAAAGTCCTGGCGATAGCGCCGCGTTTCCTGAATGCGTCCCATGCGTTTAAGAATTGGTTCTGCTCGTTTGTCGTTGTGCTTTTCATGTGCGCTCCTTTTGTTCCTTTTCGAGTTCGATCGATTGGGTGGCCAGTCCGAATCCGGCTCACTCGGCATGAATAGGGACCGCGCGTCGAAAGGTTACAGGAGCACTGGGCGAAGAGGGTAGAATGAGCAATCCGAATCTGATCCCATGCCAAGTTGCCCTGACTGCGGCGCCGAGGTGGACTCTGCCGAACTCGGGGGACTATGTCCGAAGTGTCTGATCCGAGGCGCTTTCGAAAGTTCGGTTGAGCACGACTTCGAAACTCAGACCGTCGACGCGCCGACAGCGTCGGATGGTGACGATTTCGGCCGGTATGAGATCGTTCGGCCGCTGGGGGAAGGGGGAATGGGCACTGTGTACCTGGCTGAGCAGGCTGAGCCCATTCGACGGCGCGTGGCTATTAAGGTTGTGAAAGCCGGCATGGATACCAGCCAGGTGCTGGCACGTTTCCACAACGAGCGCCAGGCGCTGGCGATGATGGACCACCCGAACATCGCCCAGATCTTCGATGCCGGGGCGACCAGCAAAGGGCGCCCGTACTTCGTGATGGAGTACATTGAGGGCTCACCGATAAGCGAGTACTGCGATAACCGACGTATGATCACAAAGCGGCGGCTCGCGTTGTTCCTTGCGGTCTGCCGTGGGGTCCAGCATGCCCACCAGAAAGGCGTCATCCACCGCGATCTGAAGCCGTCGAATGTGCTGGTTACCGAACAGGACGGCAGCCCTGTTCCCAAGGTGATCGATTTCGGTATCGCGAAGGCCACTGACCAGTGGGCCGCAGAGAGTACGCTGCTCACGCAGTTCGGCCAGATCGTCGGGACACCGGAGTACGCCAGCCCGGAACAGGCAGACACGATGGCGGGAGACGTAGACGAGGCTTCGGATGTGTATTCGCTCGGCGTGCTCTTATACGAACTGCTGATCGGCGCCGTGCCGTTCGACGCGGCCAGGCTGCGCAGCGCGGGCCTCGCCGAAATGCTGCGAATCATCCGCGAAGACGAAGCGCCGCCACTGCCGCGGAAGCTCACCTCAATGGGCGCGGCTGCGACCGACATCGCAGCGCGCCGCCAGACTGACCCTGCTTCGTTGCGGCGTCTCGTCGATGGCGACCTGAACTCGATCACAATGAAGGCGCTCGAGAAGGCACCAGGACGACGTTATGCCTCGGTCGCAGATCTCGCGGCCGATCTTCAAAGACAAATGGAGTACCGGCCGGTGCTGGCGTCGGCCCCGAGTCGGCTCTACCGCGCGCGCAAGTTTCTCCTCAGGCACAGGCAAGCTGCGCTTGGCACCGCCGCGGGGGTGGTATTCGTCGGATTGAGCGGAGTGACAGCCTGGTCGCTTGCGCACGCCACGCACAGATCCAGGTTAAGCGACAAGGACATGATCGTCCTGGCGGATTTCGATAACAAGACCGGTGATCCGGTCTTCGACGACACGCTGCGTCAGGGGTTGTCGGTCGAACTGCAACAATCACCGTTCATCAGTCTGATCGCAGACCCGCAAGTCCAGAAGTCACTGGCCCTGATGGGCCAGCCGAAAAATGCGCGGCTGACCCCTGAAATCGCGAGGGAAATCTGCGAGCGCACCGGGAGCGCTGCGACTCTTGAGGGCTCGATCACGAGCCTCGGGAGTCGGTATGTACTGGGCTTGCGCGCAACGAACTGCAGGACGGGCAGCGTCCTAGATCAAGAGCAGATTCAGGCGGCATCGCGAGAGGATGTCCTCAACTCTCTCAATCAGATCGCGCGCCGCTTCCGAACCAGAGTTGGCGAATCGCTGACTACGGTGGAAGAACACTCGATGCCGCTCGTTGAGGCGACGACACCATCGCTCGATGCCCTCAAGGCATACAGCACGGCGGTGAAGGCGATTTTATCCGGCGGGGGCACCGAGATACCTTTATTCCGCCGCGCTGTCGAGATTGACCCACAATTCGCGCTGGCCATCGCGCATCTCGGCTTCGCCTACAGCGCACGTGGACAGTCCATATTGGCGGCCGAGTGCACCACAAGAGCCTGGAAACTGCGCGATCGGGTCAGCGGGCGGGAACGGTTTTTTATCGATTTCCTCTATGACCGGCAGGTGACGGGAAATCTGGAAAAGGCGTACCAGACCCTCGAGTTGTGGCAGCAGACCTATCCCGGCGGAGATCCAAATCCTCTGGGGTTATTAGGGGGCATTTCCACCCACGGGACAGGCCGACTTGAAAGAGCCGTCGAGGCATCCCAAAGCTTAATCGCTGCCGCACCCGACGTGCAAATCGGGTACGGCAATCTTGCGTCCGGTCTTTTTTTCCTCGACCGCTTTCCCGAAGCCGATAACGCCCTTCAGCAGGCTGATGAACGCAGGCTGGAGCCCCTTAATGAGCTGGTGATGCGATACCAACTCGCCCTGCTCAAGGGTGACACTGACCAGATGGGTCGTGTAGTGGCTCGGGCCAAAGGCAAGCATCGGGCGGAACAGCGCGTGGCTCACGCGGAGGCTCTTGCTTTGGCTCGATCCGGCCACTTACGGGCCGCCCGTATGTCGTCGAGCCGCGCAGTTTACCTGGTCTTGCAAGAGGGCGAAGGGGGGCGCGAGGAGGCGGCGACCTACCAAGCCGCAAGAGCGGTTTGGGAGGCTCTTTGCGGAAATGCCGCCGAAGCGAAAAAGGTGGCCAATTCGGCGCTCAAGATTGCCAGCGGTCGGGACGTCCAGTACGCCGCCCGCCTCGCCATGGCTCTCTCGGGGGATTCGTCTCGAGCGGAACAGGCTGCCGGCGATTTAGAAAAGGGATTCCCAGAAGATACTTTTGTGAACTTTACCTACGCTCCGGTCCTTCGCGCTCTGGCCAGACTGGGCGAGGGCAAGCCAGCGGATGCCGTGGAGCGCCTCGAAATCGCTCATCGATATGAACTGGCGCCAAATGGGCTCAGTTTCAGTTTTTATCTTGGCGGCTTACACTCGGCTTATGTGCGCGGCGAGGCTTTCCTTGCCACGCACCGGTATGCGGAAGCGGCTGCGGAATTTCAGAAAATTCTCGACCATCGCGGGGCCGTGGGGCTGGATACTATAGGGCCGCTGGCGGAGTTGCAACTCGGTAGAGTGTTCGCGTTATCCGGGGAAAAGGGCAGGGCGAAAGCTGCCTATGAGACGTTCCTCTCATTTTGGAACAATGCTGACCCCGATGTCCCGATCCTGAAGCGCGCCAAAGCGGAGTACGCCAGGCTGTAACCTTTCGCTTGCCGATTGCTTAATCGCTCTAGCCGGAACTTTTGAGGATGAGACTGTGACGAACGGCCAGACCATGCACACCCTTTCGGGACGATCCCAGTTTCCGACCACACGCTGGACCCTCGTTATCGCGGCGAGTGATTCGCATCGGAAGGAAGCTCGATCCGCGTTAGTATCGCTGTGCGAGGCCTATTGGTATCCCCTTTATGCCTTTCTGCGGCGGCGTGGCCATCCGGCCGAACAGGCGCAGGATCTCACCCAGGAGTTCTTCATGCGCGTGCTGGAAGGGCGCTATCTCGATCGTGCCGACCCGCAAAAGGGCCGCTTCCGATCCTTCATTTTGACTTCCCTGAAGTTTTTTGTGTCCGATGAAGAAGACCGCGATCGAGCGCAGAAACGGGGCGGCGGGGTCGTTCTGCCGCTTGAGCTATCATCCGGTGAAGGACGTTACCAACGCGAGCCGGCCCACGATGAGACGCCAGAGAGAATCTTCGAACGGCGTTGGGCACTCTCGGTGATCGATCGCGTGGTGGACAGATTGCGAGCCGAGTTTGTGCAACACAGTAGGCCGGAGCATTTCGAGCGCCTAAAGGTGTTCCTGCTCGGCCGTTCCGATGCCCCGTATGCCGCGCTGGCTCGGGAAATGAACATTTCAGAGGGAGCCCTCAAAGTTGCGATTCACAGGCTGCGCAAGAGGTATCGGGAACTCTTTCGCCAGGAGATCGCCGACACCGTGGCCGATCCCGCCGAGGTGGAGTCTGAACTCCGGTTTCTCTTAGATGTGCTGACAGGGAAGTAGCCGAGCGGGCATTCTTGAGAGCGTGCGCTCTGAAGATTTCAAATCCTTCTGCCCGAGGGCGTTTTTTCGAAATCAACTCGATTAAGAACGCCCCTCCGCTGAGCTGGAGTTGACGCGGGACATAAGTCTCCATAGAGGAAGTTACTTCGGACGGACACGCATCGACCGCTCCCGATGAGATGGTCGCCAGAATTCGTGGAAGTTGCGATGCCGACTTACCGTTCCCGAACTCCGATCCTGGCCCTCGCGCTTCGTCGGCGCTGCTGCCAACAAAGCTATTCACAATGTTTTGAGGAATGCGATGAGCGCTCTTCCATCCTCGTCCGAGAGGTCCAACCCGAATTCGTGGCCTTTTACAGGCCGCCTCACAACCCCGAATCCCTTGAATCCTGTGGGCACATAATCATCTCGGAGGCGGCGCCGATCAAACCAGTCCTCGAGGGTGGCAACGGACCCACTGTGTTCGAACGGGCCACGATACCAGACGCCCTTGAGAGACGGTACCTTGTAATAGCCTGTGCCGCGTCGCGTCTTTAATGCCAGTGCGGGATCTGTTCCGACCGGGATGCGCGTAACGTCGGCATCGTTCGGCGAAGACCGGTAACCGGCAACCGGCGTCCGCTTGTTATTCGTGTACAGCGGCGGCGTATGGCAGCCGGCGCAGCCTTCGCGCTCGAAAATCTTCTTACCGGCGGCGGAAAGCGCATCCGGGCGGTTGGGGTTGACCGGCGGCCGCAGTGAATAGATGTAAAGCGCCAAAGCATACAACTGTTCATCGGAGTAGCGTCCACCAGCGTCTTTTGCCGGGTCAGCGGGCAGCTTTCCCAAACCGAAGGGCACGGACTCCAAAGGCACGAAATTCCCGTATTTGCCCGCAACGTCCGTATCCTGATTCATCACCGCATAACGCATGAGATCGTCGATATCCCGGTGACGAACCAGGCCGGTCGCATCCAGGTACCGTCTCTCGACGATTCCGATCAGGTCGGGAACTTTGGTGGGAACATGCGGGCTCGAGCCATGACGTGAAACAACGCCCGGCGGGACTGCCTCATGCCGCTCGGCCAGGCCTTCCCAGCTCAGACTATCGATCTCCGGAAAAACATCCGGCTGAATCCAGGGCGCCGAATACAGCATGTGTTCCACACCCCGCGCCATGAAACTGGTAACTGGTCCCAGCAGTTTCGGCCCGTGCCGCATCTCCCAGGCAAAGGAACGGTCAAAGGGGAAATTCCCCTGCGCCCCCTTGATTACGGAGCCATCCGGCATCACTCTTGTGTGGCACATCCCGCAGGAGTTGACTCCGATTTCGATCTTGCCTTTCTCCCGGATGACGTAGCGGTAAAAGGGCACAGATCCGTCCTTCGCAAGCGGAGCCCCCGTCGAACGATACCAGTCCGGCAACCGAAGATAGAGATCGGAGGTCGCCGCCAGGCGGAAGATGTGGCCGTAGGAAATCGGCGCGTCAAAAACGATTTCACCGGCTTTGATCCAGTCTTCCGGCGTCTTCAGTTTTGCGGCGTCGAACGCGATCTGCGGGTCCTGCTGCTTCAGCCAGTCGATATACCCTTTCGGCTCGTGCTCCGGATGGTAGACCGGATAGCTTCTGTAAATCGGCCGAACCGGAATGCCGTAATAGTATTTCGAAGGCAATTGAACAGGCGTCGCGCGGACATCAGTCAGCGGCACGATAGCCGAAGCAACGGCAGCGTCATCCCACACCTTGGGGATTCGCTGAATCTGCTGGCCCGCCAACCCCGCAAACACGAATACCGCTCCTGCGAAGAAATGCCACATTTTGACTGACCACCGCTTCAAACCCTGCTCCGAACTGATGTTAGGCGAAACTGCGGCAGGGTCGATCTGTCTTTAACCTTGACACGTAAGTTATTGATAGCCATGATCTGTCTGTGATCGTCCGGTTCGGCGCGTGGGAACTCGACATGGAGCGCGCCACCCTGCGAAAGAGTGGAATCGCGGTGAGGTTACGCGAGCAGGCGATCCGCGTTCTGATAGCGTTGGTGGAACGTCCGGGAGAACTGGTCACGCGCGAGGAGCTGCGCGAACGGCTTTGGACTCACGGCACTTTCGTTGACTTCGAGGCCGGTTTGAACACCGCCATCAGCCGTTTGCGCGAGGTCCTTGACGATCCGGCCGCATCGCCGCATTACATCGGGACAGTTCCTAAACGTGGATACCGATTTATCGGCCCAGTTGCCAGGCAATATTCGTTGGCCGTGATGCCGTTCCTGAATCGAACTCAGGATCACGAAGCCGATTACCTTTGCGACGGCCTGACGGAGGAGCTGATCCGCGCGTGCTGGCGCATCGCGGAAATACGCGTGGCGGGGCAGGCCACAGTATCGCGGTTCCGCAGGCAGACGTATGATCTTGTGGGCGCGGCCAGAGAACTGGGGGTCGATTTCATCCTGGAGGGTTCGATCGATGGCATTGGCGATCGTATTCGAATCAGCGTTCATCTCGTCAGTGGCAAAGACGGCCTCGAAATCTTGGGCGAACAGTTTGACGGCGCCCTTCCGGATGCGTTCGCGATGCGCGATCGCGTTACCAATCGCATCGCCGGGGTTCTCGAGTCGCGCTTGACGGCAGCCATTCCGGGTGACCGTCCAGAGAACTCGGAGGCGTATACCGCTTACCTGAAAGGCCATTTCCTCATCAAGCGGCACAACCCGGTGAACTCCGCAAAGGCGCTGCAGTATTTCGACAATGCGATCGAGGCTGATCCGGGTTACGCGCTTTCTTACCACGGCGCGGCGATTGTCTACATTCTTGATACGCTCGAGGGCATCCTGACTCCCCGCGACGGCATGGCGCGGGCGGAGCGCCTTCTCGAAAAAGGCCTGGCCATTCAAAAAGACTCTGCCATGCTTCAAAACACCCTGGCGATGCTCAGGATGTTCCAGTGCAAATGGAAAGAATCGGAGGAGGCTTACCGGCGAGCCATCGATCTCGAGCCTTCGAACCCACACCCGCATATGATGTTTGCTCTGCACCACAGTTTTTGCGGCCGGCACGAGGAAGCGCGGAGAGAAGCGCGCACGGCACTCAATCTCGATCCAGTAGATCCGATGATGAACTTCCGGGTTGTTCAGACCGCATATTACGCGCGCCGCTATGATGAC
>Ga0126381_100001844_pt1 | contig 22755 bp, 15 predicted proteins | sample PanSoiMetPlot_28_FD_96465 | JGI IMG/M metagenome (GOLD analysis project Ga0126381, IMG submission 96465) | Tropical forest soil microbial communities from Panama - MetaG Plot_28 | ecosystem: Environmental > Terrestrial > Soil > Tropical forest > Bulk soil | place: Panama | collected 2016-02-17 | reverse complement strand
CGAAGGAATGCGCTAGAGCACTTTCCCGCGCCGACGTCAGCGAGATCACCGGTGTCGTAGCGCATGAACTGCGTGCCGACTCGATTGAACGACGTCGCGACAATATGTGCCAGACCATCCGTCTCAGGTGGCAGTTGCAGCAGCTCTACATAACCATATGTCGGATAGAAATGAAATCCCGCACATTGTCTGCAAGAATGTGCCAAGGCAGCATATTCGCTGTGGCCGTACCAGTGTGCGATCTGTATGCTGAATACTCGTTCAAGGCGCTCTCGCTCGCCTGCTGAGAAGGGTTCAGACCCGGCCAGGATTCCTCGAATGGGAGCGGCACGAAAGACGTCCTCGCCGAGAAGGTCGATGAGGGTGTAGAGAGAGCTTGGATAGACGTGAAGAAAGAACGGCTCGAGGCTGAGTATCCACGTCCGCAGCGCGTCTAGCTGCCGCTCACCGGTCGCGCTCGGCGAGATTATCCAGGCGTTCTCGAGGGCATCGAAGTGCAGCATCTTCTGATGTACGCTGCCGCCTCGGAAGACGACTCTGAGATCGTGTGGCTGATAACCCGCGGTCGACCAGATGTCAAAGAGGTACGCGCGCTCCTTCTGCCGCCTGGCGAGAATGTCCGCCTTGAATCGCAGCGGTTGACCCGAGGTTCCGCCGGTGAGAACGGTGCGCGTGAGCATAGGAGCGTCCCAGCGCGTGTAGTGACGCAAATTGCGCTGATAATCAGACTTTTGAGTAACTTCGGCGCCGTATCTTTTTGCAAGCGCCCGGTATCGTTTCTCCTGGTACTGCCTGATGTCGCTGGCAGTCCAGTTCTTGGACCGCTCGATGATGCGTCGGTGATAAAAGTAGCTTGGGCCGAGGATGCTTTCTCTTAGGCTAGGAGCCAGGCCTTTCATCGAATGCCCCACCTACTAGGTAAACCGCCACGGTGTTCTGCCCCGTTTCAAATCAGACCGCGGTGCGCGGGTCTTGATACTCCGCAGTGAGTACTTCATTCACGACCGAACATGGCGGCCATAGAAGGCCCACGTCAATGCTCGGGCGCGTGGCCGGTCAGTCGTAGAAGCCGAGCCTGCGGAGCTGGCGCGGGTCGCGCTGCCAGTCCTTGGCCACCTTGACCCGCAGGTCGAGGTAAACCCGGCTGCCGAGCAGCCCCTCGATCTGCTGCCTGGCCGCTGTGCCTGCGTCCCGCAGCCGCGCGCCTCCGGGGCCCAGCACGATTGCCTTCTGGCTAGGCCGTTCCACGTACATGACCGCATGAACGTCCGTGAGATCGTCGCGCCCTTCCCGCAGGCCCATTTCGTCGACCACGACGGCGATTGAGTGCGGCAGCTCGTCACGGACGCTCTCGAGGATCGCCTCGCGGATCAGCTCGGCGACGAGCACCTGTTCCGGCTCGTCGGTAAGATCACCGTCCGGGTACAGCGGCCGTCCGAACGGCAGGTGCGAGACCAGCACGTCGGCCAGCACGTCCAGCTGGAACCCGGTCACTGCGGACACCGGGATCAGATCGGCCCACTCTCCTAGCTCGGCAACGGCAGCAAGCTGAGCCGCGATCTGCGCACGGCTAGCCTGATCGGTTTTGGTCACGATCGCCACGACCGGGGTCTTGCCCAGGCCGGCCAGCTCAGCGGCCAGGTAATTGTCTCCGGGGCCGATCCGCTCCGTTGCAGGGATGCACAGGCCGACGACGTCAACCTCGGTGAGCGCCCCGCGGGCGAGGCTGTCGAGGCGCTCGCCGAGCAGCGTCCGCGGCCGGTGCAGGCCTGGCGTGTCGATAATGACGAGCTGCGCGTCGGGCCGGTGCATAATGCCGCGGACGGCGCGGCGCGTGGTCTGCGGGCGGCTGCTCGTGATCGCGATCTTGCTGCCCACGAGGGAGTTCATGAGCGTGGACTTGCCCACGTTCGGCCGCCCGGCGAAACACGCGAAACCTGACCTGAACTGGCCAGCTGGCGGCCGCGCCGGGGTTCCCACGTCGCGATTCTGCCTTACCTGGGCGGTCTCGCCTAACCAGGCGACGCGGGCGCCGGGCGGGCGCCCGCCAGCGCGGCCAGCGCGAGGCCGATCAGGATCAGGCCCGCGATCGCCGCTCCGGTGAGCCGCTCGTGCAGCACGATCAGCCCGAGCATGGCCGCGACCGCGGGCTCGGCCAGCCCCAGCGTGGTCGCGGTCGGCACGGGCACCGTGCGCAGTCCGCGGCCGTAAAGCAGATAGGCCAGCACTGTCGTGACGACGCCCAGGTAGCCGACTACAGCGAGCCCTCTGACGCTGAGCAGCCATCCGGACGGAGTGGCAGCCAGTACGAGAGCCAGCAGGATCGCTGCACCGCCGAAGATCAGACCCATCACGGCGGACTCGGCGCTGCCCGTGCTGATCATCCGGCCCGCAGCGACAGCATAGACCGCGTAGCACAGGCCTGCCGCGAGGGCCAGCACCACGCCGGCTGGGCTGACGCCGCCAGCCCTGCCGCCGGTAATCAGCACCACGCAGCCCGCTACCGCGGCCGCCGTCGCCAGCGCCCACCGCCAGCCAGGCCGCGGCCCTCCCGTCAGCTGCGTCAGCAGGCCTGCCCAGGCCGGCGCGCTGCCGATCGCGACCACAGTGCCGACCGCAACCCCGGTGGCCCGCACGGCCGTGAAGAAGCAGACCTGATAGCCGGCCACCGCGGCCGCTGCGAGCACGAGCATGGCACGCTGCCGGGCTACGAAGCGGCCCGCGTCTCGCGCGCCGACCCCGCCCGCCCCGCCGGCCCCGCCGGCCCCGCCCGCCAGCAGACTGCGCACTCCCCGGCGGCTGGCGGCTGTGCTGAGCGACACAATCAGCAGCAACACGCCGCCGAGGGCGATCCTGGCCGCACCGACCGATGCAGCCGTGGCGCCCGCCGGAGCGAAGTGCGCAGCCGTCCCGGTGCTGCCCCAAGCGGCCGCCCCTAGCAGCACGGCCACTGCTCCCCAGCCGGGATCAGCGCGACGCGGGCTGTCTGGATTGGCGGTGTTCCGCCGAACTACCCTGCCCCCGCGGCCGGCCCTCATCGGGCGCAAGAGTGCGATTCACGCCGCACTTGCCGGGTCGTTGTCACCCTGACCCGCCATGGAGTCGATCCAGCTGCGCCGCACATATGGGGGTCGTCGTTGCTAGGGCTGCAGGACAGCGCGCACTGTGCCGTCTGGGGCCGCATGAAAGACGACGGCGTTCGGTCCCAGCTCCCACACCGCAGCCAGGTCTCGCGGGTCGGGCCCTGCGCCTTCGCTGACTAGCGCGGCAGCCTCCAATGCGCTGGCGCCGCTCGATGCCGCCATGGCAACGGCAAGATGCAGCGCAGACAGCTGCAGCGACGGCAGGGCGACCGCTGCCGCGGCATAGGTGCGGCCAGTCTCGTCGCGCACTGCCGCGCCCTCGGCGGCGGCCACTCTTGCGCGCGCCGACCTGGCGAGAGTAATGATCTTCACGTCTTCTGGTCCGGGTACCTCAGGCACCGCCTCGCTCACGCAGCCGATAGTAGCCGCCGCTCCCGCCTGGGCACGTACCCGATCTAGTGGTCTCCGCAAGCCGGACAAGATCAGCACTGTTAGTGGTAACACCCGCATCATTAGTGGGCAACATCCGCATCATTAGCGGCAACAATCCGCACCGTTAGCGGGCAACGCCTGCTGCCTCGCCGTGCCAACAGGGCATGAAACCTCTGAATTGGCGGAGCGTCAGCGCGAGCGACGGCAATGCCGCTGCTATCTGTTGGAGGGCGAAGCATCCGGCCTCGACCCGACCGATCAGCCGCAGACAGCAGCAGAAGCACACCACCACCAACCGAGACGAGATCGGCTGCCGGGACGGGAATATCGTCATCGTCGGCCACGCTGGCGACCCTCGCCAGTGAGGATCACGCCGCTGGTCAAGGATCGCGCTGCCCACATCGTCGGGCGTCAGTCAGGTCGGTGGAGCCTCGATGACGCCGTAGCAGCTACCCCTCGTAATTGGCTGATTGCACTGTGTAATACTGGCCGCTTGGAACGGTCGGTCACCTGGGCGAGGAGAGGTAGCGGATGGACAACGCCGTCCATGAAGAACAGCCAGAGAACCCGGCCGATCGTCGTAGCGCTCTTGGTTCGGGCCTATCCGGCCCCGGCAGAAACCATCACCATCGGTGATGTCAGTGATCAGATCTGGCAGGCGGGCGCTGGCTAACATCTGCGACCCGCGACAGGTGATGAAGGTGCTTCGACCTGGCACTCTTCCGGCGGTTAAACACGAAATAGTCAACCGCGGTGGCGTCGAGTGCGCTGGTTTGCGGCGCGCCATTGCTCCGCCACCGGGGCGCAAAGAGCGGGGAGCAAGCGCGGAGCAAGGGAAAACGCTGTGCGCGTGCTCGACGGTCCCTCGGGAGGGCTCGTGCCATCGGACGTTACTGTCCCCGAACCCCTGGAGGTCGGACAGCTCTCGGCCCTAACGGCGCCCGGGCCGACCTCGTGGACCAAGATCTACTTGCGGCGGGTCGCCATCATGGACGCCAGCTGTGCTCTCGCAGGCGGCCTGCTGGCCTTCCAGATCCGCTTCGGAGGCGGCGGCAACGGGATCGCCTACTTCTGGTTTGGTCTTGGCCTGCCGCTGCTCTGGCTGAGTGCACTCGGACTGGCCGGGGCTTATGACTCCAGGGTCATCGGAGTCGGCACGGACGAATTTCGCCGTACGGTCAACGCGGGGATCTGCCTGACGGCCGTGGTTGCCTTCGTCTCCTATGCCACCAAAACCGAAATCGCACGCGGCTACGTTGTCGTCGCGCTGCCGTGCGCGCTGATTTTCGACGTTGGCAGTCGGTATGCACTGCGGAAGAGGCTGCACAGACTCCGAGTCGTCGGTGACTGCATGCGACGTGCTCTCCTCGTCGGGCACGCAGACGTCATTGCCGAACTCGCGGCCATGCTTCGACGCGACAGCTATCACGGGCTCAAGGCAGTTGGCGCCTGCGTTCTGGGCCCCGAGAAGCCTGACGCGATCGACGGCCTGCCTGTGGTCGGTGGTCTCGGCAACGTGCTCAACGCCGTGCACCTCATGGAGGCGGACACCGTCGCCGTCCTGGCGTGCCCGGAGATGAGCAGCGCGCGACTGCGGGATCTGGCCTGGGCGCTGGAGAAGACCGACACCGAGTTGTGCGTAGCGCCGGCGCTGCTCGACGTGGCCGGTCCCCGGACAACCATCAGGCCGATAGCTGGTATGCCGCTGCTGCATATGGATCACCCGGAGTTCTCCGGCGTGCGCCGGCTCATCAAGTCGGCGTTCGACCGGATTGCCGCCGCTATAGCCCTCGTCGTGCTACTGCCTCTCCTCGCCGGCCTGGCGCTGGCCGTCAAGCTCGATGACAGCGGACCCGTGCTTTTCCGGCAAACCCGGATCGGTAAGGATGGCAAGCCCTTCACGCTCTACAAGTTCCGCACGATGGTCGTTGACGCGGAGCAGCGGCTGGCCGAAGTCACAGCGCTGAATGAGAGCGGAGGACTGCTGTTCAAGATCCGCAAGGATCCGCGCCTCACCAGGATCGGCGTAGGGCTGAGGCGCAAGTCGCTTGACGAATTGCCGCAGCTCATCAATGTCCTGATCGGCGACATGTCACTGGTAGGGCCCCGCCCTGCGCTGCCCGCGGAGGCCGACGCCTATGGCCATCACGTCAGGCGACGGCTGGCGGTCAAACCAGGCATCACTGGCCTCTGGCAGGTGAGCGGGCGATCCGACCTGGCATGGGACGAGGCCATCCGGCTCGACCTGCGATACGTGGAGAACTGGTCGTTCGTTCTCGACCTGCAGATCCTGTGGAAAACCTGGTCCGCAGTGATTCACGGGGACGGTGCGTATTGACCAGGTGGGCAGCTGAGGGGGAGGAGGCGCCGACGCCCGACCGCAATGTGGGCGATAGCGTCGATGTGGCAGTTCTCGTTCGCCGGGCAGCCGCCGGCGACAAATCAGCATGGGAACGGCTTGTCGAACAGTACTCCCGGCTGATCTGGGCAATGACCCGGGACTTCCGGCTCGCCGAGGCAGACGCTGCAGATGTCGTCCAGGCCACTTGGCTGCGCTTGCTGGAGCACATTGACAGGATCGAGTATCCGGAGCGAATCGGCAGCTGGCTTGCGACGACTGCTCGAAACGAGTGCCTACGTCACCTGGCGGCTAGCAAGCGTGTCATGCTGATCGACGACCACGATGCGGCGTTTGGGAGCGCCCCGGTGCACCAGCAGCCGGATGTCGATGAGCACCTGCTCGCTGCGGAGCGCGCACAGGCGGTCCGAGAGGCCGTCGCGATGCTGCCAGGCAAATCGCAACTCCTCCTCGAGCTGCTGATGGCCGATCCCCCGGTCCCCTATAGCGAGATATCGGACCAGCTCGGCCTGCCGATCGGCAGCATCGGTCCTACCCGGGGCCGCTGCCTTGACCGGCTGCGGCTAATCCTGCGAGCCGTCTAGCCCGTGCTCGCTGGTCCGAGCTAGCCTTTCGCCGGCACCGCGCCGGCAAGCGTCATGCCTCCTAGCTCATCGCCTATCTTGAGGCGCAGGCGCAACAGGAGCGCTCCCGAGATCGGGCAGCGCGTGCGATTGTCCGACCGACTCGCTCATCACCTGGTTCCCATTTCTCGGCCGGACATAGCTGCTGGGTCGCTCGGGGGCCCCAGCAGTCTGCAGCTTATTGACCTTAATGATCTGTGGAATCTGGCCGGCGGTCCGATCCGTCGGCTCGGGGTCGGCGACAAAGAAGCCGGAAATCTCGCGGCCGTCAACAGCCGCTGTGACGGCGACCCGCGCGAGCTGATCGGCAGTCGTCGCGCCCGCCGAGACGCCAAGCACCGTCTTGGCGGTGCGCAGTGTCTTAGGAAACTTCCAGGCATCGTCATCGATGACCGCTACGACCACCGTCAGAGCCACGTCTGGCCGCCCGCGGTCGTCCCCGCTGTCGCCGTCAACGAGGTGCAGCATGCGCGGTCGTCCCGACGATGCCGACCGCGGTGCGGCGCAGGCCATCCTGAGCGTAGCCAGCGCAGTAGTGTCCTGCCGGGCATCGACCACGAGGGCCGTCGGGATACCGAGTGAAGCTGCGAAGACAGCCAGCTGAGGCCCGAGCGCGTAGGCCCCGTCATCAGACGACAACGAGGCCACGGTCAGCGAGTTAGCGACGCCATTTCTGCCATTGATATCGCTTGGTCGCAGCATTCCCAGCTGACGCAGGGCCGTGCGCAGCTGCCATGCGTGAACGGCCGAAGGCTGATAGTCGTCCAGGAGTCTAGTCCAGCCGGCGGCATCCGCCGGATGATCAACTGGGAGCGCAGCGAAGACGGGCAGGCCGAGTGAGTTCGCTATCTCATCGCGTTCTCTCAGCCGTCGGCTGCCGCGACTGATCACCAGCGCGGCAAGGATTCCGATCAGAGCGCCACCCGCACCGCTGAGAAGCCCGTCAAGGATTGCCCTCCGTGCGAGCGTCGAAGCGGTGGCATGCGTCGCCGAGTTGATGATGCGCGCCGACGTGCTGCCGACGAGGCTGGTTGGGGAACCGACGTATCTGATGTAACTCTGAGCGACTGCGTTGGCGGTCTTCTCTGCGTCAGCGGCCGAAGGCCCTCGGGCACTAATCGACACGATGCCAAATGTTGGACTGCTAATTTGAATTTCATTGCGCAGCGTCTGCAGCGACGTGGCCGTCCTGACGTTGGAGAGAGCCAGAGACAGAACTGGATCACTACCCGCGACCACCACTTGGGTCCCCATGTAGTCACTGGTGCTGGTGCCGGCGCCGACAGGACTGCCGAGCGCTGCCTCAGCGCTCTGGACGGCACCGGGGAGCACGACCTGCGCGGTGCTCGTGAAGGTCTGGTGGCTGACCACGGCGAAGGCGGCCCCGCCGAACAGGCTTGCGGCGGCACAGACCCCGATAAGCAACTTGTTCCGGCGCACGATCCGGACGACCTTGGGCAGGTCAAATGCCTGCTCGGTCATTGTGCCTCCCTACCGGCCCGGTCCCCGGCCTGCCGCGTCGAACGTCTCCGGTGCTCGCGTTGATAGCCACCGGGTTAGCAACACGTGCGCGGCTTCGCTGAGGCGGCTCGTTACATCAATTGAATCGACAATCTTCTCAAGCCGCCCCTTGAGTTGCCACATCATCGCCTGGCTCACTGCGCAGTCTCGGATGGTTCGGAATGGAAAATCCGCCCCGTCTCCAGTCGAGCTAGTGTCGTCAGTCACAAAAGACCGCCGCCTGAGCGCCGCCCATAAGAACGGGTGGTCGCCTGGTTTGATACGCGCGGACCCAGGAACATCCGGTCTCGCCAGGCGGGACGCGCGCGGTTCCTTTCTCTCCCCGATACGAAGCCGACGCTTCCCGGTCCTGCGGCCCGGCTGGAGCGGGTCAGCTTCAGGTGCGCCCGACGTCTCCTTGAGCGCGGCATGTACCTGCCACCAGCAAACGAACGCGCCCGTCCACGTCCCGAGCGCAGCACCGCGAATCGACCCGGCTGTTCCCTGCACGACGGCTCCCAGGACAGAGATAACAATGATGGCGGCCGCGTTGATCACTGCCGCTCGGAGACTGCGGCGGGCGGCCGCTAGGGCATGTAGCCAAATGCCGCCCCCGACGGCAACGCACATGCCCGTGAAATAGAGCGTCGTTGGCAGGATAAGCGGATAGGCCGGCCGCCACATGGAGCCGAGCAGCCAATGCCCGAGCCCCCTCGGTAGCGCCACCATCAAGACGATGCCCCAGCTCAGCCCGAGCAACGCCAGGCCAGCGCTGATCAGGCCGCAAAACAGCGGCATATGTTTAGGAGTTCGGCAGAGGATGCGCGCCGCTTCCGGCAGCGCGACTAGGCCCATTCCGTAGATAAGAATCTGGATGGGACCCATCAGGGTGCTGGCTGCCTGCACGTATCCGAGGGCGGCCAGCCCCAGGATGATGCCGAGGCTGTAGGTACGGAGCTGAGCTGCAGCGCTATTTGCGGTGCCTTCTGCGGTGTAGCGAGGTCCGAGGTCGCGCTGGCGCGAGAGCCAGGCCGGCGCACCCGACAGCCGGGGCACCAGACCCGCTTGAAGCGGACCGATGGCCGCGGCAACCGAGCCCGCGGTGCCCCAGGCGAGGACGAACCAGAACACGTCAGCATGCCCGGACCATCGCAGGAGTACGAGAGCGGGCAGCAGCGTCACGGCCCATATCACGTCATTTATGAAGGCGCGGCTCCCGCGCCCGAGCGCGAAGAAGGCAAACCGCCAGCTGTCTTGCAGCAGCAGTCCCGGCAGCGTCAGTCCGAGGGCTAGGAATGCTGGCTCGGCGGCACCGCCGAGCGGCCTAGCCGCCAGCAGCACGCACGCGCCTGTGACGAGGCCCACCAGCAATGCAGTCCCGGTGCAGTTCATGACGGCGCGCCGCCAGACCTGAAAGTCTGCGCCGCTGAATCTGACCAGCAGCGGGTCGGTAGCCAGGCCCCGCGATGCGTTTAGCGCAAATCCATAGGTCACGTATGCGAGGGCAAAGGCGCCATACTGGACGGCCCCCAGATCGCGAGCGATGTAAATGTTGACCGCGAAGTTGGTGATGCTGGACACCGCCTGGTCTGCGACGCCCCAGCCAAGGCGCCGACAAGCCTGCAGCGCCAGCCGCCAGGGAACGGTCGTCCGCCGCCAGCCGGCTGCGGCTCGCTGCCCGCAGATTCCCTCGAAAAGCATTCTGGCCGTCACCATGCGCGAACACGGCCCGAGCCAACTGACTCTGTCACGGGACTTCTTTCGCGGCGCCGACGGACGGACCTGAGACAAGATCGGCAGCCGGCCCGTGGGTCCGCTCAGCGTCAGGGCCCCGCGACCAGGCAGGCGCGAGGAGCCCGCCATGGACTCGATCGCTCGCTACGAGCACTCTCATGCGGCGACCCCCCGATCGCGGATCCAAACTGGACCGGGATAGCCAGATCACCCCGTTACGTATTGGACCCCCGGCAGCCGACGGTGATACTACCCGGCACCACCGCGACCAAGCACGGAGCGTGTGCGGCTCCCATAGTCAGATATCACCGGGGCGGTAGCGGGCCCTGTACACACCGACGGGGCGCTCAGGAGATGGACGTATCACGGCCGCTAGGCAGCGGCTCTTGTGGACGAAAATCCTGCCGGGACGAGCCAGCGAACGCAGAAGTGAGCGCTGAGTGAATTGACATCAACACGCACGCCGCCCGAGGAAGGCGCCGGGCAGCAGGACCGTGCTCTGGATTGCAAGGGAATCCGCTAGTGTCGCGCGTCCTCATCATCGTGCAGAATCTCCCGGTGCCTTTCGACCGGCGAGTCTGGCTTGAATGTCAGGCGCTCGTCGGAGACGGCATTCAGGTCGCTGTCGTTTGCCCCAAGGGCAACGGGGACCCCGCCTACCAGGTCGTCGAAGGTGTGGAACTCTACAAATACCGACCCTATGCCTCCGGCGGCAGCAAGCTCAGTTTCCTCATGGAGTACGGCTACTCGTTTGCCGCAACTGCGTGGCTCGCGCTCAAGGCTCGGCGATCCGGCCGGTTCAGCGTCCTCCAGGCCTGCAACCCGCCCGATATATTCTGGCCGATCGCGCTAGTTATGCGCGCAATCGACCGGACTCGGTTCGTGTTTGATCACCATGACCTCTGTCCGGAGTTGTACCTGGCCCGGTTCCCGAACGGCCCGAATCTGCCTCACCGGGCATTGCGCGCGCTAGAGCGCAGAACTCACCGCACAGCAGACCACGTGATCGCAACCAACGCTTCGTATCGCGAAATCGCGATTACACGAAGCGGCAAGTCACCGGCCGACGTCACTATCGTCCGATCCGGCCCCAACCCTGAACGCCTGCAACCCGGCGCAGATTGCCCAGAACTCCGTCGCGGCCGTCGGTACCTGGCCGCATATATCGGTGTTATGGGCCCTCAAGACGGCGTCGACATTGTTGTGCAGGCCGCCTCGGTGATCGTGCATGACCTCGGCCGCAAGGATATCGCGTTCACGTTGATCGGCTCGGGAGATTGCTTCGACGAACTTGTGGCCCTGCGCGACCAGCTGGGCCTGGCCGGTCACGTCGAGTTCACCGGCCGGGCGCCGGACGACCTGGTCACCCGCATCATGTCCAGCGCGCATGTGGGCTTGTCGCCCGACCCTAAGAACCCGCTCAATGACGTATCCACCATGAATAAGACGATGGAGTACATGGCGTTCGAGCTGCCGGTCGTCGCCTTCGACCTCCGGGAGACGCGGGTGTCGGCCGACGATGCCGCGGTGTATGCGCAGCCCAATGATGTTCGCAGCTATGCCGAGGCAATCGTCGCCCTCATGGACGACGAACCCAGGCGGTTCCGGATGGGAAAGCTAGGCCGCACCAGGGTGGAGCAGGAACTCGCCTGGAGCCATCAGGAGCAGGCCTACCTCAGCGTCTACCGGCGGCTCTTGCTCGACGACAAGGCTAGAGCCACGCAGCGCGGGACGGCCGAAACCTCGGCGGCCGACCGGAGCGCGCGTTGAAGCAGATTGCGCAGAACTACAAGTCGGGCGATCTCGCTGTTCTCGAGGTGCCGGCGCCGATATGCCGTCCTGGCGGAGTGCTGGTGCAGTCGTTGTTCTCGCTCATCTCCACAGGGACGGAGATGATGAAGCTGGCCGAGGCTCGGATGTCGATGGTCGGCAAGGCGCGGGCGCGTCCCGACCAGGTGCGCAAGGTTCTTGACTCAGTCGCGCAGCAAGGCGGCGTGGCGACCTATAAGAAAGTCATCAACAGGCTGGATTCCTACACACCGCTGGGCTATTCGCTGTGCGGCATGGTAACCGAGGTCGGCCAGGGCGCTGAGGAATTCCGAGTCGGCCAGCTCGTTGCAGCGGCCGGCAATGAGTACGCTCTGCACGCCGAATACAACTGGATACCTACGAACTTGTGCGTTCCGGTTCCCCGCGAGGTCCCGCCCGAGCATGCCTCCTTCGCCACAGTGGGAGCCATCGCGTTGCATGGGGTTCGACGTGCCGAGGTGCAGCTTGGCGACACCGCATGCGTCATCGGTCTCGGTCTGGTCGGCCAGATCGTGGTCCGCCTGCTCGTAGCGGCTGGCGTCAAGGTCGTCGGCCTGGACTCTGTTGAGGATCGCTGCAGACTAGCCGAGAATGCAGGCGCATTGGCATGCGCGCTGCCGACGAGCGACGGCGAGGCTACCATCCAGCGCGAACTGGCCGAGATCACCGGCGGGCGCGGCGCCGACCATATCCTGCTCGCAGCAGGTGGATCGTCAAACGGACCGGTGGAGGTGGCGGCCCGTCTCGCCAGGGATCGGGCCCACGTGGTCGACATCGGCAAGACCGGCCTTGACCTGCCGTGGAACGCCTACTACGACAAGGAACTCGACGTCCGGTTCTCACGGTCGTACGGACCCGGAAGGTATGACGATCGTTACGAGCTTGACGGCGTCGACTATCCGGCCGGCTACGTGCGCTGGACCGAACGCCGCAACCTCGAGTGCTTTCTTGACCTCATCGCGCGCAAGGAGATTGAGGTCGAATCGCTCGTCTCCGGGGTTTACCCCCTGGAACAGGCGGCCACCGTCTACAGCGACCTTGCGTCTGGCTCTATGCCCGCGGTGGGTGTCGTGCTCCAGTATTCGACCGATCCCGAGCAGAGTCGGCCACCCGCGATCAGTCGTCTCATCTCGGCGCCCACCGCCGCTCCGAGACGCACTACCGGGCAGCTCGCGATCGGCTTCATCGGAGCTGGAAACTACGCCTCGTCAATGCTGCTGCCGCAGCTGGCCCGGATTACCACTCTGCGCCTGGCGCACGTAGCCACCACACGGTCGCTGTCGGCAGTCAACGCCCAGCGCCGCTTCGGCTTCACGACCGCTTCGACAGCCGCCGATGCCGTGCTTGCAGATGACTCGCTGGACGCAATTTTCATCGTAACCCGACATCACACGCATGCTGATCTTGTCTGCAGGGCCCTGCAGGCAGGGAAGGCGGTGTTCGTCGAGAAGCCGCTGGCTCTAACCACCAGCGAATTGCAGCGGATCATGGATGTCATTCTGAGCACAGGTAACGACAGGCTGATGGTGGGCTTCAACCGCCGGTTCGCGCCCATGCTGATCCAACTTAGGTCGCTATTCGGCCAGCCGGGACTCAGTTCCGTGACGCATTATCTCGTCAATGCCGGGACACTGGATGCCGGGAGCTGGTATCGCAATCCGGACCTGGCGGGCTCCCGCTTTGGTGGCGAAGGCGGCCACTTTATCGACACGCTGAGCTGGTGGGCCGGGAGCTTCCCCGAAGAGGTCTACGCCGCGCCTGGGCCCGAGCGCGACGATGTCCTGGTCACCATCCGGTTCCAGGACAGCTCCACCGGGACGATCACCTACGTCACGGGGGGAAATGCGCGCTACCAGAAAGAAACTATCGACGTCGCTGGCGGCGGACGGAGCGCCCGCCTGAATAACTTCCGGCAGGCCATGGTGTGGGCTGGTCGGCGCCGGACTACATTGCGGTCGCACGGTGGCCAGGACAAAGGCCAGCATCATGAAATCGCTGGCTTTATCGAGGCCGTACGTGCGGGCGCTCCGATGCCCATTTCGCTCAATTCGCTGGTGGCCACCACGCGAGCGACGCTAGCCGTAGGCGAGAGCCTGTCGAGCGGCCGACCGGAGCGGGTGTGAGCAAGGGGCGTACCGCGCAGCTCGGCTGGTACGCACGCCGTCTTGCCCGGATGTCGCCGGCCGAGATGGTCTGGCGCGCTCGCGACCATGGGCTTCAGGCAGTCTGGTCGCGCCGACAGGTGCGTCGTGAGCAGATCGGCTCCGGCGCAGCACCGCCCGGTGCGCGACGGTTCACTTCTGCCCTCGTTCCGCACGCGGACAGGCTGGTGCCCGTTGAGGCGAGAGCCGCTGTGCTGGCTGCCGCAGACCAGCTGCTACGGGGCGAATGGGAAGTGCTCGGAATAGTCCGGACTGACCTGCTCGCGCCCGACTGGTTTAGTGACCCTGTGTCCGGGCGCCGGGCGCCTGCAGACCGTTATGCGTTCAGCCTGAACAGTCGTTCAGAGGAACAGACTGGGAACATCAAGCAAATCTGGGAGATTTCCCGCCTGCAACATCTGACCCTGCTGGCGACCGCCTGGTTCCTCAGCCGCAACGAGGAATACGCGCGCCTAGTTGCGGATCAGCTGGACTCGTGGTGGCGGGAGAACCCGTTCCTCTCCGGGGTGCACTGGACCAGCGGGATCGAGGTGGGAATCCGCCTGATCAGCTTCGCCTGGATCAGGCGCCTACTGCACGAATGGCCTCCGGTCGCCGACCATTTCGAGAACAACAAGCTCGCAGCTCGGCAGATCTGGTGGCATCAGCTATACCTAGCCGCGTTCAGGAGCCGAGGCTCCTCGGCAAACAACCACGTCATCGCCGAGTCAGCTGGGCTGCTGGTAGCGAGCTGCGCCTTCCCGTGGTATGCGGAGAGTGACCGCTGGCGGCGAGTTTCCGCTCGGCTTCTGGAGCGGGAGCTGATCAAGAACACTTTCCCGTCAGGCATCGGCCGCGAGCTCGCCACGGATTATCAATGCTTCGTCGCAGAGCTCGGCATGCTCGCAGCGGTCGAGGCCCAGGCGGCTGGCCGACCGCTCAGCCCGGCGCTCTGGCAGCGGCTGTGCGCGATGGTCGACAGCGGAGCCGCGTTGCTGGACCAAAGCCTGCGGGCGCCCCGGCAGGGCGACGGGGACGATGGACGCGCCCTGCTGCTGGACGCTCCTGCCGCGAACCGCTGGCCGTCGCTGCTAGCGCTGGGTGCCGCGCTCTTCGGTCCGCTCAGCTGGTGGCCGGCGCTGCCCCCGGACGCAGCAAGCTCGATCATCAGCGCCATGCCAGGGGCAACTCACGACGTAGCGGGCCGGCCTGAGCGCAGACCGTGGCGATTCGCTGACGCCGGGACGACGCTGCTTCGCACTACCAATAAGAGCGAGCCGGAAATCTGGTGCCGCTGCGATGGTGGTCCGCACGGGTATCTCAGCATTGCCGCTCATGCCCACGCCGACGCCTTGTCTGTCGAGCTGCGCTACGGCGGTGTCGATATCCTGGCCGATCCGGGGACTTACTGCTATCACGGCGAGCCCGAGTGGCGCTCGTACTTTCGCTCGACAATCGCCCACAACACCGTCGAGCTCGATGGCCGGAGCCAGTCCAGCGAAGGCGGGCCCTTCTTGTGGGTTCGGCACGCCAACGCCAGGGAACTAGACGTCCAGGACATCGGGGACGCCGTAGAGTGGACGGCCGAGCATGATGGCTACGGCTCGCTTCACCCGCCGTCCCAGCATCGACGGACAGCCCGGCTGGATCGGGCTTCGCGTTGCATCGACATCATCGACGAGATCTCGAGCAGCCATCATGACGTGCGCCTGGCGTTTCACCTAGGCCCACAGGTCGAGGCGAGCCTGGACGGGACGTGTGCGCTGCTGCAGTGGCCGTTCGGTTCCGAATCCCGCACGGCACGGCTGGAATTGCCCGGTGCCCTGCGTTGGAGCCTGCACCGCGGCGAAACGAGCCCGATCCTCGGCTGGTACTCCCGCGGCCTCGGCCGTCGCTTTCCAGCCATCACGCTGCTCGGCCAGGGCGGCTCTGTGCGCAACGAGCCGCTCATCACCCGGCTGCAATTCCTGGACATCGCCGCGGTGACAGACCGTTTCCTGTTCGCCCCTGCCTTATCACGTATCGCCGCCGATGCCGCGGTAGGTGAACCAGGACATATGGAGACTGGAATGGACCATTCCTTGGACCTGAGGAGGTCCCTGGAGATCGTGCGGCGGCACCTAGCCGTTATCTGGAGCGCCGCTGCGCTTGGCCTGATTGCTGGTGGCGCCTACGTCGGGCTGAGTCGGCCGGTCCACGTGAGCACAGCGCTCGTGGTCCTGCCGTCCATGAGGAGCGCGTCGGCCGAGGTCGTGGTCGCCAGCAGCTACCCGGTCCTGCGTAGCTCGCTGTCCAGAATTCACCCTGCCGAGTCCGTGCAGGGTCTGCGCAGTCGAATCCAGGTGACGAAAATGACCACGGACGTCATCTCGATCACTGCGGAGGGCGGCACCGACCCCGAGGCAGAGGGTGCGGCGAACGCTGTCGCGGACAGCTACGTCGCTTATATCGGGTCCGCGAACTCGCCCGTTGGCCGCATTCCAGCACAGGTTCTCGTAGCCGCGACCACCGCCCATGCGCCGTCGGTGCTCCTTCGGTCGGTTGCTCCTCAGCTTGCTGGGCTCATGCTAGGAACCGCGATCGGCGTCATCGGTGTATTGGCAATCGGCCGGAAAGATCGGCGGCTGCGGCAGCGCGACGGCATGGCAGATGCCATCGGGGTTCCGGTCCTGGCGTCCATCTGGATGAACAAGCCGACCGATGCGGCCGGGTGGATCAGGCTGCTGGAAAGCTACGAGCCCAGCCCCGCTGACGCCTGGCGCTTGCGTAACGTCCTGAACGACCTGAAGCTCACCGATGGGGCGCCTGGTGATCAATATGCCGGTTGCTCCGTCACCGTGCTCTCGCTGGCTTCCGACCAGCGTGCACTGGCAATCGGGCCCCAGCTGGCAGCGTTCGCCGCCGCGCTGGGCATACCTACAGCGCTGGTCATCGGTCCCCGCCAAGACACCGCCGCAGAAGCGGCGTTGTACGCCGCTGCCGTAACTCCGTCGCCGAGCATGAGATCGGGCCGACTGCGGCTTTCGGTCTGGACGCCTCGCGGCGAATCATTTAGGCGTCAGGATGGCGTGCTGACAGTCGTGGTCGCCGTCGTAACGGAAACAAGCCGCGCGGTTGCACTCCCGCCTGCGGATACCAGAGTGCTTGCGGTTTCAGCCGGCGCGGTGACCGCCGCCCAGCTGGCACGCGTCGCCCTTGCAGCAACCGCGGATGGCGGGTGTCTTGCCGGAATCCTCATAGGGGATCCCGAACCTGACGATCCCACAACCGGCCGCCTCCCTCAGCTTGCGCGTCCGAATCACTCGAAATTCCCTAGCCGACTGACCGCACAACCGCGATAGCCCTACGAGACCCTAAGGTGATGCTCTTCATGTATGACGGTGACCAGCTTCCTGAGCTACTCGGCGAAGACGGGTACACATACATCGACGATGGGTCTGCCGATCTAGCTACGGGCGTGACAAGCCTCAGATTCATTCGGGCTGTCGTCGGACGCACCAGGAGGGCGTGGGGCGCCGTCGCCCTCGTGGGATTGGTGGCCGGCATCGGGACGGCTGTCATGCTTCCGGTTTCGTACCTAGCCTCGACATCGGTCCTGCTCACCCCCATGGGCGCACCCGGCGAGCCATCCGGGGCTCCGATCATCAACGAGCAAGCGCTTGCGCAGAGCCGTCCCGTAGCCGAGCTCGCCGTGCAGCAGCTGGGCCTGCAGCAAAGCGTCACCAAGTTCATGACGACGTACACCGCCACCCCGGCCACTGACCGAGTGCTCGTCATCACGGCCAAGGCGAATTCGAGCGCCGAAGCGATCGCCCGGGCACGCGCCGTGGCAACGGAGTTCCTGCGGTTCAGGGCCAACCTCGCGGAGACGACGCAGAACCTCGTGCTGAGGTCACTGAACCAGGAAGTAATCGCGGCGCAGCAGCGGCTGCAGTCGATAAGCACGCAGATTAGCCAGTTGCCAGCGCGGCCCACGACACCCGGGCAGCAGGCAAGGCTAGCCAGCCTCACGAAGGCGCAAGCGCAGGCGCAGACCTCGCTCGATCTCGTTCAAGAGGCCGTCACCGACAACGCAATAAGCTCGCAGATCACCACCGCTGGTGTCATTCACGACAGCGAGGTACTCAGTCCAGCGAGCCCGCTCCCGCCGCACTCGCGGCTAAAGCGGCTACTTGAATACGCGGGGATCGGGCTTATCGCGGGTCTGACGCTGGGTGTCGGCGTCATGATAATCGGCGCCCTCCTGTCGGACCGGCTTCGACGGCGTGATGACGTGGCCCGTGCGCTGAGCGCCCCGGTAGAGGTCAGTGTCGGCGGTATGGCGCGCCCTCGCTGGTGGCCGGGACCACGAGGTCTCCAAGCAGCCCCGAGCGCGGACGTCAGACGGATCGTGGCGTACCTGGACAGCGTGCTGTCCTCCAGCACCGGCGACCCAATGAGCCTAGCCATCGTTCCGGTAGACGACGTGCACGGCCCCGCGGTCTGCCTCGTGTCGCTGGCCATATCGTGCGCGAAGCAGGGGTTGCACGTCGTGGTAGCCGACCTGTGCCATGGCGCTCCGGCGGCGCGGCTGCTTGGAGTTGCGGAGCCAGGAGCATGCACGGTGACCGTCCAGGGCGTGCAGGTTGGCGTGGTAATACCTCTCCCCGATGACGTGGTAACGCCAGGTCCGCTCGACCGCCGGCCAAGTCAGCCGTCGGTGGCTAAGGCGGTGGCCGAGGCCTGCGAAAAGGCTGACCGACTGCTCACCCTGGCGACCATTGACCCCTCGCTAGGCGCACAGCACCTCACCGGGTGGACGAGTGCAGCGGTCGCCACGGTGACCGCCGGAAAGTCGACAGCCACGCGCATCCATGCTGTGGGCGAGATGGTGCGGCTTTCCGGTGTGACGCTCGTCTCTGGCGTGCTCCTAGAGACCGACAAGACCGACGAGAGCCTCGGCGTAGCCCTCGCGCCCGAGACCATCACGGAACATCCATCGCACCTCGACAGCGACGGGTCGATGGTCACGTCCCGCCGCACCGTTAGTGGAAAGCCGACCGCGGAGTCATGACAGCGTCTGCCGCAAGAGATGGCGCCCCCATCGCGGCGCTGAGCCCGAGTCGTCGTGTTCCGCCCATGCCGACGACGGCGGACGCGCGTGAGCGGTCCGTGCGGCGCCGGGTCGGCCTAGCTTGGGGCCTGCTAGTCCTCAACACCATCGTCTACGCCGGGTCACTTCTGCATATCCCGTCGGTGGTTGGCAAGGGCATCACCCAGGTCGCTCTGCCCGCGGCTCTGCTTGTAGCGCTGACGGTTAATCGCAGAATCGTCGTCCGGCCGAATGTGTTCTTGTGCCTGCTTGTCTTGCTCGCAGCGGAAGCGATCGTCACGAGCTTGCAACCGCAGTATTTCTCAACCGTTTACCGGACCTTCCGATTCGCGGAACTCGTGGCTGCGCTCTGGCTGCTGACGCCCTGGTGGGGTCGGCGCGACCTGCTGCTCGTCCGCTGCCACCTGGTCTCGCTGGCGGTGGTCCTCGCGTCGGTGATCCTGGGGCTGCTGATCGCGCCCGGCCATGCACTGGCCGACGGAAGACTTTCCGGCGTGTTGTGGGATGTCCCGCCGACCCAGGTCGCTCACTATGCCGCGGTCATCTTGGGAGCGACCGTTGTCCTCTGGCTGTGCGGTCGGCTGCGCGGGCGACGCACGCTGCTGATCGTCGCCGTCTCCGCGGCCATTTTGCTGGCGACGCACACGAGGACCGCGCTGGCGGCGCTCATCGCAGGGCTGCTGGTCGCCGGGCTGAGTCTGATCGTGGCCAAGCAGCGGGTCCGCAAGGTGTTCGCCGCCGCTGGGGCCGTGGCTGCGGTCGCCCTCGTCACGCTGTCCGGGTTTGTCACCGCATGGCTGGAGCGCGGCCAGGGCACCTCGCAGCTAACGAAGCTCACAGGCCGTACGGACGTCTGGGGCGCGCTACTGAGCCTGCCGCGCGACAGGTTCCAGGAGATCTTCGGCTTCGGGCTGTCCAACGACTCGTTCAACGGCTCGCCCATCGACAGCAACTGGCTCGCCTCTTACCAGGCACAAGGGCTCTTCGGCGTGACCGTCTGCGCCGCAATCTTGCTGTTCCTGATCGTGGCAGCCTTCTTCCGGCCGCGTGGTGTTGAGCGCGCGCTCGCCTTGTTCTTCATCACCTACTGCCTGGTGGCCTCGTTCACCGAAGTCGGCTTCACCAACGCCACCCCGTACATGCTCGAACTCGCCCTCGCCGCATCGCTACTGATGGAGCCGGCCGCCACGCGCCGACGGGCAGCCCAATGAGGAGGACCGGATCATGAACGCAACGAGGGCCGCAGGCAAGTACAAAAAGGATTTCTGGAAGAAAGAGAATCTCAGGTATTCGGAGCCACATTTCCGCGCCCAGAAGGTGGCACGCCTGATTAACAAGGCTTCACGCGGGCAAGAATGCGATCTTCTCGATGTGGGGTGCGGGCCAGGCGCGCTGCGTTACCTGCTAGATGATAATGTGCGCTACCACGGCATCGATATTGCCATACCCGAGCCAGCGCCGAACCTAGTCGAGGCGGACTTGCTGGAAACCCAGATCGATTTCAATGGCAAGCGGTTCGACATTATCGTAGCTCAGGGCGTATTCGAATATTTCGGAGCGCTGCAGACCCAAAAGTTCACTGAGATACGGCGGATACTGGCGAGCGACGGTAAGTTTATCCTGTCGTACTGGAATTTCGGGCACCGCGACAGGCGCATATACGAGGCGTTCAGCAATATTCAGCCAATGAACGAGTTTCGATCGAGCTTGGCAAGTTACTTCACGATAATGTCCTGCTTCCCCGCGTCGCATAACTGGCGGCAGAACATGTCTGACCGAAAAATCCTCAAGCTCATCAATATGCGTGCGAATGTAAATATCCCGTTCGTCAGCCCTAAGCTGGCGGTGGAGTATTTCTTTATCTGCTCGCGCTAGTGTGGAACTCGAGCGTGCAGCACTTCGGGCCACCGCCGGCCTTGCGCAGCTCGGATAGGTCCACGCCTATTGGCTCGAATCCACGGGCGGCAAGCTTGGCAGCCAGCTCGGCCGCCTGCGCTGGCAGCACAACGTGGCGGCCGTCGCTGACCGCGTTCAGGCCCAGTACGTCGGCGTCGGAGTGGCTGGCCTCGATCAGGTCAGTAAAGTGCGCGGCGAGCGCAGCCCGGCTCGCATCGTCGAACGCCGAGGGGTAGTAGGCGGCCGTATCAGCGTTGAGAACGCACAGGGCCGTGTCGAGGTGATAGAAGCGCGGGTCCACTAGGCGGACACTGATGACCGACACACCGAAGGTTTCAGCAAGCTGCGCGTGCGCCGCAAGGTCGGTGCGGAAGCCGTACCCGGCAATCAGCGCGCGCCCGGTAAAGAGCATGTCGCCTTCACCTTCGTTGATGAGCCGCGCGGGACGCACGTCCTCGTACCCGCGGGCCAGGAACCAGCCGAGATAAGCGCCCGCTTCGGCCTCCCGCTCCGCGAATCGGAACTTCACGCCGAGCACCTTGCCGTCCATAACAGTCGCGCCGTTCGCTGCGAACACCATGTCTGGCAGGCCCGGAACGGGGTCGATGGTCTGCACCGTGTGGCCAAGCTCGAGGTGAATATCGTGCAGCCGCGTCCACTGGCTCATCGCGCGATCCGGGTCGGTCGGCCGGTCCGGCAGCATCCACGGATTGATGGAGTACGTGACCGCGAAATAGGTTGGCGGGCACATGAGATAGCTGCGTCTGGTTGCCAGGCGTTCCGCCTGGCTGAACGCAGACGGCAGCCTGGTGGTGGCCATGGAGTCGTCCTCGTCCGACGCCAGGGTAACGGCGTCTGACCTCGGCTTCATCTGTCGACCGCGGGCACTGGACGGGCCGGCTCGAGCGACATTTGGTGCGCCCAGGTTCGCCTCGCCCGACGGGTCACGGACCTAGCGAGCTCTGCTGCCACATTGTGCGTTCCGGCGATGAACCGCATCGACGGCCCGAGTCCGAACGCCGCCGGGGCCCCGACGAAGTACAACCCTGGAACGCTCGATTCGGCGGCCCGGCTCAGTACCGGATAGCCGCTGAACGTGGCTATCCGCGACCGGAGTTCCTCCGGCACGTACGACAAGCGGGACACGTCAACGCGGAAGCCGGTCCCGGCGATCACGTGATCTACCTTCAGGCTGGACCTGCCCGGGCCATCAAGCAGCAGCCGCACGCCGGTTCCGCTCGGCTCAACTCCCCGCACATGAGTCTTGCCGAGTATCTCGACCACGCCTTCGACACGGGGCCTTAGCCACCATGCGCCGAGTGGCCCCAGCACAGTCCGCGCCTTGGCGGCCCGCACATCTTGCGGCAGCCGGCGGAACGCGGTCGGAGAATTCCAGAACGGGCACTTCCACCCTTCGCACAGCCTGTTCTCCCGGAGCCGCACCAGCGGGGTCAGCGGTGGCGGTTTAGCTCCCCAGATAGGGGAGTCCGGGCATCGCACGACTAGCCGGACGTCTCCCCCCGCCTCGTGCAGCAACGCGGCCGTCTCCAGTGCCGACGAGCCGGAGCCCACGATGGCTACCTGGCGCCCCTGGAAGTGGTCGAACCGGTGGTGATCAGTGGTATGCGAGGCGAGTTCTGGCGGCAGGCCCGACAACTCGGCCGGAATGTAGCAGTAAGGCAGGCTGCCCGTCGCTATCACGACGCTCCTGGCCGCCACAGGCTCGGCATCGGCGAACGTGACCCGGAACCCGTCGCTCACCGCCTTGATCTCCGTCACCGTGACATCGCTGATGTCTGGTACCAACTGCTTGACGTACCAGTCGGCGTAGTCGAGGAACCGTTCTATCGGCAACGGCGTCCCCCGCTCGATGCCGTCGATTCGCTCTGATCGACAGTAGGCCGGTAGATCGTAACGGGCATTGGGTGACGAGATATCGGAACCGAAGACCTCGGATTTCAGGTACATGCCCACCGGCATGTGCTGACGCCAGGTATCCATCGAGCGGCCGACGATGAGGTGGTCGATCCCCCGCCCGCGAAGGTGCGTCGAGATCGACAGACCGTAAGGGCCAGCACCGACAATG
>Ga0126381_100001843_pt1 | contig 22755 bp, 18 predicted proteins | sample PanSoiMetPlot_28_FD_96465 | JGI IMG/M metagenome (GOLD analysis project Ga0126381, IMG submission 96465) | Tropical forest soil microbial communities from Panama - MetaG Plot_28 | ecosystem: Environmental > Terrestrial > Soil > Tropical forest > Bulk soil | place: Panama | collected 2016-02-17 | reverse complement strand
TCAGACGGAGAACATGGTCCCCGTCTCCGCCAATGGCCAGCGAGTCTCGAACAACGATTACCTGATCGACGGCGTCAGCGTGAACAGCCTCGGTTGGGGTGGTGCGGCGGTGGTGACGCCAAACCAGGAATCGGTAAAAGAGATTCTCGTGCTGAGCAACGCCTATTCGGCGGAGTGGGGCCGCAATTCCGGAGCGCAGATCTCGGTGGTTTCCAAGAACGGCACCAACGATCTGCATGGCAGCGGCTTCTTCAAGTACGATTCGCCCAGCCTCAACTCCTACAATCGGTGGGGCGGCCCCGGCGGCGCGTTGCCCGTGCGAGATAACAATCTCTTTCGCCAGTTCGGCGGCAGTCTCGGCGGACCCATTCAGCGCAATAAGCTGTTCTGGTTCTTTTCGTACGAAGGGCTGCGGCAGTCGTCCACCGGCATCTCTAATGTCTGGGTGGAGACTCCCGAGTACCGGCAGGCCGTGATTGCAGCGCGTCCAAACAGCGTGACAGCCCAGATTCTGCAGTCCCCGGGGATTACGCCGCGCGTCGTCTCCGTCTTGAACGCGCCCTGCCCCGCGGCGTTCGCAGCCGGAACGTGCCAACAGGTCTCCGGCGGGCTCGATATCGGCTCGCTTCAGGGCCAGGCCGGGACTTACACGAACCCGAACACGGTGGGCGGCGGCTTGGACGGCATTCCCGATATCCAGTTTGATCAGATCGCGGTACCGAGCCGCGTGAGCGGCAATCAGTACAATGGGCGCGTGGACTACAACGTATCCACGAACAACATCGTGGCCGTCAGCATGTACTTCACGCACCTTTATAACTTGGGCGCAGACGCGACTAACGGGGCGCGCCCGATGGCGGATATCAATTTCACGCCGCTCAACAGTGCGGCTACGGCTACTTTCACTCACGTCTTCTCGCCCACGCTGCTGAATGAAGCGCGCTTTAACCTTACGCGCTTTGCGGCGGACCAGGTGGCCTCCAACGCGGGCGTAGTGAACTGGGGCATCCCGCGCCTCGAAGTGCAGGGGTTTCCGTTCGGCCGCGTTTACTTCGGCGCGCCGTGGAGCGAGACCGCGCCGGGCCTGTTCGCGCAGAACACCTATGAGTTCCGCGATACCGTCAGCAAAGTCCTGGGCAATCACGGGCTGAAATTCGGCCTGGAGCTCCGCCGCGAGCAGGATAACAACAACCTGGTTGGCGGCGCGCGGCCCGACTACGTATTTCAAGGAATGTGGGATATGGCGAACAGTGCCCCGGTGTTCGAGATGGTGGACGTCAATCCGCAGACGGGTGGAGCGCCGAACGCATCGCGGGGGCTACGGACGCCGTATTATGGCTGGTTTATCCAGGATGATTGGAAACTCAAGCCGAATCTTACTCTGAACCTGGGGCTGCGTTGGGAATACTACAGCCCGCCAAGCGAGGTGCACGGGACCCTGAGCAATCTCTATTTCGGTTCGCAGGACCTCGCGAATGCCACGGTTCGCTTGACCAGCCAGCTGTACCGGCCCGAGTATCGCAACTTCGCCCCGCGTGTCGGATTCGCATGGTCACCCGCTTCACACAATCAGAATTTCGTTGTGCGCGGCGGATTCGGTATGTTTTACGACCGCATCCCCGAGGCGCTGTTCGGCAACGCCACCCGTAATCCGCCGCTGTTCGCGGCGCTCGGCATATGCTGTGGATCGGCGAGCAATCCTTTCGTCGGCGGGCAGATTCAGTACTCACTCGGATCCAACAACTCGCCGTTCAGCTACCCGGTGAATCCCGTACTCGCCCAGGGTATCAATCCCGCGACCGGCGGTCCGGTAACCGGCTCGGTGGAGATTTACGGTGCGCAGCAGTACATGCCCAATCCGATGATATACGTTTATTCGTTGGATGTGCAGTACCGGCTGCCCTGGAAAATGGCGGTTGAGGTGGGCTACTCCGGTAGTGAAGGACACCATCTGATCCGGCTTGTCAATCAGAACTTCCTCTACCCGAACAATGCTGCGTTCAATGCAGTCTATTTTCCAATGCCGGACGTTAACTCCAATTACAATGCCGGCATCATAACACTCCGTCGGCCGCTGGATCACGGCGTCCAGTTATTGTTCAATTACCGCCTGGCTAAGAGCCTCGATAACTCATCGTTCGAAGGACCGGGCTTTGTTACCAACCAGACCTGGCCGCAGAACAATCGCCTCAACTGGGGACCTTCGGATTACGACGCCCGTCATCTGATCACCGCTGCAGCTGTTTGGGATATTCCTTCGCACTTCAAGCAGCCGAAGTCGATCCTGGCGCGCGTGCTGGGCGGGTGGGAGCTCGACCCTGTCATAACCTGGCATACTGGATTTCCCTGGACCCCGGTGATCGGCCAATCCGTCCAGACGCCCGGAGGCCCATCGCTGAGCCCCATCCGGCCGACCGTCTACCTCGGTGGCGCGGGCGACAGTCAATCCACCAGCGCCTACCAGAACGGCAGCAACTTCCCCAACGGCGGCGCAGCCTACTTCGATATCAAGACAGTGGGACCGCCCGGAATCGGGCGCAACTCTTTTCGCGGGCCGCGCTTCTTCCAGACCGACCTGAGTTTCGCCAAGAACACGCACCTTCCGTGGTTCAAGGAGTATTCGAATCTGGAGCTGCGGGCGAACTTCTTCAACATCTTCAATCAACTCAACCTGGCGCCGCTGGCGTTCAACGACCCCGGCACGCACCCCGATAACGTGTTCTTCGGACGGTCGAACGCTGGTCTGGGCGGCCGCGTGGTAGAGTTGCAGGCGCGATTCAGCTTCTAAGTGCCGCTACTGCGCCACCTCGAATGTGAGGCTGACGCTGGCGTGCACTTCGATATTTCCCGGTTCGATTGGCGGCGCGGCCCCTGCGCCGGCTCTGGCTGCCATGGCAAGCTCTACCTGGCGGCCCGGCGAAACGATGACCGGCTGCTCTTCCTCGACCCGCAACAAGCGCCCGAGCTTCACATGTAGCCGGTCGGCTAGGGCGACGGCCCCGGAGCGCGCCTGGTCGGCGGCCTTTCCCAGGGCCTCTGCCCTCGCTTTGCTCTCGTCGCGCAGCATGAAATTCAGCCGGTTTACGTTGCTTGCGCCGGCCTTGGTCGCAGCGTCCACCAGCTTGGGAAGCTGGCTGAGATCGTCGAGCTCCAGCCGCACCGTGTTGTTTGCCGTGTAACTGCGAATACTGGGTGGCGATCCATCCTTCGGATACTCGTAATTCGGATTCACCGAGAAGTTCACCGTCTGAATGTTCGCCGACGGTAGCAGGCCGCGCAGCGTATCGATCACGGTTTTCGACCGCGTAGCGTTCACCGCCGACGCGGCCTCTGATGTCGGTCCCTGGCTAATCACCCCCACATCCAACTGCACCCGGTCGGGGCGTGCGGAGATAACCGCGTCTCCGTGGACTCGTACGTAAGGTACCGAAGGCGGTACGGAAATCGTTTGCGCCGGCGCAGCAATAACCGTCAAATACAACAGAAACCAGCGAATCACGCCTACAGTGTAGCTCTGCCGTCGATCCTGACTCGGATGAAATGTTACCGTGATATCAGTCCACCCGATGTTGTCGCGAAGGATCTTCTTGTGCGCCACGGCCGCCGCAACCAGCGCACCGCTGCGAGCGTTTCCGGTTTCCGGCTCCGACGAAGAGTTCCTGGACGACCTCTCGCGCCGTGCGTTTCGGTACTTTTGGGAGCAGGCCGACGCAGGCACCGGGCTGGCACTCGACCGCACCCGCAACAGCGGCGACCGAACGCCAGGCCGTAGCCGTGAGGTGGCGAGTTTGGCCTCGACGGGATTTGCGCTCACTGCGCTCTCCATCGGCTACCGCCGCGAGTGGCGCGCCTCCGCCGAAATCCAGGAGCGCGTGCGCGGCACGCTGCGCTATCTGGCTTACAGTCAGGAGCATGTGCGCGGCTGGTTCTATCATTTCGTCGATACCCACACCGGCGAGCGCGTCTGGAAGTCGGAGCTGTCGACCATCGATACAGCACTGCTGCTGGCCGGAGTCCTGACCGCGCAACAGTGCTTTTCCCACGACGCAGAAATCGTGCGCATTGCCCAGGAGATTTATGAGCGGGTGGATTTCCCGTGGATGCTCGACCCGGCAACCAACTGCCTGCGCATGGGTTGGAAGCCGGAAAGCGGGTTTCTGCGCGCGCTCTGGCGCGAGTACCGCGAGAACATGATTCTCTCCGCGCTTGCGATCGCCTCGCCCACGCACCCCGTCCCGGTGAGCACCTGGTACGCATTCGCGCGCGATCCGGTCATCTTCGAGCAGTATCGATTTGTCGGCGCGGGACCGATTTTCACGCATCAATATTCGCATGCCTGGCTGGACCTCGACGGCCTGCGCGATGGGCTACCGTTTCAATGCGATTACTTCCGCAACTCGGCGGTCGCCACCATGGCGCACCGTGATTATTGCCTCAGCCTGCGCAGCATGTTCCCGGGTTATTCGGAAAACATCTGGGGCGTCAGCCCATCCGACAGCGATATCGGCTACCTCGGCTGGGGAGGTTTCAGCCGCCGCGATCTCGATGGCACCGTAGTCCCCTGCGCGGCAGCGGGATCGCTGATGTTCACCCCCAAGCTTTCCCTGGCCGCGCTCCGTACCATGCACGACCGCTTCGGCTCCTACGTCTACGGACGCTACGGCTTCTCCGATTCCTTCCACCCGCTGACGCGCTGGGTCGATCCCGACGTCGTCGGCATCGATCAAGGCATCACTTTGCTCAGCGCCGAGAACCTACGGACGCGATCGGTGTGGAAATGGTTTCGCGGACAGCCGAACATCCGGCGGGCAATGGTCAGGATCTTCGAGCCGGCTGCGTAGCAGCGGAAAAATTTTGCGCCGGTATCCGGGACCACACCATCAGGCTGCACAACCCCAGGTTTCAAGACGTGTTCACTACGAACTGAATCGTTATTAATGATCCCGAGGGAGGTCAGCAAAAATGGCGCCATTATCAGCAAAGACACTCCGACAGATCGAACGTGAGTTACTCGATGAGGTCGAGTGGACCCGCAACGCGTTCAGTCATAATGCAACCCCGGGGAACAGGCGGGAATTTGAAGAAGCACTCGAGCGGTTTAAGGATTTCACCTTGTTTGGACAATTACCGCTCACGTCGTTCAGGGAATTAACCCGGGGTGGCAAGCCGCACTGAAGTGGTTTTCGGCAGAGCTGCAGCGAAGGATTCCCGTAACACTTGTCGACTGGAAGCTCGTTACAGCCCTGCCGCTTGTAGCACCTTCTCCGCGTTTAGCGCCCCCTCCGGCGTCTCCTCATGTTTGAACATCAGATAAAGATCCCGACCGGTCGCCAGCAGTTCTTTGGCGCGGGCCGAGAACGCATCGATATCGGCGTCGGTGTAATCGGGCTTGCGCAGCCGGTAGTAAACGAAGTCGGCGGTGATCACTTCGGGGACTTCGAACTTCTCCGATTCGGCGACGCACAACGAGATGTTGCGCCGGCGCAGTTCGTCAAAGATGGAATCGGTGAGCCAGGAGGCATGGCGGAACTCAAATGCATAGCGCATGCCGGACGGCAGCAAGTCGAGGTAGGACCGCAGCGTCTCCAACTCGCACTTCATCTGCGGAGGCAGTTGGAAGAGCACGGGTCCGAGCCGCCGCGAGGTGCGCAACGGATCGATGGTCTTGAAGAACAGCTCGGTTGCCTGCTCCGCATTCTTGAGCCGCAGGATGTGCGTAATCCGCATATTCGCCTTTACCGCGAAGACGAAGCCCGCCGGCGTTGCTTCCACCCAGCTCGCGAGCGTCGTCGCCGCGGGCAGGCGTCTAAAGGTGTAATTGATCTCAACGCAGTTCAGCCGGTTCGAATAGTGGCGCAGGAAATCCTTCGCGGGCATCTTGGCCGGATAGAATTCCGGTTTCCAATTCGGATATGCGAAGCCGGAGGTCCCGGCATATAACGTCGCCATGGCTTATCATTATCTCTGGTTGGTTTGAACGCCGCTGGCCCGGAGGTTCGAACGGTGCACTATCTCGCTCATATCATTGCGGTGTGGTTGGTGGACGCGCTGGCCTTGTGGATCGTGGCGCAGCTGATTCCGGGAATCGAGCTCCGCGGCTTCGGCGCGGCGCTCGGCGCCACCATCGTGATCGCCGTTGTGAATGGAACCATCGGTATCGTAATTAAGTTTCTCGCGTTTCCGCTGACGCTGGTCACGCTCGGCCTGTTTCTGCTGGTAATCAATGCCTTTCTGCTGAAGCTCGCGTCGCTATTCACGCCCGGCTTCAAAGTACATGGATTCCTTTCGGCAGTGGCGGGGTCGGTCGTGCTTTCCTTTTTAGGTTGGCTCCTTCGGCAGTTGATCATCTAGGCGAATACGAGTGCTGACACCCCACACACCTCAGGAGCTCGCGGAAGCGCTGGCGGGCGCTGCCGGCCACGGCCGCACGATTTTGCTGCGCGGAAATACAAGCAAGAATCGCATGGCCGGCCCTCTGGAATCGGCCGAGGAAGAGATCTCCACCAACGGCCTGTGCCGCGTCCTGCAATACGAACCGAACGACCTCACGATCAGCGTGGAGGCGGGTATGCGCTGGCGCGAGCTCCAGCGGCTCGTAGGCGAACATCGGCAGATGGTCCCTCTGGATCCGCCGTTCGCCGAAACAGCCACCGTCGGCGGTGTGCTCGCGGCCAATTCGAGCGGGCCTCGGCGGCGTCTTTATGGCACGGCGCGCGATCTGGTGATCGGAATGCGATTTGCCACTGTACAAGGCAAGGTGGTCGACTCGGGTGGCATGGTAGTGAAGAACGTGGCCGGCCTCGATATGGGCAAGCTCATGATCGGCTCATTCGGAACGCTGGCGGCGATTGCTGTGGCGAATTTCAAGCTCGTGCCCATGCCGCAAGCCGAGCGCAGCTTGCTTCTGCCCTTCGATTCGGCTGCCACCGCCATCGCCGCGCGCGATCGCATTTTGAAAGGTGTGCTGCAGCCGGCCGCCATCGACCTTTGGAACCCCGCGGCCGGCGCTACCATCGGCAACCCTACGTGGATTCTAGCGTTGCGGGCAGGCGGCAGCGCCGCTGCGGTCGAGCGGTACGAGCGCGACCTGGCGCCGCTGGCCGACGGAGTCGCGTTCAATGGCGAGCGACACGAACGCCTCTGGCGGCACATCGAGGAGTTTACGCCGCAGTTCCTCGCGAAGCATGCCGATGGCGCGGTAGTGCGAGTGTCGTGTACCCTGAAAGAGGTCGAAGCCGTAATGGCTTCCTTCGCGGGTCCGGCAGTCGCACGCGCTGCTTCCGGCGTCTGTTATGGATACTTCGAAGCGTGCGACGGAGTGGCGGAATGGCTTGGGGACGCCGTGAGGCGTGGATGGCGTGTAGTGGTGGAGTTCGCTCCGGAAGGGCGTAAGAGAACTCTCGATCTGTGGCCCAGCCCCCCATTCACCAACGCGCCGGAGCTCGAACTCATGCGGCGGGTCAAGGCACTGTTCGATCCGTCCAATCTTTTGAATCGTGGCAGACTCTACGGCCGTATCTGACAAATCCGAAACGCGCGAGGCGCGCCTGGGACCGAGGCAGTTCGATCTCGATCGCTGCGTACACTGCGGTCTTTGTTTGAATGCGTGTCCCACCTATCGCGAGCTCGGGCTCGAAATGGATTCGCCGCGCGGCCGCATCTACCAGATGGTGCAGGTGGCCAACGGTGCGCCCATCACACCGGCATACACCCAGCACATCGGGCTCTGCCTGGCTTGCCGCGGCTGCGAATCCGCATGTCCTTCGGGGGTACGCTACGGACGCATGGTGGAGGACGCACGCGCGGAGATCGAAACCTGGCGATCCGCGCACGCGCCTCGTACCCACACGGCGCGCTCTCTGCGGCACTTCGTATTTCACCGTTTGCTGCAATCGCGCGGTCTGCTGACCTTCGCCGGCGCGCTCCTGTACCTTTATGAGGCCAGCGGTGTCAAGGCGTTGGTTCGCGGCATGGGACGGATGAAGCTGCTGGGTCCGTTAGGCGACCTCGGCCAGCTTGCGCCTTCTGCCGATCCGCCGTTCTTCTTCAACCAGATTGGCCGTACGTTTCCAGCGCAAAGCGAGCAGCGCTATCGCGTAGCGTTCCTGGCGGGCTGCATCGCCAATGTCTGCTTCGCACGCTTGAATGAGGCCACCGTCCGTGTGCTCCAGAAGAACGGGTGCGAAGTGGTGGTACCCGAAGGCCAGGGCTGCTGCGGCGCACTGCACGTCCATTCGGGACTGCGGGAAGAGGCGCAGCGGCTCGCCCGACGCAACATCGACGCAATTGAGACCGCCGGTTTCGACGCCATCATCACCAACGCCGCCGGATGTGGATCGACGCTCAAAGAATACGCCGAGCTGTTGGAGGATGACCCGCAGTACGCCGCCAAAGCGCATGCCTTTGCCGCTAAGATGCGCGACGTCACCGAATTTCTGGCCGGCATCGAACTGAACCCGCGGATGGGCCCATTGAACCTCACCGTCACCTACCAGGACGCGTGTCACCTGGCGCATGGCCAACGCATCCGCTCTGCGCCTCGCAAGCTGCTCGCGGCTGTCCCAGGTCTCAAGTTCCGTGAGATGGCGGGTTCCGATCTTTGCTGCGGCAGCGCCGGCATCTACAACGTCGTCGAGAATGAAATGTCGATGCAGATCCTGGCGCGCAAAATGGAAGCGGTGAAGGCCACCGGAACAGAAGTCATCGCTGCGGTGAACCCCGGATGTATGCTGCAGCTTGAGACCGGTGTTCGCCTGCACGGCTCCAAACAGCGCGTCATGCACGTCGTGGAACTGCTGGATCTGGCGTATAAGCAGTCACAGAAGTAAGTTTCCAGAACTACTGGTACGCTCACCAGCAAGCTACCCGCATTTTAGTTCGGCGCTTTTCATGATGCTTGCATCGCGATTGTGTAGAGTAGTCTTCTGATGAGGCGCCGCCGAGCGAACCTCCGATCGAAGAAGACTGTTCTTCTTCTGCTCGCGATTGTCACTATGAGCGTGGGGGCAATCGCGATAGTTCTCTCTCTGGACAGCTCACCCAGCCGCCCGGTGCCCGATCAGGAATTGACCCACACATCCGAGAACCCGCTGATAGCCCGCGGTCCCTCGGCTGGGCACCCTACAGATCTGCGCGATCAAAAGGGCAGGGAAGAAGCTACGGAAGTTCCGGTTGGCAAGCCTAACGAGACGGCAATTACGTTCTCCGAAGAGGAGTTGAAAACAAGCCTGTACGAAGATGACGGCTCCGCCACCCGGCGTTGGCTGACGATCGGACTATTTGCGGCCTGCCTGAGCATCGGCGCGCTCTACCGTTACAGACGCCGTCGGCAGCGTCATCAGCATCATCGGCGCCATCACCGCCGCCATCGGGCGCCTGATCGTTCCGACGTGTTCGCGCCACGCGAGGGAGCTAGCGCCGCCAGAGATCCGGAAGCTGCTTCTTCAACCCGCTCGGCAGATCGTTACAGATGATGTAGCGTTCCCGGTTCCACGCCAGCAAGGGCACGCCCTGCCTAGGTTGTGCCCCACAGCTCGTTCACCGGCGCATACTGCACGGGGTCGGTCGTCGGCACGTATGAAAACCCGCGGCCGAGCGGATCGTCGTGGCGGACCGTCGTCCAGTCGATTCCCATCGCCGAGTACACCGTCGCCTCGATGTCTTCCGGGTAGACATAGCGATTCTGCGTCCAGCCGTAGACCGCCGTGTCCGAACCGGTAGAGTTCGTCTGGCCGACCACCGTGCCGCCCTTGATGCCACCGCCCGCGAAGAACGCGAACTGCTGCGGCCAGTGATCGCGCCCGGCCGCCGCAGTCAGCGGTCCAACCGTGCGGCCGAATTCGCCGACCATCACCACCAGCGTGCTGTCAAGCAACCCGTTCGCATCCAGGTCGCCGATCATCGCCGAAAGCGCGTTGTCGAGCAGGGCGCCCTTGGCCGGCAGGTTGGTCGCGGTATAGATGTTCTGGTGCATGTCCCAGCCGTCATTCGACGTGATCTGGATGAAGCGCGTCCCCTGATTCGCCTTCAGTACTTGCGTGGCAACCAGGCACGCATTGCCCGTCGAAGTGTTACCGTACCGCTGTGAATCGGCGGTGGTGAAGCTGAACGCCTGGTTTACTACGGGGTTGTACATCATCTGCTGCGCCGAAAGGTAGAAATCGTTGTAATCGCTCATCGGCTGCCCGAAAGGCGAGTTGGTACGCAGCGGATCGTCCAGCGTGTGCATCAGGTTCCAGCGATTGTTGAAGCGCGTCTGCCCGTCGCTGTTGGTCGTGTATGGAATGCCGCTGGTGGTCGGCGTCACACGGAACGGCGCGTAATTGGCCGGTAAGTAACCCTGGCCCACGCCGTTGGGAGAGTTCAGCGCGAGAAACGTCGGAAACACCTGCCCGGCCGTGCGCCCCGAATCCCTCTCGATGGCGACCACGCTCCCGATATTCGGCGCGATGTTGCCCAGCGCCGCCGCCGGATTGCGACCGATCTGAGTCCACGTCTGCGCCAGTGAATGCACCAGCGCGTGCGACTGCATCGAGCGGATCAGGGCGAACTTGTCGGTCATCTGTCCCAGCTTCGGCAGCAGCCCGGCGGGCCATAGAATGCCGTTCACGGTGGTCGGGTTGAAGCTGGTGGGAGTGGTTCCATTTACCACCTTCAGATCGAATGTATCCGTGTGGCTGGGTGCGCCGGCCAGGAGAACAAAGATTACGTTCTTCGCCGTGTTCTTCGTCTGTGCGCCTGAGGTGGTAACATCGGCCGCGCGTGCGTATTTGCGCGAGAGGAACGATACCGTCACGCCCGCACCCGCCAGTTGGAAGAACTGACGACGCGTCCAGTGGGGCCGGTTGAAGAACGTCTTATTGTGATAGCCGTACTTCTTGAAATGGCAGTTGCAAGCTTCCTGTTCTTTGCTGTGGCTCATGACGTCCTCCCGGTTAGTAATTGAAAACGAAATCCACCTTGTTATACAGTGCCCACACCAGGTCCTGTATGGCCTGTGTGCGCGTTGTCGAGCTACCCGTGGGGATCTTCGCCATCGAGTTGTTCAGCTCATCATTCGACGGGTAGCGGGAGAGGATGGTCAGATAAAGCGTTTTCACCAGACTCTGATTGTCCAGGTTCAGATTCTGGGTAATCAGCGGCACGGCGGCCGAACCCGTGTATGCGAGATGTGATTCCACTACCGGCCCGTTCAGCAGATTGAGCGCCTGCAGAATCGAACCGTCGGAGCGCCGAGGCTGGTCGTCGCGGTTGCCGCGCAGAAACGTATCCAGCATGGTCCGCGTGTTGCCATCGTCAGGCACGCCTACCGTGTCGGGAAGCTGCATCGTGTAAATCGGAGTGGCAAAGCCTTGATCGGTGAAGTTAGTGACCTTGAATCCCGGCATATAACCGCTGGATTGCAGGATGCCGTCTGTGACCTCTTCCGCCCACAGCCGCCGTACGTACTTGCGTGCGAAGTAGGGCTCCCATGCTACGTTCCACGTACCGGAGTAGCGGCTGGAGAGCTGATACGTCTGCGAATTGGTGATCTCTCGCATCAGGGATTTCACATCGTAGCCGCTCTGGATGAAGTGCGTGGCCAGGGCGTTTAGCAGGTTGGCGTTCGTGGGCTGCAGCGTCCACGGCGCCGGCGGCGGATTGTTTGGATCCAGCCGCGCGAGGTCGAATGTGTCCGGCGGATCGACGATGCCCATTCCGAAGAAGTGCGCCCACACGTAGTTCACGGCCGCGCGGGCGAATTGAAAGTCACTCGTCACCTGGGCCGCGAGCGCAGCGCGGTAATCCTGGCCCGGCGCTGGAGACGTACCGTTGAAAATGTACTGCGGCGGGACGTAGTAGCAGGGCTGCCCCGATTTACACCCCGCCGGCGCGGCCCGCGGCGGGCGGTTGCCGCTGGTCGTGTTCAGCGTGTAATCGAGCGTGTAGCCCTTCGCGTTGTTCACCAGCGACCAGTAATAGATATTGTTGTTGGAAGAGGAAACCGGAGTCCGCACCGGCTGCGTGTGGGACATGAACGACGCAAGCTGCCAGGCCTGATAGCGCGTGATGTTGGAGCCCCACAAATTGATCTGGTCGAGGTGCCCGCGGCCGTTATGGCACTCCAGGCAGTTCACATAGGTGATGCCGAGGAAGATATCGGCCACGCTGGCCGTTTCGGCGTCAAATGTATCCTGTACCGGCCCGTTCGAAACGTAACTGCCCACCAGGAAATTGGGTTGTCCATCGCTGTAGCTGTTGGCCGATTGCGAGCTGATCAGATCGGCCGCCATCGCCGTGTACGGCTTACCGTTCGTCAGCGAATCGTGAATGTACTGATAGAACGCGTTGCGCCCCTGCGCGAACCGGTTCACGCCCGTCGAAGGCCGCGTTACCGTGTTCTGGAACAGGTCGCCATAGAACATGGTCCACTTGTCCACCCATTGCGGCGAGGCCAGCAACTGATCGATGAGCGTGGCGCGCTTGTCGGGCGTGGTGTCGTTTACAAAGCTGAGCACGGCGCTCGGCGTCGGAATGCGCCCCGTGAGATCGAGAGTGACACGCCGGATGAACTCCCAGTCCGTAGTCATCGGCGCCGGTGTGATGTTGTGCGACTGGAAATCCGCGAAGATATAGGAATCGATGGAGCCCGCGGCGTGCGATTGATCGAAGCCGTAAGTCGGGCTCCCCGGTGGCACGAACGAGAGCTGCGCCGCCACCTTGCCGGTTACATCGCTCAGCGGATGCATCCGCGAGCGGCCTCTGGCTTTCAGAACGGCGTCCGAGAGCTTCTCCCGGTCACTGCCGAAATAGCTGCATTCTGATGGTATCGGATTGTCTTGTGCGCGCATGGCAACGAACGCCGATACGAGCAGAGAAACGCCACCCAGAACTGGAACCCAACGAGGCAAATTCATTGCGTACCCTCCGGCGCCTGAGCGCCATTATGGCATTCCAAACACGCGACTCGCGGAAGAGTTCCAACAATTTCTACACGGACAGTACTATCTGTGAGGATTTTGGCGAAGCACCGTGTTTACACTCTCATGAATCAACGGCGGGGATACGAAATGGGCCGCGTTTTCTCAGTTTTCTCTTTTATTTTCTTCAGTATCGCGATAGTGCACGCGCAAACACTGAGCAATGCCTCTCTCAACGGCAAGTTCTTCTTCCGCCACGTGTCGCTCGCCATGGATTCCACCGGTGACCTCACCGACCCCCGCAGCCTTATCGGCACAATGAGCTTCGACGGTGCCGGCCATTACAGCTTCAATGGCCAGGAAGTGATTGGAAACAATGCCGCTACCGCCCTCAGCGGTGCGTCCGGCATCTATGCGGTCGATCCCGCCGGATTCGTCTCCCTGGATAATCCCCTACGCTCCGGCGCCAAGATCAATGCGCGACTTAGCCCCGAGGCCCTCCTCGGGTCCACCACTGAGACTACAGACAATACCTTTGACCTGTTCGCCGCCATACCCGCCCCTGCTTCCAGCGCTACTGCTGCGCTTAGTGGCTCTTATTGGGCCGCCACTCTCGAATACCCCGGCGGATCGCTGGCAAGTGCCCGCAGCGCGATCTTCAACCTGGCCACCGGCGCGGGCGGCTCGTTTGCAGGCATCGCCGTGAACGGGCACGCCGCCGCTGTATCGAGCGGCGCACCGCAGACCCAACAGATATCGGGCGCTACCTACACACTTGCGGCGGATGGAACCGGCAGCATCAACCTGGGCTCCTCCTCCACACTGGTCGGCGGCTCTAAGACTCTTTATGTGTCCGCAGACGGCAACCTCATCCTCGGCGGGTCGACCGCCACCGGCTCCCACGACTTCCTGATCGGTATCAAGGCCGTGGCGAATGCCAGTGCCGCCAGTTGGAGTGGAAACTTCTGGGCAGCCGGCCTCCGTTACGATTCCAGCGAGAACCCGCCTGCCTTCGCCTACTCCGGTGCGGTCCACACGAATGGCACGCAAGGGCTCACCTGGACGAAGCGCATGAAGGCAGTAGCGGCAGGAGCGTCCGATTTCACCGCCGTCGGCGCCTACACAATCAACTCCGACAGTTCGGGTACGTTGCCGCTCAGCAGTGCGGCCGTCGGTGCGGCCGGAAAGGCATTCGTTTCGATCGCGCTCAGCACCACCGATCCGAACGCGTACGAGTTGGACTTCGGAGCACGTATGGCCGACCTGAGTGGCAGTGGCGTCTTCCTCAACCCGCAAGGCATATACAATGCCGCCAGTTATGCGCCCGCGGGCAATCCGATCTCGCCTGGCGAGTTCATCACGTTGTTCGGATCGGGCCTCGCGGCCGGGGCCAAGACTGCCACGCCGCCCTATCCGACCGGCGGCTTCAGCGGCGTTACGGTTCTGATCAACAACAAGCCCGCGCCGATCTATTACGTAAGCGCCAACCAGATCAACGCCCTTGTTCCGTACGCCACCACCGGCCCGACCGCCACCATCGTGGTGCAGAACAACGGCGCGAACTCGAATACGGTTACCGTGCCGGTCGCCGCGACCTCACCCGGCATCTACGCGCTCGACCAGAGCGGCGCCGGCCCGGGCGCCATTCTACATCAGGACTACACCATCGTGAACGCGGCAAAGCCCGCGCACAGCGGCGAGACTCTACAGATCTTCCTCACCGGCATGGGCACTGTTTCCCCCGCGGTCGCCGATGGAACGGCCGGCAGCACCGACCCTGCGCACCTCAGCAATGCTGATGCCCAGGCTACAGTCTACGTCGGCGGGCTGCAGTGCTCAGTGCTCTACAACGGTCTCGCACCAGGATTCCCCGGCCTCTACCAGATCAATATCACGGTGCCTGCGTTGCCGGCAGCCGGCGCCCTGCCGCTAGCGATCTCTACGCCAAACGCATATCACGACCAGGTGACCGTTCAAATCCAATAAACATTGCGTCAATTCACCGCGCTGTGCCGCCCGTTGGCACGGCGCGGGTGGAATCAGCGATGAAAAGGATTACGTCGAATGCTTCAGGCGGCTTGAAGTCCGCGAGGAATGCGAACGGTGAGTCCTCAGGATAGGCGGCGCCGATGCTCCGGGTCTGATGCGGCGCGTTGAACCAGTCGGCAACTGGCCCGCTCTTCGGTACCTGATGCAGGTCGAGCGCGAACCGCGGGATCCCCGCAGAAGCAAGAGTCGCATCAAGGCTTCCCGCAGGCGCGGGAGGTACGGTGAACTTCTTCAGCTCTCCCGTCGACTGGCTGCGCGACTGAAACGAGCCCTGATTGAACGAGAAGCCCATCACCACCATCTGGTTCCGAAACGTCTCGCGCAGGTTCTGACCCATCGTTTTATAACCCAGTCCGGTTGTCTGCACGTGCCCGTTATGCGCCCAGACCACCATCTTCGCGCCGGGCGAGTGGTCGAGAATCCACTTGATATTGTCGGCCATGCTGCGATCGCGCGTAACCTCGTTTGGCTCGCATCTGCATGCACTGGAGGACCACCCGCGCGCTCTGGATGGCCCAGTCGATGTCCTTCGCAGCGGCGCCCTTCTGTCGATAGCTCTCGCGCCCGGATTCCAGTTGCGCGATCACGTCCTTCCAGGCCGCAGCGGCCGTCTTGGGATCGACCGCGTCTGCGGCCACGCCGGGTGAGTTGGATTTGCGGATTCGCAGGCTCTGTTGACCGCCGTGAGCCACATCGTGGTCCAGTAGGATGCTATAAGAACCGCCCACTCCGGAGGAGAAGCCTTTGGGTATCGGCGATTCGAACGTGAAATCGAAGAGCGAAGAGTCGTGATACGGCTCGCCGTCCAATTCCACCTTCAGGTCGTCAAACCAAGCTGTTCCTCCGCCGGAGAGCAGCATGCCGAAGTTGATGTTAACGGCTTCGGGAGCGACTGGCAGCTCGAACGAATACTCCTTCCAATCCGTGGTGCCGCTGATCCGAAACTGTTGCATGTTATTAAAGGCGAGCGTTTTCCTGTCCGGACCGTCAACGCGCCACCACAGTCCGGCCGCTCCATCCACATTCTCCGTTTTGATGAAGCCGCTAAAGCGCAGCTTCTTTCCGGCCGCCACCGAGATGGGAAACGTTCCGAGCGCGAAACCGAAATTCTGAGCCTGCAGCATCGGCCTGGCCTTCTGGGCGATGGCGAACGCTGATTGGAAGGTTCGCAAGACGGCGGGATCGTACATCATCGCGAAGTCGAGCACCGTGGGTCCAGCGACGCTGATGTTCTGCATGTCGAAGCCGGTGAATTCCACATGCCCTTTACCCGACTGATTGAACTCACGCATCCACCGGATCATGTCCAACACTTCTTCTGTATCCCACGTCCAGAAGTACATGCCCTTCAGAAGCTTCGCGGGGTCGCCCTCACCGCGCACAACGTAATCGTTGAGTCTATAAGCTTCGGGCATGTTGGCTTCAATCGAGAAGATCGTAAATCCCATTTCGGTGGCGAGGAACTCCAGCATCCGGTGTTTCAACTGGAAAAATTCGCGCGAGCCGTGGGTGGCCTCGCCGAGCGCGACGATGCGCGCGTCGCCGACGACTTTCTTGAGGGGCTGAAGATCGTCGAACCCATGCCGGGCTTCGACGGTGGAGAGTGGAATCGCATGGCCGGCGATCCATTCCGTAACGGGTGATTTTTGCTGCGCGACCGCACACGCCGCAAGCGCGAAAAGGACTGTAGGGCGAACCGGAATCGACATGTACCAGCTCCAGGTAGAGAATAGCGTATTGCTACACCCGAGCGGATAGCCTTACTGCACGACCATCGTCACGCCGGCCTGGGTCTGGTAGCTCCCGACTTGGATCGCGATTGAAACGGCCCCGGTATGCGCATTCGCCGGCACCTCGGCATTGATCTGCGTGAGCCCCGCCACCGCTCCCGGCGCGCCGCCCGCATAATCCACCTTTGCCGGAATGCCGTCGATTGTCACCGTCACCGGTTGAGTCGCCAATGCGTTCGTTCCCGAGGTAACTGCTCCGTCCGCGCTTGCCGGATTCGTCTGGCCCATCCCGATGCAGTAAATCATCACGGCCGAACCGCGCGCCGCCGGGTTGGACTTCCCGTTCACGGAATAATCCTGATTCAGGATCGCGCCCTGTCCCGCTCCAGTGAAATCGAGCGTCAGGATGCCGGGCGCGGCCGCCTGCACCTGCGCCTGCAACGGCGCCGACGTTCCGCCGCCGTACGACAGCGTAATTTGTGTGCTGGTCTGACCCGCGACTTCGAACGGCACAATGGCGTTAATCTGTGTCGCGGAAACATAGTAGGGAATCGCCGCATACTTGCCGTCGAACATCACCTGCACACCGCTCAGCGTGTTAGGGAACACCTTGTCCGTGGCCGCGATCTGCGCGGAAACGCCGGTGGACGGTCCCATTCCCGTTCCGCCCAACGCGATCACTTCTCCCGGTGCGATCGGTCCGTTCGCATAGCTCGCCGCGCTCACCGCGGCCGTCAACTGCGGAACAGGCGCAGACACCCCGGTCTGCGAAATGGTAAAGACCTGAGTCCCCACATAGATGTGTCCGGCGCGCGCCGGTCCGTTGTTCTGCGGAATCGTGTATGTAATCCCGGAAGTCCCGCTGCCCCCGCCGGTTCCGCCGCCGATAATCTGAATCCAGCTCTGGTCGGTGTAGTAACTCCACGAGCATCCGGTACCCGTCGTAACCGCCAGCCTGTCCGTTCCGCCGGTGACATCCCACGACTTGCTTTGCGGCAAAATCGTCAAGTTATTGTTCGATCCGTCCTGCGTCACCGTGAACGTGTTCGTGGCACTGCCGGTATGCGATTGATCTCCCGCAGCCACCGACAGCGAGCCGGTCCGGCCCGCTACGCAGCCGTTCGCCGCGACAGAATAGGTCGCGGTCCCATTGCCGGCTCCGCTGTTCCCGCTCGGCACCGTGATCCACGAGTTATTGCTGTAGGCGTACCAACTGCACGCCGTCTGCACGCCCAGGCTGCCGCCGTTGTTACCGCCCACCGGAGCATTGGCAGTCGTCGGCGAGAGTGCCAGCGTACAAATAGCGCCAACCTGAGTCACGAGGATGTGCCAGTTCCCGGGACCGTTTGCCGGGATATTGATGGTAGCCGAGCGCGATGTATTGTTCGTGTTCGGTGCCACCGTGAATTGGAGGCTCCCGCTTCCCGTCACGGTCGTAGTGGGGACTGTGATCCATGTCGGGGCGCCTGAAACTCCCATATTCCAGGAACAGGTGCTGTCGGTCTGGACGTTTATGGTGACCGGGCCGCCGGCCGCGAGAATGGGAGTCCCCGGGGGAACCGTTGTGCTATCGAAGCTCGCGGGCGTCGGCACGACGCCGCACTGCATCTGCGCGGCCAGCCTCCCCGCCGCCAACACCGCCAGAACCCAGAGCCGCCTCATCAATGGGATTGTATCGCCTCGCGAACGGCCTTCAGAATTTCCACCGCTCCGGGCGTATCGCCGTGTACGCAAATGGTCTGCGCACGACCCTCTTCGGCAAGCCGCACGGCCTGCGCGGCTGCCGCCGCGGAGTCGGTGATCAGGGCGTCGGGAAACTTGCGCGACCGCAGTGTGCCGTCCGGCTCGTAGCGCCGGTCGGCAAACGCCTCGCCCGCAACCGGCAACCCCATCCGCCGCCACACGTCGAGCATCGGCGAACCCGCCAGCCCGAATACCGGGACCGTCCGGTTCCACCGGGCCACGCCCTCGCCGATCGCCCGCGCCACGCCTTCGTTCTTCACAGCCACGTTGTACAACGCCCCGTGCGGCTTCACATGCACGATCTGGGCGCCCAGCCGGCGCACCACCGCTTCCAGCCGCAGGATTTGCTCATGCACCGTGGCCGCGATCTCGTCCTCGCTCATCGGCATCTCCAGGCGTCCGAAGTTGGCGCGGTCCGGATAACCCGGGTGCGCGCCGATGCGCACGCCGCGCTCCATCGCCAGACGCGCCGTCCGCTCCATGGTCGCTTCGTCGCCCGCGTGTCCGCCGCAGGCAATATTGGCCGACGTGATGTATTGCATAAGAGCGGCTTCGTGGCGGTCGTCCGCCAGCTCGCCCATGTCGCAGTTGAGGTCGATTTTCATAGCGAATACAGCCACTCCTCCTGCTCGCGCAGCAGTCCGAGCGCCTGTTCGATGGTAACGCTTTCGAACTCAACCGGATCGCGCGGACGGAGCTGGCCGAGCTTCCAGAAATCGGCCGAAATCACGTTTGCAGGCTTGGGGTATCCTCCCGTCGTCTGGTGCTCCACAAACAGCACGATCGGCTGCCCGTCGGGTGGCACCTGCACCGCGCCCAGCGCCACCCCCTCCGTGATCATCTGTCCAGCAGGGCTGGGAATCGCCCGTCCGCGGAGCCGCAACCCCATGCGGTTCGATTCCTCCGTGACCGTGTATGGCGCGCCGAACAGCCCGTCCGCGAACCACTCTGCCTGCGGCCCCGGTGTCGCCCGCAAAATCGAGCGCGGCTGCCATCGCTGTGGGAACCCCGCCGGTCCGCGCGGACGCCGCACCGCGCCCTCGCCGATCTCCAGCACGTCGCCTTTGCGCAGCGGCCGCCCGCCGACGCCCGTCATTACATGCACCGACGCCGACCCCATCGTCTTCCGCGCCGCAATGCCGCCGCGCACCGCGAGATAAGCACGCGCCCCTGCCTGTGTCGCACCGCAGTGCAGCGTTTCTCCGCCGCGAACTTCGATCGGCTGCCAGAACGGAACGCCTGCGCCCATCTCTGACCCCGTCAGCGCGATCACAGCATTCCGGTCGAATACGAGCTCCGCACCCACCAGCGTCATCTCCAGTGCCGCCGCGTTCTCCGCGTTGCCCACCAGGAGATTTCCTGCCCGTAGCGCCAGCGGGTCCGCCGCCCCCGAGGCCGACACGCCCTGGTGTGCCCAGCCGAAGCGTCCCAGGTCCTGTACGGTCGTCAGCATCCCCGGCGACAGGATGTGCAGCCGGTTCAATGCCGCTCCTCCGCAACCGGCAGGAAGCGCACTCGGTCTCCCATGCGGAGCAGACCCGGCGGTTCGCCCGCCGGATCGAACAGCCGCAACTCCGTGTGCCCGATCAGCCGCCACCCGCCGGGTGAAGCCAGCGGATACACGCCCGCCTGCGCCCCTCCGATTGCGATGCTGCCGGCCGGAACGTGCTTGCGGGGAGCTTTCAGCCGCGGCGTAGCCAGCGCCGCCGGAAGTCCGCTGAGATACGGGAAGCAGGTCGAGAAGCCAACGAATGCCACCTCGTATTCGGCCGAGCTGTGCAGTTCTACCATTTGCGTCACGGTAAGATTTGCGTGCTCCGCAACATCTTTGATGTCCGGGCCGTCGTACCGCACCGGAATCTCGATCAGCCGCGCCGGCGCATCTTCGTGCTCTGCTGCCGTTTCCACCCGATCGTGCACCAGTGCTTCGATTTCAGAGTGCTGCCGCAGCCGCGGATCGAACTCGACCAGCACTGAAACAAACGCAGGATGCAGATTCAGAATGCCGCGCACCCCCTGGAGGGCGTGGGTCAGCCGTGCAACCGACCGCTGTGCTTCCGTTGAGATGTTCTCGCCGAAGGAAACCAGGAGGGAGCGATCGCTTGCCGCGCGGACGGTCATTTTGTCCGCAGTGTAGCGCACTCCGCTCACTCACGTTCTTCTCAGCTCCGGTGATATCGTACGCCCCCCACCAGAGCCGCGCGGAGCGGGCAAGCCGTGCAGCCGCGCCTTTCACATTCACCCTTCATCACTTCTTCGGCGGAGCCGGTGCGCCGCACGACGGCGTATTCTCCGGCGTTCCTTCCGCGCCATTGCGCGCCACGATGCGCAATATCGAAGCAGCCGCCATGTCACGGACTGCGTTGTGCGAGTCGTCCAGGGCGTACTCCAGCTTCGGAACGCTCTCTTTGCCGCCGCGAGCGCCCAGCGCCTTGGCCGCTTCCAACCGGACGAACTGGTTGTCATCGCCCAGTGCCCACTCGAGCAGCGGGATCGCGTACGGGTCCGGGTCTTTGGCCAGGTAGGCGGCGGCCGCGGCCCGGCCGGGGGTACCCTTGCCTTTCAGCTCGGCCGTGTCCTTCACCGCCGTGATGCCCATCGATGCGGGTCCGAACATCGCACCGGTCGCGTCCTCCGCGCCCATCAGAAACAGGCCCTCCGGATGCCGCATCTTCGTCTTGGCCTCGCGTACGGCGTTCGTCAGGATGCCGGGAGTATCTTTCCGGTCGCCCGAAATCACCGCGATCATCATCTGCTCGCCGCTTTTGTCGCCAAGCGAAATGAGCGCTTTGGCGGCGGCGAACGCAACCTCGTTGTTGTCGTTGAGCGCCTGTTGCAGCGCCGGAATCGCATCCCGCGATTTGAGTTCTCCGAGCGTCAGGGCAGCCCACTGGCGCACCTGCGAGTCTTTGTCGTGAAGCGCGGCTTCCGCCATCTTCACCGCGTGTTCGTCAGGCTCGCCCAGCGTCGCGAGCGCTGCGAGCGCCTGGCGTTTTTCGAAGGTGCCTGACGAAAGCGATTTGTCGAGCACCTCCCACGCGCGCGCTTCCGGATCGCCGGTCTGCTCGCGCGCAGCTTCGCCAACCTGACCGGGCGCCGTTGCCCGATTGTCTTGCGCCGTGAGGATCGGAACTATTGTCAACAGAGCGAATATGATGACCGTATACATGGCACTCCCGACCGGGCATCTGAGATGCCGCGCGCAAAGGACTGTGCGCCGACGTCCGGAACAGGGCGGAATGTTCCTCACGCACCTACCGTCCGATCAGAACGAAAGGTGCCCAATAGTAAGGATGAGGATTGCGGCTGCGCGCGGCCAGCATTGCCGTCCGAACGGCCTCGGCTTTGTCCGCTTGTGCCGAATAGCGCGAGTAAAAACTGCGCATGAACTCCGTCGTGGAACGGTCGTGAATGTCCCACAAGGAGAGGAGGAGCGACCGTGCGCCCGCGTGCAGCAGACCACGGACAAGCCCTAACAGCTCATCTCCGCCCGTGACCACACTAAGTCCGGTGCTGCAGCCGCTAATGGTGGCAAGTTCGACCGGAAGCCGCATCTGGTGGAGGTCGTACAATGTCAGATACCCGTCGCCCAGGCGGATGGACGAGAACATCGGACTGTCCTCACGAAAGCGGCCGTGGCTGGCAATGTGGAGAAACCTGGCAGCGGAACCGTACTCCGCGAGCACGTGGCGGGATGCCGCCTCACCGACGTACAACTTCGAATCCGGCAGTGCGGCGGCAACCGCGCGCACTTCGTCGCGAATGGCGGGCGTGCGCGTATCTGGCACCCCGAGAACCAGCGCGATACCGTCTGATTCGGCCCGAAGGTGCGAGGCGGCGCGAAGCGCGTATACGCTGGCGCTTGGCGCGTAACTGATGGTGAACCGGTCGACCAGGTACTCCTCGCCATCCAGAAGTGCATGGAACGGAATGTGGTGCAGTGATTCGTGCGGGACCAGCACGAGCCGCCGACAGTCGATCGACGCCTCCAGCGGCCGGAACAGTTCCTTGTACAGATCGCGCAGATGTGCCCGTGTTGCCTCCAAGAGCACATCCTGGCAAGCCGAAACGTATCCAGGGCCGAGGCGGAATTTAGAAATCTGAAATAACAGCATCCGCGCAAGCTCCTGCATCCGCGACACGTGGCCGAGCGTGACCACTTCGAGGGCGCTCTGGCTCACGACAGCCGCAATCAACCGTTCGCCCACCCGGAAGTACTCGATCAGGCATGACTCGGAGTCGAGGGCCGCGCGAATTTCGTCGATGCTGAGCGCTGTGTCCATGCCGATACCGGCGCGCTCGGCTTCGGAGGCCGGCATCTCGCGCACAAGATC
>Ga0126381_100001842_pt1 | contig 22758 bp, 17 predicted proteins | sample PanSoiMetPlot_28_FD_96465 | JGI IMG/M metagenome (GOLD analysis project Ga0126381, IMG submission 96465) | Tropical forest soil microbial communities from Panama - MetaG Plot_28 | ecosystem: Environmental > Terrestrial > Soil > Tropical forest > Bulk soil | place: Panama | collected 2016-02-17 | reverse complement strand
TAGTGGCTTGAAGTGCGGGTTTCTCTGGAGTGGCTCGCGGTAGTCTAGTTTCGGTCATAGGCTCACTAGAGCTTTTGCCCAAGAAGTTGCCACGCGGCCTGTGAAAGCAACGCACGATATTTAGCCACAATATGCTCATTTTGAGGTAGCCCGTCAGGAAATTGCTCAAACAAGAAGTTGGTGAAAGACCAATCTTTCCATACCTTGTGATTTTCACGCCTACCCAAAAGATCCAGTAGGCTAACTCCTGTAGCGACAATGGCCTCGAGGTGCTCAAGGTCCTCGATATGAATAATCTGCAGAGAATGGATACCTGTAGCATCCAGAAGATGCTCTGATGCGATGGCTTCACGGATGTATTTGGAAAGGTCAACTCAAACACAAGCCGCATCCGCAGCAAAAGTCTTCACTTTGATTTTCTTGGCCCGTTCTTCCACCTGGGCCGCATCATACTGAAACTGCAACCGCATCCATCCCTCCGGCGTACTGCCAAACGCCTTGGCCAGACGAATAGCCATATCCCAAGACAGGTCTGCACTCTCGTTCACCAGGTGACTCAACGCAGATCGCGACACGCCAAGGATCTTCGCCCCTTCGGTCACGCTCAACTCATGCGGCTCCAAACAGTCCACACGCACCGAAAATCCCGGATGCGGTGGGTTCTTCATTCTCAAGGCCTTCATAGCGTTCTCCTTTTTCAATGGTAGTCCTCTAAATTCACGTCGAGCGCATACCCCTCTTCAAACCGAAACGTAATGCGCCAGTTGGCCCTCACCGTTACGCCCCATTCCCCTTTTCGGCTTCCTTTCAACCGATGAAGCCTGTAGGAATGGACGTTCATATCCTCAATCACCTCCGCTTGGTGCAACCGCGTCAGAATAGCCCTGATCCGGTCCACCATGTCAGGCGGCAGCTTCCGGGGATTATCCTCCTCGAAAAACCTTTTAAGCCCTGTCAAAGCCGACGCGGTGACGCTACGCCGTCTCGCCCTGAACGGTCTACCTTTTCAATATCTATGAGTTTTCGGGAAGGACAGGGCGTCAATTAGAGATCGACGCCTTTTTGCGCCTTGATCCCAGCTCGAAAAGGATGCTTGATCATCCCCATCTCCGTCACAAGATCCGCGGCGTCTATCAGTTCCTTCTTCGCACTTCGACCCGTAATGACAACATGTTGCATGTCCGGTTTGTGCCGGAGTGTTGCGAGCACTTCGTCGAGGGGCAGATAATCGTACCGGAGCACAATATTGAGTTCGTCCAAAATCACCATTCCGTAGGTGGGGTCTTGCAGGTAGGTACACGCTGTCTCCCAGGCTTTGCGCGCCACCCGAATATCTCGCTCCCGATCCTGGGTCTCCCAGGTGAATCCCTCGCCCATTCTAAGAAACGTCAGCTCCGGACTGAGTTGCCGCAGGGCTTGTTCTTCGCCAGTCGGAATCGCGCCTTTGACAAACTGTATGATAGCCACTTTCATCCCGTGCCCCAGGCACCGGAGAGCCATTCCCATGGCCGCGGTGGTCTTGCCTTTGCCCGCCCCTGTATGCACGATCAGCAGCCCTTTTTCACGCTGCGCCGCGGCCTTGCGGCGGTCAACGGAGGACTTGACTCGCTGCTTTTCCTCGACATGACGTTCGGAATTGACGGCCATGATCGTCCCTCTCCCGCACACCTAGCCAGCAGCGCGAACACGCATGTCCGGATCAGACGAAGACTGGAGGAGCCCCGGAGCACCGAGATAGGCTCGAATGACCTCCGTTAATCGGGGGCCGTGCAGATCACCAAGCCTGAAGTACAACAGGCCAAAGCGTTTTCCCCATGCTGGCATCAAGGCCAAAGGCACCTTGCCATCTTCGGCGTCGATCAACAGCACCTGGAACTTCCTCCGGACGAGGCATCCTAGTTCCGCATTGACCGCGGTGACTGGATCGCAGCCGTGGTGGGGCACATTGCAGTGTCCATCTGATATGAGGATGATCGAGATGGCGTGGGCTGTCCGGCGCTGTTCGCGGTGAGCGAGCTGGCGGGCCAACTCTAAGCCTGCCGCAATGGGAGTCCGCCCAGAGGCTGGGAGCGTATGCAAGCGGCGTTGGGCCAAGCGTGCGCTCCTGGTAGGTGGAACAAGGAGGAGCGCGTTGGCACCAGCACAGACGATAAGCGCCACACGATCGCGCTTGCGATACGCCGTTTCCAACAGTCCGAGGAGCGCCCCTTTAGCGGATGCCAATCGGCGACACACACCCATGGACCGACTTGCATCCACGACGAACACAAAGAGCCGCGCTGGCGAGACTCGCCGCTCGTGCACACGAAAATCTGTGGACTGAATAACGGTGCGGCCTTCAGAGTTCGATCCTGACGCCCGCCGGAGTCCTGCGGCTCGAAGCGTCGCGCCCAGGGCAAGGTCTTGCTTCGAGGCCCTTGGCAACCGACTGCGGATCGAGGGGCCCTGCCCTCTCAGTCCGTTCGGTGGCTTCCCTCGACCCTGCCCGTTCGTGATGTTCCGTTTCGCACCACGTGAGAATGATACGCGCGGCAAGGGGAGATCGAGGAGCATTGGCGTCTCCGGCTGTTGTTCGAGATCCTGCGCTTCCCCTCGAAGGCCCTCTGCAGCCTTCGTCGACTGCTGAGAGGGCGGAGGGTGCCGCCCAGCGTTCTGATCCGATGAGGTCCGTCGGCGATTGGGCGGTGGAACTTCCGGCGGGTCCCGTCGCCGATGCGCTAACGCAAACTCGGCCACGCGCGTGACATCCTCATCTGTCACCACCTGCCGCCCTTCCCACGCGGCTAGCGCAGTGGCGGCTTGGTGCATCACGAGATCCGCCCGGAGACCTTCCACTCGGGCCTCCAGACACATCTCCGCCACTTGGCGACTCACAACCGGAGGGAAGACCACCTGCGATACCCGCGCGCGTGCGCTCTGCAAGCGAAGGCGGAGTTCCTCTTCCGGTCCTTTCCAGGTTGCCAGGAACAATGCGGGATCCGTTTCCAATGCCAGCGCGCGACGGACCACTTCGCTCCGTTGGTCCGGGTCTGCAATTTCTTCGACCCCAACCGAGAGACCAAAGCGATCCAACAACTGAGGACGTAGTTCTCCCTCATCCGGATTCATGGTCCCTACCAACATGAACCGGGCGGGGTGCGTCACCGATACCCCTTCCCGCTCCACGTGATGGATGCCGGTGGCCGCGACATCCAGCAAGAGATCTACGAGGTGGTCTGGTAAGAGGTTAACTTCATCAATGTACAACACACCGCGGTGTGCTCGGGCGAGGACCCCAGGCTCGAAGCCGGTCCGCCCTCGGGTCAAGGCCTGTTCGAGATCCAGTGTCCCGGTCACGCGATCTTCGGTGGCTCCCAACGGAAGCGAGACAAAGGGTGTTGGCTGGTCGATAATCTGCCGTTCCGGCTGGCCGCCGCTCGGCCGGTGTGCACAGACGGGACAGCAGGGCGCGGGCAGGTCCGGATCGCATACCATCGGGCACCCTTCCACGCAGCGAATCGTTGGTAGGAGCGCCGCGAGCGATCTGGCCACCGTGCTCTTTGCCGTTCCTCGCGCTCCGGATATCAACACGCCATGAAGCCCGTGGTGAATGGCGCTGAGAAGCAGGGCGAGTTTCATCGGCTCCTGCCCTACGATCGCGGAAAATGGAAAAATCCGATTATGCACGGCTGTCTGCCTCCCCCTGCAGCTCAATCGAGGACGGGGACTCCCCGCGCTCTTCCAGCGTCGCATCCGATTCCAAATAGATAGTCCGCAGCGTGTCCTGCATTGTCGGGTGCGGCGCTTCCCAGAGCCCGCGGTCAATCGCTTCTAGCAGCCGTTCCGCCATGCCGCGGAGGGCCCAGGGATTCTTCTCCTGCAGAAAAGCCCGGACCGTGGGATCGAGGACATAGGCCTCCGTGAGTTGCTGATACATCCAGTCCTCAATGACGTGCGCCGTAGCGTCATAGCCGAAGAGATAGTCCACGGTTGCCGCCATTTCGAACGCGCCCTTGTAGCCGTGCTCCATAATCGAGCGGAGCCACTTCGGATTGATGACCCGCGCGCGAAAGACTCGCGCACATTCCTCTTTCAGATCTCGCACGCGCACCGCATCTGGATACGAACTGTCCCCGAAGAAGGCCTTCGGATTGCTCCCCGTCAGGGCTCGGATCACGCCGATCATACCGCCGTGGTATTGAAAGTAGTCATCGCTGTCGAAGAGATCATGTTCTCGGTTGTCCTGATTCTGGACCGCCAACGTCACGCCCGAGAGCTGCCGACGAAATTCGGGAAAGGCTTCCACCCCTTCTTGGCCGCCGGTGTAGGCATACCCACCCCACGCAACGTACACCTGGGCAAGGTCTTCGTCCGTTGACCAGTTGCGCTCATCGATCACATTTAGAAGGCCCGCACCGTAGCTGCCCGGTTTGCTCCCGAAGATCCGATAACGAGCTCGTGCCCCTACGACAGCCGACTCGATCGACGGTACGTCGCGCGCCAACTTCTGCTCATCGTGCAGGACATGCGCACGCACGAAGTTCTGCTCCAACGGCTCCTCCAGCGCAGCCACCATTCCGACCGCTTGATCGATTAAGCGGATCGCATTGGGAAAGGCGTCACGGAAAAACCCGCTGATCCGAACGACGACATCGATCCGCGGTCGGCCAAGCGTCTCAAGCGGAATCACGTCGAGTCCGACGATCCGCCGGTTTTCGCCCTGCCACCGTGGACGGACGCCGAGCAGATACAAGATCTCGGCGATATCATCGCCGTGGGTCCGCATATTAGATGTGCCCCAGACCACCATGCCGACAGTGGGCGGATAGGTCCCGGTTTCGGTGCGATGCCGGGCCAAGAGGGCCTCGCCGAGGCGGCAGCCGACTTCCCATGCCGATTCACTCGGGATCGTGCGGATGTCGACTGAATAAAAGTTTCGTCCGGTGGGCAGGATGGTGGCCATCCCGCGCGTGGGCGCGCCACTCGGTCCTGGCGGCACAAACCGCCCATCTAACGCGCGCAGGATATGCGTGATTTCATCCGTGACACACATCACGCGTGGCCACACCGACTCGGCGAGAAAGCGAAGCGTGCGGACCGTCTGGACGCCCTCCTGGCCCAAGCAGGACCGCACAATCGCAGGAATGACAGATTCTTGGAAATGATCTGCGATAAGCGCCGTCACCACTCGGTGCGCCAGAAGTTCAAGCCGTTCAATGAAATCGGCATTCGTGCGACAGAGATCATGGCTTAAAATCGGAAAACAGGGAGGAATGGGGTCGCGAATCGGCTGAGCCGGCGCCTGCTCCAACGCTGCATAATCCAACCGCAGATCCGCAGCCAAGGCATGTGCTAAGCCCTGCACACCCGCTTGATCGACACGGACGAGGGCAATGAGCAGGTCACGGAGGGCCTCCTCCCGAGGGAGCCGGCCCAGGATGTGCAGGCCACCGCGGATCTGCGATTCCTTGATCTGGCACAGATAGCCGTCCACATCGGTCAAGAACCGCTCTAATTCCTCTTCCTGGGGAGGCCCGGAATAATTCAAGTCCCGGTAGATCTGGCTTCGCTCAACCAACTCCATCAATCGGCGTGTGACGATCTCTCGTTTTTCTGGGTTCGAGGCGCTGACTTGGTAATACTCGTCCATGAGCTGCTCGAGTTTGAGCAAGTCCCCGTACGTCTCGGCACGGGTCATTGGCGGAATGAGATGATCAATAATTACGGCATGGGCCCGTCGCTTGGCCTGCGTGCCTTCGCCTGGGTTGTTGATGATGTACGGATAGATGTTCGGTAACGCGCCGAGAGCGACTTCTGGATAACAGGCGGCACTCAACGCGACTCCCTTGCCGGGGAGCCACTCGAGGTTCCCATGCTTCCCCATGTGGATCACCGCATGCGCCCCGAACACGTCAGACAGCCACCGATAGTACCCGACATAAAAATGGGTCGGCACAAGATCGGGGCTATGGTAGATGGCTGGTGAATCCTGACCGAACCCTCGAGAGGGTTGGATTCCAACAAACACGTTCCCGAATCGGAGTCCCGGAATGGCGAGGCCCTTGGCGTTTAGCATGTAGGTCCCCGGGGGGGGGCCCCATTGCTGGGACATGGCGTGTTGAACTGGTGCAGGTAGCTGTCGGAACCGGTCTTGATAGTCGGCATCCGAGAGCGTGGCCACCGCCGCCTCCAGTTGCATGGGGGTCAGGCATTCCTCATCCTGCGTACAGCGATCAATCAGAGCCTGCATCAGCTCGTCACCGGATGGCGGCAGATCCGTCACCCGATAGCCGGCCGCCTGCATGGCGCGCAGCACTGCCATGACACTGGCCGGAGTATCCAGGCCGACCCCATTGCCAATCCGTGAGTTCCTTGTGGGATAGTTGCCGAAGAGGATGGCCACCTTTTTGTCAGAGTTCGGTAAGCGTTGCAGCAGGGCCCAACGTTTCGCCAGCGCGGCCACGTACCGAATACGATCCCTCTGCGGTTCATAGCGAGCCAAAGGAACGCCCAAGGCTTCGTCCCTCTCGGAGGTCTCCTTGAACGAGATCGCGACCGAGATGACTCGCCCATCGAACTCGGGCAACGCCACACTCATGGCCAAGTCTCTGGGGGATAATCCGATCGTGGACTCGTGCCAATCGGCTGAAGACGATGTGCTCAAAATAGCCTGAATGACCGGAATCCCGAGTCGTTCGAACGCCGACCGTTCCTCCCGCTCAAACTGTGCGAGCGTGAACGCGATCGTGGAGATGAGGACATTCACCGTCGGGCGCCCCGATTCGTCAACAAGAAAATGCTTGATCGCGAGCGGCATCTTGTCCTCGTCGGTCTCCTTCAAGGAAGGGCAGAAAACCGCGGTCGCTGCACAGCCTTCGGCGTCGAGCGCCTCGATTAATGCCTGAATCGGCCTGACATTGCCGGACATCCAATGTGACCGATAAAAGAGGATGCCCACCTTCGGACGTACGATTTCCGCTGTCGATGGCTCCTGCGTCGTAGCCGGGTGCAACACTCCGTACTCAGGCACCGGTTCCGGCGGTGCGCTCCCCATCGCCGTTCCCAGCAGCGTGTCCGCGAGATACCGCAACCCCTGCGCGAAATTGGTGACGCCGCCCTGCATCAGGTACCGAGAGACGGTGGTTAACACCGACACGGGCACCGTGCTTAATGCTGTGAGCTGAGGGTCAAGGTCTCGATCACCTGGGAACGCCAACAAGGCGGTGCCTTGCTCACGGCAGCATTGTTCCAACAGTTCGAATCCCTCCCGGAAGTACCCGAGCCCTCCGAGGATCCGGGCGACAACGACGGTCGCTCCCCGCATTCTCGTCCGGACGAAACGCCGGAGTGTCTCCGTATCCCGGAGTTCCAACGCGTTGCACGCTCGAACAGCTGGAAAGCCGGGGGGAAGCAGCCGTCGAGCCGCCGCTAAAGTCAGCAGATCGGTATCCGCCGTGGTGAGGAAGAGGATCATGGCGTTTGTCGACGAATCAGATCCCGGAGCTCCGTCCACTGGGGGGCCTCCCGCAGGCCCCAGCGCTCGTAACACACCACTTCGTCCAGCGGTAACCGTTGTCGCCACCGAGCACGTTCCAGATCAGGCCTCGGCGGAAACGACGAGACATGGCCCAGAGACAGATAGGCGACGACAATAATATTGTCTGGAATCTCCAAGAGGTGTTTGAGGGCCGCATACTCAAGAATACTGACCCAGCCGATCCCTTCCCCTTCGGCCCTCGCCGCCAGCCACAGATTCTGGATGGCACAGCACGTACTATAAATGTCCGTCTCCTTGACCGTGTGGCGTCCCAGCACATGAGGGCCGCCGCGTGCGGGATCGCAGGTCACACACAGATTAATCGGGGCTTCAAGGATGGCCTCAAGTTTCAACCGCCCGTAAGTTGTCCGTGGCAATCCTTCGTACACGACCGCTGCCGCTGCATTCGCCGCTTCGAACAACTGTTTCCCCGCCTGCTTGGTCTCCGAAGAATGGATGAGGAGGAAATTCCAAGGCTGCATGAATCCAACGGAGCCGGCATGATGCGCGGCGTGGAGAATCTGTCGTAACACCGAAGGGGCAATCGGCGTGGGCAAAAACTGGGATCGGATATCACGGCGCTCGAAGATCGCCCGATACAGACCCGCCCGTTCGACGTCAGGAGACCGGTGCTCCGACGCCCACCCTGCTTCTCCGATTCGTGGTCTCAGCATCTCGGCTCCTCTACATCCGTCGGAGGGGCAACAGCCCCACACAGGCTCTGATTTGACGGTACTCCAGGTGGGCCTTCACGATCCCGGCCAATCGGGCGAGATCCTGCTCACGACGCTGACGGAATGAAACAGCGGTCGTTTGCCCACAGGGAGGCCCGCCCCACCGTCGGATGAGACACCGACGCAGTTGATCGTTTTCAAACAGGCCATGCGCGTAGGTGCCCCAGACACGCCCGTCCTGGCTGACCGCCCCGTCATTCTCCTCCACCCATTGACGGTTCCGCTTAAGCACACGAAACGCAGGACGACAGGATTCGCTTTGCACCGTTCGCCCCATGTGAATCTCGTATCCGCGCGTACCAAGCGCCGGCACATACCCTGTCGAAGGCTGGTGTTCCGCACAGACCCAATCAGCAACCGCTTCCAGTTCCACCTGGGCCAGAATTTTGTCCCGCTCTAGCGTGGTCTGAAGCGGGAGCAGCCCCAGCCCGGCCATGCCCTCTTCCTGTCCTTCCATGTGATGGGGGTCCGCGATCCACCGCCCCAGCATTTGAAAGCCCCCACAGATACCGACGACCTCCGCCCCACTGTGGTAGAGCTCCACGATCCGATCCGCTAAGCCGGAGCGACGAAGCCACTGCAAATCTTCAATCGTGTTTTTGCTTCCCGGCAGCAACACCACGCGCACGCCGTCAAGATCGCGTACACTGGTCACGAATCGGACGGCGAGTGCCTCCTCAAAGCGTAGAGGATCCACATCGGTAAAATTTGAGATGCGCGGGAACCGCACGACGCCAAGGGGCACGGCCGAAGCTCGTCCTGTAACCACGCGGCCGAGAGGAGCCTCCAGTGCCACTCCATCTTCTTCCTCCAGCAGCAGATCAGGAATGTACGGAATGACACCGAAGACGGGCCGGCCCGTCCGTGCTGTCAGCGCGGCAAGGCCTGGCTCCAATAACGACGCGTCGCCTCGAAACTTATTGATCAAAAATCCCGCGACTCGCGCACGATCGGTCTCCGTCAACCACTCCATCGTGCCTAAGAGGGACGCAAAGACTCCTCCACGATCAATATCCCCCACCAAGAGAACCGGCGCTTCGACCAGCGCGGCGACTCGCATGTTGACAATGTCGCTAGCTGCCAAATTAATTTCCGCCGGGCTGCCGGCCCCTTCGACCACCACTACCTCAAACTCACGCGCCAGCCGTTGGTAGGCCGCGACCACCGCTTCCCACGCCGTGGGTTTGTACCGCTGATAGTCTTTGACTCCCATCGTCCCGACAACCCGTCCATTCACAATGACCTGTGAGCCCGTGTCCGATTGAGGTTTTAAGAGGATCGGGTTCATCTCGACCCGAGGTTCGATGCGGGCGGCCATCGCTTGCAGCGCTTGCGCCCGTCCCATTTCCTCTCCATCAATCGTCACGTAGGAGTTCAATGCCATGTTTTGGGCTTTGAAGGGGGCAACGCGGAGACCCTCATCCGCCAGAATCCGGCAGATGGCGGTCACCAGCAGGCTCTTTCCCACGTGAGAGCCCGTCCCTTGAATCATCAGTGTCTTCGCCTGCCCAGAAGCCATGGGGTATATCCCCCGTTTATTATCAATGGTAGGTGTCTCAATCGATCGAGCGTGCCCCTCCGCCCGTGTTCAAGACACTGCGCGCACAAGCACTCTTGAACGCGACTGACGATCCACACGTCGTGCGCAGCCGTCACGGCCACGTGTCCGTCCCAGCGGTCCTAGAGGCCACAGAGACATTCTCGACTGCAATATTCGCAGGGCTTCTCGATCGCACTCAGAGCTTGGCCTCTGCGAAGAAGGCCGCCTGCCGGACTTCTCCTGGAGACGAGGAGCCCAGCCCGGACTTGCCGTGTCCCGACATGATCCCGACGGGCATCACGCTGACCGCACCGTGTTTCCCCCATGCGGCGACAGCTTAGTGACAGAATCCACTTCCGCCCGCAACCGCGATTGCCCAGGGATAGTGACCGACCCCCGTAATCGTCCGCACCACCTCATTGCGGCTTGTGTCGATTACCGTGACGTCTTCGCTCGCACTATTGACCACGTAGATTCGACTCCCGTCCGCCGTCATCGCCGCTGTTTCCGGATGCCGTCCCGTCTGGAGGGTCTTGATGACGCGGTGGGTTCTCACGTCAATCACCGACAGCGTGTGGCTATGACGGTTGACCACATAGGCCTGAGTCGAATCCGGCGTGAAGAGGACTCCCGTTGCGTCTTCGCCAACCGGAATCGTGGCGACGAGGTCATCCCGAGTGGTGTCGATCACCGACACAGTGTTTGAGCCTCTGTTGAGAACATAGACAGAGCGGCCATCCGGCGTCATCGTGGAGTGATGCGGACGGCGGCCAACCACTAGGACTTTCTCTACTTCATTGCTGAGCAGATTCACCACCGACACGTTATGCGTATCCATATTCGGCACGTAGGCTTTCTTCACGCGCGGATGAATGGTCGCAATCTCCGGCCCTCGTGCCTTCCCGACCGGTTGCAATGCTGCGACCGTTGGTCCACCCGCAATCGGGATGGACGCGATTGTCGTGAAGGAAGTCAGGTTGATGACGCTCACTTCGTACGAGGCCATCCCCGTGACGTAGGCGAAGCGGCTGTCAGGGCTAAACGTGACATTCTCTGGCTCGCGTCCGACCGAAACAGTGTGGATCACCTCGAGAGATCTGCTATCGATTAGGCTCACATCAAATGAATCATGGTTGACCACGGCGAGATAGCGACCATCCGGCGTGGTATTCAGGTGTTCCGGGGCCTTCCCGACCGCCATCCGCTTGACGACATCGAGGGAGTGCGTGTCAATGACCGTCACATCATTGGAATTCGTGCCCGTGACATAGACGTACTTGCCGTCGAAAGATGCCAGTGGCATATGGGGGGCTGCCCCAACGCTGATCCGCTTGATGACGGTATTGGTCTTGGTGTCGATGACCGCCACATCACTGGAGTCCTCATTCGCGACAAACACCTTGTCGCCAGCGATCGGCTTTCCTTCGGGCGCATCCATTCCCCATCCTAACGAGCCCGCAGATGCCGTGTGGGCACCCATCCACACAACCAGACTGATTACCGCACCGATGCTGACGTACCGTCTCATCGCTGAACCTCCTTGTTGAGCACCCCTTCCGTAATACGCCTGTTGTGGCAGAGCCAGGCCTGGCCGGAACCCTGGCTGTATCCACGCCGCGTAACCATGAAATTCTCAGTGGCCACCGTGGCCGCGTTTCCCACGATAATCGTTGTAAACATCCCAATGTCTGGCGTGAGAAAGGACTCGACCGTCGCGATCCGCACGCGCTCGCCCAAACGACCGCATCGCGTGATGACCCCGACCGGTGTCTGCGCGGCCTTATATCGCAGGAAAATTTGCTGGGCCTCGAGCAGCTGATGTTGCCGACGTTTGCTCCGGGGGTTGTATAAAACAATTACGAAATCGGCGCGAGCCGCCGCTTCCAAGCGATCACGAATCACCGCCCAGGGAGTCAAGCGATCGCTCAAACTCATCACCACGAAGTCATGCATCAAAGGCGCGCCCACGAGCGCCGCACATGAAGACGCGGCCGTGATCCCAGGAACAACCTCCACGGCAAAGGCACCTCCGGGCTTCCACCCCCGCGCATGCAGTTGTTCAAAGACGGGACCTGCCATCCCGTACACGCCGCTATCTCCGCTCGATAGGAGTGCCACTCGCCGCCCCTGGGCCGCCAACTCAATGGCATCGGTTGCCCGTGCCCATTCGCTACCAATGTCACTTGGAATAAGTTCCTTCCCGCCCACCCAGTCCTGGACCAAGTCGAGGTAGAGTCGATAGCCGATGACGACGTCGGCCTGTCGGAGCACCGAGTGGGCGCGCACGGTCATGTCCGAAGTTCCCCCCGGCCCAATCCCGACCACGTGCAACGCACCCCGGCGAACCGATGGGTCACACCTAACTGTGGGCGCCGGGGTGCCTCGGGCAACGGCAACGGTCACCCGACCGCACTTCACCTTGGCGACCACGAGGTGCGCTACCCCAGCACTAAGCAGCGCCGCAGGCTCACACACCCCCGGCGTGCCGATTGCCTGCTCGACCGCTCCAGAGGGACTCGGCGCGGCAGTGACAGACCGCAGTTCGGCCGGACTATAATAGTGAATGGAGAGGTGATATTTTTCCGCGAACGCCCTTAGGGCCGTTTCATCTTGTTTCACGGTCACCGTCGCGACGTTCCGGAGGCTTGAAAACGCCAACTGATGCAGCGCCAGGGTGTGTCGAATGGCATGCTCGACTTCCTCGAGACTCACGCCCCGTTCACAGCCCACCCCGACAACGAGACTTTTGGGCCGATAGATCACCGGTTGCGCTCCCTGTAAAAAGTTCGAGCTCAGCACACGATCGGTGATCAGGATGACCGGGGACGCATGACGGCCACCTGCCTCCTGAACATAGACCTCCCAAGAGTCGAACAGCCGCACATGGCTGGGAACCCCCTCCCGGATTTGCCAGTCCGTCTCACCCGCCTCTTGCACTATCGCCATGGGCACCCCATTGACCACTGCCGCCATGGCCTCCGTGAGGGAGCCGCCTTGTTCAAGAACCCACCCGTCCTCGCGCCCTAACAGATCCACGGCCAGTACCCCTTGCGAATCCGAGGCGGTCGTAATGACTGGGACGGCATCCAACGCCGCAGCCACGGCCCGCGCCAATTCGTTAGCCCCTCCCGCATGTCCGGCCAGCAGACTGATGACATGACGCGCGCGTTCATCAATGACGAGGACACCTGGATCCGAACGTTTCTCATGCAGGCATGGCGCGATCACGCGCACCACTAGCCCTGTCGCGGCAAAGAATATGAGCACGCGACACTGGATGAACAACTCGCGCACCAGCGCTCCCACAGGACCGTCGTAGAGCCGGACGTTGTCGGCGGATTCCTCGGGGCACCATTTGCGCGGCAGATACACAAGGCTCTCGGAAAGTCGCCCCCCCAACCGGCGGGCTTGAGCGGCCCCACCCTTTGTGATTGCAATGATGGCGATGGATCGGCTCATGAATCGTCTCTGCTTGCCAAGTCCAGCAGCCCATTGATGGTAGCAACCGTGACGGCGCTCCCGCCTTTTCGCCCTCGACAGACGATGGAGGGAACCGCAAGTTGCACCAGCGCCTCCTTCGACTCGGCAGCCAACACAAATCCGACCGGCATCCCGATGACCAGGGCAGGGCGAAGGCGCCCACCGGTGATCAGGTCGATAACGGTCAGGAGGGCCGTCGGTGCGTTGCCAATCGCGACGATACAACCGTCGGATCGGTCCACAGCTTTCTCAATCCCGACGCTCGCCCGGGTGGTCCCCAAGGCAGCAGCCCGTTCTTTGACCTCCGGGTCTCGGATACAACAGCGGCTCGTGCCCCCCCACCGCGCCAACTTGTCGTGCTCAATCCCCACATTCACCATCTCAACATCCACCACGACATTGGTACCGGCCCGGAGTGCACTCACCCCGGTCGTCACCGCTCCCGACGTGAACACCGTGGTTCTGGCATACTCCAAGTCGGCTGATGCCTGGATCATGCGGAGTACAATCTCAAATTCATCGGTCTCGAACTGATGCGGGCCGATCGCTTCGCAAATGAGTGCCCGGCTTTCGACAGAAATTGACTCCGGCGTACGCCGGTACGGTCCCACTGGCTTTTGCATCACGCACACACCTTTTTCGACTTCATCCCAGACGGGCGTGCAGGGCGTGGGCGAAAGAGGTGAGAAAAACTCGGATCGTAGAGGTTCGAGCAGGCTTCGCTGCTGTCCCCGTCTGCATGTACCGCCAACGCAGGCCCCACCAGGATCAAGGCCTGACGGGTCAGCCGGGCAGACCGGACCTGTTTGACCATTGACTGCAGCGATCCCATCAGGACCTGCTCACCCTCCCAGGTCACCTGTGAGACAACCGCCATTGGCGTGTTGTCCGGATACCCCGCCGCGCGCAACTCCTTCACGACCTGCTGGATCCGACTGATACTCAGAAAAAGCACCATGGTGGCTTGATGACGCGCCAACTCACGCAACCGTTCCTTCGTTGGAACACTCGTCCGGCCACTACAGCGGCTGAAGATGACGGTTTGAGTTTTCCCCGGGACCGTCAGTTCGATACCCAATCGCGCTGCCGCGGCAAACGCTGAACTGACACCCGGCACGATCTCATACACCAGGCCGGCTGATTTGACCCTCCTGATCTGCTCAGCGAGGGCCCCATAGAGGGAGGGATCGCCGCTCTGTACGCGGGCGACCAGTTGGCCAGCTCGGGCAGTGCGAATCATGAGCGTACTGATCTCCTCGAGCGTGAGGCTAGAAGACTCTTTGAGCACCGCTCCAGGCTTCGCGAGGGATCGGATCGAAGGATGAACTAAGGAGTCCGCATACAGAATCAAATCCGCACGCCGCAAGACCTCATGGGCCTTGACAGTCAGGAGGCTGACGTCACCGGGACCGGCGCCAATGAAATAGATCGATGGAGCGGTGCTGCTCATCAGGCCTTTCGGACAAGCAAGGTGGAGAAATAGGAGCACGACTCGCCACTCCAGTCCGTGATTCGCCGAAGAATCCGCTGATCCGGCATGCCGCACCGTTCAACCAGCACCGCCTGATCTCGCCGTCCCGTCTTGTCGAGCGCCGCGAGCACGCGGGTTGGCGCCGCGCTGACTTTCAGGACAACGACACAGTCGAAGCTGTCGAGAATGGTTTCGAGATCCGCTAACTCAGCGGTGGCCGAGACGATCGCGATGCGTTCGTCTTCACACGCCAAGCGTATATGGGCAGCTGCGGCGCACGCCGTGATCGAACTCACGCCAGGAATAATCTCCACGGTCACCTCTGGGAGGGCATCGGTCACCCCTCGGTAGAGATGACTAAAGGTGCTATAGAGCAACGGGTCGCCCATCGTCACGCAGACGACATCCTGGCCTCTTCGTAACTTCTCAACGACCTGGAGGCTGGCGTCCTCCCGCGCACGCACTCTCGTGTCGCGATCGCTCCGCATAGGGAATCCAAGTTCCATCACCTCTTGCTTGTCGCGATCGACGAGGGACTCGAGCACATGCAGAGCTACGCTGTGCTTGCCCGCACTCTTGGGCGCAATCAGGATGTTAGCCCGCTGGATGATCCGCACGGCTTTCAAGGTCAGTAGGTCTGGATCGCCGGGGCCCAGTCCCACACCGTACAACACGCCTAGTGCTCCCACCCCGGTCATGGGACATCCGCCCTTCGCTGCACCCGCAGAATATAGATCGGCGTGGCTCCGTCGAATCGAAACGAGTCACCCAGCGGCACACCGCGTGAGACTTGGACCAACGTCACGTCTGGAGTGACGCGCTCACGGCGAGCCCAGGCCCAGGCTTCGGTCAGGTGGTCGATCAAAACCAGATTCACGACCAGTCGTCCGCCCCTGCGCAACCGACTCCAACTCTGATTCAGGATCGCCGTCAGCTTTCCCCCGCTGCCGCCGATAAACACCGCGTCCGGATCCGGAAGGGACGCCAGTATGTTTGGCGCTTCGCCGATGACCACGGACACCGTGGAACTGGGCCACCGTCGGAGGTTCTCCTGAAGGAACTTCACCTGACTTTGCTCACGCTCGACCGCAAACACTCGACCGTGACGGACGACTCGCGCAGCTTCAATCGACATCGCCCCAGACCCCGCCCCCACATCCCAGACGACGCTGTCTTCAGTCAGACCTAATCGTGACAAGCTGATCGCCCGGACTTCCTCTTTAGTGATCAGGCCGTCGCGGTGAGCCAGCTCTGCGTCTGAGATCCCAAATGGCACGGCGTCCGGATTCTTCTGCCGAAGAACGAGCACCACATTCAGCGGGCTGAAGGTGGACCGTGTGATACCAGCGAGCGTGGTGTCCGTGATCCGTTCGGTCGGAAGTCCCAGATCTTCACCCACCACTGCTCGGCAGTTCTCGAGTCCGAGCGCTAAGAGTCGAGCGGCCAGGAGCGCCGGTGTATGCACCTCATCCGTGAGGACCGCGACTTTGTGATGCGCCCACACGGCACCGATGGCCGATTCAATCGGTCGTGCATGCACGGACACACAGACGGCATCGTCCCATGGCTCCCCGATCCGAGCGAAGGCCTCCTGGATCGCGCTCACATGCGGAATAAACTCAAGCTGCTCAGCAGGAAAATGCTTGCGCAAGTGTGCGCCAATGCCAAAGAGCAGGGGATCGCCGGAGGCGAGGACGACAATCGCTCGCGCGCCCGCGCCAGCTTGCACTTGTTGTACGAACCGATCGAGGTTCTTCTGAATCGGCCATCGTTCTTTGCCGATCCCCGGGAACAACGCGAGTTGTCGATCGCCTCCGCAGAGAATCTCCGCCCCCTGAATGCGGGCGAGCACGCCCGGCGATAAGCCGTCCGGACCGTTCGGCGGAATGCCGACCACGAGAATGCGTCGGAGGTGTTCACCCATGCGAGGCCCGTCCTCGAATCGAGCCGTCATAATCGAACATGATCGCCTCAACTGCCAACCGTTGTTTCACATACATACGACACTGGAGACAGACAGCCGCGCAGAGCTCTTCAAAGACGGACCCCAGACCGGTCGCCGACAAAATCTCCCCGACGTGGCGGGCTGTGTTCGCGTCTGAGAGGAGAGTTCGAATCGCCGGCGCGGCTCCGTGATGTGCAGCAAGGCTGGCCAAATACTGCGTGTCCACCCGATTGCCTGCGACATGAGTCTGCATGTGCCCCTGAGCGATCTTGGAAAACTTCCCCATCTGCCCGCTGAGAATCACCTTTTGTATCCCCACACGCACGGCAGCCTTCAATGCCGCCCCCGTGAAGATCCCCATTTCGACAAATGCCATCTCTGGCCAGTCTGAGAAGACTCGCTTCGCGAACCCTTCGGTCGTCCCGCCAGTTGAAAGCACGATTGTCCGGCACCCGTTTGCGGCGGCAACTTCCACCGCTTGCACGACGCTCGCTCGCCATGACGCTGTGGAATACGGATGCACAATCCCCGTCGTGCCCAAAATCGAGATGCCCCCGTGGATACCCAGGCGAGCGTTAAACGTCCGCTTGGCCAATTCCTCACCGGTCGGGACCGAGATCGTCACTTCGACCCCTTGCACCGCCACCCGAGGGCCCATCACTTCCTCAACAGCGGTCGTAATCATGCGCCGCGGGACTGGGTTGATAGCGGGACCGCCCACCTCAAGCCCTAAACCCGGTCGCATGACGACGCCGACCCCTTCCCCTCCCCGAATGACAAGACCCGGCTTGTCTTGCCAACGGACGGTCGCACAAATATGGGCTCCGTGGGTGACATCGGGATCGTCCCCCGCGTCCTTGACCACTTCGCACGATGCTTCGCTGGGGGAGAGTTTCCCTCCTTGTGGGAAGAACCGAGCTTCCTGAGGCACGGGAGTTGGCAACTGGATGATGGCAAGGTCGGGCATACGCTGCGTAAGCAGGGCTCCCGCCGCTGCTTTCGTCGCAGCCGCCGCACAGGCTCCGGTGGTGAACCCGGTGCGCAGACCCCGTCGTTTTGCACCAGAGACCGGACGAGGCTCGGAAGTCTGGTGCTCCACAGCTTACCCATGATGGTGGTGATCATGGCCATCGTGATACTTCGATCGCAGTCCGTGATGGTGATCCGAGCCTTGTGGCGCCCCCACCTCATGCTCGAACCCCGGCAGGACCACCCGATGCTTGCACCGATCACAACTCATTGCGACAGCACCCTGCACCACCTCCTGCAATCGTTCCTCTAGCACAGCCAAGAGGTTCGGATGCGAGCCCAGATAGTCGGCCATGACAACGCGGACAGGCGCTAACGCGACTTGCATCTCAGCCACCTCACGGGCCATACGTTTGACCAGGACCCCTGTAAACAAAAAGTACGGCAGCACCACGATGGTGTGCGCGCCTAACCGCGCACAGCGCTTAATGCCTTCTACGACTGACGGGCCGGTGATGCCGGAGAAGGCCACCTCCACGCTTCGGAATCCCCGCCCTTCCCAAAACAACCGGCCGACCTTGTACACATCGCTATTGGCGTCTGGATCGCTGCTGCCCCGACCCACGAGGAGGATGATGGTTTCGGCACGATTCAATGGTGCCAGCTTCCGCTCCGTCTCGGTAAAGCGCTGGTCTAAAATTTCGTTCAGTTTGGGATGGACATCCAAATGACGGCCGTAGACAAACTCCACCTGCGGAAATCGTATTCGGGCGACATGAATTGCGGTCGGGAGGTCACTTTTCAGATGAGTGGCACCGATCAGGAACAGCGGAAGGACGACAATCCGATGCAGTCCCTCCCTGACCATCGCTTCGAGGGCGTCGAGGATCGAAGGCTCAGCAAATTCCAGGAACGCGGGGCGCACGGCCCACTCAGGAAAGACCCGTTCTGCCTCCTTATAAAAGGCCAGAAACTCTTGGATGCCTTCGGGGTCACGACTTCCATGGAACACAAGCAGGATGCCTTGTCTCATTTCACTTCTCCCTACCAATCCCGTGAGAGGTGTCCCCACCACCGATTTAGCGTGCGACCTGCAACGGGCGCTCTGCGCCAGCGCGAGCGCGAAGCACGCTGACCAGGTGCGGCGCAACCCGTGGGTTACTGGCAAAATGCAAATGACTGTATGCGGCCAACACATTGTGGATCTTAATGCCGTCTGTGCGAACAGGGCCCTCCGCGCCCTTCGATAAGCGATACGCGTAGGACAGGGACCCCGTGGCCTTAAGCTGCGAGTAATGAAATTCATGGCCGCGAATCGATTCGCCCCGTGGACCCAAGAGACAGTCCTGTTCAAAGGTCACGTCGACGTAGCCCAAGCTCAATTTCTTTTGAGTCATCGTGGCACGGGCAGGAAACAACCCGACAAGTGGAAAGAAATCGCCGTTGCTGGTGGTGATCCCTTCCGAGAGATACATAAGGCCGCCGCATTCGGCATAGATGACACCTCCGCCTCGAGCGTAATCCTCGATGGCTCTGAGCATGGCACGGTTGGCCGAAAGTTCACTGGCAAATAATTCTGGATAACCGCCTCCAAAGTACACGAGATCAGCGGGCGGCAAGCAGGTATCCTTCAGTGGAGAAAATGGAACAAGCCGGCACCCCAAGTGCTCAAGGAGTTCCAAATTGTCTCGGTAGTAGAAGTAGAACGTCTCATCCCATGCATAGGCGACGTTGGTTGTAACGGCGTTTGGAATTGAGGTTGCTAAGAAGCATTGCGGCCGTCCATTGGTTAAGTCTTCAGCCGCATGGGCGATGTCCAAAACCGCCTCGAGGTCAAGCGCGTCTTCGATCATCGAGACAATCTGCTCATGAGCCTTCCGGACCTTTGGTGACTCGTAGCCACTGAACAGCCCAAGATGTCTCGATGGAATTTTAATGGCCTCGTGTCGTGGAATTGCACCAACGACTCGGGTCGAGGTCAGTTCGAGGAGTGCGTCCGTGAGGTACCGCCGATGTCGCGGGCTCCTGACCTGGTTGAGAATCACTCCGGCAATGCGGACTTGCGGGTCTAATTTCTGAAATCCCATTACGACTGCCGCGGCAGAGCGCGCCATGGCTGAGGCATCGATAACCAGTAGAACAGGTGCGTGCAGAAGTTTCGATAAGTGTGCTGCGCTGCCTCGTTCATCTGTCCCAGAGGCCCCGTCGTAGAGGCCCATCACGCCCTCGATAATGCAAAGGTCTGCTCCCGCCGCAGCGCGAATGAACAATTCCACGAGCACATCGTGGTTCATGAGCCAGGAATCCAGGTTCCGCGATGGGCGACCCGTGATAACAGTGTGGTGAGTGGGATCAATGAAATCAGGTCCGGCCTTAAATGGTTGGACACTCAGCCCGCGTTTGGCAAGCGCGCCCATCATTCCCAAGGAGACAGTGGTCTTTCCGACTCCGCTATGTGTCCCGGCTACGACGAGGCGCGGGAACGTCCCAAATGAGCGTGTTCCAGAACCGGCAGGACTGAGAATGGGTGCCTTCGGCTCTGAGTGAGAGGGTCCCAGAGACACGAGCGAGTGGGTCCTTTGAATGGGGTTGGGTTTGGGCAAAAAAAATCCCCAAGGCTTACCAGACCCTGAGGAGAGCTCCCGCCGCTCAATCCTCGCACACAACCCCCACCCCACGAGGGACGTATGCGTAGATGGTTTGGGTAGGTCTTCTGGCTTCTGGCTTGTCCTACTCCCCGCGCCTTCCCATCCGGTCATCCGGACAGTGGCTCTGGCAGGTTTCGTCCCCAGTTACAGCGGCGGGACCACGAGGGATTCGCACCCTCTTCCCTGTTTTGCCCTTTTCGGGTTCACCCAAACCACTTGAGGTATGTTAGAGGAGTGGCACGCTACTCCTGTCGCTATCGCTTGTCAACCTCCTTAATTGTGCATGACCTATGATCTGAAACGTGTCGAGTCCCTCCTACAGTGTGTTGGTGCTGGCCATTGTTGTGCTCACCGTGCGTGCACTACAACCACTCACCGATCTCTCGCCTCTGGGAACAATTCCCTGTTAATTCGCTGTTCCAGCTCAAGTGCTGCCGAGGAGACATCCGATTCACAGAGCATGGGATGCGGCGTTGCGAGGGATACGCCTCCAGATGAAGGGCTGAAGCTCCTTCAATGCCGTCATAGCCTTTATGAGTTGGGGTATGCGAAGACGAAAGGGTTTAGATTCATCGTACCAGCACCGAACAATATGGACCCGTTTAAGGGGGCGAGGTCACTTCATTCTGACGGTCCGAAATCCCCTTCTTTTTTTGATCCACTCGATGTCCAGATAGCGCGGAGTTACTAGAAGGACGCAGCAGCTTCAAATGATCGTGGAACTATGCAGCGCTGTGCGGCAACAATCATGGCGGATCTTGCTAACGAGATCGGCTCGGGAAGAGGCGGTCTGCCAGGATTTTTTTCAGTGAGGGAGCTGTTCTTACATTCAACAGCTCCCTCGTCGCCTAGTGAGGCGACTACTCAGCAACCAGAGCACGGGCCAGGGCTGCCCGTGGGACCACCAGTCGTGGTACTCGGCTGCGTCTGTGCGGTCGCTAGCCCATTGTTGACCCCATTGGGGTTGGCCGCGCTGAGTGCCTGATTTATGCCAGGGTTTGTCCCACTGCTAGGCACTGGCGCACAAACCGGATTGCACACCACCGCAGCGTCTGACCCAACAGGGGAAAGAGACATCCAGACGGCCCCTACGACTGCGAGAACCCAACGACTAGCCATCATGTACCTCCTTTTGTGTTTCAAGTGTCCCTCGCGAAAAGAATTATCGTAACCTCAGACCCCTAACCCGCGCAGGACTAACCTTGTCAACAACTGAGCATGAGTAATGCCAGGACGGGCTTCAAGGAATACCAGGGGTTTGGAACAGCTTTGGCCGAAAAGGAGTCACAAACTTGTACGGAGCAGAGGGTACGGGCAGAGGGTGCCACAGATGACACGCATGCTGGGGTAGGGTATGGGTGGCTCAGCGCGCGATCGAACGCCGCTCATCGACCGTTGATTACTGCCTGCTGCACATCAACAGAAGGAATTGAGGCCAACTTGCAAAAAGCGACGTATCGCTCTTCTATCTTTTCGCATACGTTGTCACGAGTGGATTGGTCGGGATACAGATAGATTAAAAATTGTCCAACACTTTCGTAGCATGCTGTCTTGTAATCATCTGTCAATTTCTGGCAGAAATTCACACCTCGCTCGGGGTTCGCCTGCGTGATGATGAAGTCATTGACGGCTCCCTTAAAGCAATAGGTCCGATACCGCAGAGTGCCCTGCATACATCCATCAATTGTCTTCTCAGTCACTGTTAAGCTGGCGCCGCTGATGTCTCGTCCCATGCTTTGATAGCAGAGCGGAATGAGATCCTCAGGGGCCTTATCGCATTCCTTGAACGCGTCTACGATCTTCCAGCCGTTGAGAGTCAGAAATGCAGAGGATTGCAGAAAATAGCAGGCTTTTTGATACCTTCGAATGAGGGCATTGCAAGGATAATGAGGATCCCGTGGATTCAACATTGTGGCCTGCAGACTCTTTGAATCTTGGGAAGGATGCTCATGCCCCTCTGCGTGTTGAGCCCGATGTTGATAGTGGATGATGTTTTCCATAAAAACGCCGCCATAACATGACTCACGGTCCAATTGGGGGCCTAGCGCCTCGCAGAATGGGAGAGCGCTGAGGATGTCGTGGTTAAAGTACATGGTCAGGCCGTGCCCTAAGCCATGCAAACACTGGAACTGTAGGAATCGCTGTCTCTGGGATTCTGGCAGGCTTTTGCACAAATCTGCGATGTCCTCCTCCCGAATCCCGTTCTTCTTGCTGTTAAGAAATCCTTCCAGGACTCCGTGATAACATCCCGAGGCGTACTGAGGCTCACACTGAGAAAAAGCCTTCGGAAAATTTGTGTAATACGCATAGATTTGTCGGCCTAACCGATGAGCATAGGGATGGGTGTCGCGCATGACGTTTGAATCGTGGAGGGCCAAGTCATCGAGCGCCTGCAGCGCTTCCGGTGGTCCTTGAACTCGCAGCACCGCATCTAATTCGCTCTGATAACACGACG
>Ga0126381_100001841_pt1 | contig 22765 bp, 18 predicted proteins | sample PanSoiMetPlot_28_FD_96465 | JGI IMG/M metagenome (GOLD analysis project Ga0126381, IMG submission 96465) | Tropical forest soil microbial communities from Panama - MetaG Plot_28 | ecosystem: Environmental > Terrestrial > Soil > Tropical forest > Bulk soil | place: Panama | collected 2016-02-17 | reverse complement strand
TCTCCACCGTATAGGGTGCGAGATTCGAGAAGCCGCCCTCGATGCAGAACGTCGAGCAGCACAAGAGTATCACGAAGAGCGGCAACCCACCGAGCAGTACGCCGTTAAAATAACCGGCGGCCGCAAGCGCCGCGACGCCGCCAAAGCCCCACAATATCCCCAACAGCCGGCGGCCGATCAGCGGCACGATCAAGGTGACGATAATCTTCCCGGTGACACCGGCGGCCGAAACGAAAATAAAGTATGCGGCAGCTTGCGGGACGGGTACGTTGAGAAGCAGCGCGACGATTGTCGGCCCCCACAGATAAACGCCGTAGGCCGCGGTTGATGAGCCGCCCCAGATCAGGATCGTCTCGAAGAATTTCCGCGGCTCTGAGAGCAGGTCGAGCAGGTTGCCGCTCGGCACCGTCGTCGGTGGGGTTGTCGGCAGCGGCACCGACTGGAGCGGCAACCGGAGGTGTGTAGCCACCTCGGCGCGCGCCTCCTCGAACCGACCCTTGGCGGCGAGCCAGCGCACCGATTCCGGCGTGAAGATCCAAACCAGCACGCCGATCACCGCCGCCCCGAAACCGAGCAGCGCGACGCCTCGCCAGCCGAAAGGCCCGAGCAAGGCTGCCGAGATCGTCGGTGCCAGGAAACCGCCGGCAGAAGCAAACACGACGTAGAAACTGGTCGCGATCGTGCGGTGCCGGGTCGGCGTCAGCTCGACGACCACAGTCAAGGAAGGGGTAACCGCCGCCGTCAAGCCGACGCCGACGAAGAAGCGCAAAATCGCAAACTGCCACCATCCGCCATCGGGAATAACGGCGATCAGTCCGGAACTAACTGCACAAATGAAGGTGCCGATGACGATCTGGGGTTTGCGGCCCCAGGCATCGGAGAAGGCGCCGAAAACCAGCGCGCCCGTAATTGCGCCGATCCCGCCGCTGTAGAGGATTACCGCCGACTGACCATAGGTCAGGTGCCACTCCGGCCCCACTACGGCGAGTAGATATCCGACGACGAGAAAATCGAAGAAATCATAGACAAAGACCGCGGACATCAGGATGAAGGTCGTCCAATACCGACGATTGAGAGGGGCGCTGTCGAACAGCGCCAATAGATCGTCTGAAGTTTGTCCGGGCACACAGTCCTCCCCGACCGGCAGCGTCTCCGCGGCTGGCTGATTAATTCGGGTTTACGAATATGTCCCGGACCGCGGGGCCGTCAACTAGGATCGGCTGAAGCCTTCGAGCTCCGATGCCCCCCAATCGATCGCCTGCTCGATCGTCTTCCTCTGCGTCGTGCATTGCGCGATCATCTTGGTCGCCGTCGCCTGCGCATAGATCTGGTTGGCGATTCGTGCGGGCGCAGGGCTGTAGGGGATCACCATCGTCACGTCGCCGCGCGGCGGATAGTTGTAGATCGAGCCCTTCGGCGGCGATTCTTCGGCCCAGGTCTTGAAATCATGCAGCCCCTCGAACGGCGGGATGTCGTAGCCGTGGCTCGCGGCGACCGTCTGCTCGACCGCGGAGCGCTGACACAGATAGGTCAAGAGGCTCTTCGCCGCCGATTTGTTCGGCGAGAATTTCCAGACACCCCAGAAGAACGGCACTGCCGCTTCGAACTGACCCTTTGGCCCTTTTGGCGTCGGGAAGTGCCACACCTGCTCGGCGACCTTCGGGGCATCGCGCACCGCCACCGCCCAGGCCGAGGGCGGGTTGAAAATCAGCGCACCCTCGCCAGAAATCAGAAATTTGTTGTTTGAGGCGTCGTCCCAGGCGAAGGCATCCCGCGGCAGCAATGGCACCAGCCGCTTGAACCATTCGAGCACTTGCTTGGTGGCATCGGATTTGACGGTGATGTTGCCCTCCTGGTCCACCAGCGCCGCGCCGTTGCTGCGGAACACCGGGTCGACCCAGGCAACCGAGTCGTTGGTGACGCCGAGCGGCAGGCCGAAGGCATGCCCTCCTTTCGAGCATTTTTCGGCGGCGGCGAGAAACGCGTCCCAAGTCCATTTGTCGGCGAGCTCCTTATCAGGCGGCGCACCGGCCGGGTACATCCGGGTCAGGTCGAGGCCGACGAGCTCTTTGAACAGATCGATGCGGGCGGCCGAGGGCAAGGTGGGACTGCCGACGCAGGCAGGCACAGCGATCCAATGGCCGCCCTGCTTCGCAACGTACTCGATGCCTTCGCTGATCTTGCCGTTTTGCACGATCAGCGGTGCCATGATGTCGTCGACCGGCTCCAGATTATCGGTTTGCGCCGCGGCCGCCCAGGCGAGGAAGGTCAGCAGGTCATGCCCGGATTTCGCCTGTGCCTCCGCGGCTTGCGTCAAATTGAGCTTGTCGGCCTGCGAGGTGATGTAGTCGATCGAAATATCGACCTTTTCCTTGTCCGCCCATTCATGGCAGAGCTTTGTCAAGGTGTCGTTGGCGCCCGGCACCCAATGGTCCCAGAAGCCGACCGCGAGCTTGCCGGCAGCAAACGCGCCACCGACAAAAGGCGCCGCCAACGCGCTCGTTGCGGCGGTCTGCAGAAGCGTGCGCCGTGTGAGTCGAGAACCGCCCATCGAAGCCTCCCTGTATCGCCGCGGTCCGCACATCTTGAAGCTGGCCCCCGTCCCCCGGGAGCCTTGGCCGTATTCTAGCTCAGGTTGCGCCGGCGATCTAGCTTCGCATGCACGCGTCCTCACCCGCGCTACGCAGGGGAGAGACCGGTCGATATGGTGAAGCAGATCTCTAGCCCGAAAGCTTCTTCTTGAGTAGCTCGTTGACGAGGGCGGGGTTGGCCTTCCCTTGCGTCGCGCGCATCACCTGGCCGACAAAAAAGCCATAAAGCCTCTCGCGGCCGGCACGATATTCAACGACCTTCTCGGCCTGTGCGGCGAGAACCTGGTCCACTGCCGCGGCGATTGCGCCCTCGTCGGTTACTTGTCGCAGCCCTTTCGTCTCGATGATCGCCGCAGGATCGGCCCCAGAGGCGACCATCTCGGCGAAGACTTCCTTAGCCAAGCGCCCGGAGATCGTGCCGTCGGCAATCAGATCGATCAAAGCGCCCAGCTGTTCGGCGGAGGCCGGTGAGGCCTCGATGCCGACGCCAAGCCGGTTCAGTGCGCCGAACAGATCCCCCATGACCCAATTCGCCGCGGCCTTCGCGTCGCGCCCTTGGGCCACGCGTTCGAAGAACAGCGCGGCCTCGCGTTCGGCGACGAGTACCTCGGCATCATCCGGCGACAAACCAAAATCCGCCACAAACCGTGCCTTCTTGGCATCGGGCAGTTCCGGCAGCTCGGCATGCAGCCGCGCAACCCATTTCGGATCGAGCACAAGCGGCAACAGATCGGGGTCGGGGAAGTAGCGGTAGTCGTGTGCTTCTTCCTTCGAGCGCATCGGCCGGGTGATGCCGTGGTTGGAATCGAACAGCCGCGTCTCCTGCTCGATCGTGCCGCCATCCTCCAGAATCTGGATCTGGCGGCGCGCTTCGTAATCGATCGCCTGCATCACAAAGCGGACCGAGTTGAGGTTCTTGATTTCGCAGCGCGTGCCGTAGGGCTCGCCGGGACGGCGCACCGAGACGTTGCAGTCGCACCGCAGCGAACCCTCCTCCATATTGCCGTCACAAGTGCCGAGATAGCGCAGGATCGAGCGGAGTTTGCGCAGATAAACCCCGGCCTCCTCGGCGCTGCGCAGATCAGGTTCGGAGACGATCTCCATCAATGCCACACCGGCGCGGTTCAGATCGACATAGGTCTGGGTCGGGTGCTGGTCGTGCAGGCTCTTGCCGGCATCCTGCTCGAGATGCAGCCGGGTGATGCCGATCTCGCGCGTCGAGCCGTCCGGCATGTCGAGCACGACCCGGCCGCGCCCGACGACTGGCTGCTGATATTGCGAAATCTGATAGCCGGCCGGCAGGTCGGGATAGAAGTAGTGCTTGCGGTCGAACACGCTCGCGAGCTTGATCTCGGCATCGAGGCCGAGCCCGGTCTTGACCGCCTGCTCGACACAGAACCGGTTGATGACCGGCAGCATCCCCGGGAAGGCAGCATCGATGGGCGAGACCTGCGTGTTGGGCGCCGCTCCGAAATCGGTCGCCGCCCCCGAAAACAGCTTGGCCTTCGAGATCACCTGGGCGTGCACTTCGAGCCCGACCACGGTTTCCCACGACCCGGTACGACCCTCGATCATAAGCGGCCTCCCGCGAGAAAGCCGGGCAAGTGCCGAAACTGCGCGGCGCTCTCCAACACCCCGCCGACGCGCAGCACCGTCCCTTCGTCGAAGGCGCGACCCATGATCTGCAGTCCGAGCGGCAGGCCGTCGGCGCTGAGCCCGGCCGGGACGGAGATCGCCGGCACCCCCGCGAGGTTCGCCGGCACCGTGAAAACGTCGTTCAGGTACATCGCAATCGGCCCTTCCGTCTTCTCGCCGATCGCGAAGGCAGCCGATGGCGCGGTGGGGGCCAGGATGCAATCGACCTTCTCGAACGCCGTCGCGAAGTCGCGCGTGATCAGGGTCCGCACCCGCTGTGCCTTCAAATAATAAGCGTCGTAATATCCCGCCGAGAGGACATAGGTGCCGATCAGCACGCGCCGGCGTACCTCGCGACCAAACCCGGCCGCTCGCGTCAGCTCGTACATTTCTTCTAAGCTATTGCCTTCGACCCTGAGACCGAAGCGCACGCCGTCATAGCGCGCGAGGTTGGAGGAGGCCTCTGCCGGCGCGATGATGTAGTAGGTGGGCAATGCGTATTTGGTCATTGGCAGGCTGATCTCGACGGGCTCGGCGCCGGCCGCGCGCAGCCACTGGGCTCCTTGCTGCCACAATGCCTCGATCTCCGCGGGCATGCCGTCGACCCTGTATTCCTTGGGGATCCCGACCCGCAGACCGCGGATGTCGCCGGTCAATGCCGCCTCGAAATCCGGCACCGGAACCGGCGCCGAGGTCGAATCGCGCAGATCATGGCCGGCTATTACGCGCAGCACTATCGCCGCGTCGCGCACGGTGCGCGTCATCGGCCCCGGGTGATCGAGCGAGGAGGCATAAGCAACGACGCCCCAGCGCGAGCAGCGGCCATAGGTCGGCTTGAGGCCAACAATCCCGCAGAAGCTGGCCGGCTGGCGGATGGACCCGCCCGTATCGGTCCCCGTCGCGGCCAGCGCCGCCCGCGCCGCGACGGCAGCGGCGGACCCGCCCGATGAGCCGCCCGGAACCAGCGGGCGGTTGTCTCCGGGCCGGCGCCACGGATTCTCGACCGGTCCGTAATAGCTGGTGATGTTCGACGAACCCATCGCGAATTCGTCCAGGTTGGTTTTGCCCAGCATGACGGCGCCCGAGTGCCAGAGCTTTTCGGTTACCATGGACTCGTAAGGCGGGCTAAATCCGTCGAGGATGTGCGATGCAGTCGTGGTCAGGACGCCCTTGGTGCAATAGAGATCCTTGACTGCGATCGGAATGCCGTCGAGTGGCAACGCCTCACCGCGGGCGAGCCTTTGATCCGCCGCCTCGGCCATCTCCAGCGCCCGCTCGGGTGTCGGCGTGATATAGGCGTTGAGAGGTTCGATCTCTTCGACCGCCTCGTTATGAGCGAGTGCCAGCTCACGCGCGGAAAAGGATCTGCGCCGGAGCCCGTCACGCGCCTCCGCAAGACTCAGCGCGAGCAGCGAGCCGTCCTTCACTCGACCACCTTCGGCACGACAAAGAAACCGCGGGCGGTACGCGGCGCGTTGCCGAGGACGTCATCGCCGCAGCCGCCCTCGGTCACGACATCCTCGCGCATCGGCAAGGACGCCGCCACGGCGCTCGTCGTCGGCGGCACGTCCGTCGTGTCGACTTCGTTCAGCTGCTCCACCCAGCTCAGGATGTGCGACAGCTCGTCCGCCAGGGATTCGAGCTCGGCCTCGGCAAGCCTGATCCGTGCCAGCGCGGCGATATGCGCGACAGCCGCCCTGTCCAATGCCATGAATTCACAGTCTCCAAAACACCCAAACAAAACGGGCTATCATCGCTCATGATCCTAAACGATCCTGCCGAGCTGCGCGAGGCGGTGCCGCCCGGCAAGCGGCTGCTGGGCCTCGATGTCGGGACGAAAACGATCGGTCTCGCCTTGTCGGACACCCGCCGGGTCATCGCCACGCCTCTTGAGACTATTCGGCGCCGCCGCTTCCGCGAGGATATGGCGCAGCTCTTCACACTGATCGACATTCAGGATGTCGGCGGGCTCGTCATCGGGCTGCCGCTGACCCTTGCCGGAACCGACGGGCCGCGAACGCAATCGGTGCGCCAGTTCGCAAGAAACCTGGTTGCTCTGCGGGATTTACCTCTCGTCCTCTGGGACGAGCGCCTTTCAACCGCTGCCGTTACCCGAGAGATGATCGCTGCCGACCTGACTCGCAAGCGCCGCGGCGAAATCGTCGACCGCGTCGCCGCCGCCTACATCCTGCAAGGCTGCCTCGATTTCCTCGGTCGGATCGGCGCATGAGGCGCCGGATAGTCACTGGTGCGGCCGAGTGGCTATAGTCTGGGCTCTCCGGACAACTATCCGGGACTTCGGTCATGAGTAATGCAACAGACCTCGAAGCTCTCCGCCGCCAGCTGGCCTCGACGATCCATGCGCATTGGAAGCTGTTTCTCGCGCAAGGCATCGTGATGATGGTGCTGGGTTTCCTGGCGGTCGCCGTACCCAATATCGCGACTTTGGCGGTCGAGATTTTCATCGGCTGGCTATTTTTTGTCGGCGGTATTTTCCGCGCGCTCTCGGTGTGGCACTCACGGCAGGCGCCGGGCTTTGCCTGGTCGATGCTGACGGCGATCCTCTCTATCGCGCTCGGCCTGATATTGATCCTGCGGCCGCTCGCCGGCGTGTTGACACTGACAATGGTATTGGTCGCGTTCTTCATCATCGAGGGCGTCGCTTCGATCATCGGTGCGATCGAGCATCGTCAGCACCTGCGCAGCTGGGGCTGGGTGCTGTTCAGCGGCATCATCGATCTGGTGCTCGCTTATCTGATCTGGCAGGGCTGGCCGAGCTCGGCCAGCTGGGCGATCGGTCTGCTGGTCGGCATAAACATGCTGTTCCTCGGATTATCATTGGTGATGACCGCGCTCGCGGCGCGGCTGATGGGCAACCCGTAAGGCCCCGATTACGGTGCCGCGGGCGACCAGGGGCCCGGAGGGCTTGGATCCGCCGATTCGCCCGTGCCGGCTTTCGCCAGTGAGGTAATCCCGGCGATGCTGCCGAGGTTCATGCTGTCGACCGCGCTGCTCGGAACGATGATCGTGCTGCCGCGCTCTTTGACGCTTTCGTAAAGCATGTTCATGCCGCGCAGGTGCAGCGCAACCGGATTATCGGCATAGGTTCGCGCCGCCTCGACGAATTTCTGCGCGATTTCGGCTTCGGCGGTGCCGAGGATGACCCGCGCCTGGCGCTCGCGCTCCGCCTGCGCCTGGCGGCTCATCGCATTCTGCAGTGCACTCGGAATCCTGACATCGCGGATCTCGACCGAGCGCACATCGATGCCCCAATTCGCGGTCTTTCCATAAATCGTCTGCCGCAGCTCCGCATCGGCTGCTTTGCGATTGGTGAGGAGCATCGCGAGATCGGCGGCGCCGATCATCTCGCGCAGCGAAGTCTGCGCCGCCCAAGAAATCGCTTCACCGTAGGCGGCGACTTCGAGAGCGGCGCGTTTCACGTCATTGACGATCCAGAAGATGATCGCGTCGACATCAACCGGCACCGTGTCTCTGGTAAGCGTCTGCTCGGCGATGAATTGGGTCGTGCGCAGACGAGTATCGATGAGCGCAGCGACGTTATCGAGGATCGGGACGATCCAGAACAAACCCGGGCCTCTGACGCCGAGAAATTTGCCGGCCCGCAACACAACCGCCTGCTCCCACTGCCGCGCCATCTTGAGCGAGACGAGCACCAGTACGGCCAGCGCGATCAGAACAGCGCCCGGCGCGAGCGCCCGGCCGAGCGCGATCGAGACAAAGCCGAGGCCGCCGAGGACGGCCGCGATCGCAAGCGAGATCGGGTTGGGGCTCATACCGCCGAATCTACACCCGATCTGCGATCTGCACGCTGGTAAAACCGTTCCTCTCGGCAAACCCGCGAAGCGCGGTAAAAGTGGCTGCCCTTGCCGGTTGGGAACGTTCTTCCTATAGTCCGGAGCTCATGCAGGGTACTGCCCGCAACGGCGCTTTCCGGCACCGCCATCTTCTCGGCATCGAAGGCTTGTCGCCGGAGGAAATAAATCACTTCCTCGATCTGGCGGACGGTTATGTCGAGCTCAATCGCCAGGCCGAGAAGAAACGCACATTGTTGCGCGGCCGGACGATCATCAACTGTTTCTTCGAAAACTCGACGCGCACCCGCACGTCTTTCGAAGTAGCAGGAAAGCGGCTCGGCGGCGACGTTATCAACATGGCGGTCTCGGCGAGCTCGATGCATAAGGGCGAGACGCTGATCGACACGGCGATGACGCTGAACGCGATGCATCCCGACGTGCTGATCGTGCGTCATCCCGAATCAGGCGCCGTCCAGCTGCTTTCCGAAAAGCTCGATTGCGCCGTAATCAATGCCGGAGACGGCGGCCATGAGCATCCGACGCAGGCCTTACTGGACGCGTTGACGATTCGGCGGCGCAAAGGCCGGCTGAGCGGCCTCACCGTCGCGATCTGCGGGGACATCCTGCACAGCCGCGTCGCACGCTCGAACATCGCGCTGATGAACATCATGGGGGCGCGGGTACGGGCCGTGGCGCCGCGCACCTTGCTGCCGGCCGAGATTGACCGGCTCGGCGTCGAGGTGTTCCACAACATGACCGACGGGCTCGCCGACGTAGACATCGTGATGATGCTGCGACTGCAGAGCGAGCGCATGCACGGCGCTTTCATCCCCTCGACCCGCGAGTACTTCCATTTCTTCGGGCTCGACTACGACAAATTGCGCGCGGCGAAGCCGGACGCGCTGATCATGCATCCGGGGCCGATGAACCGCGGCGTCGAGATCGGCACCGAGGTCGCCGACGACATCGACCGCAGCCTGATCCGGGCTCAGGTCGAGACGGGGGTTGCGGTCCGCATGGCCTGCCTCGAGATCCTGACGCCCCCACCCTTCCCTCCCCCGCAAAACGGGGGAGGGTTAGGGAGGGGGCACGGGCCGCCCTTGCCGTGAACCGCTTGCTGTTCCGCCAAGCCCGGCTGCTGGATCCTGAAGGCGGGCTCGATCGCTGTGGCGATCTCTTGGTCGAGGGTGAGCGAATCGCCGCGGTCGGCGGCGACCTTTCGGCCACTGCGCGCGATGCCGAGGTCGTCGATGCCGTCGGGCTATGCCTTGCGCCGGGGCTCGTCGACATGCGCGTGCAATTGCGCGAGCCCGGCGCCGAGCATATGGAGTCGATCGAGACCGCTGGAGAGGCGGCGGCGGCCGGCGGAGTCACGACGATGGTGGCGCTGCCAAACACCGAGCCGCCGGTCGACGACATCTCGGTCGTCGAATTCCTCGCCCGCCGGGCCCGCGAGGTGAGGCTCACAAAGATCCACACCTATGCCGCGGCGACCAAAGGGCTGAAAGGCCGCGATTTGACGGAGATGGGGCTGCTCGCCGCAAATGGCGCGCTGGGTTTCACCGATGGCGTGCAAGCAGTCGCCGACGCGCTCGTTATGCGGCGGGTCCTCGGATATGCCCGCACCTTCGATCTGCTGGTCCTTCAGCACCCGGAGGAGCCGAGCCTCGCGCGCGCCGGGGAGGTCAACGAAGGCGAGATCGCCACCAGGCTCGGCCTGCCGGCGATCACGCCCATGGCGGAAGTGATAATGATTGAGCGCGATTTGCGGCTCGTCGAGATTACCGGCGCCCGCTATCACGTCGCGCATGTATCGACCGGCGCCGGCATCGAGGCGATCCGCGGCGCCAAGGCGCAAGGGCTGCCGGTAACCTGCGATACGGCGCCGCCGTACTTTGTGCTGAATGAGACGGCGATCGGTGATTACCGAACCTTCGCCAAGCTTTCGCCGCCGCTGCGCAGCGAATGGGACCGGCGGGCCGTGGTCGAAGGTTTGCGCGACGGCACGATCGACGCGATCGCCAGCGACCACGCGCCGTGGGACCAGGATTCGAAGCGGCTGCCGTTCAGCTCCGCGGCATATGGCATCGTCGGGCTCGAGACATTGTTGCCGCTGTCGCTCGAGCTCTACCACAACGGCCATCTCGGCCTGCTCGAATTGATACGCCGGCTGACCTGCAATCCGGCCCGGATTGTCGGTCTGCCAGTAGGGCGGCTGGCGGCGGGAGCACCCGCAGATCTGCTGGTGTTCGATCCCGATGTGCCCCGGCAAATCTCCACCGACGAATTCCGCTCGAAATCAAAGAACGCGCCGTTCGATGGCCGCCCCGTGCATGGGCGGGTGCGGCGCACGATCGTCGATGGCCGCACAATCTTCCGGGCGGAGGCCTGAGTGGCCTACGTGCTCGCGGCTGCGATCCTCGGCTATTTGCTGGGCTCGATCCCGTTCGGGGTGTTGCTCACCCGGTTTGCCGGCCGCGGCGACATCCGTCAAATCGGCTCGGGGAATATCGGCGCTACGAATGTCTTGCGGACCGGCAGCAAAGGCCTGGCGGCGCTTACGTTGTTCCTCGACCTCGCGAAAGGCGCTGCGGCCGTGATCATCGCGAAGGGCTGGGGCGGCGAGGCGTCGCTGGTCGCCGCCGGTTGTGTGCTTCTCGGCCATATGTTTCCGATCTGGCTCGGCTTTCGCGGCGGGAAAGGAGTGGCCACCGCACTCGGCGTGTTGATACCGCTCGCTTGGCCGGTAGCCGTAATCGCCGCACTACTGTGGCTCGCTACGGCTCTTCTTTCTCACTACTCGTCGCTCGCCGCATTGGTGGCCGCCGTCGCCAGCGCCGGGCTGGCGCCTTTACTCGTCGACAAAGCGACGGCGCTCGTGGTTGCCGCTATCGCTCTGTTAATCATCCTGCGGCACCATTCCAACATTCGGCGCCTCATCGCAGGCACAGAGAGCCGGATTTCTCTGAAGAAAGTCTGAGGCAAGCCCTGGCCGCACGCGAACTCGACCCGCAGGAGCGTCTCGACTGGCTGCGGTTGTGTCGCACGGAGACGATCGGCCCGATCAGCTTTTTTGCGATGCGGCGCCGCTTCGGCTCGGCGCGGGCGGCGCTCGACATGCTGCCGCAGCTCGCTCGCCGCAGCGAGCGGTCGAGGACCGTCACGGCAGTAACGCGCGCCGAAGCCGAAACCGAACTCGCCGCGCTCCACAAAGCCGGCGCTCGGCTGATATGCTGGGGTGAACCGCTCTATCCGAGCGTGCTCGCCGCGATCGACGACGCCCCGCCGATCCTGACAGTGCTCGGCCGGCCCGAGCTATTGCCGCGGCCCATCGTGGCGGTCGTCGGCGCCCGCAACACCTCGGCCAATGGCAGGCGCTTCGCCCGCGACCTCGCCGCCGCGCTCGGTCAAGCCGGAGTTGTGGTCGTTTCCGGCCTTGCCCGTGGCATCGACGCCGCCGCTCATCTGGGAGCGCTGGAAAGGGGCAGCGTGGCCGTGGTCGCCGGTGGTATTGACGTCATCTATCCGCTAGAAAACCGCGGGCTGTACGATGCCCTTTCGCGCCAAGGTGCGATCATCGCCGAATTGCCGCTCGGAACCGAGCCGCAGACACGCCATTTCCCGCGCCGCAATCGGATCATTTCCGGTATGGCGCTCGGCGTTGTCGTCATCGAAGCCGCGGCGCGCTCGGGCTCGCTGATCACCGCGCGATTGGCGCTGGAGCAGGGCCGCGATGTCTTTGCGGTGCCGGCTCACCGCTCGATCCGCGCTGCCGAGGCACGAACGACCTCATCCGGCATGGTGCGACATTGACTGAAAGTGCCGAGGACGTGCTCTCTCAGCTCGGCCCACTGCACGAGCACGGCATACCCTTGCGGTCGGCTCCACGGACAGAGATCCCGTCCATGCCGGCTTGGCCGCCGCCGGAGAGAGGCCAATTGATCGAGGATGAGTCCGGGTTCGAGCTGCTTCTGGAAAGACTGGGGCCGACGCCGGTCGCGGTTGACGAACTCGTGCGGCAATGCCACTTGTCAGCCGCCGCGGTTGCCACCCTCCTCCTAGAGCTGGAACTCGCCGGCAAGATCGAGCGTCATCCCGGCAACCTAGTTTCCTTGCGTTAATGTTTAAACTCTCTTGACTTGGCGCCCACCTACATTGTTCTGCGCGATCGGCGCGGACAATAGATCGGATTCATGAAAGTCGTCGTCGTTGAATCGCCGGCAAAGGCGAAAACCATCAACCGCTATTTGGGCAGCGACTACAAGGTCGTCGCGAGCTATGGCCATGTCCGCGATCTTCCGGCCAAGGACGGCTCGGTCGTCCCGGATGAAGATTTCGCGATGTCATGGGAGGTCGACGGCAAGTCCGAAAAGCATATCAAAACGATCCTCGAGGCAGCGCGTAACGCCGACCGGCTGTTCCTAGCAACCGACCCCGATCGCGAAGGCGAGGCGATCTCCTGGCATGTCCGCGAGGTGCTCAATTCCCGCCGCGGGCTCAAACATCTCGATGTCAAGCGCGTCGTCTTCAACGAAGTCACCCGGAACGCCGTGCTCGACGCGTTCCGCCGGCCGCGCGAGATCGACCGCGAGCTCGTCGAAGCCTATCTCGCGCGCCGCGCCCTCGACTATCTCGTCGGCTTTACGCTGTCGCCCGTGCTGTGGCGCAAGCTTCCGGGGAGCCGCTCGGCGGGCCGCGTGCAATCGGTTGCGCTGCGTCTGATCTGCGAGCGCGAAGCCGACATCGAGGCATTCAAGCCGCGCGAATACTGGACGATCGAAGTCGAATTCAAGACGGAAGCCGGTCAGACGTTTACGGCGCGGCTGACCCACCTCGACGGCAAGCGTCTCGACCGTTTCGATCTCGACACCGAGGCTAAGGCCCGCGCCGCCGCCGCGGCGATCCTGCGCGCATCTGGCTTTGCGGTCGCCGAGATCGACAGCCGTCAGGTCCGCCGCAACCCGTTTCCGCCGTTTACGACCTCGACATTGCAGCAGGAGGCCTCGCGCAAGCTCGGGCTTGGCGCCAGCCGCACGATGCAGATCGCGCAGCGCCTTTACGAGGGCGTTGATCTTCGCGGCGGAGTGGTGGGGTTGATCACCTATATGCGAACGGATGGCGTCGCGATCTCGACCGAAGCCATCGCCGCCGCCCGCCGGCTGATCGGCGGCGAGTTCGGGCCACAATACGTGCCCGACCAGCACCGGCTCTATCGCAGCCCGGCGAAGAACGCTCAGGAGGCGCATGAAGCGATCCGGCCGACCGATCTCGGCCGCAAGCCGGGCGATGTCGCCGGCCATCTCGACAGCGACCAGCGCCGGCTCTACGAGCTGATCTGGAAACGGACGATCGCCAGCCAGATGGCGTCGGCGCTCCTCGAACAGGTCGCCGTCGACATCGCCGACGGCACCGGGCGGCTCCGGTTGCGCGCCAACGGGTCGGTTGTCCTTTTCGACGGGTTTCTTGCGCTCTACCAAGAAGACCGCGACGACACGGTCGACGAAGAGGCCGAGGGCACCCGCCTCCCGGCGATGCGGAAAGCCGAAAGGCTCGCCCGCGGCGATGTGGCGCCGAGCCAGCATTTCACGCAGCCCCCGCCGCGCTACACCGAGGCGAGCCTCGTCAAAAAACTCGAAGAGCTTGGGATCGGGCGGCCCTCGACTTACGCCGCGATCCTGCAGGTTCTGCAGGATCGCGCCTATGTGCGGCTCGAAAAACGGCGATTTATCCCGGAGGACCGCGGCCGGCTGGTCACCGCGTTTCTGACGAGCTTTTTCGAGCGCTACGTCGAATACAACTTTACCGCCGATCTTGAGAACCAGCTCGACGATGTTTCGGGCGGCCGCATCGACTGGAAAGAGGTGCTGCGCAATTTCTGGCGGGACTTCTCGGCAGCGGTCGAGGGGACGAAGGAACTGACGATCTCCCAGGTGCTGAGTGCTCTCGATGAAGAGCTCGGGAGACATTTTTTTCCGAATGACGAGTCCGGACACGATCCGCGGCTGTGCCCGGTTTGCGGCGCCGGCAGGCTCAGTCTCAAATTGGGCAAATTCGGCGCTTTCATTGGCTGTTCCAATTACCCGAACTGCCGCTACACCCGTCCTCTCGCGATTGAGGCCGACGCAGAGAGCACACCGGCCGAGACACCCCTCGGAACCGACCCGGCGACAGGGCTGGTGATCGCCCTCAAGAAGGGCCCCTATGGACATTACGTCCAGGCCGGCGAAGGCAACGGCGAGTTCAAGCCCAAGCGGGTGGCACTGCCCCGTTCGATGAAGCCGGCCGATGTCGATCTCGAGACGGCGCTGCGGCTGCTGGCGCTGCCGCGTGAGCTGGGACGGCATCCGGAAACGGGTGAAACGATAACCGCCGGCATCGGCCGGTTCGGCGCCTACATCAAACACGGCGCGACGTTCAAATCGCTCGGCCCCGAGGACGACGTGTTGATGATAGGGTTGAACCGCGCCGTCGTGCTGCTCGCAGAACCGGCCGCCAAGCGTCGCCGTGGGCCGCAGCTGGTGCGTGAACTCGGCGCTCATCCCGAAGGCGGCACGGTCGGCCTTTATCGCGGGCGCTATGGCCCGTATGTCAGCCACGACGGTGTTATCGCGTCGCTGCCACGAAACGCCGATCCAGAGACGTTCTCGCTAGGTGAGGCATTACTGCTGCTTGCGGCGCAACGCAGCAAGGCTAAGGGGCGAGGACGCAAAACCGAGAAATCCCGCGCGCCAAAAGCCGCGGCGAGTTCTGCCGATGCTGGAAAGCGCACCACGAAAAAAACTGGCGCCGCCAAAAACAGCGGTGGGGCGAAAAGGAGGCGCTCCTCTCGATCGGACGAGAAGACCCAGCGGCGATCCGACTCAATGTCCCGCTGACCCAACAGGCTGCTTACGGTGAAATCGCGCGCGAAGGCCACGGGAAGGGCGCGGCCGCACCGCGGTGCGCTCCCTTCGATGCCCGAGCTGCTCGCCTTTATTCGGGAAAGCCCCTCCGCAGTGGGCAAGCGCGAGATTGCGCGCGCCTTCGGCGTGGCCCCAAGCAATCGCCCAGAGCTTCGGAATATATTGCGCCAAATCGAACGGGCGGGCGCAGTCACCCGCGCTGCCAACCGCCGCCTTGTCGCCGCCGCGCCGTTTCCGGAGATCGCGACCATTGAACGGTTCGGCAGCGACGAAGACGGCATCGCACTCGCCCGACCAGTCGCTTGGCAAGGGCCTGGCGAGCCCCCGACATTGCGGCTCGTCGAAACCGGGGCCGACGAGTCGCTGGCCGTCGGTGAGCGGGCAATCGCACGGCTCACGCTGCTCCAAACCGGCGACATCGAGGCCCGGATCCTCCGCCGGCTCGCGCCGGCCGGCGAGCGGATCGCCGGGATCTATCAAAGCACGCGCGACGGCGGCCGGCTGATGCCGGTGGACCGGCGTGACCGCAACGAATATCGCGTGGCGCAACGTGAGACGGGCGGTGCCGGCGATGGGGAATTGATCGTTGCCGAGCGGCTCTCGGGGGCAAGGCTTGGCGCACCGCGAGTTCGCGTTCTCGAACGCCTCGGTCTTGCTTCGGACCCTGGGGCGATAAGCTTGCTGGCGATCGCGGCCTATGACATCCCAACCGAGTTTCCGGCTGCTGCGATCGTTGAGGCTGAGGCGGCGCTTCCGGTGTCTGCCCCCGGCAGAGCGGATTTGCGCGGCATCCCGCTGGTCACTATCGACGGCAGCGATGCTCGCGACTTCGACGACGCGGTTTGGGCCGAGCCGGATACCGACCCGAAAAATCGCGGCGGCTGGCATTTGATTGTCGCGATCGCCGATGTCGCTTGGTACGTGCGTCCGGGCAGCGCGCTCGACCGCGAAGCCGAGCGGCGTGGCAATTCGGTTTATTTTCCCGACCGGCTCGTCCCGATGCTGCCCGAGGCGCTGTCCAACGATCTCTGCTCGCTGAAGCCAAGCGTCGATCGGGCTTGTCTTGCGGCCCATCTGTGGGTCGACGCCGAGGGTGGCAAGCGGCGCCACCGGTTCGAGCGTGCAGTGATGCGCTCCGCCGCGCGGCTCACCTATGAAGAGGCACAGGCAGCACGCGATGGCCGTCGCGTTGGTCCCCTGCCGCCGGAGGCGCTCGCGGCGCTCTACGGGGCGTTTGCGGCCCTTGCCGGGGCACGCGCGAGGCGCGGCGCCCTCGAGCTCGACCTCAGGGCGGACCGGGTCGTGCTCGACGCGGAAGGGCGGCCCGCAGACATCGTGCGTGCCGTCCGGCTCGACAGCCATCGCCTGATCGAGGAATTCATGATCCTGGCGAACGTCGCCGCCGCCGAGGAGTTGGAGGCGAAGCGGCAGCCCTGCATGTACCGGGTTCACGACGCGCCCGATCCAGAAAAAGTCGAGGCATTGCGCGTCTTTCTCGAAGACATGGGCATTCCCGGCCTCGCGCTCGCCAAGGGGCAGGCTCTGAAGCCCGAGCTCTTCAACCGTGTTTTGCGCCGCGCGGCGGGAACCCCGGAGGCCGCTCTCGTCAACGATCTGGTTCTGCGCTGTCAGGCGCAAGCCGCCTATAGCCCGAACAATATCGCGCACTTCGGTCTGGCATTGCGCCGTTACGCCCATTTCACGTCGCCGATCCGCCGCTACGCCGATCTCCTCGTCCATCGCGCATTGATCGCCGGAGCAAAGACCATAGAGCGCGATTTGGGATCCGACGGGACACTTCAGGCCTGCGACCGCGACCGGCTGGCGGCGATCGGTGAACACATATCGGCGACCGAGCGGCGCGCCGCTGCGGCCGAGCGAGCGGCGATCGAGCGGTACCGTGCCACGCTTCTCGCGCGCTCGGTCGGCAGCCTCTTCGAGGCCCGCATCAGCGGTGTCGCCGATTTCGGCCTATTCGTAACCTTGAAGGAGAACGGCGCCGACGGTCTCGTTCCGATCTCGACCTTGCCCGGCGATTATTACATCCGAGACCAGTGGAACCATCAATTGACGGGGCGAACTTCCGCTCGTGTCTACAGGCTCGGGGATGAGGTGTTGGCGCGGCTCGTCGAGGCAGACGGGATTGGCGGCCGGCTGGTATTCCGCATCGAGGAGCATGGAACGAGGCTCGACTCTCCCAGCCGGTCACTGCGCGGCAAGGCCGCAAAACAACCAGTGGCTTCTCACGGCCGGCGCGGACGGCGCCGTTGATTGCGGAGCGCCGGGTTTTACTGTACTCATACCAACGAGGGAGATTTTCGCCGAAGCTGCCGGATCACGGAGAGCACGTTGTTGCGGGGGAGATCGAAGTTCCTCTTGGGGGGTGATACCGTGTCATTGCGTCCGGCCGCAGTGCTTGTGCGGGCGAGTAGTCTTGTCCTCCTCATCGTATTGGCGGCTTGCGCCGAGCGCCAAGCCCTGCCCAATGATCCGACCGCGCGACTGTTTGCACGCGGTCTCGACGAGATTTCGGATCTCTACATCACTCCTGTATCCAGCCGAAAGCTTGTCCTCGCCGGTGCGTCGCGGTTCTCGCGGCTGGATGACAAATTCTCCGTTACGGAAAGCCCAGAGCCGGACAAGGCGCAAATTTTGCTCTCCTACGGCGGGCGAGAGGTAATGGGTTTTCCGGAGCCGTCCCATGACGATCCTCATGACTGGGGCACAGTGATGGGGCGCCTGATTGCAGAAGCAAGGGCGGTCTCCCCCGCGGTCGCCGCCCTACCGGAGGACCAGATCGACAAGGCTCTCTTCGACGGGATCGTTGCGACGCTCGATCGCTTTTCGCGTTATTCCGCGCCTGACGTAGCTCGCGATCAGCGTGCGATCCGGGACGGGTTCGGCGGGATCGGGGTGACTCTCGATGTATTGAACGAGGGGTTCGAGATTACCGCAGTCACGCCGCGTGGCCCGGCTGACCTTGCAGGGATCAAGCCTGACGATCGGCTCATTGCAATCGATAAGGTCCCGACGGCTGGGCGATCGCAAAACGATGTGGTGCACGCCCTCCGCGGCCCAATCCTGAGCCCGGTCGAAGTAACCGTCTACCGGCCGGGCGTCGGCCGAAACCGTACTTACCGGCTGCTGCGCGAGTTGGTGATCCTCCCCACCGTCACCGTGTCGCGGGATGGTGGCATCGCCACCTTCCACGTGGCGAGCTTCAATCAGAATACGACACAGCAGATCGTCGAAGCGCTCCGCGCCGTAAAACGCGACATGGGTTCACAGCTTCGCGGCATAATTCTCGACCTGCGCAGCAACCCGGGCGGGCTTCTCGATCAGGCAGTCAGCCTCTCGGACGTGTTCATCGCCAAAGGGCCGATTGTGTCGACGGTCGGCCGCCATCCTGCCAGCCGTCAGTATTTCGAGGCTTCCGGCGACAGTGTAGCGCCACAAATACCGGTCGTCGTTCTGATCAATGGCGGATCCGCCTCATCGTCCGAAATCGTCGCGGCGGCGCTGCAGGACACCGGGCGTGCGGTCGTCGTCGGCAGCACCTCCTATGGAAAGGGCACGGTACAAACCGTTTTGCGCCTACCGAATGATGGCGAGTTGACACTGACCTGGGCCCAGCTCGTCGCGCCATCGGGGTATTTCTTGCACGAACACGGTGTCGTTCCGACCCTGTGCACAAGCGATCTGGCGGACGATAACAACTCTGTGCAGATTGCGCTGCGACGCGGTACTACATCCTCGGCGGTCTCAGCACTTGTGGATCATCAACGTGCTTCGCTCGACGAAGGCGGCTGGTCCGAACTGCGCCGCTCATGCCCGGCGCGGCAGGGCGAGCATGAGATCGATGTCAAAGTGGCGAAACGCCTTCTCTCGGACCCGGTACTCTACAGTGAAGCAGTGCACGCGCTGGGCGGGAGCCCAAACTTGGCCTCCGCCCCAATCTCGGCCGCGACGCCGCCCGTCGAGCCTGCCTTGACAGGAGCCAGGGGATCGCTATCTTCAAGCCCACGCTAGCTCAAAACGTGAAAGTACCCGTCGATGGCCAAAACAAATACTGTTCTCATCAAATTGGTCAGCAGCGCCGATACCGGATTTTACTATGTGACGAAAAAGAATCCGCGCGCTAAAACAGACAAGCTCGAGCTAAAGAAATTCGATCCGGTCGCCCGTAAGCACGTCATATTCAAAGAGGCGAAGATTAAATAGGGCGGGTGAACTCGCGATCGGCAGCTTCGTTTGCCGAACTCACGGTATTAGCACGGCACCAGCGTCGTTTAACGGGGACGCCGCCGCAGTGAGTGGCATCTTAGCCGAGCGTCCGATCACGCAATTTCGTCCGCGGCTCTTTGCGGCATAGAGCGCGTCATCGGCGCGCTTCAGCATTTCGTCGCGATTATCGTCCCGCTCGGTCGTGGCGGCGACGCCGATGCTGATCGTAACGGCCTGCTTCGTGCCATCTCCCAAAGTGAACGGCTCGCGTGCGACCGCCGCACGCAGGCGCTCGGCCACTGCGCTGGCGATGAGGATGTCGGTTTCCGGCACGACGACAACAAACTCCTCGCCTCCTAGTCGGGCGACGAGATCGACGCTGCGCACACTGTTCACTGTGCGGGCGGCAAGCTCCCGCAACACATCATCGCCCGCAGCGTGCCCGCGCGTATCGTTGACCTGCTTGAAATGATCGATATCGAACAGCAACACGGCGACGCCGATGCCATCGCGATGGACGCGCTCCATGAGTTCGTCGAGATGCGCAAATAAATATCGTCGGTTGTAAAGGCCAGTCAGCTCATCAGTCAATGCGAGGGCGAGGCTGCGCCGATAACTCTCCTGCAATCTGTCTTGCAACCGCTTGCGGCGAATCTGGGTACCCGTCCGCGCCAGTAACTCGTTTCGATCTATCGGGCGTATCAGATAGTCGTTCGCCCCGAGATCGAGGCCCTTGGCGGGGAGAGATAAATCCCTCTCTTCCGAGATCAGCAAGATCGGAAGCTGACGGAAGGCTTCGTGGGCGCGACAATGGGTGACGAGCCGCAACGCGTCTTTGCCCGGTATCGACAGGCTCGCGATCACGAGCTCGGTGTCGGCGGTCAACAGCATCTGCGCCTGCGCGCAGCTCGACGCTCGCGCCAGTGATTTGACCATCGGCGCCAGGGTCTCGCTTATTCGGGCGGCGGCAAATTCATCGTCATCGACTATCAGGATGTGGGCAGGGCCGACGTCGTTGCCGACAGGAACCTCGCGATCACCAAACCGGCCGCAAATCGCTTCGCGGACGCGCAACTCCTCCATCATCCGCTTTAGCCGCACGAGCGAGCGCACGCGCGCGAACAGCGCAACGTCATTGACCGGTTTTGTGAGGAAATCGTCGGCACCGCACTCGAGACCGCGAACCCCGTCGGAGACCTCGGATAATGCCGTGACCATGACAACGGGAATATCGGCGGTCCGCGGGTTGGCCTTTAACTGCCTGCAAACCTCGAAACCGTCCATTTCCGGTATCATGACATCGAGGAGGATAACGTCGGGCAGCTCCTTATCAGCGATCTCGCGAGCGGTGGGCCCGTTAAAGGCCGACAGAACGTCAAAGTATTCGCTCGATAGCTTGGCCTCGAGCAGTTTGACATTTGCCTCGACATCATCGACGACTAAAACGCGGCCAGACATGAGCGGCTCACAGCTGGGGTGAAGCTCGAATTATCGCTTCAGGCGAGGAAGCGCTCGACGGTTCTCATAAAACTTGCTACCGAGATCGGCTTAGCAATATAAGCCTCGCAGCCGCCGTCACGGATCTTTTCCTCATCGCCTTTCATGGCGAACGCCGTTACCGCGATGATCGGAATCATGCGCAGATCGTCGTCTTCCTTGATCCATTGGGTGACTTGCAGACCGGATACTTCGGGAAGCTGAATATCCATCAGGATCAGGTCTGGGCGGTGCTGGCGTGCGAGGGCCAGGGCCTCGACACCATCCTTGGTCTGGAGCGTACCGTAGCCATGCGCCACCAGGAGATCGTTGAAAAGCTTCATGTTGAGGTCGTTGTCCTCGACGATCAACACCTTCTTTGGCTTGGGGAGATCGTTGTTCACCTCCGGTTTTGGGACTTCGATCGTCATGCTCCGCCGCCTTGAAAAGCTGCCGGACCCGAGCGAAACGGCCGGTCGCTGTACAGCGACCCGCCGTTTCCCACAAACGGCTGCGCTGGTGCGGTATATGGGAACAAACTTAATTATACGTAACTGGGCCCATCGATTGAAAATCACGCCAATGCCAGCGCGTTTCCGTATCGGCATCGATCTCGGCGGCACTAAAATTGAGGGTGCCGCCATCGATGTCTCGGGCTCGGTGCAGGTTCGCCGGCGAATTGCGACACCGGTGCAAGACTACCCTGCGACGATCGAAGCGATCACTGCTCTGGCGAGAGGCATCGAGCAAGAGATTGGCGCGAAGGCTTCCGTCGGCATCGGCATTCCGGGGGCTATCTCCCCCGCCACCCGCCTTGTAAAAAACGCCAACTCGACTTGGCTTATCGGGCGCCCCCTGCAGCGCGATATCGAGGCGGCTCTCGGGCGGCCGACGCGCCTCGCAAACGATGCCAATTGTTTTGCCTTGTCGGAGGCCACCGACGGCGCGGGCGCCGGGATGGAGACGGTGTTCGGCGTCATTCTCGGCACCGGCGTCGGTGGCGGCATCGCCATCGGCGGGCGTATCCTTGTCGGCGCCAATGCGATTGCAGGAGAATGGGGTCACAATCCGCTGCCTTGGCCAAGCCCGGACGAGATACCGGGGCCGGCATGCTATTGCGGCCGGTCCGGATGCATCGAGAGCTTTCTTTCGGGCCCCGGGCTCGCCGCCGATCACTATCGGCACTGGGGGACGAGCTTGGAAGCACCGGAGATCGCCCGGCACGCCGCAAGCGGAGACCCGGAGTGCCGCACGAGTATGACGCGCTATATACACCGTCTCGCCCGCGGATTGGCCTCAGTCATCAATCTGATCGACCCGGACGCCATCATTCTTGGAGGGGGTCTGTCCGGAATTTCTTCGCTTTATGAGGAAGTTCCGCGCCTATGGAGGCAGTACATCTTTTCGGATCGCGCGGTCACACGGCTGCTGCCGCCGGTCCACGGCGATTCCAGCGGCGTGCGGGGCGCGGCTTGGCTATGGCAGACGGAGGAGGTGCCGTGACGACGCTGTGCCGCGACTGCAGCGCGCTTGCGGCCGCTCCGGCCCAACGTTGCGAGGCCTGTGGATCACCGCGGCTCGTCGCGCATCGGGAACTTGCCGCCCTATCCGTCGCGCATGTCGATTGCGACGCCTTTTATGCGACGGTCGAGAACGGGGCAGGCCCGAGCTGGCCGATCGCCCGGTGATCATCGGCGGCGGCGCCCGCGGCGTCATTCTCGCCTGCTGCTATGTGGCGCGGCTCCATGGCGTGCGCTCGGCGATGCCGATGTTCAAAGCGCTTGCAGCGTGCCCCGATGCCGTCGTGATACGTCCGAGTATGTCCAAGTATCAGGAAGTCGGGCGAGAGGTCCGCGCTGAGATGCGGCGGCTGACGCCGCTGGTCGAGCCGTTGTCGATCGATGAGGCGTTTCTCGACCTCAGCGGCACCGAAAGACTTCACGGTGCGTGTCCTGCGCAGCTCCTGGCCGGGCTCGCCAAGCGCGTGGAAACCGCGCTCGGCATCACTGTGTCCATCGGATTGAGCGACAACAAATTCGTCGCCAAACTCGCCTCCGATCTGGACAAACCGCGCGGCTTTGCGGTCCTCAGCCGCAGCGAGGCCACGGCTTTCCTCGCCAAC
>Ga0126381_100001840_pt1 | contig 22774 bp, 25 predicted proteins | sample PanSoiMetPlot_28_FD_96465 | JGI IMG/M metagenome (GOLD analysis project Ga0126381, IMG submission 96465) | Tropical forest soil microbial communities from Panama - MetaG Plot_28 | ecosystem: Environmental > Terrestrial > Soil > Tropical forest > Bulk soil | place: Panama | collected 2016-02-17 | reverse complement strand
TCCGCGCACCTGCTCGGGTGCCATGTAGCCAAGCGTGCCGAGAACTACTCCGGGCTCAGTGCCCGCCGTCGCCGTCGGCAAGTTGGTCGCCTGCCCAGCCTCTTCGGTGTGCGTAAGTTTTGCGAGACCGAAGTCGAGAATCTTCACGCGGCCGTCGTTAGTGACGAACAAGTTCTCGGGTTTCAGGTCACGGTGCACGATCCCCTTTTCGTGCGCCGCGGCGAGGCCGTGCACGATCTGTATCCCGTAATCGAGCGCCCGGCGGGGCGACAACTTTCCGCCGGCCAGCGCCGAGCGCAGCGTCTCGCCTTCGAGCAGCTCCTGAACGACGTACGGCGCGCCGTTGTGGGTCCCGATGTCGTGGACCGCCGTCAGGTTGGGGTGGTTCAGCAGCCCGGCCGCCTTGGCTTCCTGCTCGAAGCGCCGTAGCCGCTCGGTGTCCTGCGACAAGGAGGCCGGCAGCACCTTGATGGCAACCTCGCGGCCGAGGCGTGGATCTTTCGCCCGGTACACTTCTCCCATCCCCCCTGCCCCAAGAGGCGACAGGATTTCGTAAGGGCCGAGGCGGGTACCGGCTGGGAGCGGCATCGGTATTTCGGCTGCGCGGATTCTACGCCGCTCTCAACCGGTACGAGCTACGGATGAGTCGTCCCTCCAAAATCCGGAGTGCAAGCTGCGGGGGATTCAGCGGATGGTACGCTGGGGCATCAAGATGAGCCGCAAGGCTCTGTTCCCCGACATCGGCGAGAAACGCGCTTCGGCTCGTCGCTCGCCGCTGACGCGCCACCCGTCAGGCCGCGGAAGGTTGCAATCATGTTTCTAGTCGAATGCGCTGGGTGCGGCCTGGCAAACACGTTCGACCAGCCATACGCAATCCACGCAGGCTTTTCAAATGTCGGCTTCCTCTACGACGACAACGGAACGCAGACACTAATCTGGAGCTCATATGACCCAGCCTATGTCGCGATCGTTGGCGGAGTGCATCCGTGGGCGCTGTCGCCCGAGCAGAAGAGTCAACTTGAAACCTCATTGAAGCCCGCACCAGGCGGCGGCGCGTGGCGATTCGCTAACCCGCCCCGGTGCACCCGGTGTGGCGCGCCCATACGAGGATCGATAGAGCAGGACATCTACTACCTCAAGTATTCCGGGAGTATCGATCTGGACACAGGAATGCGGTTTGCTGAAGCACTCAAGCCCGCGGCCTAACATGCGCGTGCAGCGGACTCTCTCATCGCCTTCGGCGCCAACGCCTCGACGATACGGGTGGGCCGGATCAGGCGGTGTTGCTGCCGACCTTGAAGGGATCACGTCTGTGGCTGGGCGCAAAGCCGCGGGCTGGCCCGAGTCCCGAGACGGGACGCGATGCGCCGCAGTTGCAAGGCGTGATCTCGGGAAGGCGTTCGCCTGTGGCCGTAGCGGCAGCGCCGGCGTGGAGCCAGCCGCGCGAGGGGGTCACGGCGACCGCAGCGGCGACGATGCTCCTCGGAAGGATGGTGTCGTCATAGCCGGAGGCAAATTCGATGACACCCGTCGCGCTCAACCGGAAGTGACCCGCGAGATTGTTGGGCACGATGAGCGTAACGATAGCACGGGCTCCAAGTCCAGCGACCGGTTGCGTCCAGAGTCCGGCAAACGGTTGCCCTAGAGCCGAGGACCGTCATGCCGACGGAGACCCCACGCCTCGATCGCGCTGCCCGCATCGGACTGGCCGCTATGGGCGTGGCGGTACTTGTCATCGCCAACGACTTCACCGCACTCTCCGTCGCGATCCCTGCGATCGAGTCGACGTTCCATGCCCGTGTGGCGACGGCTCAGTGGGTCATCAATGGCTACGCGCTCGTGTTCGGCGTCGCGATCGTGACGGGCGGCCGGCTCGCGGACATGTTCGGACGGCGACGGGTCTTCTTCGTCGGATGCGCCCTCTTCGCCGCGTTTTCCCTGCTCGGCGGTCTCGCGCCTAGCGTCGGCGTCCTTCTCGCCGCGCGGGCGATCATGGGCGTGGGCGGCGCGATGATGTGGCCGGCCATCATGGGCATGACCTATGCCTTGTTGCCGAAGGGCAAGGAGGGCCTCGCCGGCGGCCTCATCCTCGGTGCTGCCGGGTTCGGCAACGCGGTCGGCCCTCTGATCGGGGGCGCACTCACGGATTCGATTGGATGGCGCTGGATCTTCTTTCTCAACCTTCCGATCGCGATCTTCGCCATCCTCGTGACCTGGCGGGTCGTGGGCGATGACGCGCCGACGGCCGTCGACCGCCGTCTCGACGTCCCCGGAGTGGCGGCGCTGTCGGTGGGGCTGCTCGCCCTGCTCCTGGCCCTCGATCTCGGCACGGACGACGGGTGGACGAGTCCCCGCATCCTTTCGCTCTTCGCCCTGTTCGCGGTGGCCTTCGCGGCCTTCGTCGCGATCGAGCGCCGCGCTGGCGAGCACGCCCTCGTTCCGCATGACGTGCTGGAGAACCGCGCCTTCTTCGCGGCGTGCATCAGCGTCCTAATGATGTCCGCCATCTTCTTCGCCGCTCTCATGTACCTTCCCCAGTTCATGATGAAGGCGCTCGATCATTCCGCGGTGCGCGCCGGCGCGGGACTGCTTCCGATGATGGGCGTCTTCGCCGCGACCTCGTTCGCAGCCGGGCCGCTGTACATCAAGCTCGGGCCCAAGCGCATCGTCTGCGCGGGAGCTCTCTTTCTCGCCGTCGGCATGTTTCTGCTCTCGTTTCTCTCGGCGAGTTCTCCGTACGTCTCCCTCGTTCCGGGAATGGCCATACTGGGTGTCGGGGTCGGGCTCTTCTACTCCTCGATCACGACGGCAGCGGTGATGGCCCTCGATTCCTCTCGGGCGAGCCTCGCCGGCGGGATCGTCTACATGTTCCAGGTCGGCGGGGGCTCCATCGGGCTCGGACTGAACACCGCGATCGTCGCAACCTCCGCGTCGCTCGAGGCCGGCATCCGCAGCGCGTTTCGCGTGGACGCCGCGCTGGCGATCGGCGGTCTCGCGGTCGCGGCGCTATTCGTGGGAGGGTCGGTCGATCTTGAGCGCCTCCGCAACCTGCGGCATCACCACCGTGCGCACGCCTGACGGGCGGCGGCACCACCGCCGGGTGTGGCGTCGGGTGTAAGCGTTCCGCTCGCCTCCATATATTCGGGCTCCGTCACTGCCGGGAGATAATCTGCCCCGGAAGCGCACGGGGTCCGGTGACCCTCGCGGACTTCAAATCCGTCGGCGTCGCGGCCTCGCGCCGGGACGGGTGGGTTCGACTCCCACACGCTTCCGCCATTCGACTGCCGCTAGACCGCGTAGAACAGGCCTCTCGCGCTAGTTCTGTAGGCCTTGGAGACTCGCAAGAGGGCAGGCGGAGGCAGGCGGGACGCGGGCAGTCCGAAACGAGGTCAGGCTTTCCAGCGGCCGGGGGTCGGGTAACGTATACGTCAAAGTGATTCGACTCCGCGAAGGGACGGAGGTTTGCAGATGAGGGTCCGCATCGCGGCCATTCTCGCTGGACTGGTGCTTGCCCCGATTGCCGCGGCTCGTGGTCAGGAAATCGTCGAATTCCCCCTCCCGGCGTCTGGAGAGGCAGTTACCGTCGCGAGCGGGCTGGCACTCGGGCCAGACGGCAACGTCTGGTTTAGCCAGAACATCCTTGGCTACGCGATGCACAGCTGGATTGCCGTTGGTGATGGTCTGGCGAGTATCACGGATGCGGGGGTTACCACGGCGCACCCGTGTGGCGCCTACGAAGGGATCATCGATACAGCAGTCGGTGGGCCCGCGGCGACCCCCGATGGGAATCTCTGGATCACAGAGGATGGTCCTGGTGCTGCGGAGAGCGTCGTTTTCCACGGGGTGGGACCCTGCCTTGCGGGTGCTGTTAGTGGCGCCACGCTTCCGAGCTATGGAACGAGCCTCATAGCCGGGCCCGACGGCAACCTGTGGTTGATCCTCCCGCTTGCCACACCCCCTCTGATCGCTCGAAGCGCGACGACCGGGATACTCACGACGTTTGCGCTCCCAGCTGGAACCACGCCGAACTCCCTCGCCGCTGGCCCTGACGGCAACATCTGGTTCACGGACTTCACGAACAGGAAGGTCGGGCGAATGACGATGGCCGGCTCTGTGACCCTGTTCGACCTCGTCACTCCCAACGCCGCCCCAGGGGCGATTACGGCGGGGCCCGACGGCAACCTGTGGTTCGTCGAGTCAAATGTCAACCAGATCGGGCGAATCACTACGACGGGCTCTGTTACCGAGTTCCTCATTCCCACTCCGGCAAGCCAGCCAGCCGGCATCGCTGTGGGAGCCGACGGTGCCCTGTGGTTTACGGAGTGGGTCGGCAAGATCGGACGAATCACCACCGCCGGGGCCTTCTCCGAGATTCGTGTCCCATATGCGAACGCCTCTCCGGATTTGATCATCGGGAAGCCTGATGGCACGATCTGGTTCACAGACGTGCGCCCTCCCGGGATTGGGGCGAACCGAATCGGCCGACTTTCTCCCTCAGCCGGCTGTATACCTAACCCTCAAACGCTCTGCCTGAACATCGGTGCGTTCTCCGTGACCGCCTCTTTCCAGACCACGCCGGAGGGGCCGTCAGCGCCGGCAAATGCTGTGGCCCTGACCGGCAGCACCGGCTACTTCTGGTTCTTCGACCCGGCCAACGTCGAAATGATCGTCAAGGTCCTCGACGGCTGCGAGGTCAACGGGCACTACTGGGTTTTCGCCGGACGGATGACGAACGTCGGCGTGGAGTGGAAGGTCACAGACACGCGAAGTTCCACGACGAACAGTTACTCCAATCCGGCAGGGACCCCCTTTCAGCCGGTACAGGACACGGCAGCGTTCCCGTGCCCGTAATGCCTGCGGCTCTTCGCTCGCCGCGGACGCGCCGCGTGCTGCTTCTGGCTGCAGTGTGCGCCTTGTGCGCGAGTGGCTGCCATCACGAGTCCCCAACCCAACCCGGCGGCGCTTCGCTGACGGGTACGTGGACGTCAACTTCCTTCACGTTCTGCGGCGTCGGCGATTGGCGCACCGTGACGCTCGTCCTTCAGCAGTCGGGGTCAGCGCTCACCGGTGAGATCACGACGGCTGATGGGATGCATTTCGCGGTCTCGGGCACAATCGAGAGCGGTCTCGAGATCGACTTTGGGCCAAACCCGAACACGGGAATGTGTACCTCGATCGGCCTGTCGATCGCCAACATAACCCTCGGCGCCGGCGGCGCTGCGGCCGCATTTTCGGGCCAGCAGAGCGGCTACTGTTGTGGGACGCAGGTGGGGCAATATCGGTTTGACCGCCCCGTCTCCTAGCGTGCGGTTGCAGCGGATTTCTAACCTTCGAAGCGAGTGATCCCTAGACCGGGGCGTCTGGCCAGAACCCTCTCCATCGCGGCCGGGGTCGCGGCGCTCTCCGTGTACGGCATCTACCTTTTCAAGCACACCTGCTTCGCGGTCGGCGGCTCCGACAGTTCCGGTTACGCCAACGCGGCAAGGGACTTTTCGCGCGGAACGCTGGTCACATCCATCGACGGCCTCGTGCGGTTCGATCTGCCCGGATCCTTTGCTCCTGCGTTCACGCCCCTTGGTTACGTTCTCTTGCCGAGTCGGCGCACCATGGCGCCGATGTACCCGATCGGCTTTCCACTCCATCTCGGCCTTGCCGGCGCCCTGTTCGGGTGGGATCGGGCGCCCTACTTCGTCAGCCCGATCGCGGCGGTTCTCTGCCTCATCCTCCTCTATGCGGTCGGTCGCGAGCTCGGCCTTTCACGATGGGCGGCCGCTGGCGGGGGCCTTCTCCTGGCGTCCTCCCCGACATTCGTGTTCCAGGCGGTTCAGCCGATGAGCGATGTGACGGCGACTCTCTGGACCCTCGCCGCAATTCTTGCCGGTCTCAAGGCACGAGGAGATCGACGGTGGGCCGCCGCCGCGGGGTTCGCTCTCGGTGTCGCCGTGCTCGTGCGGCCGCTCGACATCGTTCTTCTCCTGCCGTTGGCCTTTGCTCTCCCGCTCGATCGGCGGGCTCTCGTTCTTTTCGTCCTCGGGGGAGTTCCCCCGGCTGCATTCCTCTTCCTCTACAACACCGCCTGCTTCGGTAATCCCTTCGACACGGGCTATTCCTTGACGGGTCACTGGAGCCGTTTCAGTCTTGCCTACTTTCCGAGTCACTTTCCGAACTACGTGAGATGGACGTCCGCTGTCCTGACTCCGTTCGTTGCCCTCGGGTGGCTGATCGCACCGTTCGACCGCCTTTTGCCGAGACGGGACCGAGCATTGCTGCTGTCGTGGTTCGCGGCGTTTCTTCTGGCCTACTCCTGCTACCAGCCAGCAGACCAATGGTGGTACACGCGCTTTCTCCTCCCCGGCATGCCAGCGATCATCCTGGCGTTCGTTCTGGTCGCTCGCGATCTCGCGGCCTCGGTCGGTGGCCTCTGGCGTCAGGGCGTCATCGCAGGCGCGATCGTGGCGATTGGCGTGGCGGCGGGCTTCGGCTTCAGCAACGCGAAGAGTTGGGGCGTCCTGGACATGTGGCAAGGGCAAGCGACGTTCCGCAGGGCCTGCTTCTGGGCGGAGGAACGCCTCCCTGCCGGGGCTCTCGTCGTCTCGTCCGATCTGAGCGGTGCCTTGCGGTACTACACGGCCCTCCAACCCGTGCGCTGGGACCATCTCAATCCGGTTTCGTTTCGGGACCTGCGAGATAAGACGGCCGCCAACGGGGGCAAGTGGTTCGCTCTACTACGGCACTACGAAATCCTGTGGGCGACTCCGAACGTTCCGGGGAAGTGGTCACACCTCGGCGACATGGAAGACATAAGTCTCTGGGCACTCGAGGACTCGCCGTGAACGGAATGCGCATTTGCGGAACCCTCTGGCTGGCCTTCCTGGTCGTCTGGGTGATCTGGGGAATACGGACGAAGGCCACGCAGGTCAGGGAGGGTGTCGCCTCGCGTTTGTCCTATACCGTTCTTACGATCGCCGCCTATTACCTCATGTTCAGCGAGGGCTCTTCCATCGGCCCGCTTGGCAAGCCCCTGTTTCCGTCGTCTCCGTGGCTCGACCTGCTCGGCGTGGTGATCACCGTCGCCGGGCTGGGCGTGGCGATTTGGGCGCGTGCCTTCCTCGGCAGGAACTGGAGCAGCTCGGTCACGGTCAAGGTCGACCATCGGCTGATCACGAACGGACCATATCGCTGGGTCCGACATCCCATCTACTCGGGAATGGTTCTGGCGCTGCTGGGAACCGCGCTGGTGCGAAATCAAGCGCGGGGATGCCTGGCCGTCATCCTCCTCTACGCCGGCTTCAAGATCAAAAGCGGAATCGAAGAGCGATTCATGACGAACACCTTCGGCGCCGAATATGAGAGCTACAGCCGTAACACAGGAGCCCTCTTTCCCCGAGTCTGGGCCCCGTAAATGCCCGACGCAAGAAGGACACTTCCGCGGTCAGGGTGGCCTCCTTCCCGCGGCGGAACCAGGTTCGGGTGGTTCGACTCCCACACGCTTCCGCCAACCTTTACCCGCTGACGTTTGCGGACGCGATCAAGTCGCCGCTTCCAGCATGATTTTCCCGCGACGATGCGGCGCACCCGCGAGCATTTCATGTGCCGTGCGCACCTGTTCCAATGGCACGACCGACCCGACTTGAGGGATCACCCTGCCGCGTTCGAGCAGCCCTGAAATGGCGCTGAGCCTCGCCGTCGTGACTTCGGCATAGAAGAACGCCGACCGGACATCCGGACGACCGGGCACGAAGGCCGTCGAGACAACGGTCACCAGAATTCCGCCCGATTTCAGGACGGCAAACGCACGGTCGCGCGTGTCGCCGCCAACGGTATCGATCACGACGTCCACGGACCGTACGACGTCCACGAAATCTGTGACTCGATAGTCGATGACATCCTTCGCGCCGAGGCCTCGGACGTAGTCGACGTCATTCGATCCAACGACCGCCGTGACATGGAAGCCCGCGTTCGCAGCGAACTGGACCGCATAGGCACCGACGTTTCCCGCGGCGCCGAGAATCATGACGCGCTGACCGGCTTCAGGGCGCGCATGCTCGAAGAGCATCTGCCACGCCGTGACCGCCACGACCGGGACCGAGGCGGCTTCCAGGCTGCTGAGGCGCGGTGGCTTCGCAGCGACCATGAGTTCGGACGCAACCGCAAGCTCCGCGTTGGCCCCCACGAACTGAGGGTTCGTCACTCCGTAGAATTCATCGCTCACTTTGAAATGAGTGACGCCCGCTCCGACAGCTTCCACGACGCCCGACAAATCCGAGCCGAGCGTCAGCGGCGGCGGCGGACTGACTTTGCTCTTGCCCTCGCGAATGAGCGCGTCCCAGGGTCCAACCCCGGCCGCCGCGATCCGCACAAGCACCTCTCCCGGCGCCGGGTTCGGACGCGGTACATCCTCGACCTCAATCACGTCTGGCGGACCGAATCGATGGATGCGCGCCGCTTTCATATCAACCCTGACGGCTCCGAGTGGGTCGCGACCGGGGACCCGAAAACGGGCCGCTAGTCTCCGGACTCCGGGGGCAGCCGCTCGTTGGATTCCTCGAAGAGCCGTTTCACGTTCTCGACGTCGTAGGGCCGCTCTTTCAGCGTCGACGGGTCCCATTCGCTCCGAGAAACGCCGAAGAAGTCGCCTCCATAAACGTGGATCGCGCCGGTGAGCTGGTCGAGAGGATTCTCGACCGAGTGGATGACCGTTTCGCCGAGGAGGATCGCGCTCGAGCGTTCCAGGCTCTTGCCGCCCGCCGTGTCCAGACCCGACGCGGTGCGGCGGTAGAAGACGTTGTCCTCCCGGCCGCCGTAGAGGCCGATCACGGCCCACATGCGGTGATCGTGGGGATACAGAGACATTCGCGGTCCCCAGATGAGGTTGAGTACGGTCAATTCGGGAGATCGATGCAGGATTTGCATCTCCGCCCGCTTCGGTGTTCCGAGGGCGCGCTCGACGTCTCGCGGCTCCGACACGGCGCGCTCGACGATCTGTCGGATCGCCAGCTGGGGAGCGGATTCCTGCAAGGAAGTGCGGCAGCCGGCGATGAACCCGTTGATTTCGAACATTCGCGGGCTCCTCTCACCCTGCGAGCGCCGAGTGCGACAGGGACGATCGCGAATTCTATCGCGCGCCATAGTCGACTGGCCCATCGAGGAATCGTGATAGAGTGCCTTTCCTTCTCGATTCGCTCGCCTTCGCCAGACCGGCTCTGACGCAACCCGAACGAAACAGACGAGAATGCGAGTCGTTGCGCCGGGCGGCGACCCCGCTCACAACATTCCGGCACAGAGGAATTGAGACCGATGAAGCTCTACGTAGGGAACCTTCCGTACAACATCTCGAACGATCAGCTGGAGGCCATTTTTGCGAAGTTCGGCACGCCGGACTCTGCAACCGTGATCACGGATCGCGACACGGGCCGATCCAAGGGGTTCGGGTTCGTCGAATTCCGCAACGACGATCAAGCCCGGCAGGCGCTGACACTCAACGGGACGGAGTTCGGCGGCCGCTCGCTGACGGTGAGCGAGGCGCGGCCCAAGACGGAGAACAGAGACAGAGGCGGACGCTCCCGCTACTGAGCACCGCGCGTCGCTCCCGACAATCTCGTGGATTCCCCGTGTGCGGGATGAGCGCTTGCCAGCGCCTCCCGCCCGGTCGAGTCTCGCGTCGATGGTGCCGGTTCTTCTGAGAATCGCGGACCTACGTTTCGGACGTCGCCTTCGGGTGAACCGGAGGTAAACGGATCTTCTGCCGTTCGAACTTTTTGTAGTGGCCCGTCACACTGCCGGCGGGTGATAATTCGCTTCGATTTCCTTGCTTCAAGTCGTGAAAAAGGGAGCGCGGATTCCCGCGCTGAGGAGGTCCGTGGTGACAACCCCAACCCGGGTTTCGGTGGCATTTGCGGTCGCGTTCGCAGGGCTCGCCGCCGCGGCGTATGGACAGCTCGTCGGGGTCAACTCCGGGATCCCCGCGAACGGGCAACTCTCGGTCGCGCCCCTTTACATTGCCAGCGGCTCCGATGGAGCGCTCTGGTTCACCCAGCCCGACGCGAGCACCATCAGCCGGGTGACGACCGCGGGCGCGTTCTCGGGTCCATTTGCGACCCCGACAGCCAGCTCCCAACCTGCGGCGATCGCCGCAGGGCCGGACGGTGCGCTCTGGTTCATCGAGGCGGCTTCTTCCAAGATCGGCCGCATCACGACCGCCGGCGTCGTCACCGAGTACCCGTTCCCATCGGGCGGCAACAATCTCAATGATGGAATCACCGCGGGTCCGGACGGCGCGCTCTGGTTCACCGAGTTCGGCGACAACCGGATCGGCCGGATCACGACGTCGGGCACGGTGACGACCTTCAACGTCCCGACGGCCGGCAGCGGCCCCAGCGGGATCACGGCCGGGCCGGACGGCGCGCTCTGGTTCGTGGAAACCAACGGCAACAACGTCGGGCGCGTCACCACCGGCGGGGCCTTCTCCGAGTTTCCGATTCCGACCCCGAACTCTCAGCCGGTCGGCATCACGGCGGGACATGACGGGGCTCTGTGGTTTACCGAGTCCAACGTGTCGAAGATTGGAAGAAGCACGACGTCCGGTGCCATCACGGAATTCGCCGCTCCGAGCGGAAATCTCAGCCAGATCGCCGCCGTGCCGGACGGATCGCTCTGGTTCACCGACCGGGCAAGCGGAAAGGCTGGAAGGGTCATCGCCTCGGGGGCGATCACGGAGGTGCTGAGTTACGGGAACGATCCGGTCGGAATCACTTTCGGCCCGGACGGCAATATCTGGTTCGCGTACCACGGTACGAGCGCCATCGCAACGGTCGGGATCGCCAGCACGCTCTATTTCGACAACGGGCGCTTCGCGGTTTCGGCGACGTTCGCGCAGACCGCCGGAGCGCCGGCCATCACTCCGGCCACAGCGGTTCCCCTGACGGACAACAGCGGCTACTTCTGGTTCTTCGACCCCACGAACATCGAGCTGGTGACGAAGGTCCTCGACGGGTGTGCCATCAACGGAAATTACTGGGTCTTCGGCGCGGGGCTCACGAACGTCGGCGTGCAGATCTACGTCACGGACCTGCAAACCGGCACGCAGGGGCAGGGGTACACGAACGACTTCGGAACGCCGTTTCCGCCGATCCAGGACACGAGCGCGCTGCATACCTGTCCGTGATCGGCAGCCGAAAACGTTGGGCGATGGAAGGAAGAGCGCGCGTTTCCGCGCTGGGTGAGGTCAGTTCATGAGGCAGGCATCCCGGGCTTCACTGGCATTTGCGGTCGTGTTCGCAGGGCTCGCGGCCGCCGCGTATGGGCAGCTCACCATCGCTAACAGTGTCCCCACGAACGGGCCGGTCCCGGTCGCGCCTCTTTTCATTGCCAGCGGCTCCGATGGAGCGCTCTGGTTCACCCAGCCCGACGCGAGCTCCATCAGCCGGATGACGACCGGGGGATCGTTCACGGCTTTTTCGATTCCGTCACTCAATTCCCATCCTGCCGGTATCGCTGCCGGACCGGACGGCGCGCTCTGGTTCATCGAGGCGGCTTCTTCCAAGATCGGCCGTCTCACGACCGCCGGCGCCTTCACCGAGTACCCGTTCGCGTCGGGAGGCAACAACGTCAACGATGGAATCACGGCGGGGCCGGACGGCGCGCTCTGGTTCACCGAGTTCGGCGACAACCGCGTCGGTCGCATCACGACGTCGGGCGCGGTGACGACCTTCAATGTCCCGACCGCCGGCAGCGGCCCCAGCGGGATCACGACCGGTCAGGACGGCGCGCTCTGGTTCGTGCAAACCAATGGCAACAACGTCGGGCGCGTCACGACCGGCGGGGCCTTCTCCGAGTTTCCGATTCCGACCCCGGACTCCCAGCCGGTCGGCATCACGGCAGGGGCGGACGGGGCTCTGTGGTTCACCGAGTCCAACGGGTCGAAGATTGGAAGAATTACGACGTCCGGAGTCATCACGGAATTCGGCGCTCAAAGCGGGAATCTCAGCCAGATCGTGGCCGCGCCGGACGGGACGCTCTGGTTCACCGACCGGACCGGGAGCATCGGACGGATCACGACCTCCGGGACGGTCAGCGAGTTTGCGACGGTCGCCGCCAGTCCGGTCGGCATCACGGTCGGCTCGGACGGCAACCTCTGGTACGCCGACCAGGGCGACGACAGCATCGACGCTGTGGTGTTCCGGAGCACGCTCTTCCTCGGCGGCGGGCGCTTCGCCGTGACGACGGTGTTCCAGTCGACCGCAGACGGAATACCGTCCGGGGCCACGGCGGTCACCCTGACGGACAACAGCGGCTACTTCTGGTTCTTCGGCCCCACGAACATCGAGCTGGTGACGAAGGTCCTCGACGGGTGCGCCATCAACGGGAACTACTGGTTCTTCGCCGCCGGGCTGACGAACGTCCGCGTGCTGACCGGCGTCCAGGATCTGCAAGCCGGTGCGGATCAGGCGTACTCGAACGACTTCGGAACGTCGTTTCAGCCGATCCAGGACACCGCCGCGCTCAGTACCTGTCCGTGACCCGTAGCGTCGCGCGGGTCCCGCCGCGCCGCGGCTCCGGGGTCGGCGGCTAGTTGCCGCAGGCGGCCTGAATCGACGGCTGGTAGAACTGGTAGGACAGGAGCCACACCTCGTTCGCCATGAACTTGTTCGTGTACCAGGAGGTGCTTCCGCCCGGACAGGTGGTGTTGTTGCCCAAGTTCACCCATTGTGTGCAGAGCTGGGCCGCGTCGGACGGCGCGGGATACCAGTTCGGTGGGCCGTTCTCGCGGTAGATCGGCGTGATGAATCCCTGCGCGTCGACGTAGGCGCGCGTGTGGTTGTAGTAGATCGCGTCGATGTACGTGCCGTAGTGGTTCGGATGGGGCATGTTCGCGTTCACGTCGCCTCCGAGGTAATAGATCTGGCCGTCGGCGGGGTTGACGAACGGCAAGAACGGCTTGATCCCGGTGCACGGAACGTAGATTCCGGGCTGCACGGCCCAGTAGCCGGGGTAGGCGTTCGGCGTCGGCGTCGGGGTCGGCGGCGCCGGGGTCGGCGTCGGCGTCAGGGGATTCCACGTCGGCGTCGGGGTGGGCGTCGGCGGTATGGACACGAATCCGAAAGCCTTGGAGAGAAACACGGCCATCTGACCCCGGGTGCTCGCGTTGTTGGGGCAGTAGGACAGCGGGGATGCGTAGCATCCGCCGGTCACGCCCTCCGCGTAGAGCTCCTCGACCCAGTCCGCAAAGCCGCTCGGGCAGGGCACGTCGGAAAAGATCGCGGCGCAGGGAGGCGGGGCGTAGCCGACGCCGTGCTTCGTCTTGAGAAGGAAGACGGCCATCTGGGCTCGATTCACGGCAGCGGACGGACAGTAGATTCCGTCGCCGCAGCCTCCCGTGATGCCCTCGCTGGAAAGCTGCTCGATCCAGTCGGTGAACGGCCCCGGACACGGAACGTCGGTGAACACGCCCGTACAGGACGGCGGCGCGTAGCTGGACCCGTGCTCGGACTTGAGGAGGAAGACGGCCATCTGGTCCCGACGCACGGCGTCGTTGCGGCAGTAGTTCCCGGCGCCGCATCCGGCCGTGATTCCGTTACGGAAGACCGCCTCGACGCCGGGGTGGAAGGGATCCGCTCCCGACACATCCAGGAAGTCGGCCAGCCAGCCCTGAGGCAGAGAGGCGACGGCGGCGGGGGTCAGCGCGAAGGTCACCGGGTTCGTGATGACCACGTCGTTGAGGCTTCCCGGAAGGAGGATGGGCGTCAGTATGACGATCCGGGTCGGATCGAGGTAGACCTTGTCCCCCGGAGCGATGGGGACCCCGCCCACCTCGACCGACGCCGAGGGAGAGAACCCCACTCCGTTGATGGTCACGGCCGTGTACGCTCCGGCCGAACCCGAGCTCGGATTGAGCGACTCCACCGCGAACGACGGCGTGGGCGTGGCGATCTGGGCGGGACTCGTTCCGTGCGCGAAGACGCCGGCCAGTGTCAGGACGACGACACTCGGAAAATATGCGCGCGGGCGGCTCCTGCGCCGGAAGGTGCGAGATGCCATGACGTTGGTTTTCGCGGAATTTTAGCACGCGCGGTCAGCCGCCCGCGCGACCGTGACGCCGATCACCGATCAACGCGCTCCGGATTGCGGTCGCTCAGCCCCAACTCGAGCACGATCTCGTGGGGCAGATCCGTCACCGGCGGTTGAGCCGGTCGCCATCCGCAAAACCCACGACGGGAGCGATTCCGTACTAACCCCTGGAGGTGTCCCATGAATCGCCGACGGTTCATCCAGGGCGCCGCGGCCGCCTCCGGCTTCTACCTCTTGCGCGGCTCGCGCGCTTTCGGCGGCCCGCCGTCCGCCTCCCGAAGAACCATCCTCGTTCTCGGCGGCACGAGCTTCCTCGGGCCGGCGGTCGTTCGGGCGGCCGTGATCGGCGGCCACCAGGTCACGCTCTTCAATCGGGGGATCACGAACCCGGAGCTCTTCCCGTTCCTCGAAAAGCTTCGCGGTCTGCGGAGCCCGACCCCCTCGGAAGAGAACTGGACGGCGATCGGGTCCCGCCGCTGGGACGCGGTCATCGATGTCTGGCCGTCCGACCCGGCGCTCGCCGAGTCGGCCGCGAAGCGGCTCCGCGGCCAGACCGACCACTACTTCTACGTCTCGTCGATCGCGACCTATGACCCGCGAGGATTCGCGCGGCCGAACCTGACGGAGGACGCGGCCCTGAATCCCTGGGATCTCTCCATTCAGCCCTACAGCCGCGGCAAGTCCGAGAGCGAGCGCCGACTTCACGCGCTCGTGGGCGACAAGCTGACGATCGTGCGCCCGGGCGCAATCAAGGGAGACCGGGACGACACGCCGGATCTCCTGGCCTGGCTGCGGCGCTCTCAGAGCGGCGGCCGCCACATCGGTCCCGGCAGCGGCGACGACCACGTGCAGAAGGTGGACGTCAAGGACGTCGCCGGATTCCTGGTGCTGGCGGTGGAGCGGCCGCTGTACGGGACGTTCAATCTCACCGGGCCGGCCGACACCTTCCGGGAGTACCTCGCCAGCTGCAACGCGGTCATGCGTTCCAACGCGGAGTACGTCTGGATCCCGCGGGATTTCCTGCACGCACAGGGTCTCGACCCGGCGCCGTTCAACGACCCGAAGGTCCCGTCGTACCTCGGCAAGTTCCCGTCCTGGCATCCGGAGCCGGAGCGGGTCGGCCTCTATCAGGTCAGCAGCCAAAAGGCGCTCGACGCCGGATGGACTCGCCGTCCGTTCGCGCAGACCGCCGAGGACTATCTCTGGTCGATCGACTCGACGGGGTCGAACGACCAGTGGACCGACGAGCTCACCCCCGAGGTCGAAGCCCGGGTCCTCGAGGCCTGGAGCCGGCGAGGCTGAAAAGACGACGGCGCGCCGCGATCGTCGCAGTTCCGCGGCGCGCCGGGCTGGATTCCCTTTTCCGGCGGCGTTCTCTCGCCGCCGTTCTCACCGGCCGACCGCTTCGCGGATCTTTGCGAGATGGTGCCAGCTGTGGCGCAGGGCGTGATCTTCGATCACGAACTGCGCCGTGACCGGTGCTCCGTAGGAGAGCGAAAAGCGCGCCGCGCGGTCCAGCTCCTCGTCGCTGAAGTTGCGCACGGCCTCGGCCGCCAGGTGGCTGTTGCGGCGGAGCAGGTCGAGCGTCTCGGCCTTCGTCGCATTCGCGTTCTCGAGGGCATGAGCCGCGTTCAACTGCGCCACGACTTCCCACGTGACGTCGGTGACGCCCTTTCCGCTGGCGATGGCCCGCGCGAGCTCGATCTCGATCGGGTAGACCGCCGCGACGTGGTGCACGACGACGCCGACCGGCCGTCGGTCCCTCGCGTTCGTCGGGATCTTCCACTCTTCGGCCGTCAGCTGCTCGGCGAAAGCCGTCAGTCCCGCCGCTCCTTCCTCGATGCGGTCCGCGAGGTCCTGAGCGCGCTGGCTCCCGTACAACGGTCGAAAAGCGACGACACCCGAGTTCTCTTTCGGCATACCCACCTCCGCTGCGAACTAAGCCGCAGGGTGCCCGGAGGATTCCGGGAAAGTCATGCTTTTAAGAAGGCTTAACGCGAGGGTTCCGACGTTCCGACGGCTTCACTCGTGGACGCGGCCTCGGTCGGTGCGGGGCAGTACTCCTCGATCGTTCGCAGCAGCTCGGCCGGAGACAGCGGCTTCTGCACGTAACGTTCGGTTCCGATCTGCTCGGCCTTTTCGCGCGCGCGGCCGTCGGCGGTGATGACGACGACCGGGATCGCCGCGAGCTTCGGATCCTTCAGCTGCTCTTCGCGGAACTCGTATCCGTTCATCACCGGCATCATCAGGTCGAGAAGGATCACGCAATACGAATCGGGCCCGCGGAGACGAGCGAGGGCATCGCGTCCGTTCTCGGCGCACACGACCCCGTAGCCGGCGCCCTCGAGCAGCTCCTTCATGGCCTCGACCGAGGGGACGTCGTCATCCACGAGCAGGATCTGCATGCCAGCCTCCTTCCTCGATCGGGAGCTCGAAGGTGAACGTCGCTCCCTGCCCGGGAGCGCTCTCGACTTCGATCCGTCCTCCGTGGGCGGTCACGATCTGTCGGGCGATCCACAGGCCGAGTCCGAGCCCTCCATACGAGCGCTCCGACACCCCGCGCTCGAATCGCTCGAAGATCCTCTGCCGGTCCGACTCCGCGACGCCCGGCCCGCGATCGCGGACGCGAACGCGCGCCGTCCCTCCATCTTTCTCGACGCGGACGTCGATCGGGCCGCCGCCACCGAACTTGACGGCGTTGGTGAGGAGGTTCGTCACGACCTGATCGATCGAGGTGCGGTCCCACGCCCCGATCACCGGTCCGGGAGCCTCGACCTTGATCGGCGAGCCGGCCGTGCTGGCCGCCTGCTCGAACCGAGCCGCCGCTTCCCGCGCGAGCGCGGCGAGGTCCATCGGCGCCCTGTCCACCTCGAAACCGCCGGCAGCCATCCGCGCGACGTCGAGCAGCCTCACCGTGAGCGCCGTGAGCCGGTCCACCTCCCTCTGCGCTTTCGCCACGGCGTCCCGGTGGCCTTGGACGGCGAGCTTGCGCTCGAGGTTGTAGAGCTGGAGCTTCAGCGCGTTCAGCGGCGTCCGCAGCTCGTGTCCGGCGACAGTGAGAAAGATGTCGCGCAGCTGGACGCCCTGCTGGGCCTCGCGGAGCAGCCGCTGCCGCTCGGCCTCGAGCCGCCGACGTTTGCTGATGTCGCGCGCGATCTTGGCGGCGCCGACGATGCGTCCGTTTCGATCCTTGACGGGCGAGACGGACACGGACACGTCGATCCTGTGTCCATCCTTCGCGACCCGCACCGTTTCGTAGTGCTCGACGCGCTCGCCCTTGCGAATCCGTCCCAGGATCGACTCCAGGTCGTCGTGGCGCTCGGGCGGCATGAGCACCGAGATCGGCTTTCCGACGATCTCTTCGGCGGTGTACCCGAACATCCGCTGGGCCGCCTGGTTCCAGGACGTGATCGTGCCGTCGAGCGATTTCGAGATGATCGCGTCGTCCGACGACTCGACGATGGCGGCGAAACGGCCCGCGTTCGTCTCGAACTCGGGCGGATCCTTGAGCTCCTTCATCCGGGGTTTACGTGTCGGTCGGCCCGAAGCCGGACGAGCCTGTATGAGCCCGAGGGTGGTTCGGACCGGATTCCTCTGGCGCGCCGATTGCAAAAACCCGCACCGGGAGGAGCATCATGAGCGCGCGCCTCACGACCACCCAGGATTCGCCGAACCGGGACCCGCGGGACCGAAAGGGCAAGCCCCTCAACCGAAATCTTGTACGCGGGGCGATCCTTCGGAGCCTCGGCAAGCCCGACCGCCGTCCGAGCGGGCTCGTCGAGCACCAGCTCAACATCTCACTGGATCGCGTGGCGTTCTGACGCTGCGATCCAGATCCACGAGATTCGTTCTCCGCACCTGTGAATTGGCCTTTCGCCCCGCTAACCGCGGGTCGAAGGGGTTCCTGCAAGAGCTGTACCGCCTGAATTTGACCCGGGGTCGGGGCAGCTCCGGCGCCAGGGTGCCTTAAGAAAGCGGTTCGAGAGGGTCGTACGGTTTCTCGGTCATCCGTCCTGGAGGGCCTTTTCGTAGCCCTGGAGCGTCGGTGCCTTGCGGCGTCTCCACGATGACCGGAATCGTCGCGGGCTTCTTGGGCACGGCGCGCAAACCGTTCAGCTCTTCGGAGGCGTCGTCACCGGGTGCGGATGGGATCTCGTCGGACCGGGAGTCGGGACCGTCGTGCTCGCCAGGACGTTCTTGCTGACCCACCGCTCACAGGCCTTCTGGCTCTTGAAGGCCGGGCCCGAGTAGGTGCGCCATGCGTCGTTGGCGCAGTCGCCGAACACCGCGGGGCTCCTGGGCACGGTCTTGTTCACCATCGAACGGTTCTGGGTGCCGGAGAAGTTCTGCATCCCTTCGCTCGGGCGTGTTATGGGACCACCCTGAGTCGCGGACGTCGAATCGGAGGATGAGCTCATGGCGCCGGGCGGCCATTCCGCATCGTTTCCTCCCGATCTCCATGGCGTTCGCGCCGGCGGCACCTGGCTCAGTGGACCCTCCGCCGAAGCCGGCGAGCTGTCGGCGGGTTGGTTCATCGCCGCGGAGGGTGTCGGAGTTCCGACGACGGGCGTCACCGCGTTCGGGGACTGGGCGGAGAGCACGGCGGCGGTCGAGAGGAGCAGGCCGGCCGTCAAGATGATGCGGATCTTCATCGAAGCTCCTCGTTCGCGCCCGACGGGGCGCGGCTGTGGCTTCTGCAAGAACGGTACCCCGAGGTCGCGGTGAACGTTTGCCGGCGCGTCGAGGGCCACGCACGTCCTCGACACGAGGTGGCCGGTATACCGCTTGCAGCGCGGCCGTGCGGGAGGTTTTCCCTGGCCGAGGCCGACCAAAATGCTCTGAGATCCCGGCCGCGCGTTCCAGTCGCCGCGTGACGCACTGGGACTTCGTCGTCATCGGCGGAGGCGTGGCCGGTCTGGCCGCCGCCGACGTTCTCGCGGAGTCGGGCGCGAGCGTTCTCCTTCTGGAAGCCCGTGCCCGGCTCGGCGGCCGCGTCTGGACCCGGCGCGTGTCTCACTGGCCGGTTCCGATCGAGCTGGGAGCCGAGTTCGTGCACGGCCGGATGCCCGCGGTGATGGACGTCGCGCGCGAGGCCGGGCTCCCGGTGGCGCGGATTCCCGACGTCCACCTGGAGCTTCGGCGCGGAAGGCTTCGCGAGATGCACGACACGTGGAAACGATTCGAGAAGCTGACGCGGCGGATGAGGTCGAGCGGGACCGACCGCTCGATCTCGGATTTCCTGGCGTCGCACCGCGGGTTGTCGCACGCCGATCGCCGTCTGCTGGCGTCCATGGTCGAGGGGTACGAGGCGGCGCCGCTCCTGCGCGCGAGCGAAAAGGCGTTGTCGACGGCGGGTGAGGCGGACTCCCGGCCCGCCGAGCGCGAGCAGCTCCGCGTTCTCTCCGGCTACGACGGCATCGTCAACGCCCTCGCCCGGCGTCTGCGCCGCCACGGCGGGCACGTCCGTCTCCGGACCGAGGTGCGGGCAATCCGGTGGAGGCCGGGACGCGTCGCGGTGGAGACCGCGTCGGGACGCCGTGTGGAAGCGCGGCGGGCGATCGTGACTCTGCCCGTCGGCGTTCTCCAGGCCGCGTCCGGCTCGCGAGGCGCGGTCCGGCTCGACCCTTTTCCCGATTCGACGCGGAGGGCACTTTGCGGAATCGCGATGGGCCAGGTCGTGCGCCTCGTCTTCCGCTTTCGCGAAAGCTTCTGGAGGGAGCGGCTCGGCGAGAACGACGACGCGTCGTTTTTCCACGGGCGCGGACCGTTCCGGACGCTCTGGAGCGCCGCACCGCTGGACCTTCCGATGCTCACCGCGTGGGCGGGCGGCCCGGCGGCGTCGCGGCTTCTCGCCGAGGGCGCGGAGACGGTGCGGCGTGAGGCGCTTCAGACGATCGCCGAGGTCTTCGGAGCTCCGCGGTCACGCGTCCGGCGCCTTCTCGTAGACGTGCACGCGCACGACTGGAGCCGGGACCCGTTCTCGCGGGGCGCCTATAGCTACCAGCTGGTCGGCGGCTCCGGTGCGCCGGCGCTGCTCGCAAGGCCCGTCGCCAGGACGCTGTTCTTCGCAGGCGAAGCGACGGCGCCCGACGAAAGCGGCACCGTCACGGGCGCGATCGCCAGCGGACGGCGGGCGGCCCGCCGCGCCCTCCGCTAGCGACCGGCGTCGTTCGTCTGACCGATCGGCACGCGACGCAGGTCCCGGGCGAGAAGCTGGTAGGCGCGTGCGCACCTCGAGCACACGGCGCGGCACGCCATGTCCCGAAGGTTGGCACCGTCCTGCACGATTCCCGCCGGAAGCTCGCGTCCGCACGACTTGCAGTTGACGACGAGAAGAAAACGCTGATGCCTCACGGCAAACCCCTCCGCATCATCATTGTGCAAAAGCGCCGCCAGCGGAAGACGTATCGGTGGTCCTGTTCGATTGGCGCTCGCTTTGCAACACCCGAGTCGTCGGTTTAGGGAAGACCAGGAGGTTGCGTTGATGGGAGCTCGGGTTTTGCTGATGGCGTTTTGCCGCCGCTGCGGGAAACGCTTTTCGACCGGAATTCGGACCGACGGCGCATCGCCGTACAAGCTGAAAGGTTGGAATCGGACCTGTCCCCACTGCGGCGAGGAGCACTCGCTCAACACGGAGGACCTGCACCCCGCTCCGATCCTTCCGCGCTGGCACCCCAACGCGTGAGTGCGCGAGCGCCGATGATCGGATAATCGAGGCCTCGCGAAACGATGCCCCTCGAGCAGTACCGCCGCCGCCGCCGATTCGGCGTCACCCCGGAGCCGAAAGGGAAGACCCCGAAGCCCCGGAAGAAGAAGCTCGTCTACGTCATCCAGAAGCACCGGGCGACGGCCCTGCACTACGACTTCCGCCTGGAGTGGAACGGCGTGATGCTGTCGTGGGCCGTTCCGAAGGGGCCGTCGCTCGACCCGAAGGACAAGCGCCTCGCGATGCCGACGGAGGATCATCCCCTCGAGTACAACGCGTTCGAGGGCGTGATTCCGGAAGGGGAGTACGGCGGCGGGACGGTGATGATCTGGGACCGCGGCACCTGGGCGCCGGAGTCGCCGGACGTGGACGCGGCGCTGAAAAAGGGAGACCTCAAGTTCCGCCTCGACGGCGAAAAGCTCCACGGCGGCTGGGTCCTCGTGCGCCTCCACCGCAAGGACGGCGACGGCAAGATCCCGTGGCTCCTCATCAAGCACCGCGACGAGTTCGTCGAGACGCGCTCGATCGAGGACGAGGAGCCGCGGTCGGTCGTGTCGGACAGGCTGCTGGTCGAGATCGCGCGCGACGAGGGGGGCAACATGGAGAAGGCGGCCGACGGCGATCCGCCCGCGCTCCTCCGCAAGATGCTCGCCGATCCGAAGCTCGTGAAGCCCCCGAAGAAATCGAAGAAGAAGTCCGTATGGCACTCCAACCGAAACGTCTCGTGACGTCCGCCGCGGCCGCCGAGACGATCGGCGGAGTGCGCGTCTCCCACCCGGACAAGGTCTACTGGCCCGACGAGGGCTACACCAAGCGCGACCTCGTGGATTTCTACGCGGTGGTGTTCGAGCGCCTGCGCCCCTTCGTCAAGGACCGGATGCTCTCGCTCGAGCGCTGCCCCGAGGGCATGAAGGGTTCCTGCTTCTTCCAGAAGGAGAAGCCCGATGGCCTTCCGGCGGATACGCCGACCCAGAGGATCCAGCACGCGAAGAAAGCCACGAACTACGTCGTCGGCGGAGAGCTCGAGACGCAGCTCGCCCTCGCGAACCTCGGCTGCATCGCGGTGCACGTCTGGGGCTCGCGGCGCGACAACCCTCGGCAGCCCGACTGGGTCTGCTTCGACCTCGATCCTTCGACCGAGCGCTTCGCCGACGCGATCCGCGCGGCGCTCAAGGTGCGCGAGGCGCTCGACGCGCTCGAGCTCGTCTCGTTTCCGAAGACATCCGGCGGCAAGGGCCTCCACGTCTTCGTGCCGATCCGGACGGGACCCGATGCGGACGCGGTTCTCGGCTTCGCCGAAGAGCTCGGACGGCGCCTCGCGGCCGCCTTCCCCCGAATCTTCACGACGGAAGCGCGGATCGCCGACCGCAAAGGCAAGGTCTACCTCGACCCATTCCGCAACGGCTTCGCCCAGACGGTCGTCGCTCCGTATTCCGTGCGGCGGCGGGCCGGCGCCCCCTTTTCGCGGCCGCTCGCGTGGAGGGACGTCCGCGCGGGCCTCGACCCGAAGCGATACAACCTGGGCAACTACGCGAAGGAGCTCGCGAAGAAGGACCCGTGGGCGGATTTCTGGAAGGCGCGGCAGTCGCTCGAGCGCGCGATGGAGGCCGTCAAGCGGCTGTAAGCGCGCCCCCCCAACCTCGCCCCTCTCCCCCAGGGGAGGACAGGGTTCTTGCTTCCGGCGATTCTGGCCGGAATCTTGCTCAGAGATTTGACTATGGAGACGCGCGACATCATTCTCCTCGGCGCGTCGGCGGGCGGGGTCGAACCGCTGCGGCGGATTGCGTCCGACCTCGAGCCCGATCTCCCGGCGTCTGTCTTCGTCGTGCTCCACGTCTCGTCGGGCCAGCCGCGCGCGTTGCCCGGTAGCCAGGGCCGGGTCGGCCGGCCGCGGGCGTTCGTGCCCGGGGACGGCCAGTCGGTCCAGAAGGGGCGCATCTAGTTGGCGCCGTGGGGGACTCACCTGAAGCGGGAACCGGGGGTCGACGGTCTCGCCCAGGG
>Ga0126381_100001839_pt1 | contig 22781 bp, 11 predicted proteins | sample PanSoiMetPlot_28_FD_96465 | JGI IMG/M metagenome (GOLD analysis project Ga0126381, IMG submission 96465) | Tropical forest soil microbial communities from Panama - MetaG Plot_28 | ecosystem: Environmental > Terrestrial > Soil > Tropical forest > Bulk soil | place: Panama | collected 2016-02-17 | reverse complement strand
CAGTCGCCGCTCCCCAATAGGCTCGAGCGCTCCGCCTAGACCGGCACCTTGGACCGGTGCCCCATTTGTAGACCACGCCCACCAGTTCCTTAGGTAGCTGTAGTGGAAGTCGTTTGTGAGATTGGAAGAGATGTTCGTCGTCAATCCCATTACCAGGTACCAAGGCTCTTGCGGACGATTGGCTATCGCAGAAGGCACGCCCAACTTATCCCCACTGAAGAAACCGCCGATATCGACCTGAGAATGTGTCGCACGAGTAAGCTTGTAATAGCGATAGCTTGTGTTGAAGTGCCATTTCTGGCCAAAGTCGTGGTCAAGCCGGACCACTCCAAAGTTGTCGTTTTGAGGCACCGACATATTGGCTTTAAAGCCGATCGTGTTCACCCCGTCGCAACGGCTACCGATCAGTGCACCGCAAGAGGGATCGTTACCCTGCGGCATGTAGGTATTCCACATTTGTTGTACGAGACTGTTCATCCCAATGCCGCGCGGGTCGAGAGTGTTCATGTCATACTTCGTTCCGCCAGCGTCGATGATTCCATTGCGTAGATCCGCACTCGGAACGACACGCTCGATCGTTTCAGAATTTGGCCACCGAAATCCCTGGTAGTTAGCGAAGAAGTAAGTCTGCCCTCCCAGAATCTCTTTTGGAATGATCGGCCCGCCGACGGCACCGCCGAACCGATTGTAATGGAAGCTCGGCACCGGCACGCCCGCAAGATTGTTATCCCAAGTATTCCCCGAGAAATTGTTGTCCAGGTAATACTCGTATACCGTCCCGTGCCAAGTGTTGGTTCCGCGCTTGGTAGCTACTGAAACCTGCATGCCGGACGAATTGTTGAAGTCAGCTGTTTGATTCGTTGTTCCGACTTTGAACTCCTCGACGCTGTCGGCGGGCGTCGGCATCACACCGGTGGGTCCGGAAGCCGCGAAGTTTCCGTTTGAGTTCGCGATCAAGCCGCCCGTGGGATCACCGGCGTAGCTGGGCGTGTAGACCTGCATACTGCCGTCCATGTCGTTGGTGTTGTTGCCTCCGTCGAGCATGAAGCTGCTCTGGTCAACAACTGCGCCGGCAACGCTACCATCGGGGCTAACGCCCGGCTGCAAGGTTATGAATGAACTGACGTCCCGGCCCAAGCTGGGCAACGAATTCAGCGCGACGCCCGTGATTTCATTTCCGACGGTCGCATTCATCGTCTGGAGTTCGATTCCCGCGCCGGACACTTCGACGACCTGGGTTGTGCCCCCCACTTGCAGGGGGACGTTCACTGTGCTCGAGATCCCGACCTTTACTTGCTGCCCGGCAGCTTTCGTCGTGGCGAAGCCCGTCTTCTCGAAGCTCATGTCATAAGTGCCGGCGGCAATATTTACGAAAATGTATCTGCCGGCATCGTTGGTTGTGGTGGTTCGCGACGAACCCGTAGTCGTGTCCTTCAGGGTCACCGTGACACCGGGCACTACCGCGCCCGACGGATCTGTGACCGTTCCGGCAATCGTTCCTGTGTCGGTGGCCTGTGTCCACGCGGGGATCGTGGCGACGATGCAATAGATGCACACCAGCAACAACACCAACTTGGTCATGCGAGAGCTAGACATGGGGCGTCCTCCGGAGGAATGAATCAAATATGGGCAGCAGGTGAGACTGGGAAACGGGGTGAGCCTTTAATTGGCCGATGCGACTTTGATTGTCGGAAGCCGACGATCGGCATCGAGACGCTTGCCGAGGATTCCACGAAAGGACAGACCAGCCGAGTGGGGCGAGTGGTTGATCGACTTTGATTAGACTTCGATGACTCTCTTCGCCAGGGAAATACCCCGGACCGCGACCCAAAAGCGGAAACTTCGTGATCGTCCCCACCCCCCTTCGAACTCGATACGTTCCGAGCAGACGACCGAACGTCGGGAGACCTAAACAACCACTTCCACACACTTAATTTTGCTGACACGCAAAGACAAACTTCCTGCGTGTCATGAATCGGGTGCAGATTGTGCGTGCGCTCTGTCTTGTTGTCAAGACAAATGATCGAATTGGAAGCATCGAGTCCGAAAATATAGCCTTCCCGGACCCCCCGGCACTTGCAAGTCGTAGTGCATTCTAGTCACCATTTCGTGAACACCACTCACATCAAAGAAATCACAGGAGAATTGTTGTGCTCAAAGATCGGTAAGCTATGAAGATCGGAATGATTTTGGGTATATACATCCAACAATGTGTAGAGGCAAGTGTTGGGGAGGAACCGTCAACAAAGCGGAGACCACCCACGACAGGACTGGTCCAGTCTGCTATTCCCGGCGAACGTCACTTTGCTCCGGTCAACTGCCGGATGAGTTCCGCCTCGTGGTCACGGTACGGGCGACCATCCTGATGAAAGACCTCGTGAAACCAGACTGGGGGTTGAGAGAGGATATACGGATGCTGCCACGATTCCCACGGCAAGTAGGTCTGGGTTTTGCCCGCGACAAGACCCCAATTGATCGCAGCGATGTGGTTCTTCTTCGCTACGGGGAGAATAGTATCAAACGTGCTGCCGACCGAGCGGGCCATGTATTCGGTGCACAGGATCGGCCGATGCAATTTCTGAAGCGCAACCACGTGCTGCTCGAAATCTTCAGGCCAGCTGTAGTTGTGAAATGAGATGACATCGGATTGCTCGAGTTGCGTGCGCTGCACGGGGTTCCACTTGCTCGAATCGCCCCACTGCTCTGGGCTTCCGGCCCAAATACCACTCGTGAGCGGTTGCGTTGGATTGGTGGATCGCGCCCATTCGAATACTTGCGGCAGGAGTGTTGCCACGATTTCCCGCTTGTTTTTCGGTTCCTTCTGAGAGGAATCGTTGGTGTTGTCGGGCTCGTTCCACACATCCCATGCGAGGATTCGGGAGTCGTTGGCAAACGCGCCTACAACTCCAGTGACGTACGTTTTAAGACGAGGATATTGGGACGAATCCTCTAGACCCGCGGTACCCGGACTCTGCACCCAACCCGAATTATGAACCCCTGGGATCGGTGGGCGTTGCGGACCCAACTTCGGTTGCGGGTCCCAGCAAGAATCGAATAGAACCAGCACGGGCCGGATGTGGTGCTTCGAGGCAATCGTGAGGAACTGGTCGAGGCGCTGCTTGAATCCGTCGGCATCCTGCTGCCAGAGCAGATCGTGCAGGAACACGCGCATCGTGTTCATGCCGAGACCCGCGGCCCAGCCCAGCTCTTTATCGATCTCTTGGGGGTTGAAGGTGCTGGCTTGCCACATCTCCAGTTCGTTGATGGCATCGGCAGGAATAAAATTGCTGCCAACGAGCCAAGGCTGCTTCTCATACCAAGCTGCAGCTTTCTGTTCGCTCCAACGGGAACCTTGCGCCCACAGCGGTAATGCGAAAAGAAAGAGCAGTGTCAGCCACGGTATCTTCTTCATATGCGCCCAATCGTTTCGTCTACTACTGGAAATAGTGCGGAATCGTAATACAGGCACAACTACGTTCCGAGTCGACAAGTTTCTACTGAGTGCGGCTGACAGCATACTCAATCTTTCCCTTTTGTCTATTAGAAGTTTGATTTGCACCCTGGGAGGCTATCGGGTTTCGTTGCCGCAATGGCAAACATTGACGACACCTCTTCTTGCAGCGTCAGCATTGGCGCTGGATAATCAGGTGCGATGAACCGTAATCCAAATCTGATGAGACTCGCACTGCCCCTCGTCTTTTTCATCGCCGCCACGTGCGCCGCGCAACAGGCTGATGCAATTCCTGAGTCACGGCGAATGAAACCTGAGGAACTGGTAAAGATAATGCAGTCCTCGTCCGGGGAAAAGCCTCTCATGATTGATGTCGGTTCGCACGTGCTGTATTCGCAAGCCCACATCCCGGGATCGGAATACATCGGTCCCGCGTCCACGCCGGACGGACTTGAGCGACTCCGAAGGAGGGTCCAATCTTTGTCGCGGGGAACATTCATCCTTATTTATTGCGGTTGTTGCCCGTGGACACATTGCCCTAACGTCAAGCCCGCCGATGAGGCACTCCAGGCGCTCGGCTTCAGCAACGTCAAAGTTCTCTACATCGCCAATAATTTCGGGTCTGACTGGGTCGCGAAAGGTTACCCCACCGCGAAAGGCGACTGATCCGTGTTGAATAAGAAACTGCTGATCGGCTTCGCGGCTCTGGCCGTTGTTTTTCTATTCCTGTTGGCGCGTTCGCGGTTCCGCGAGCACCACTCGCAGGGTACCCAGCAATCTCTCGCCCCAGATTTCGTTCTTCCGGACATCAATGGCGGGAACCTGCGGCTGTCAACCTACCGTGGCAAGGTCGTTCTGCTGGATTTCTGGGCGACGTGGTGCGAGCCTTGCCGAGAAGAGACGCCGCATTTCGTGGAATTGCAAGACAAGTATCGCGATCAAGGATTGCAGATCATCGGAGTTTCGATGGACGATGATGCTGCGCCTGTGCGCCAGTTTCATAAGCAGTTCAAAGTGAACTATCTGGTGGCGATGGGCAACGCCAAAATTGGCGAATTGTACGGGGGAATTTTAGGACTACCCATCGCTTTTGTGATTGCGCCCGATGGAAGCATTCGTGCGCGCCACGACGGCGCAGTGAAGGTCGACGTTATCGAGGCGGAGATCAGGGAGCTTTTGGCTACCAACCCGGCGCGATGAGCGCCCGAAGCCGTCGCCGGATCGAATCACTAGCTTCTCGGCATCGAAACTCCGGAAAACTTTTCGCAAGCCTTGAGCAGTTTTTCTTGAAGCTCGATGTCACGAGTGACAGCACTCGGTTTGCGAAGCCGCTTGTGGAAGAAGTACTCCCCGGTGACTTGTGCGTTTTGATCGTTGCTCACCGCAAGCCAGACTTGGGTCCGATGACCCTCGCCGAGATCGTCGGGCGCGCTTGGACCACCCATCTTCGTAGCCACCCATCCCGGTTCCAGTGCATTCGAATAAACATTTTGCCAAATCCGAGCCACTGCAAAAGCCAGCAGAACATCATGGAGCTTCGTATCAGAATAAGCTTGCTGTGACTGCCACTTGCGCTTCTCCCACGCAAGATCGTCAAGGCTCGCGTCGCCGCTTTGATGCAGCCCTGAACTCACGTAGACCAGGCGCTTCGGCCGTAGCATCAACGCGGTCAAAATGTACGGTGCCAACGTATTCACAGCAAAAACAGACGGCACGCCATCTTCAGTCGGATAGCGAGAAGCTTCCCTGTATCCTAGGCCAGCATTATGAATGACAGCATCGAAGACACCGAGAGCATTGACCTGATCGGCCAGAGCGCGGGTCTGCTTGACACTCGACAAATCTGAGATCAACACAGTCTCAGCTTCCGGCACAGCGGAGCGCGCGTCGTTCGCCCGCTGCTCATTGCGCGCGTGCAGTACAACGCTATGGCCTTGCGCAACCAATAGCTGGGCCGCCATCTTGCCAAGACCATCAGATGAGCCAGTAACGAATACTCGAGCCATATTTATCGATCCCCGAACGAACACCTTTCCCTAAAGGATGCGACCTGGCATTGTTCGCTCCAATTAATTCTCAATTCAGTCAATCTGGAAGTGGGGGAACCTTACGAGGGCGGGCCCCGGCTGCTCATTCCCGAGACGAGGTATGCCAACGAAGATTTGGCTAAGGCTGAATAATATTGTTTCGGACGGCGTAGCGAACGAGTCCGCTGAGTGAACCTACGCCGAGTTTCTTCATCAGTCGCGCCCTGTGATTCTCCGCGGTTCGCACGCTGATAGAGAGCAGGTCCGCCACCTGTTTGTTGCTCTTGCCTTCCGCCAACAATTGTATGACTTCTTGTTCCCTGCCAGTCAGGCAACTGAATTCTGGCTTTCTGCTGTGGGGCACTCCGGTATGCGCTCTGTCCCCTTGCGGACGGTTCAGGACAACCCTCGTTACCGAAGGACTCACAAATCGCCGGCCACTCAAGACGGCCTCAGCCGCCGTGAGAAGGCTCTGCTCTGCGTCAGATTTCAATACGTAGCCGTTCGCCCCGGAGCGCAACGTTCGCTGGATCAGTTCCTCTTCGTCGTGCATGCTCAAAACCAGGACATGACTGGAAGGCGATGCCTTTAAGATCCGCGGAATGGCATCCAGGCCATTCAGTTGCGGCATGGTGATGTCCAAAATAATCAGATCCGGCTGAAAGGCCCCAGCCATCTCGATTGCTTCACGGCCATCGCGAGCTTCTGCGACCACATCCCAGGCAGACTGCGCCTCGAACAAGGCACGAAGTCCTTTTCGAACGACGACATGATCGTCGGCAACGAGGACCCTCACTCGTCGTATATTTTTCGAAGTCGCCATCTCCCCGGCCTCGGAGGGGTTTTGTCTATCGACCATTGCAGGCTCCTAGAGTAGGTCTAGCGTGGTTCGAAAAGCAAGCTTTGAACCTGACGATGTACTGGCACCCCTTTCAACCATCGCTCGATGCCGATATTCCATCAACGCCTTATGGCAAAACGAGCCCCCGGACCTCCACAACCGTATCTTCTGACAGGGGAAGTCCAAAGGTATGTTCCGCAGCCTTCCATGAAGAGCAAAATCGCCTTTGCATCTGCAGAACTTGTTTCGATTGGTTCCAAGCGTTGACCGCAGATATCGTTTCCCGTCGTTCAGTGTCACCGCGGCATCTCGTTCACAACGATTGAGTAGTTCTCCCCAATCGCAAAACTAACTTCACCCATAGTAAGGTTGGCAAACGACTGAAGGCTCCCCTTCAGATCCGCCTAAAAACATACGATTGCTTCACCGGGACATCAGTAACTGATGTGGTGGTGCGCTACTGAGGAGATCCATGAGTACAGAAAGAGTCTTGGTCATCGAATTCGAAAACTCTCTTCGCACAGAGATGACTGATTTTCTTCGATCGAAGGGTTTCGATGCGATAAGTGAACAGAGCTGGAATGAGAGTGAACAAAGAGCACTCAAGTATCGTCCAGACGTAGCGATCCTGGACTGCTCCCAGCCCGATGAAAACGTGATCGAGGGTCTGCTGCGCTTACGGAAGATAAATCCATCGGTGGCTATCATAGTTCTGGCCGATCAGGGTTCTATGGAATTGGCCGTTCAGGCCGTTAGGCAAGGTGCAGATCAAATTCTGGGCAAGCCCGCCGATCTTACCGTTCTTTCAGTGGTGATTCAGCGTCTAGTGGCCGCCCGTCACATTCGACAGAATCAGATCGCGGAACACGCGCTCCGTAAACGCAATCAGAGGTCTCCATTTCTCGGCACCAGCGCGGCCATTCGCAGGCTGTCGGAACTTGCTCACAACGTTGCCGCTACGGACAACTCGATCCTTATCGTGGGAGAGACAGGAACTGGGAAAGGACTGCTGGCGCGCTGGATTCATGATCATAGCCCGCGAACCTCGGAGGTATTTGCCCAACTCAAGTGCAGCGGGCTGACAGGCGACGCCCTAGAGAGCGAGTTGTTCGGCGAAAGAGCTTCCGCCGATGTCGCAACGCGTGTCGGCCTGATGGAGATCGCCGACAAAGGAACGCTCTTCCTCGATGAAATCAGCGAATTAGACCTACAGATGCAACCAAAATTGCTTAAGATTCTTGAAGAAAAGCAATTTTATTCTCCCGGAGACGTTCAGAGCTGCAATGTTGACTTTCGACTGATCAGTGCAACACATCGTGACATCGCGAAACTAGTACAGGAAAAGACGTTTCGAAGCGATCTCTATTTCCCCATCAGCACTATTTCATTGATTGTCCCATCGTTGCGCGATCGCGTCGAAGACATCGAACCGCTCGCCCGACTCTTCGTGGAGGAATTGTCGAAAGATCTGAGTGTCGCGCGGCCCGAATTGTCACCGAGCGCGATCTCTGCATTGCAGGCGTATTCCTGGCCGGGAAATATTCGCGAGCTTCGCAATCTGCTTGAGCACGCCATCTTAGTGAGTGGAAAACACGTACTCACCGAACGCGACCTCCTCTTCGACGCAAGCTCTGAGTCGACGTCGTATGGAGGTTTTGCGCGCACTCTACAACAAGTGCAGCGGCAGTATATTGAGGAGGTGTTGTTCCGAGAGGGATGGCGAGTGGAAGCGGCGGCTAAGAAACTCGGAATGCCAAGAAGTTCTCTGTATCAGAAGATTAAGGAATTCAACATCCCTCGGCCCGGAGCTGGACATCACTCGCATGCCGGCGCTGACCGTCGCCTTCAAAACTGATCGAGCTCACCGACGTAGACAGAGGCTGGGCACGCATAAGTCCTATATCGGACGATGCGAGCCCGGCTAGAACCTGTCCTAGACCGGTAAACCGGGCTCATTCAGCATGCAAAAATCTCCGGCTCACCTATCGTTGGGCTAGTTTTTTGGGGTTTGCTTCTTCCTTGCGGCTTCATCGGCGATTCGACGAGCACGGATCTTTTGTTGCACTTCTCTTCTTTGAACCGGGGTCAAGACCGTATACATTCGACCATACTCCATACGCGAATAACCCAGCATCATGGCATCTTTTTGGTCCGCGCTAAGTTTTTGGTCCTTTGCTACAAGATCCATCTGTGCCTTTGTGCCTTTCTGAATCCGGTCGATTTCTGCTTTCTGCTCTGGGGTGTAGTCAAAGCCCGAAAAATCATCGACTGGAAAGGAGCTGGCCTTGGCTGGAGAGGGCGAAAATACTTTTGGGCCCTCCATCGACGCGGCCTTGCTGCTCTGCGCACTGGTTACCACTGGTGTGGCACAGAGAAAAAAGAATGCAGATGTGATTCCAAGCGATTTCGCAAATCGGATCTTACTCATGTACTAACCTCCCAAATGAACGGCGGCTTCTCGTTTCAGCACCAAAGTTAGTTATCATCAATATGCGAGGGGAGGGATCCGCACAAAGCTGTCGAGCGATGTTTTCCAACCACAATGAACGTTCAACACTGCACGACCCTGAATGACAAAGCTATTCGACCAAGAGTCCTTCGGCGTGAAAACTCCCAATCACGATGTCTACTCGATCCCCTTTCTTCAACACCACGCCGTTATTGGAAAATGCCATCCAGTAGGACTTCCCTGCCTCGAGTTCATGGGGCGCCTGGCGCAATTGCCCGACTTTCTCCATCGATGGGATCACCAGCTTTACTCCCTTCTCGGGGCTGATCAAGAAGGGATCTACTTTTTTGTCACTTAGCGCTTTGGCCTTCTCCGGATCTAGCACTCGGTAACTGAATCGCAGGATTACCCCCGACTCGACTGCCTTGACATTGAGCTCTTCAATTCCCCAAACCGCTTCGTAATATGCCTGGGCTCGTTTCGCCATGCGATTCGGTTGATTTCGGTACGGGGTAGAATTCGGCGCAGGCGTCGGGGCCTGGACAGATTGTTTTTGCTGGGCCACACACGGCGCTGCAACCACCGCGCTGCCTGCCACCAACGCAGCAAGCAGTAACATCCTTCGGAGCTGGATCAATTGTCTGAACATTGCTTCATCGTGCTACAGCGTGCCTAGCCGGTCAATGGAACCAAAGCGCTGGTTACCTGTGAAACATCGGATTACCAAACCTTTCGCGAGCGAGAGGTTCTCGTCTCGAATTTGTGCACTACTTGTTGTTTTGTAGAACGCTCGCGCATCCCTCAACCACACGGTCTTTCGGAAGGCTGGCAAGCTGGCTCGTCACCAAGTCGTAGCCGTCCTTGTACTCCTTGGTGTTGCGGGCCTCAGCAACCTCTTTCTCGGGGGCGTCTTTGAGCAACGCCTTCTTTCGAGCCTGGTACTTCGGCGCCGACTCCGGATCGGCTTGCGCACAGAAATCCAAGGCTCCTTCCGATTTGCCAAACACGTCGTTCGGCATAGCGAGTTTCGCGAAAACAATCTGCGGAATCCCGATTGCCGCCACGAGACAGATGATGCGATGAATTCTCATACTTTAGACAACCTCCGTTTGTTCCCCTACCCAGGTCACTCAGAAAGCTCGATAAGTCAAACGGTGCCACTCGCGGAAGCCTGCAAGCAGCACCATTCTCAATTTACTAAGTCATGTAACATCATCTGACAAGTCTCAGAACAACCTGAAGCCCATCAGATTTACTATAACCGTTGCCGGCTCGGTATCGTTTATGTTCAGAGTTGCCGTGCCCAAAGTAAGCGGCGTCGGCGAACTGAACTCGACAAGGAGCGTGCAACTTCCGCCTGGCGCCAAGCCAGTGGTTGCCGCCACCCCAGTGATGCAGGTGCTGGTTGGCAATACACGGAACGTGACGCCGTTGGTCGTGCCGGTGATGTTAAAGGTGATCGGGCCGGTCGAGCCACCGCTGCCCACCGGATTCGATACGGTTACAGTTTGCGCTCCGCTAAAGGCAGGTCCGACGGTGACAAATGCAAGGCTAGCTGGTGACGCACCCAGCCTGATACCCGCTCCACTCAGCGCTACCGGGGAACCGGTAACCGCAACACTTGAAGTGAGCGTCACTGCACCGTTGTCCGGACCACTGGTGACCGGGTGGAAGGTGACGATGATCGTGCAAGAGCCGCCCACTGCCAGAGTACCGCCGGTTGTGCAAGTACCGCCCGTCCGCGAATAGCCGGCTGGGAAGGCACCGACCGTGATTCCGGTGGTGGTTGCCGCGCCGCCATTGTTGTACACCGTCAGAGTCTGTGACGCGCTGCTACCGAGCCGCACCGTCCCGAATGCCAAGGACGTAGGTTCGACGAAGAGCGCCGCACCTTCTCCGGTCGGCACACCTTGAAACTCTACTGCGCCCACATCAACGGCGTTGGGATTCGCCGGGTCTGGCCTTGGGTTGCCGAAGAAATCCAGTGAAGGAGCAACGGCGAACCCTGCAGAACCCCGCGGGATCACATCAATGACGGGGGAGCCCGCAGACGGCGAGTAGTTGCCAAGCACGGTATTGCTAACCGGGTTCAGCATCGACAGAGGTCCCCACCGCAGGTTGATCCAGTTGTTGCCCTCATCGACCGTTGCTACCGGCGTGAGATTGAAGGCCGGGTTCGGCACGGTGGCATCCGAGATACCTGGTGGCACCGCCCAACCAGACGATGCGAATTCCGGAGGAGTCCGCGCGCCGTCGCAGTACTGGCTGGCGAAGTTCGGATTCGAACCCAAGTTACCCGCGCCCGGATAGTCGTTCACATCCGTCAGCACCGAGTTAACCGGAGATAGCGTGACACCGGAACCATGGTTGCTTGGACCCGTGTCTCCGCGCACACCGATCTCCCAGTAGTTGGCCGCGACGCAGGCTCCGGTACCTCCGGTGATGGTCACACCGTTACCGTGCGCCGTGGTGGCATCTGCCGAGGGTTGGGTCGGAGCCAGAGTGGTGGTAAACGCGTTGTACAGTGACACTACGTTCTGCTGGTATTGAGCACTAAGCGCACCCACACCGATGTAGTACGCACTGTTCTGCCAGAAGATGTTGTTCGCCAGGTAGGGATAGGAAAACGTTCGGCAGGTTCCATTTGTAGCGGTAGCACCCTGATAGTGATTCGCAGGGCAGGTAACCGTCGCTGGAAGATTCGCCGCCAAAATTGAGCTGTTCTGGATGCTCACAAGTCCCGATATCTGGGGGCAAGAGGTCGTTGAGCTTGTCGTGCAATTGGATCCCTCAGAGCTTGCCAGAGGCGCCCCAATTGTCGTGAACAAGATTCCGGCCGACGCCGTGGTTGAGTTGGAAACAATCGTGTTGTTCACGATGTTCACGTTCAACGCATCGAGCAGGGAGATTCCAGCGCCGTCCCAGCCCGCGACGTTGTCCGCGATGATGTTGTTGGTAATGCTTGGCGAGTACCACTGCGATGGAGTCGTCGGGAAAGCCAGCACGTCCGAACCGTTCACGTTCTGGAGGCGCAGGCCGCCGCCGCTGCCGGCTTCGGCAGCGTTACCCATGATCAAGTTTGCGTTGATCACCAGGTTGGGACCAACACCGTCGCTCGGTGTAATTGAACTGGGCGTCGGAATGCAATCCTGGTCCGTTGTGCCGCCACATGTCGGATCGGCATCGGGGGTACCCATGATCAGGATGCCACCGCCGTTGGCTGGGATTGTCGGATTGAGGCTCTGATTGAACAACACGGCATTATGCTGAATGCTGCCGTTGTAGCTGAATCCGAGCTGACCCATGCCACCGCCGTCCCCGCTGCTCAGGTTTCCGCAGACCCAGTTGTTGTTGAACTGGTAGTAGTCCGCGCCGGTGCAGATGCTAACGCCACCCGCTCCTGCCGGAGTACCGGAGAACAGCTCGTCACCCGTGGAGGAGTTCAACGAGATGTAGTTGTTGTGAATATTGACGTTGAGGTTCTGACAATACGGCAACTCTGCGTTGGTAAGAACACCAGAGGTTACGCAAGAGCCAGGAGCTGCGTTCGTCGTGCTTCCCTGAATGTATCCAGGAGCAAATTCGCCCTGTCCAAGGTTGATGCCACCAGAGAGTGTGCCTGCGTTGTCGTAGATGCGGTTGTTGGCGATCTGCAGATTGTGCGCCCAGCCGTGGACGAAGATGCCGCCGCCGCCCTGGGAACTGTCGGTGATACCCAAGCCGTCAATGCTGGCTGGGTTACACGAGAAGTTGCTCGGGAACGGATTCTTCGTGTTCGCGAGGCTGGTGTGGCAGAACCTGTTTGCGTCTCCCGTAGAGTAGTTTCCATTCCGCACGTTTACAGATCCCGTGAGGAGGGTGGTACCGGTTGGGAAACCGCCTAGTTCGCCCGCCGCGTTGGCGTTCGCGTACGGGGAGGAGGGGAAGTTGACTCCCTTCCCGAGTACAGTAATACCGGCACCCTCGAGTGCGCCCATCAGGCTTGGTTCCTGTAACAACTGGGCAAGGTTGCCATTCTGCGTTGCATCCCATCCGATGACTGCTTCGAGAGGCAGCGGGTCGACTTGCGGATTGGTGGAATTCCCGACGAAATCGGTCCAACCAGTTCCAGGGCAGCTAGCCGCACCGGTCGGGTCAAAAAGATTGGTGGTAGAGGCTGGGGTGCCGTTCAGACTCAAGCCAAACAGGCAATTGACGCGCTGGCGCCAGGCATCGAGCTTGCCAGCGGGGTGAGTATTCGCGTTGATGAGGCTGCTAGCCGCGCCGACACCTTGCAACCGAACGGGCTTCCACATGATCACCAACTCGTTGTGAGCTGAGGTTGAGTTTGACGTTTGTCCCGTAGTGTTGTTGACGACGACATTCGTCGTGCAGGTCGCTGGGCAAGTCGGATCGACGATGATCATGTCACCGGGTGCAGCCACATCGATGGCGCTTTGGATTGATCCAGTCGCCGCAACGTGCGTCGGCTTCTTGCCGCCGATGGTCACGGTGACACCATCAATCGACTGCTTGCCGTTGCCGGCCATGACCACCAACTCACCGCACTTCGCCGTAGAGCCACCGTATTGGGCCTGCTGTTGGACGGAGCAGTTGGGCACGCCTGCGGGCACAGTGACAGTAATCGACGTGTCACTCCAACTCGTGACACTTGCGGATACATTGCCAATCAACACACTCGATCGCGTATTGCAGGTCGCGCTACCTGAACTTGGCGTTGTGCAACGTGCTCCGAAGCCATAGTGACGACTCACAGTCTTCTGGTTGAAAGGACTGGTCGTAGCTGACGGCCCGGCGTAAGCGTAGTTCGGTACGGTCTGGTTGCCCAACGAAGTGATCGTCAGGGTGTGACCGGTACCGGAAGCGCTTACCCAAGGTCCGACGCCATCGGAGCTGTCGACTTCGGCAATGGCCGGAGTCGAAGCCGGATAAGCGCAGTCGACGTTGTTGTACCCCGCGCCAGCGAAGGCAGAGGTCGGGACAACTGGAGTATCGAGGTATTGCGTCGTCCCAGGCATGAAGGGCAGTTCATAACAGAACTGGCTGTAGCCCGGAGCAAACAACGGGTCGGTGATCATGGTTCCACCCGGCCCAGAGATCGGGCCAGGATCGTTCATACACATGACCATCATCGTGGGCGAATATCCGGTTGGGTTCGGCGGATTCACTTCCCAGGTCGAGTACGTGATTCCGTCGTACGCTCCCCAATGGTCTGCATAGACACGCGAGATCTCGTTGCCAGCCCAATCCTTCACAGATACAGGCAGGTCTGGCGGCGAGAACTTCTCGCCAAATTGCGGAGAGAACGGATCGAACTCGGAGGTGTAGTCATCGGTGATACCGCCCGTGAACTTCGAGGCGATATGCGTCGACGTATAGATGTAGAACTTCGCGATCGCGCCCATCTGGTCGGTCAACGTGACTTCTTTGCGATCGCACAGGTTGCGAGTAGCCCCGGCGAATGGCGCTACCTGGTGCGACTGCGGATACAAGCTGATGTAGTCGGGTACGACACGCAATTCACCGACGCACGGCCAAACCGGCTCAGGGATGAACCCAGGCACGATTTGGTTTTCCTGCCCTGCGCCCATACTCTGGGTCGGGTTTTGCGCGTTGTTCGCGTTGTAGCCGGTTCCCGGGGTCTGTTGAGAAGCAGCCACCGAAGCCTGGTCAGGAATGATGAAGATGTCGCCCAAACCGCCGAATTCTTGAGTTACCGGTGCGATGAAGTTGTCGCCGATGAGGATGTTCTTGTCCTCTTCCTTAACCAGCTCAAAGCCCGGAGGAACGACGACCTCTACCACGTACTTGCCCGGGGGCAGCATCGGAATCCCGGCGTACAAATCTGGGGCGGCCACAGGGTCTGCTGTGCAAATCGTGCAGTTCGTTCCGGCGGGAGTCGGCTTTCCGTTTGCATCCACGGCAGTCACACTCGGGAACCGGTACATGCCGTCGTAGGGTGCCGGCTGGATCTGGTTCCAGTTGTGCATGCCGTCATAGCACTTGAACTGGGAGTTATTCGGCAGCGGCGTATACGCAGGACCACCGTGCTCAGTGTTGTAGAAGTTCAGATAGTTTGGCTGGTTAAACAGCGAAAAGAAGAACAGGTCAGGGATTGCACCAGAAGCCGCTCCCTGGCCCGGGCAGTTCATGTTGGGCGTAACACCGTCGGCCCGGAAGCCCTGGGCATAATCGTCCCAGCTGCTGGTCTGCGTCGTGTCCACCAACTTCAAGGTCTGGGTCACGCCGTCGGATGCGAGACCCTCCTGGTAGAGGTTAATGGTGACATGCGGAACCAGAGGCTCCCACTGCGTCTGTACGAGCAATTGCGGGTCGTCGAAGGGACGAGTCGAAGCATAGATGACGTGGCCTTTGATGCCGCCATTTTCACCCGCGACGTAGGGTTCCTTGCCAAATTCCAGGAAGTTGTTCTGGCCAGGAAAGCCCTGCCAGCCTTCCACTCCTCCGCTCCATGGGTTATCGATACGGCCGGAAGAAAGTTTCGTCGAGCAGGTGGTGATCGGTGGAGTCGTGGTACTGGCTGCAGTCGTTGTGCACGCACTTGGCGGATCGCTGCTGCCCGGCCCGTTCTGGATCGATTTGCCCACGCAGTCCGCGCCGGCGCAATAGACCGAGCCGGGCACGCGCAGGTTCGTGGGCACGGAGACGATTTCCTGCGTGTTGGCCAAGAACTTTCCAATCGTGGAGTTTCCGCACGGCGGGTAGCCGGTTGTACCGCAGGACAGGGAGCCGTCGGCCGGTCCACCGACGTCATACACCACGTGCGTGCCGGTATTCTTGTAGCGGGTAACGTCAGTTTCGACGACGTACCAGCTGAACAACGGGAACGTCTCGTTGAAATTGGCGGTACCCGTGAAGTCCGTCACGAGCAGGTTCTCCAAGCTGCCGTCACGCAAACGCACGGCAACATTGGCGAACGGAATTCCATTTTCGGCGCTCTGCGAGAGGCCATCGGCGTTGTCGTCGATGAACGTGCGGGTATAGATGTTCGCCTGCCACTGGGTGGACGCGATGTCACCGATATTTTGGGTTCCTCCCCCGGCTGCGACCGCCACTGGGGTCGAAAGGCCGTCCACCAGCAGATCGTTCCACTGGTCGAACACGGTGACTCTCCAATCGCCCGCAGGCAGTCCTGAGAGCGTGAAGGTACCATCGCCGGCGCACTTGGTGAACGCGAAGTCCTCGCCGTCCGGATCACCGAAGCTCACGTAGCACTGAGACCAATAGTAAGCGTCATGCGAACCGCTGCTGTAGAGCCTTTCGTCGGGCGTACGGCTTAACCGCTCGCCAGTGACTTTGCCAGTGATTGTGTTATTGCAGGTGTAGGGCACTCCGGGTTGAGGGCTGTTCGGATCGGTGCCGTTACAGATATAGGCTTTGCGCGAATTGATAATCTGAGGGCTAGCGAAACCAATGCTGACGTGGTACGACGCCGGACCAAACTCCTGGAAGTAGCTGGGCTCGCCGATTCTGGTGAAAACGTCGTGAGCCTTTTGTCCGTCCAATGTATTGGTCTGAAGCCACTCCTCGCCGCGCGCAATGCGGTCAGCCCCAGGCGTCGCAATCACGCCCCATCGTCCCGGCATCAGGTTGGCGATGACCGCCTGGCCTGCGAGCGGTGACAGCGTGATGCCGTCCGACTCGTACTTCGGGCAGGTCACGATCATTCCAGTGATTCCCGTTGCTGTCGGATCGGTGTTGCCGTTTCCGTCATTTAGAGGGTTACTCGTGATCGGGCAAGCGTCGTTTCCGTTGGTCGGATCGACGGTTCCAGCTAAGCTGTTCGTCAGCGGCTGGTTGAACATGTCGTACGTCATCTGACCGGTGAAGTCGCCGTTGCCACCCATCGCGTCCCACAGATGAAGTTGGAAGCCGCCCAAGCCAGGCTCGTTCGGCGACAACACATCGATTCCGCCGCCGCCATCCTGCTCGCCGTTCAACGGGAAGTCATCTTCGAACACGAATACGGAGAGTTTGCCCGGCGGGTAAGGCGAGGGCTGCGTGACCACCGTAACTGCCTTCTGTCCGGGCGCGATCGGGGCGCCGCCCATACCGTGGCCGCAGGCAGCCCCGCCCGAGTTGGCAGCTCCTTTTTGGCAATTCGCACCCGAATATCCGTAGACGAACGGGTTCGCTGCGTCGCCCGGCAGGACGGAAATGTAGTAACGCTTGGTCGGATCGAGCGCGACTGCACCGGGGAATACTGCTGTCATTCCGTTGCCTGAGGTATCAGGACGGCACACGCCATTGCTGACATCGCATACCACGTTCCCGTGAAGTCCGGTGGCAGGGTTAATGGCTGTCTGGCCGCCTTCGCAGGAAACCGGCCCCGTACATCCCTGGGCTACGAACGGCATGTAGCTGGTGTGGAAGTTGACCCCAAGGGTCGGCACGATTCCCGCCGTCGCCGTGGGACAGCCGGCAGGCGGAGGATTCGAAGTGCAGTTCGGATCGATGTAGAACGTGCGATCTTCCTCGATAATCCACCGATAGTCACTGATCGTGGTGGTCTTGTCCTGTCCGTCCAGCACGTTCACCGTAAGGCCACTCCCTGCAGGGAAGACAACCGTCGCGGTCGTGGCCACACTCAACGTTCCTATGGAGTTCTTAGCCTGGAAGGTGAACGTATATGAGCAACCAGCTGCCGCGCCGCACGGCGTGGCCAGACTCGCGGTGAATCCCCCGTTCGCGTCTCCGTTCACGGTCAGCCCGCTCGCGGGACTGATTGTCGAAGTCGACACGGTAAGGGGCAGGTTCGCTCCGTCTTTGCAACCCGCTAGAACGCCTGGAGTCTTGACCGCCAGATAGGACGCGATGGTCGAGTTGAACGTCGTGCCAGTACAGGTGACGCCGGCAGCGTCCTTGATGTTCGATGCACCCAAACTCACCGTTGCAGTGATTCCAGATGAGCAGATAGTTCCGGTCACCGTTCCGTTTGCGCAGTAAGTAAATGAGTCTGTCGTGGCACTCCCAGTTGGAACGTATGTGAATGTCCCATTCCTATTGAGTGTCACCGTTCCGCTGGTTGCACCAGACAGAAGAGTTACACCGTATACATTCGTGTCGTTGGCGATCACACCTTTGGATGGATCCGACACGGTGAGTGTCTGGCCGGCAACAAGGGCACTGTAAGTGTCCGCACGGGCTACCGCCGTTCCAAGTTCGGGTGCGGCGGGAAGGGCTCCGCCGTTCAGGCGGATATAGGCGAGCATGCCGGCATCGCGATCGATCTTGTTTCCGGACAGGCTCAATTCGCGGTCAAAGACAGCGAGTGCATTCGGGTATGGGGCGATCGTTGTTCCTGACGTCGCCTCTCCATTGATCATTACGTCGTAGACCTTGCCCGCGGCCATGAATACAGCGGTCTTCACTTTGGGAACGCCGGGCAGAGGATATCCGTCTTCTGCGATGATCTTGAACCCAGTGACGACGGGACTTCCCGCGCCAGTTGCGCCCGCCACCTGTGATCCGACGATCGATGGAACGTGCATCCGCGATCCGGCGTTAACCATGCGCACCAGGACTGACCCTGTGGTGCCCAATGCCGGCGCGACATTGGCTGGGTTAATCGCGAACAGCGAGTTCGAAGCGTTCGTCTTATCGAAGGCGACGCCGTTGATTAAGTAATAGAGAGGCGTGTAGTTCACCGCAGGCGGGTAACAATTGCCAGAGTTAGCGGTAGCGGGATTGCCGCAGCCGCCTGGCTGCCCGGACCACACCGTGGTCTCACTGAATCCCGCAAGGTTCACAGCAGTGCTGACAGCGGTGTTCTGGACTGGATCGATTTCGCTGAATTCCAACGGAATTTCTGCATCGTACGTCACAGCCGGATAAGCTGTACCAGGCGCCGATTCGACGCCAGCGGACGCTGTCGGCGCCGACGTAACTACCAGAATTCCGTACAAGCCCATGGGCACCTGGATTGATGGGTGTGTGCCTGATTCCAGCAAGTAAGTGCCGGGCTTGAGCAACGGCCAGTTGAGTGAGGTCATGGCTCCCGCAGCCACCTCAGTCGCGAAAGATTGTACGCGTGGTCCCTGTGGCGGAGGAACGTTGCTCGGCCCGCTGTTCGCAGTCGGCCAAGTTACCTGTTGTGTGTCGTGCGTCGGACTCGCCGTAGTAGTGCGAGAACTTCCCAGACCGCCGCCGACCTGGCCGACGATCACAATCGAGGTCGGCACAGAATTCCCGTTCAAGAAGGAAAGGCTATTCGTCAGATTAATCGTCAGTCCGCCGGTCGCGCCCGTGGGAATCGTAATTATCACGGGCGACCAGCCGGCCGCGTTCGGATTCAACTTGGCGCAAGTCGCACTCGAGATAAGGCCAGTTCCAAGCGTTCCGCAGCTATAACCCCACATTGGTATCGACGAACCGTCGGGCATAGTTACGGTAGTTGCGCCTGCGGTCAGATTGACCTGCTGCTGGGCCACCGACACACCTACGCCGAGGAGGAGAATGGTTACTGCGAATACAGCTGTCTTTATTTTGTCTTTAAGATAGGCAAATCGCATTGCTATTCTCCTCAGTTAGTTCGACTCGTCGATCACAAATTCCCGGGAATCCACAAGCATCATCATGAGCATTCCGCCGGGGAAGACGTTGTTAGTGGTGATCTCGCGCTCGTTGTGCGAGTGCCACATATAAGCCCAGCCTCGTTCATTGGCTGGGTTCGCCTGGATGTTGGAGGGCTGCAATGAACTGCAGGTCGACGATGCGTTGGCTGCAGTGCTGCCCGCTGCACTTACGCAGGCCTGCGTCGCGCCACCGCGCAAAGTTGCATCCGGGCCTAGATAAGGAGTGCCGCCATACCAGGGTCCGTTCGTGAAGATGTTGGGGTTGGGCAACGTTGCAGGGCCTCCGGCGGCAACATCTCCGAAGGGAGCAACTTCCAGCGGTTTGTTATGGTCCTGACACCACTCAAAATAATTGATCGCTGTAGGAGCGCCAGTGTTGTAGCCGTTGGCATCCGCAGTACAAGACAACTTAGCGAGGGGATCGCTCGAACTTGGATTGTGGCCGTAGGGATCCCAGTTCAGTCCTCTGCCAGTGAAATAGAAGATCCCGTCGAAAGCTTCTCCTGGTGTTGTGTCGGTATTGAACATCAGGAGTCCCGCGAGATCAGTTCCGTCGGGAGCCAGGAACATGTTTCCGTCCTTCCCAAGAATGCGCACGTGATTGGCGTGCTCGTGGAACGGATGCTGCCAACGCCCTTGGCCGATAGACCGGATAAGGGTCATTTCGCCTGGATGCATGTGCGGGTTGCCGTTGTAGGGCTGGTGGGGATACTCAGCGGCGAAGTTCGCGTCCATGAGATCAGGCATGGAGCGTCCGTTGATCACGAAGTATGCTGGATGGTACGGCTCAGTCGGGACATTGAGACTGCAACCCGGCGCACCGACAGCGCATCCGTTCAGCGCAGTGACCTGCGCCAACGCCTGCGCGTGAATATTGCTGTCCATCTCGGCCCACTGGAACAGGTATTCCCGGTCGTAGCAGGATTTCGGAGAGTCGTAGGCCGCTGCCGCCAAACGGAAATCAGCTTCGCCCCAGGCAGCCTTGGCTGCTCTGTTATTTCCAGGATTCGTTAGCGGCAGACCACCTGTGGTTAGCGTGCCGCAAGCGGCGGTGACGGCAGAGTTACCCGTAGGCAGCACCACGACGGCGCCATACAGACCCATCTCGATCTGCAGGTCGCCTTGCGTACCGCTGTAATAGGAGTGAGTGCCGGGTGAGGATGCGACGAACGTATAAGTTACTGGAGTGCCGCCGGGCACGGCTTCGCATGTTAGTAAGCCCTGTACCGGAGCCCCGGCGGTGCCCGTCGCGCAGCTGGTCGAAACGTTGAAGCCGGGAAACAGAATCGACGTATTGCCCGCCGCGTTGGGGAGGCCGTTGGTGAGATTGACGGTGACAGTCTGCCCTTCGTTGACGATTAGCGTCGGGCCGGGAACCTGCATGGTCGGACAGGTCGCGCCGCCAATGGCTGCCGGAGCGAAGCCCGCGGGCGTCCCGTTGCATCCGTAGCCCCAGGAATAGACCATGCTGCCGTCAGGCTGATTGAGGAAAGCGGTTTGCGCCGTCAAGTTAAAGGTCGGACCGGTAATTCCAGGCACGGCAGCGTGTGCCGCGACCGCCAGGAACAAAATCAAAACCGCCGCCAGAAGCAGTCTTTCTTTCGAGATCGCTGTTTTCATGTTCATCACCCTCAGTGCCGCTCTCCTAGTTACAGGTGTTACCGAATGTGCTGCCGCCGGTTACGCTGTTGCAGATATGGACCTCGGTCATCAGTCCGCCGAAGTTCTCCTGATCGTTGGAAAGGTGATCGAGATTGGGGGTGTAGAGATAGAACGTGCTGCCAGCCGGGTAAAGCTGGGCTGCGCAACCTGTAGACCCGCAGCCTGCATCACTCGCGTCCAGCAGCACATCCAGCGATTCGCCGCCGCCCAGCGTGATCGAGTTCGTGTAGAACTCCGTGTTGTTTCCGGCCTGATCACGCAGCAGCTTGGCGTTGAAGCCAACTTCCTTCATGGGAATGCCTAATGACGCCAATGTCTGATATTCCGAAACATCGAGGTCTGCGATGCGCAGCAGAGCTCTTCCGCCGGCGGGGATGTTGATGATCGCGGGCAGCGGTTGCGAATAGTGGACACGGCCATCAGAAGTCTGCGTAGCCAGTGGGCCGGGCGTCACTGTGTCGGGATAACTCCGCCCGTTCAACAAGAAGAACTTGTCCTTCATATCGACGAACGCCTCTGGGTTGAAGGTCATTCCGACAAAGTGGAAATTGGGATCGAAGCCATGGATTTGGAGGGGATACTCGACGTCGTATGCCGTCGAAGCATCGCCGTCGTTGTACGTGTACTTTTGCGGGTTGCCGAGCTTATCGGTGCCTTGCGTGGCCCCAGTGTTGATGGCGGGCGCGGTGGCGCTGCACAGGATGTCTTGGGACGGATTGCATGCCGTGCGGAGATCGAATCCCGAGTTTTGTTGTTGCAAGGCGGCATAAAGATTCGTGCCAGCCGGGACCCGATTTTGTCGAGGCCGAACATAGAGCTGTCCGACCATGCCCATCTGTAAGTGTTCTGGAGGAGTAATGTGGCAATGCCAGAAGTAAGTACCTGCATCGGGCGAGAGATAGTAATAGGTAAAGCTGCCGCCAATATTGATCGCGACTGAGGCATCCGGCACACCGTCATACACCGACGAAGCGTTCGGGTATCCGTGGAAGTGGATCGTGTGCTGCTCGAACAGGTCGGGCCGCATGATCATGCCCACGTTGGTGAGCGTCAGAAACATCTCGTCGTCTTCATCAAACGCAACGAGAGGCGCAGGAATGTTTCCGTTCATCACGCCCACATCCATGATCTGGCGCGGATCTACGTGGCCGTCTATTTGTGAGCCAGTCGTCGCAACGGCAGTCTGGGACTCGTTCACATCGGCGAGCCCAGTCGCGTTCGCGTGGAACGTAAAGTTAGAAGGAGCAGAAAAGCCGTAATTGACTACGCCCGCAGCGTTCGCGGTACCCACCGGCGGCGCTGGGGCTGGAAAACCAACCGAGACTATCGTCCACGTTCCGTTGTAACCCGTTCCTGCACCGGCAATGGTCACCGTGTCGCCAGCGTTCAGGCCGAGGGGCGCGTTAGTTTGAACCGTAACCAACTTCGGATCCGCGGACGTCGTCGAGTTCTCGGCGATGTCGTAAATGCTGACGAGGTTCGCGATATCGGGCATCAACCCAACCGCGCCGTTGTAAGTAAAACTCCCGGTATTCAGGGGGAAGCCCGGCCAGGTATTGGCCACTGCTCCATCCGTGGTCGCAGGATCACCCGGAAGAAGCGTTCCCGAATACATTGTGTTGAAAACGTTCGGGAATTCTGTGCCAGGTAAACCTTTGGCAATGTCGGCGAGTCCAGAAAGTGGACCGAACGAGAACATGAACGTCTGGGTGCCGTTGGCCATGGTCGAGTAGCCGTCACCACCCGAAACCTGCTG
>Ga0126381_100001838_pt1 | contig 22782 bp, 19 predicted proteins | sample PanSoiMetPlot_28_FD_96465 | JGI IMG/M metagenome (GOLD analysis project Ga0126381, IMG submission 96465) | Tropical forest soil microbial communities from Panama - MetaG Plot_28 | ecosystem: Environmental > Terrestrial > Soil > Tropical forest > Bulk soil | place: Panama | collected 2016-02-17 | reverse complement strand
TTAGGGGAAGATACAATCTCCAGCGAGTTGGCGGGCGCAACCTTTTAATTGCCTCGAAAGATCGAATATTCTTTAAAATAGTTGAATCTAAACAGGGCGTTTGCCGCATCACATGTTTAAAGCACTCGTATGAAAAGATTGTTCATTGTCTGTATCTCCTCGATCGCATTGGCCGAGAGCTTGTTTGCGCAGGCCCCAACGACGTCCCCGATGCCTTCACCGCCAGCAACAGCGTCTGTACCCGCCAGCGTCTCTCCGCCGGATCTGGCCGACAGGATCCAGCAGAAAGTTGAGAGCAAGCTTCGCGGCCACCACGGAATCATCATTGATGGCGGCAATCACGACGAAGACGTCGATCTTCAAAAGATGCGCGAATTTGTGGCCATTCCAATCGTCGCGATCGTGTTTCTGTCAGTATTCGGCGCGCCCGTGCTGATTGTGATCTTGGCCGGAATTTTCGCCTTGTCAGCGCAGCGTAGGCGGCATCAAACGATTCGCATGCTTGCGGAAAAAGGCCAGCCGATTCCGGCAGAATTGCTCGCACCTGCCAGGCGCGCCGTGCGCCAGCGGTCGGATGTGCGCCGTGGGGTGATTTGGGCCATGATTGGGCTCGGTGCGATGATCTTTCTGGGTGCCGTGAACGATTGGGAAGGCGGCGTTTGGTCGATCGGCCTTATTCCGTTTCTGATCGGGCTTGGTTATCTGATCGTATGGAAGCTTGAAGGGAAGAAGAACGTTTCTGCTCCACCCCCTCTACCGTAGCGTCATGACGTGGAGCTAACCGATGCGCAACTTGTTTCTCGGACCCTCGTTGATGACGATCACCACGCATTCGCAGAACTGGTTCGAAATCATCAATCGACGGTGCGCGGTCTCCTTCGCCAGCTCACCAGCAGCGACACTAGTCTGGCCGATGACCTCGCGCAGGAGACATTTCTGCGAGCCTACAAAAACTTGCGCAGCTTTCGGGGAGAAGCGCGTTTCTCCAGCTGGCTTTACCGGATCGCTTACAACTGTTTTCGCGAGCATGCGCGCAAACGTAAGGAACTGGTCGGCATTGACGAAGAACAATTGGAGCGCGAGCACGACCCGCAGACAATCGATCTGGGTTTGCGACACGATCTGATGCACGCCTTGAGTTTACTTCCATTGCACGAGCGCACAGCGGTGGTGCTTTGTTGCCAAAATGGTTTGTCGCATGACGAAGCCGCGCGCGTCCTCGATATTCCGCTCGGAACGATCAAGACGAACGTCTTACGCGGCCGGGAAAAACTGAAGCGCACGCTAGCGGCATGGGGACCGGATTAATACTATGGATGCGATGATCGACGACGACACGCTAGATCGACAGTTGCGCGACGCGGCACCGTATATCGACGATGAAGGCTTCACGGCGCGCGTTATTGCGAGGTTACCCGCCGTGCGGCGTGAGCCGCGATGGCTGCGTGCAATGGTTCTGCTTAGCCTGACAGTGCTAGGAAGCGGAGTTGCCTACTTGCTTTCCGGCGGCGGCCGCTACGTTCGAGAAGGCGTAGTCCAGTTATCGACCCTCCCAATTTGGGTGTTGCTCGTATTCGCGTTTGGTTGCGGACTGCTGGTTGGCGCCTTTGCTGTCATTTTTGCTATCCGCAAGACGCCAGAGGTGCGTGATCTTGCCCAATTACGGTTTTGAAACGGCGTCTCGTTTATTCCGCGGATAACTGCGTGCTTGCCTAATATCCGCTTCGATCTGCCGCGCAAGCGCCTCAAGGCTGTCGAACTTGTGCTCAGGCCTAAGATAGCGCACGAAACGGACTTCAACGTCTTCGCCGTAAATGTCTCGATCAAAATCGAGGAGATGAATTTCCAGTACGCGTTCGGATTTTTCACTGCTCACCGTGGGCCGATAACCCAGATTAACGACACCGTGATACAAAACTTCGTGAATCCAGGCTTCGGCGAAATAAACTCCATTCGGCGGGAACTGCTCGTTATGCGCGCTGAGGTTTGCAGTGGGATAACCGAGCTTCTTTCCCAGTTTGTCGCCCACTTGTACCGTGCCTAAAATGGTGTAGTCGCGGCCGAGCATCGCCGCGGCCATCGGAAAGTCGCCTTTTTCTATCGCACTCCGGATGGCCGTGCTGCTCACAACTGTTTCATCCATTTTCACTGCGCTGACTCCAACGACATCGAAATCATATTGTGATCCGAGCCTTTTCAGCAGATCGAGATTCCCACGGCGATCTTTTCCGAATGACCATTCGTGGCCGACGCAGATTTCCCGCAGCGGCCTCGAATGCCGGACGAGTTGGCCGATAAACTCTTCGGGCAGCGTGGCGGCGAACGCTTTGTCGAATTTAATGATGAGTAGATGCCGGACCCCGAGATCGCGGATTAATGCGATCTTATGTTGCGTAGCTGTAAGCAGATGCGGGGCGTCATGCGGTCGCAGCACTTTCATCGGGTGCGGATCGAACGTCACGACCACGGGAGTTCCATTCTCCAATTGGGCATGGCCTGCTGAAGTAGAAATTACGGCCTGATGGCCACGATGGACGCCATCAAACACCCCGATCGCCAGAAAAATTGGCGCACGTAGGTGCGATAAATCAGAGATGGATCGAAGCGTTTCCATTAGCGAACTGACAAATGACGAATGACGCACGGCGAATGATGAAAGAGCCCTCCTCCTCCTTGGGTCCTTTCATCTGCAATATCTGGATTCGCTTCGAGCTTCGTCATCCTTTTTACGCTCCGCGCATCCGAGAGACGTCGGGAAGCGTTAGTAATCTGCTAAGAATTTTTTCTCGCGGCGCGTCTTTGATCTCATCCACACTAATTGCGTTTGCGACGTCGAAGCGCCCGGACTTTGTGCGCCGCAACGATTTCAAGTGCGCGCCGCAGCCCAGTTCCTCGCCGATGTCGTGAACGTAGGTGCGGACATAAAAACCTTTGCTACAAAGAACATTGAAATCGATTTCCGGCAGAGCGATCCGGTCCACGCTGTAGCGATAGACGTGAACGAGGCGTGGCTCGCGCTCCACGACTTTGCCCTGACGCGCGAGCTTGTATAGTGGTACGCCGCCGTGTTTTTTCGCCGAGACCATTGGCGGCAATTGGTAAAAATCGCCCAGAAACTTCTCGAATACGGAGCGAACTCTACTTTCAGCGAGGGCCGGCACTTCACGCCGGTCGATGATTTCGCCTTGCCGATCTTGCGTGCTAGTTGTTACTCCGAGCAGCAGCGTGCCAGCGTATTCTTTATCCTCGCTCATGAGTAGATCCTGAATTTTCGTGCCGCGGCCAAGCGTTAACAGGAGCAAGCCGGTCGCGATGGGATCAAGGGTGCCACAGTGACCCACTTTTTTAATCCCGAGTTTGCGACGGATCAGCGCCACAACGTCATGGGACGTCATTCCCTCCGCTTTATCGACGAGTAGGACGCCATCAGGAGTGTGATTGAAGGGCTTCACTAACTTCCTCCAAGACTTTTTTCTGAACTTCACTAAGCTTCCCGCGCACTCGAGCACCTGCTGCGAGGGTGTGTCCTCCGCCACCAAACTTTTGGCAGATGGCGCAAACATTTACCGCATCGCTTTTCGAACGCATGCTGACGCGCACCTTGCCATCGGCCAATTCCTCGAAGAAGATGGCAACGATAACTCCCCGAATCGCGCGGAGATGATCGATTAAGCCTTCGTTGTCTTCGGGAATAACGCCCAACTCGGAAGCCGCCTTTAAGCTGAGGCTAAAACTCGCGACGCGACCGCCACATTCAAAGCGCATCGTGCGAAGTAATTCTCGCAATAGTTCGAGGCGTCGCCGTGGGTAATTCTCGTAAAGATGCCGATTCAGGCGGCCGACATCGAGACCCGCGCGAATAAGCTGTGCTGCAATCTCCAAGGTGTGCGCAGTGGTTTTCGGGTACTGGAATGACCCAGTATCGGTAGAGATCGCGGCGTAAAGATTTTCAGCGATATCGCGATTGAATGGCAAAGCCTGGCTCCTGATCAGTCTGAAAACGATTTCTGCGGTGGCAGGGGCAGCGGGATCGACATAAACGACGTTGCCGTAGCCCGGATTACTTAGGTGATGGTCAATGTTGATCCAGATCTTCGCCGATCGAACAGCTGCGAGCGCAGTTCCGAGCCGATTTTGAATTGCCGTATCGAGAGCGATGGCAACGTCGACGTCTTCTGGCACGGAGGGTGGTTTGGTCAGTAATTCCGCGCGTGGAAGGAAGGAATACTTCTCAAGCATTCCATCTTCATTCCAGACGCGAACTTCCTTCTCGAGTTCCAGAAGGGAAAGCGCCATCGCAAGCTGGCTCCCTAGCGCATCGCCGTCTGGGCGGACGTGACTCAGTACCGCGAAACGCTGATTCTCGCACAATATCCGGCTGATTTCCTCGAACTTGAAGTTGGTCATTTCTTTCAGGCGTCGTCTAATGGGGCGCTTTTCAGTGACTGAACAGGCTGCCACGATAGGCGCCCTACAGGGCCGTGGCTACACCATTCACTCGTCTTCGCCGCGCGGCTTTTCGATATCCTGTAATATCTCAAGGACACGCGCGCCGCGTTCAATAGAGTCGTCGAGATGAAAAACCAGATGCGGCGTATATTTCAGAACGACGTGACGAGACAGTTCCGCTTGTAAGACAGGGCGATGCGACTCCAATTTATCAATCACGCTGGCAGCTGGTGCCGACCCGAGAATGCTTACGAAAACGTGCGCATTTTTCAGGTCCGCCGTAACATCGACATCGTTAATGCTGACCAGCACATCTTCGAAGTTTAATTCGCGCCCAATGATCGCGCTTAGCTCGCGTTTCACGAGTTCGTTTATGCGTAACTGTCGATGTTTCATGTTTCATCAAAGCGTTGAACTGGTGAAGCGGCGGGAAATCGATGCTTAAACGTTTTAACCGATTACAATTTTTGCGGAATCGCTTCGAGCTGGTAGCACTCGATGATATCGCCTACTTGGTATTCACTGAAGTCCCCGAGCTTGATGCCGCATTCCAAACCGGACCGCACCTCTTTCACGTCATCCTGGAAACGGCGTAGCGTTGAAATTCCGCCGTCGTAAACAGGCTGCCGTTTACGAAGCACGCGGGCGCGTGCGGTACGGGGCACACGGCCATCGCTCACCAAACAGCCTGCGACAATGCCTCTGCTTAATTGGAAAACCTGTTTTACCTCAGCATGCCCGATGACCGTTTCCCTGTGCTCAGGCTCGAGGAGACCGGCCATCGCTTCTTTGATTTGATCGAGCAGTTCATAAATGATGCTGTAAAGCTTGACTTGTACTCTTTCGCGTTTTGCTGCTGAGACCGCCATGGTCTCGACTCTCACGTTGAAACCCACCACTACTGCGTCCGAAGCGCTCGCGAGCAGAATATCCGACTCGGAGATCGGTCCCACTGCCGAGTGAATGATTTCGAGGTCCACTTTTTTGCTTTCGATCAGTTGCAGGGCACCGGCCAGAGCCTCGAGCGAGCCTTGCGCATCGCACTTTAATACAATGCGCAACACTTTTTTACCGTCACTCGCTTCGAGCAGACTTTCGAGCGTTGCGCGCTGCGGCAGGACCAACTTGTTCGCACGCTTTGCCTCAAGGCGTTCGTCGCTTAGGGCTTTTGCCGAACGTTCGGAGTCCATAACGAGTAATTCGTCACCGGCATTCGGCAGCCCAGTGAACCCGAGCACTTTTACCGCCGTAGACGGCCCGGCTTCCTTTACCGACCTGCCGTGATCATCCAAGAGCGATTTCACTTTGCCGCTATAATCGCCACAGATGAAAGGGTCGCCGATTTTTAGGGTTCCCATCTGCACGATCACAGTGGCCGTTGGACCACGCCCGGCTTCTACCTGCGCCTCGATCACAGTGCCGCGTGGCGTCGCGGTAGGTGATGCTTTGAGTTCCAATACTTCAGCCTGTAACGCCATCATCTCGAGCAAGTGATCGATTCCAGTGCCTTTGGTAGCCGAAACCGGACACACGATCGTTTCGCCCCCCCAATCCTCGGGCGTGAGACCATGCTCTTGGAGTTGTTTTTTCACCCGGTCGATGTTTGCTCCCGGAAGATCGATCTTGTTGAGCGCAACCATGATCTTTACGTGTGGTGCCGCCTTCGCATGATTAATTGCCTCCACTGTTTGCGGCATGATGCCGTCGTCGGCGGCAATAACGAGGACAACGATATCCGTCACATTGGCTCCGCGTGCCCGCATCGCGGTGAATGCGGCGTGACCCGGGGTGTCGATGAAAGTAATTTTCGCTCCATCGTGCTCGATGCTATAGGCGCCGACGTGCTGAGTGATGCCGCCGGCTTCCTCCGCTGCCACGCGGGTTTTGCGAATCGCGTCCATGAGCGTCGTTTTGCCGTGATCGACGTGACCCATAAAAGTAATGATGGGTCCGCGTGGCTTGAGTTCCTCCGCCTTTTCAATGACCGGGGGAGGAGGAGCGACGATCAGCTCTTCCACTTTGTGGACGCCCGCGCCTTTTTCGCGCCGCTCTTTTTCCAGAACAAACCCGTGATTTTCTGCAATCTTGGCGGCGAGATCAGGTTCGATTGTCTGATTGATATTGGCAAAAATGTTGTACGTCATCAGCTCTGCGATGAGCTGATGTGGCTTTAAACCGAGCTCGCTTGCCAAGTGCTTAACAATAATTGGCGGCTTGATCAGGATAATCTTCTGTGGAGGAGCGGCAACCTCCGCCGGAGGGGCGGCACTATCAGCTGGCGGCTTTGCCTCGCCGCCAGGTTCCGGCGTTTCAACCGGAATTGGTGATTCCAGTGTCGCAGATTCAGGCTTAGGCAAAATCTTCGAAATCGGCGGAAGCACCGCGGCCGTCTTCTTTATTTGACCATCTTTGGATTCCCTATGCGCTTTTGCTTTGTCAATGAGCGAAACGGAAGGGCCGGCTTTCGCAAGTCCTGGTTTTGCCGGAGATTTCGGCGCAGCTTCGAACTCGGCTGTTGTTGCCTGCGCGGTTGATGGACGCGCCGCTTTCTTCTGTGCTTCCGCTTTTCTAGGGGTGGGCTTTTCCTTCGAGCCGGCGGGCTTTCGTGCGACGGTAGGCTTCGCTGTTTTGTGCACAGCCGGTTTGCGCGTCGCCGTTTTGCTGCTCGTCTTGGTTGGCATTGTAAAACGTCTCTATCATGGCTCGTGCATTTTAAGCAGAGCCAGCCTTCTGCGGTTCTTTTTTGTGCGCTTCCTCTTGTCGAGGAACGGCATCATGAATTTCTTGCGCCTTCGTTTCGTCCACGCCTAGAATATCTACTAAATCCTGCACATCGGCATCGCGTAAGCCCTCAAGGTTCGTGAAACCGGATTTTACCAAAGTAAGGGCCTGTTCTTCGGTCACAGGGAGCGCAGCTGCCAGCGTTTGCGCCGCCTGCGCCACTTTTTGTTCTACCGCGGTTGTCGCCGATGTATCCTTGTCGATGTTAATTTCCCAACCAGTCAGTCGTGAGGTTAAACGCGCATTTTGCCCCTTTTTACCGATGGCAAGCGAAAGCTGGTCTTCGTCGACGCAGATCTGGACGCTCTTCTTCTCGGTATCGAAGAAAAGGTTCTTCACTTTTGCCGGCTTTAGTGCTTCGAGGATGTATTCCTTCGGATCGGAGCTCCAGCGGATGATGTCCACCTTTTCGTTATTAAGCTCGCGTACGATGTTTTTGACTCGTGAGCCGCGCATCCCCACGCACGCTCCGACCGGATCCACTTTCTCATTCGCGCTGCAGACGGCAATTTTCGTTCGGTAACCCGCCTCCCGCGCGATGCCGCGGATTTCAACGGTCCCATCGGCGATTTCACTCACTTCCAATTCGAAGAGCCGGCGCACGAAATTCGGATGGCTGCGGGAGACTATGATTTCGGGGCCGCGGATTCCGTTTTCGACTGCGACCACATAGGAGCGTAGTCGATCACCTACATTGTAGTCTTCCACAACGACCCGCTCGCGTTGTGGCATGATGGCCTCGAATTTTCCAAGATCCAGAATCACATCCGAGCGGTCAAACCGACGCACTGTACCGCTCACGATTTCGCCAGCGCGATCCTTAAACTCTTCGTAGATCATTTCCTTTTCGACCTGCCGAATGCGTTGCATCATCGCCTGCTTGGCGGTTTGTGCGGCTATGCGCCCAAAATTTCGCGGCGTTACTTCCACTTCAACAGTATCCCCGACACTAGCTTCCGGTTTGATCTTGCGGGCTTTTGAAAGCTCAATCTCGTCCTGTGGATTGTCGACGCGATCGACTACGAACAAATTTGCGAGCGCGCGAATTTCGCCGGTTTTAGGATTAATATCGATCCGCAAGTCACGCGATGCGCCCACGCTCTTTTTCGAAGCCGAGAGGAGGGCGTTCGAGACGGCCTCGAGCAAGACTTCGCGTTTGATTCCGCGTTCCCGCTCCAGGTAATCAAGCATGGCAATGAATTCTGGGTTCATAAAAACATGTAGCCCGCAAACTAAAAAGAGTGGGACGCCAGTTCCCACTCCGATCAGCGCGCGGACTAGGGCCTTACCTTAACCCGGTGGAGTTTTGCAGTCAAGCCGCGCGCCGTGTCTATGGTGAGGAAATTAGAGTTCATCCCCATTGCTTTAGCGCCGCTGAGTCCTACAAATCCTTTCAGTCTTCGCACGAAATACATTTGCATGGAAATTGCATGTTGTGAAAATCAGCCGATGTCGCGCGTTTCAGCGTTCTTGGTTGTCGTGGCTGTATGGGCGGTGGTTTATCTTCCGGCGCTTGGTTCCCTCGCGATTAAAGGCGAGGAGGGGCGGCGGATTCTGCCAGCGATCCAGATGCTCAAAACGGGCGATTACGTTGTACCGCAAGTGGGAAGTACCACGTATTTTCGGAAGCCGCCGCTGGTTAACTGGCTGGTGGCGGCATCCTTTCACGTCTTCGGTGTGCGAAACGAATGGACAGCGCGGTTGCCTTCGGCTCTTGCGGTGCTAGCGGTCGCCATCGCATTTATTACGGTCGCGTGCGCCAGCCTTGGCCCCAATGGGTCAACGCTGGCTGCGCTCATTTGGTTAACGAACGTCGGGATGATAGAAAAAGGCCGATTAATCGAGATCGAAGGGCTCTACGTGTCTCTCTGCGGTCTTGCGATGATTTTTTGGCTGAGCTGCTGGACTCAAAAGAAATCCGCGTGGCTCACGTGGGTCCCAGCATCAATTTTTCTTGGACTTGGTATTCTCGCGAAGGGCCCTACGCTTCTCGTATTCTTCTATGCAATCGTCTTGGCTGTCTTATGGCAGGCGAAAAATTGGCGGTTCCTTTCACACCCAGCACATTTTACAGGGATCGTAATCATGCTGGCAATTTTCGCTGCTTGGGGGATTCCCTTTACTGCAAGCACAACAATGCACCTTGCCGTGCACAAGTGGTCAATTCAATTCAGTGAGCGGTTAACAGGCACTGACTTCCAGTTTTTGAGTTGGGTCCAAAATGTCCCTCGCGGTCTCGGCTATTTTCTACCCTGGCTTGTTCTCGTCCCGTTTGTGCGGTTTTCAAGATTCGAAGATGGTAGCGAGCGACACATCGCTCGCGGGCTTGCCTGGGGGATTTTGATACCGTTTCTTGCCATAAATCTTGTCCCTGGGGCGGCTGCTCGGTACAGCATGCCGTACCTAGTCCCGGCGTCATGGTTCATGGCAATGAGCTATTCCAGCGGTGCGGTGCGATGGCCGGAAAAAATGGGCAACGAACGAGTGTTGTTTGGAGTAACAACAGCTTTCGTCTTACTTGGGCTTGCTATCGGCGGCGTCGGGTACCCGCTTGCGGCGGTCGTTTTGCATAACAGGCAGCAGATAAAAAGGGCCGCTGCTACGTTCAACGCCGCCCTGCCAGCGAACGAGCCGGTTTATGCCGTCGATCCTCGCTATGTCCCGGTCCTTTTCTATGTGAGAGAGCCGCTTGAGTACGTGAACAGCGTTGCGGACCTGCCAGGCGAGACTCATTATTTTCTCGTTCGCGCCGACACCGAAAAGGAAGCAGCAGCAACGCAAAAATGGGCGCCCCGCAAGGCGTATCCAATCGCTCGCGCAACCGATTATACCAGATGCGAGATGATTCTTTTCGAGGTCAAACCTGAAAAGAGATCAACGGGTTCACAAGGAAATTGATTTGCATGAGCGCGGAAGGTGGCTCGTTTGAGTCTAGCGAATCTCTTAGAACGCAGCTCTCGGCGATAAAAAAGGTGGCGAGACATCGTCCTTTAAACCCATAGTTGTTCTCAGTCGACACTGATTGCCCATGTTGGTGGCAACGATCAAATCGAGATTGTTCGATACGGCGCTATTGTTGTGGTCCGTCGCCGTAGTAGTCATCTGTCTTCACATCTATCAACATCCGCGCTCGCATTCTGTTTTCACGGGATACCTTGAGGCAGGTGAAGCCTGGATTCACCAAGGACAGATTTACGGAACCCCTGGGACGTTTCTATACAGCCCGCTCATCGCCGCTCTCTATTCGCCCTTTGCACTTATTTCCCAGAATGTATCCGAAGTAATCTGGAGATTGCTCCTCAGTCTCGCGTTCCCGCTCGCACTCTGGTTTAACGCGAGGACACTTTTCGACTTCTCAAGAAACCAGTTTGCCTGTCTTTTGTTACTTATCCTGCCGCTGACGTTAAGTAGTGTAAACAACGGACAGGCAAACATTGTCATCATAGTGCTTTTTCTCGTCGCCACGGGTGCCGCGTCGCGGTCTCGTTGGTTCACGTGTGCTTTTTGTGCCTCTTTCGCAGTTTATTGGAAGATATACCCGATCGCATTTGCCTTGTTACTCACTTTGATTTTCCCGAAGAAACTAGCCGTCCCAATCCTTTTTGGGCTTGTCGGCCTGTTCGTCCTGTCCCTTTTACTTCAGAGGCCCTCTTACGTGCTGCAGGAGTATGGCAGCTGGTTTGCAAATCTTGCGGCTGATCGCCGTCGCGCACATGCATACTACGGGAGATGGCGCGACTTTTATTTACTACTTCGCCTGGTAGGAATTCCGATCTCCGCGATGTGGTGGAGGATTATGGAAGTGACTGCCGGAGCCATCGCCGCTACCATTTGCCTTGTTGGATCAATTCGGCGCTGGCCAGCAGCGGTACTCCTCTTTGGAACGATGTCTCTGGCTATTGTATGGATCCTACTTTTTGGTCCCGCAACTGAAGCTGCTACTTATGTGCTGATTGCCGTTCCATCGGCGTATTTGCTTATCTTCGGATGGTCTGGCCCTTTCAGCCCGGCGTTGCGAGCCGCCAGTACAATCACTTATGTCGGGTTCGTTAGTGCGCATATGTTAAATTCCTGGTTTCACGTCAAAGAGAACGTTTATCTTATCCATGCGATCCAACCTTGCTTCGCTCTTTGCTTTTGCGCGGCGCTCTTTTTTTGGTGGAAACAACGGTTGTTCAACGAAGGACAGAAACGAGTAATCCGTCAATGACTGCTGAGCGAACAGTCCTGGCACCCACCTTTGGGCTCTCGATAACCGGAGGCGATTTTCCGACGGCGGAGGCGAAGACAACAGCGGAATTGTTTGGCGGTTTTCTCAACATCTGGTGGGCATGCTAATGCATGGTTTTCGACGGTTTCAGTTCGCCGCGCTTGGAATCGTTGTCCTCACGGTTGTCACCCGGCTCCCGTCACTGTTGATCCCAAGCCCAATCACAGATGAAGCGATATATTCTGTCGTGGCGAACGAGATCGTCGACGGGGGGCGGCCGTACGTGGACGCGATGGATCGCAAGCCGCCGCTCCTGTTTTGGACTTACGCCGCCGTGTTCAGGATCGCTGGAAAGTTTAATTGGAGGGCGCTGCATGCAGTCGCCGTTGCCTGGACACTGTGCACGATGGTCGGCTTGTATGTCATCGGCAAACGGTTATTCGATCGCCAGACCGGACTGATCGCAGCGCTACTCTACAGTATCTTCCAACCCTGGGCGATCTCGAACAACGACAACTTGGCGTTCAACGGCGAGTTGCTAATGAATCTTCCAATCGTTTGGGCGTGGGCGATCGCGTTCGGAAGGGGATCGTCTCGAGCACGTCCTGAACTCATCGCAGCGGGCGCGCTCCTGTGCGCGGGATTTCTGCTTAAACAGCCGGCGGCGGTTGCAGCGGTGCCGCTCGGAATTTATCTCCTCCTTCCGAGTTACCGGGCGAGCCGCAGTTTGACGCGAACGGCGTCGGTTACTCATGCCGCTGTGCTGACTGGGGGCTTTTTTGGAGCGCTAGGTCTGATAGCGATCGTGCTCTGGGAACAAGGCATTCTTCGCGAGGCATTCTACTGGACGCTTATCTTCCATGCGGCCTCACATGACGTGTTCTGGGGTCAGGGAGTAGTGCGCACGCTGCAGTTCGCCGGCATTTGCTGGCCGTTGATGCTCGGTGCGGGGATGGCATATAGGGATAGGGGTGACTGCGGTGTTTGGGCGGGCAAGAGCTCGGAGCGAACAGCGCTTCTCGGACTTCTCGTTGCGTCGGCTATCGGCGTTGCCGCGGGCGGGCGTTTTTATCATCACTATTACATCCAGCTGATCCCACCACTCGCGCTGCTCGCAGCACCGTACTACGCACAGCTCTGGTCCGCGAGGACCCAATCACGTAACTGGCTGCTGCGGCCTTCGGTCACCTGCGCTTGGTTGGCACTCGCCGCTGCCTGGTTCTCAATCGCACACTGGCGAGGGCTGGCTTCGGGATACGAGCCATGCGAGACGGCACGATATCTATCTGAGCATTCAGCTCCTGAGGATCGGATTTTCGTCTGGGGCAATAGGGCAACAATTTATCTTCAAGCCCGACGGCGCCCCGCTTGCCGCTTCATCCATACGGTTGGGCTCACCCGTCATGTGTTCGGCGAACGGCTCTTCCACATCGATCGGATCCTGCCGGGCGCGTGGGAAACGCTCGAACAAGATTTTGCAAAGCATCCGCCTGCATACATTGTCGACCTCCGGTATACCGACAGCCGGCAATATCCCGTGCATGACTTCCCGATTCTAGCCAGACTGCTGGCGGAACGGTACCAGCTAATGGCGCGGACCGCTGAAGGCGTGGTTTATCGCAAGCTCTAGATCACGTCACTCATTCTCTGCGACGATAAAAAAGGCGGGCTGATAGAATTGATGTTTCAATCTGTGTTTCATCCATGTTAATCCGTGACCAGGTGTTCTGTCTTAACATGGCCGGTGGAAAATTGAGCAGAACGGCATCTCGAAAGCGCCTCGCGTACGGAGCCTTGCTAACGATTTTGCTGGCAGGCTTAGCAGCCAAAGCCATCCGCGTCCACGTTTCGGCTGATACATGGGATTTTGACTATTTTTATCGTGCCGCTCAAGCAATGTGGCGCGGGCGAGACATCTATGCGGCCAGCGGTGGACACTATATCTATCCTCCGTTTCTTGCTTTCATCTTTCAGCCGTTCGTTGTCTTCTCTGAGCGAACGGCCGCTCTCACCTGGACCGTGATTATTGCGCTGGTTACCTTCGCCGCAGGCCTTATCGCTTCAAAAGAAATCGCTGCGCGCTGGATTGGCGTTGACAATGACGCCGATCCTTCGCTTCCGTGGGCAATTGCAGCGATCGGATGCTTGTTCGTCGCCGACAAAATTGAGGCCACTTTTCTCCTTGGACAGACCGATTGTCTCATACTTCTTGGCTTTGCCTGCGCTCTGCGCTGGATGGACTGCAGACCGTTTCTGGCGGGAACCGCAATCGGCGCCGCAGCGAGCATCAAATATCTAGGTCTGATCTTTGTACCCTATCTTGTCATCAAGAAAAATTTTCGTGGTGCCATCGCCTCGCTGTTAGCATTCGCTTTTTTTATGGCACTGCCGCTAATGGAAATTGGGTTAAATCGAGGCGCAGAGTACGCGACAGCTGAGTGGCGCGGGTTGGGCCGAATGCTCGGCCTAATCGCAGCTGATAAGCAAGTTAAGATTCTCAGAGTAACAATGGATCGTTCTGTTTCCATTACGTCGGCGGTATTCCGATTGACCCGCTCCCATGATCTGCCGGACTCGTTGGCAGAGCTCCTCCTGTTTTTAATCTTCATAGCTGTGGTTGGCGTGATCGTTTTGGTGTGTCGTCATCATGGCGTATCGATCTTCAGGCAGGAGAAAGGCAGCCTGCAACGCGCGCGCGCGGTGACAAGTCTCGAATGGGTAGCGCTCATTTTCCTTGCGATGGCGTTTAGCCCGCAAACAACCGCTCGCCACATGGTGCTCTTTCTACTCGTGTTTGAAACCGCGATCGGACTCTTTTTCGCGACAAAGGCAAAAGGATCCAGGGCATTGCTCGTTTTCGCGGTGGCCTTGATGATAATTGGCTTATCGTCTCCTCCACTCGCGATACATACCTGGCGGGTGTTCAGCGGTGCAAGCTGGTGTGCCCTTGTCCTAATTCTTACAATCGTGTGGGTGGGCAGCCGCATTGCCTCCGAGATGCCTGGCAAGTAATCGTCAGGGAAACATGATCCCGCCGAGCATTCTCTACTTACGTTCACAGCGCAGAAATGCATTGTCAGAAGCGACAGTGGTTCACTGAAAAGGGGAATCTGGCAGTGCGAATCACGGATCGGAGGTCACGGTTAAGTTTTGATATCGAGCGGTGCTGATTAACAAATAGGCCAATTAAATGTTACCGGCGCTAAGTGTTCTCGCCCTCTCTGCTCGCTCAAACCGAGAGGATTCTTTTTGAGGTCGTGACTTGGAGAGAGATTGACAGGCCATGAAATTGGAATTGGTTAGCATGCTAACCAATTCCATCATATCATGCTCGACGACGAAACATTTGGCCATCTCCTCCATGGCACTGCCCGAGTTTGGAGGCTAAAGCTGGACGAGCGCCTCAAGCCGATGGGATTGAGCCAGGCAAAGTGGCGCACGCTGCTGCATTTGTCGCTCGCCGGAGACGCGCTCACCCAGGCTGAGATTGCTGCGCGCTTGGGCGTGGAAGAGCCGACCATGGTCGCGTTGTTACATCGCCTCGAGCGGGCGGGTTGGGTTACTCGCACAACTTCAATGCACGACCGTCGTTGCAAAATGGTGCTGCTCGGTCGACGCGCGCAGCGCGTGATTTCCCAAATTAATGCAGCAGCCAAAGAACTTCGTCACGAATTACTGGAAAATGTTTCGCCGGCGGACTTGCGTACTTGCGTGCGTGTGTTCGCGCAGATTTGCGAAAAAGCGGAAAGGAAAAATGGAAATGGCGGACTGGCGAAATTCCGGTTCGGTGCAGCAACCATCATAAGAAATGGACATCGTACAAGAGGAAGAGCGTCGCGTCGTGCGTGACGCGCCGAAACAAACGAGAACTCGGCGGCCGAGGGCGCAATCCATTCCGCGCTGGGCCTACATGCTTTTTGCCGTATTGGCTGTTTTGGTTCTGCTGCGCAGCTTTCAGCGAGGGGTCGGCACACTAAAAACGGCGCAAGCGCCAGTGCGTCCGGTGACCGTATCCAAAGCCATCACAAAAGATGTACCGCTTTACCTCGATGAAATCGGCACCTGCGCGGCGTACGAAACTGTGCAGGTGCAGGCGCAGGTGAGTGGGAAAATCATGGCGCGCCATTTTCAGGATGGCTCCGATGTGAAAAAGGGTGATTTGCTTTTCACGATCGATCCGCGCCCGTATCAGGCCGCACTCGACCAGACGAAAGCGCAAGCCGAATTGGACCAGATCACGCTGAAGCGGCAGGTGGACTTGCTCGCCAGGAAGGTCGTAGCGCAGCAGGACTACGACACGGCTAAAGCTAACGCAGACAAGTCCCAGGCGGCGGCCGAGGCTGCGCAGGTAAACCTCGATTATTGCTATATCAAATCGCCGATTAACGGAAGAATAGGGCTGCGTAACTTTGACGTTGGCAACCTGGTTGGTCCCTCGACTTCGCCGCTCGTCACCATTCAGGGCCTTGACCCGATTTATACGGATTTCACCGTCGCCGAGAACGATCTGCCGCTGGTGCGAAAATATCTCGGTGGGCCAAACGTGAAAGTGCAAACCTACTTGGCTAACGGTTCGATCGCGCCGCGTACCGGCGATCTTTACTTCATAGACAACGCAGTGCAACCCGGCTCCGGGACCGTGAAAGTCCGAGGTGTCACGCCAAATCCCGATCGCGCCTTGTGGCCGTCGGAGTTTGTGCGAGTCCGTTTCATTCTGGACATGCTCAAAAGCGCCACTCTTGTGCCGTCGCAGGCTGTCCAGGTTAGCCAGAGTGGGCCGTTCGTTTTCGTAGTGAAAGCCGACAACACTGTTGATCTTCGCCCCGTGAAACCGGGCCAACGCCAAGAGGGCGACCTCACCGTCATCGAGAGCGGCGGCGTGAAACCCGGCGAGACGGTTGTTGTCACCGGCCAGCTTGCGCTTGCGCCTGGAGCGCAAGTAGCGCCTCAACCGTACGTCGCTCAAAACCCCGGCAATCCTCAGCAGTCGGCCGCTTCAAAGAGCGCGATGTGATATGAACGACGCGGAGCAACATGACGGCGAACGTGAAGTAAGAAGTAAGGATCGTCTTAGATCGACCTCCTTCGGCGAAGAACTGCCGGAGGCGACGGCAAAGTTAGTCCAAGTCGAAGGCTCAGGTCTCTCCGGGCCCTTTATTCGGCGGCCGGTGATGACCGTGCTGCTGACGTTGTCCGTCATCGTCGCGGGTCTCGCCACTTACGGAAAGCTCGCCGTTAACGATCTGCCCGCAGTCGATTATCCTGTCATTCAGGTCACCTGCTCCTATCCCGGCGCGGATCCGACGACGATGGCTAACAATATCGCCACGCCGCTGGAGAAACAGTTTTTGCAGATTCCGGGACTCGACATCATCACCAGCAATAGCACGCAGAGCAACACGTCGCTGACATTGCAGTTCGTACTCAGCAAAAGCATCACCGACGCCGCAACCGACGTGCAGGCTGCCATCCAGCGCGCGACGGGCAAATTGCCAATCGATCTGCCGAGTCCGCCTACATTCACCAAAACAAATCCGAACGATCAGGCTGTTTACTTGTTAGGCTTGTTGTCAGATACGCTGACTGACTGGGACCTGTATAAATATGCGTCCACGGTTGTCGCGCAGCGCATCAACATACTGCCAGGTGTTTCGCAGGTGAGCATTTACGGCGTGCAGGGCGCGATTCGAATCAAGGCCGACCCCTCGGCACTGGCGGTGCGGGGACTGACGATGGATGACCTCGCCAGCGGGATCAAGGCCGGCACGGTCTATTCCGGCGCGGGACAGTTTGACGGCACCCATCGCACGTTTGTGCTGCAACCGAACGGTCAGATCGACGAAGCCGAGGGCTATCGCGAGTTGATCGTTGCCCGCAACCAAGATGGTTCGCCAGTTTACCTGCACGATGTCGCCGACGTCAAGCAAAGTGTCCAGGACGAGCGTCTCTCGCGCTTTTTCTGGATGCGTGGCTTCAATCCGCCTGGCTCGGTAGTTGTGCTTGCCGTTTCGAGGCAGGCCGGCGCGAACGCTGTGGAAGTCGCCAATTCTGTGAAGGCGCTCTTTCCAGAGCTACGCGCGAGCTTGCCGGGCTCAATTCAATTCACGCCGATATTCGATCGGTCGCAAACCATCGTCAATTCCGCCGATGAAGTGAAGTGGACGCTGATGATCGCGTTCGTGTTGGTAGTGATAGTCATTTACGTGTTTCTGGGCCGCGCTACAGACACGCTAATTCCGGCTGTGGCACTGCCAATGTCGTTGCTGCTCACCGTGGCCGTGATGTACATGCTCAATTTTTCCATTAACAACCTCACACTGATGGCGCTGACCCTGGCCATCGGGTTTCTTGTCGATGATGCCATCGTGTTTTTGGAAAACGTGGTGCGCCGTGCCGAACACGGTGAGTCGATCCTGAAAGCTACGTTCAACAGCGCAGGCGAAATTTCCTTTACGATCCTGTCGATGACGCTTTCGCTCGCCGCCGTATTCATTCCGCTGGTTGCCATTCCCGGACTGCTCGGTCGCATCTTTCGCGAATTCTCCGTCACCATCATCGTGGCCATTCTCGCTTCAGGCCTTGTGTCTCTCACGCTCACGCCACTGATGTGCGCGCGCATTCTCGGTGAGCGCAAGGCGGGCCACAAGCGCGCCTGGATGGAACGGCACACCCATAATTTCATCACCCGCGTCATCGCTGCTTACGGTCGCTGGCTCGACTGGTTTCTCGATCGTGCATGGCTCACTATGCCGGTCCTGATCGCTTGTATTCTTGGACTTTGGTTTTTCTTCAGCCATCTGCCGTTCACACTGCTGCCGCCGGGCGACAGCGGGTTCATTCGTGGCGTGTTCATCGCGCAGGAAGGTTCGTCGCCGGCGCAGATGCGCGCGTATCAAGCGCAGGTCAACGAGAAACTCCAGGCAGACCCAGCCGTCGGTCAATTTTTTACGCTCGCAGGTTATGCCTCGCGCGGCGCATTGTCCCAGGGCCTTCTGTTTCTTTTTCTTAAGCCGCGCAGCGAGCGTCCGCCGATCGACCAGATCATTTTGCGGTTGCAAAAATCGATCGGCTCGATTCCGGGCATCGCAGCTGTCCTAACGCCCAGTCCCGTGCTGCAAATCAGCGTTGGCGCCACAAGCCAGACCCAGGGTCAGTATGCCTACACGATTAGCGGTATCGTGCCGGAGGATGTTTATACTGTTGCCGACGAATTGCTGAAAAAACTTAAGCAGTTTAAAGGCTTCGCCAGCGTTCGCTCCGATTACTACCACGATACGCCAAATCTTCAGATCGACATCAACCGGGATCGCGCTGCCACCTTCGGCGTTTCGACTTCCGCAATCCAAAGCCTGATGCGCAACGCCTATTCGCAAAACTACGTCTATCTTATCAAGAAACCGGACGATCAATACCAGGTGATCCTCGAAGTCAAAGACAAGCAGCGCGCGCATCCGGACGACCTGGACGATCTTTACGTCCGTACTAACACCGGCGGCAATTTCAGCGCGGGCAGTGGAGGCGGCGGAACCATAGCCACGACCACAGGGAACATGGCAAATCTGGTGCCGCTGCGTGTTGTAACATCAACAAAGAAAGTTATCGGCCCGCAAGCTGTGAACCATCTAAATCAGTTCACCAGCGTGACGTTCAACTTTAACCTGCTGCCAAATGTCGCCATCGGCGATGCCACCAAATTCATCGAGGACGCCTTCGAGCCAATCCATTCGCATTATCCAACCGCGCAGGGCATCTTCCAAGGGGAAACTCTCGTGTTCCAGCAACTGTTTCGCTCGCTGCCTCTACTGTTGCTCGCTGCCATCTTTGTCATGTACGTGATTCTGGGAATTCTTTATGAGAGCTATGTGCACCCTTTCACGGTTTTGTTTCCCGCAATTGTCCCCGCGGTAGTTGGCGGCCTGGCTACATTGTATCTCTTTCACTCAGTGCTCTCGCTTTACAGCGTGATCGGACTTTTCCTCTTGTTAGGCATCGTGAAGAAAAATGGGATCATGGTCGTCGATTTTGCGCTGCAGCGAATCGACGAGGGCTGGGATCTGCGTTCGGCCATTCACGAAGCTAGCATGGAGCGTTTTCGCCCCATCATGATGACTACTCTCGCCGCTCTTATGGGCGCAGTGCCCATTGCACTCGGATTCGGCCAGGACGCCGCATCGCGCCGTCCACTCGGTCTGGTGATCGTGGGCGGTCTGATTTTTTCTCAATTGATTACGCTGTTTGTCACACCAGTAATCTATATCTGGCTCGAATGGTTCCAGGAGCACGTGCTCGACAAGGTGCCTTTCCTTCGCAGCGCGCACTTTCACGAGCACGAAGGTGAACCCGCACGAGAACAGATGCGACCCGAGCCGGCGGGCGTCCACTGATCCGCGATTTAACTGGTAAAGTCTTTCAACGCTTAACGCTTTAAAGTGGCGAAGCCCATGCGCGCGATGGTTCTCGACAATCCAGCGCGCCCACTTCAACTCCGCGATGTGCCAAAGCCAAAGCCGGGCAGGGGACAACTGCTGGTGCGCGTGAGCACATGCGCTGTTTGTCGCACTGACCTTCACGTGGTTGATGGGGAACTGCCGAACCCGAAACTGCCACTGATTCTAGGACACCAGATTGTCGGACGCGTGGAAGAAATCGGCGAGGAAGCAAATTCGAAATTCGCGATCGGAGATCGCGTCGGCATTCCGTGGCTTGGCTGGACGGATGGTGAATGCGTTTATTGTCGATCCAACCGCGAAAATCTTTGTGAGCGGGCGCGTTTCACTGGTTACACGATCGATGGCGGATACGCAGAGTTCGCCGTCGCTGATTCACGATTTTGTTTTCACCTGCCTGACAACTACAACGACACCGATGTTGCGCCGTTACTGTGCGCAGGATTGATCGGATACCGGTCATATCGCAAAACTGGCGATGCGCACCGGGTCGGCATTTATGGCTTCGGCAACGCCGCGCATTTGATTTCGCAAGTTGCGCTTTACCAGGGCCGCGAACTCTTCGTGTTTACACGGCCTGGAGACAAATCAGGACAGGAAGCAGCGAAAAAATCGGGCGCCAAGTGGGCTGGCGGTTCTGATGAGATGCCACCGGAGAAACTCGATGCCGCAATTATTTTCGCATCAGTTGGTCCGCTAGTTCCCGCGGCGCTTCGTGCCCTTGCAAAAGGAGGCATTATCGTTTGCGGCGGGATTCACATGAGCGATATCCCGTCATTTCCGTATGATGATTTATGGGGTGAGCGCGCGATTACCTCCGTAGCGAATCTCACGCGCCGTGATGGGGAGGAATTCCTCCAGATTGTCCCGCGAATCCCGGTGCGTACCGAAGTCGAAACCTTTCCGCTCGAAGAGGCCAATACGGCGTTAAACCGATTTCGCTCGGGCGAGCTGCACCGAACCGGGGTGCTGGTAGTGTCATCGGCGTAACGCCGCGATCCGTAGTCGGTCGTTTGTGAGAAAAGAAAACGAACAGGAGCGATGGAATCAACCTGCCGAGCCAGTCAGCGCAGGTTTTTACCTACCGCACTACGGTTTTCGCCGCACGAGCGCTAGTCAGCTTTACAAAATTGCCGGGGAGTCGTTTCTCGTCGTCCGGGGCAGCGCCAGCTGCGTAGCTGAGAGCTTCTTCCTCCGCGGATAGAAATGGTTTGAACCGATTTTTATCGATCGCTTTCATAAAGGCTTCATGCGGGGAGACGATGCCTTTTTCGAGCAAAGACCAAATAACATCGTCCATAAATTGCATACCCTGCGCCTTTCCAGAAACGATCACGTCCTGGAGTTTCTGTGTTGCGGCTTCGCGGATGATCGCTGCGACGGCCGCATTCGCAATCAGGATTTCGTTTACCGCGATTCGCCCCGGGCGGTCCACTCTCTTCAAAAGAAGCTGTGCGATCACGCCCCGAAGCGAGTTCGCCAGCATGGTACGCGCTTGCGGCTGCCGCTCGGCTGGAAAAGCGTCCACCATACGGTCAACGGTCTTGCGTGCATTGTTCGTATGCAGTGTGCCGATCACCAAAAGGCCGGTCTCGGCTGCAGTTAGCGCGAGCGAGATCGTCTCCAGGTCGCGCATCTCTCCAATTAGCACGATATCCGTATCCTCGCGCAGCGCGGCTTTAAGCGCTGCGGGAAACGAAGTCGAATCGCTGGGTACTTCGCGTTGCGTAATCGTGCTTCGTTTATTGTCATGTACGAACTCGATCGGCTCCTCGATCGTTACGACGTGCTTCGCAAAGTTTTGATTGATGAAATCAATCATCGCGGCCTGTGTGGTGGTTTTGCCGGATCCGGTTGGACCGGTGACAAGGAGGAGGCCGCCGCGCAAGTAGGCGAATTCTTTTACGACAGCGGGGATCCCGAGCTCCTCCAAGGTGGCAATCCTTGTGGGAATCAGACGAAAAACGGCGCCGTAACCGTTTGACTCCTTGAAGTAATTAGTGCGGAAGCGAGAATCGTCGTCCATCTCATATGCGAAGTCGAGATCGCCATGTTGCTCAAAAATTTCCCAGTTATGCGGGCCGCAAATCTCACTCATCATCTGTTTCGCTTCTTCGTGAGTTATCGGCTCGGCGCGGATCGGCATGATATCGCCATGCACGCGCATCTTCGGCGGTTCTCCTTCACCAATGTGAAGGTCGGATCCCCCCTGCTTGACAATGACGCTGAGAAATTGGTCGAGATAATGCATTACCAGCTGACGAAGTCCAAATGAGGAAGCACGGTCGGAAGGAACGAAGAACGACAAATCTCAAACACCGCAGTGCTGACCAAGCGTAAGTGACAAGTGTCTGTCTTGCTGCCGCTGGCCTTACCTAGAGCTTCCTTTTGCTGATCTATTTTGGTATTCGTCATTTTCCGATATGCTGGCGCACCATCTGTTTTTGCTCGGCGCGGGCGTAGGCTTCTTCTTCGCTGATTAGCCCGCGTTCGTAAAGATCGACTAGTGTATCATCCATCAAGCGCATGCCTTGCTTCTTGCCGGTCTGAATAATGCCAGGCAGCATATATGTTTTTGCTTCGCGAATCACATTCGCTACCGCCGGTGTGTTGGTAAGAATCTCGAGGGCCAGCACGCGACCGGTACCATCCTTCTTTGGTATTAGCTGATGGCAGATGACACCACGCAAGGATTCGGCCACCATCACGCGGATTTGTTCCTGTTGGTCATGCGGAAATACGTCTAGTAACCGATCAAGAGTGCGCGAAGCGTTGCTCGTGTGCAGAGTTGCCAAAACAAGGTGCCCGGTTTCAGACGCGGTAATGGCGAGTGAAATCGTTTCCAAGTCACGCATTTCGCCGACCATGATGACGTCGGGATCTTCGCGCAGTGCT
>Ga0126381_100001837_pt1 | contig 22789 bp, 16 predicted proteins | sample PanSoiMetPlot_28_FD_96465 | JGI IMG/M metagenome (GOLD analysis project Ga0126381, IMG submission 96465) | Tropical forest soil microbial communities from Panama - MetaG Plot_28 | ecosystem: Environmental > Terrestrial > Soil > Tropical forest > Bulk soil | place: Panama | collected 2016-02-17 | reverse complement strand
TCGCCCGAAATCAATGACTGCGCCATCAGTGACGGCGCGATCATAAAGGCGACTACCAGCAAGGCCAAGACCCCGGTAATCAGTCGTTTTACTGTCATATTCCCCCTCAAAACGTAACTTCTAAGCTTGCGTTGCATGTGCCGGTTTTTCGTTGGGAATCATCTTTCAAACTTGATGGGCCCCGGTCCGGATCTCGCGTTTTACGGGAAAACTCGGGATGAAGAGTGCAAAATGCGTGCCAAGTTACACCCTGTCGCAAATATGCTCTATGTTGTTGAAATAACTTGAGAAATATCAAAATCGGGGAGCTTAACTTCGGCCTTTGCCTACCACTTTACACAGATTCACTTTCCGGAAATCCAATTTCTTGTATGGCCTCGGTGCCCATTTTCGGACACAAGGGAGCCTGGGCATGCCTGGCGGACCGATATAACTTGTTGGCCAAAGAAAGAAAGGCGGCCCCGTAAGGGCCACCTGAAGTGAAGCAGTATCTGGCTCGACTAGAAAACCAGCTTGCCTTGGAACTGGATGATTCGTCCCGAGGGCAAACCGGGGAAGAACGATCCGTAGGGACCCGTCGGCGGCGCCGTGGTCTGCAGGATCTGGCCGAACGTCGGATCGCCCAGCGTGTTGTCGGGAAGATCGAAATTCGGGTGGTTGAAGACGTTGTAGAAGTTGGCGCCGAATCCGAAGGCCAGCCGCTCGGTCAACTTGAAGTTCTTGTTGATCGTGAAGTCGGAATCGAAGAATCCGGGACCGCGGAATCCGTTACGAGTCTGGTTGGGGAAGGTTCCCACTGCCGAGGTGAAGGCCGCTGGATTCAAGCATTGACTGAACCCATTGCTGCAGCCCTGCTGGGAAATCGTACCGGGAACGATGGTCGCGATGTTGAGACCGCTGTTCGGGGCCCAGTTACCGATGCCGATGTTGCCATCCAGCACGCTGAGAGGCAGACCGGAACGGGCGAAGAAGTTCTGCGATAGGGTCCAGCCACCGAAGGCGCCGTTGACCCACTTGTTACCGAACTTCCACGGGGTTTGCCAGACGTAGCTGGCGCTGAAGTAATTGCGCACGTCATAGTCGGCGTTGCCGTAGTTGTTGCAACGCAGGCAGACGGGATTGATCTGGTAGACCAGCGAGGGCGCGGTTCCGTTGTTGAACGGAGTGTTGTTGATGCCGCCGTTGGACACCTCATCCAATGCGTGACTCCAGGTATAGTTGGCCTGCACCGTGAAGCCGTAGGTCAAGCGCTGGCTGTAGGTCGCAGTCAAACCGTTGTAGTTGGAGACGGCGCTGGAGGTGTACTGCTGCACCGTGCTGAACACATTCGTCGGCGCGGTGCTGGGGAATGGGAAGTAGCCGGCCCCGAAAGCATTCAGGCCCGGATTGTCGATCGGGATGTGTACGCCGTGGTTGCCGACGTAACCCAACGACAGCGAAGACCGGTCACCGAGCGCCTGCTGAACCTGCAGGCTCCACTGCTCGTAGTACGGAGTGTGGAACGTTCCGGTCTGGTTGACGTAGGTCGGAGTCTTGAAAGCGGCTCCGAGCTGATTGCTCAGACTGTTGAAAGTCGCGCCATTGGCAAAGCCCGACATAATGGCCGCAGCCGATTGCGCGCCCTGAATGTAAGGGCTGTTCGGAGTGGTGGTGTCGCCCCACGGAGTGCTGTTGCTGTAAACCGTGATGACGTTCGGCATGTTCAGCATGAAGTTGTCCGCTACGACTGCCGGGAAGGCATCGTAGAAGATACCGAAGCCGCCGCGTACAACCGTCTTGTCGCTGCCGCCCGGCGACCAGGCAAATCCAACGCGAGGCGACCAGTCGAGCGTGTCGGTTGCGTTGTAGAGCTGGTGACGGTTGGCGGAAATCAGCTGGTTGTAAGGTGTGTCAGGTGTGATCTGGCCAGTGCCCAGCAGGGTGCTGAAGTTGCCATTCAGCAATGAGCCGCAGTCCAGCTGGCAAACCGGGTTGGAGTTGTGCTCGGCGCGGATCGCCAGAGTCAGCTTCAGGCTCTTGCTCACCCTCCACTCATCCTGCGCGTAGACGCCCAATCCCCACAACGCCACTGGCTCCGACGCACGCGACGGGAAGCGCTGCCGGTTCTGGTCGGAGATGCCGGTGAAGAAGTCTCCCTGATCGAAGGAGAGCACTTCAGGATTGTTTAGCACGCTGAAAGCGTAGTCGGTAACGTCATAGCGGCGGAAGTTTGCTCCGAACTTGAAGGCGTGTTGGCCCTTGGTCCAGGAGAAGTCATCCACGAACTGATACTGCGTGACGTTACGTCCCTGCGGGAAGTCGAACACCAACCCGCCAAGTTGCGATAGGTTGTAGCCTGCCCCGATGACTGCGTAGGGGAACAGGTTGGGATCGTTCTGCGTAAAGATGGCGCGGTAGTAGCTGCCCGCGTAGACGAACTGGTTGGTGGCGTTGGTGCCGAAGGCGTGCGTCCACTGTCCCTGTCCGTCATAGGAAGGCTGGTAGCTGGCTGCGTCGAACGCAGAATTGATGGGATCGGCATAAGTCGCCTGCGTGCCGTGGTCCATGCGATAGCGCCAGAAGAGGTGGTCCTTGTCGGACAGGTTGTAGTCAACGCGTCCGCTGAGAATCCACTCGGTTCCGGGCAGTGCGGGAGTGGCCTGGTACTGCGAGACGCAATTGCCCAATCCACCGGAAGCGAAGCCCGGGGCATCGCATCCGCCATCACCGGCACCGAAGCTGGTTGCGCCTGCGGCGTAGCCGGGTGCCGACTGCATCAGGCTGTAGTACTTCTGATACAGCGATAGCTCAGCCGGCTGGTTGGCCGCAATGTAGGCAAGGCTGTTGGTGACAAAGTTCGGGCTCCAGGCGAACACCGGCTGGCTGGAAGGCACGATGTAACGAATGCCTTCGTTATCGACAAAGAAGAACAGCTTGTCCTTCTTGATCGGTCCACCGAACGAGGCGGCCCACTCGTTATTGTTTGCGAAGGGACGCGGAGTCTGGCTCAGGTTGTTGAACCAGTCGTTCGCGTCCATCGCACGTCCCGTCCACCAGTATTCCGCGTTCCCGTGATACTGGTTGCTACCCGACTTGGTCACGTACGAGACCTGCGCGCCCGCCTGCTGGCCGTACTGGCCGGAGTAGGCATTGTTGATCACGGTCGCTTCCTGCACGTCGTTTTTGCCCAGCGTCAGGTTGGTCGCGCCCGAGTTGTTCAGGTTGAGATAGGGATCCATATCGTTCTCGCCGTTCACCGTGAACAGATTGGAGGTGGCGGGAAGACCGTAGCTGCTGAAGTTGCCGTAGCCCATGCCGGTGTTCATCGTCGCTCCCGGTGCGGTCTGCGCGATGTACGTAAGGTCGTTACCTCCGTTGGGCTGGTTCTGAATCATCGCCGAGTTGAAGTTGGTGGACAGATCGGCATTGTCCGCCTGCACCAGCGGCGCAGCCGAAGTCACTTCCACCGTCTGCGTGTTGGCGCCCACCGCCATCTTCACGTCCGCTATGGTCGCTTGACCGACAGCGACCGCCGTTTGAGTTTGCGCTTTGCTGAAACCGGTCGCCGTAACGCTGACCGTGTAGTTGCCCGGGCTCAACAAGGAAAATCGATACGTGCCGTTGGCGCCTGTAGTCGTGGTGCGAGTCGCGCCGGTCGAACTACTCTGCAGCGTGACGCTCGCGCCCGAGACTACGGCTCCGCTAGGATCTGTGACCGTTCCGGTCAAATCGCCTGAAACCAGCGACTGCGCCATCATTGCCGGCGCCATCACTAAGGCGACTACCAGTACGGCCAAGATTCCAGTGATCACTTTCTTTACTGTCATATCTCTACTCTCCGAGGTGCGCTTCTGAACATTTCTTCCCAAGGCAGATTACGAGCTGCGAACTGTAGCGCTAGTCTGCAGTAGGAATCTGACAAGCCAGTTTTTAGGTCCAGATTGTCGCTAGTGCATATCGCAAGAGAGTGGCCACTCAGCTTTATTGGGAATTTGCCGTGTTATGTGAATAGCTTCGCGCTAGCTCATTGATTGCAAAGCTTTCTTTATATTTCATAGAAGTGTTATGGCAATTGGAAATATTAGTTAACAGAGAAGCAACACCTTAGCAGTTCCAAATTGCGGAGAAGTGAGATCACTTGTCTCGGCGAGGAATGACGTCTCGTGCAAAATATAGTGGCGACTTAATAGTTTGTAAGCACAGCATAGAAATAAAATGTAGCCAAATATTATTAAGCTTTATTTATGGGATGAACAGCTCTGGAATTAATGTAAACCGTTTCTACTGGAAGTTAGATCTCAAACTATTACTTAGAAGGCATGGTGTAGTAGCCGGTGCGATGGCGTACCACTAACTGTGAAGGATCGGAATAGTCTTTTGTGGCGGGATCGATCTTGATTTCGATGCGACGGAAGTCGGAATCCGCAACTCTCCGGTTGGGATAATAGGCAATCAGATACTGTGTGCGCAGCTCGTCGCTGATCTGTCGAAATGCGGCGTCCAGTTGCTCAATGCCGCTGGCGTAAAAGTATTTTCCTCCGGTATCGCGCGAGAGCTGGATCAGCGCATGCTCTCCGCCGATGTCGCGTCCTGCGCTGTTTTCGATAGGAACGATGATGATGCAGTAGAGAATGACTTCCGCCTCCTGCGCCTCACGAATCGCTTCCTGATAGCTCGTCTTGCTGACTGTGTCGCCACCATCGGTGATCACAACCATGACCTTCCGCCCGCGGCGTGGAAGCAGTGCGTCAGAACCCAGATAGAGTGTGTCGTACAAGGCCGTCGCAGCGCCGGGATGGACGCGATTGATAGCCTTGTCGATGGTTCTCATATCAGCAGTGAACGGTGTCAGCTGGTCGACGATTTCGCTGAACTGAAACAGCGAAAGGCCATCGATCGGACGCAGGATGGTATGCGCGAAGCGGCGGGCCGATTCCAACTCCAGCCGCTGATCGCCACGCGTGCTAAGGCTGGTGTCGATCGCAACCACGATAGAGAGCGGCAACTCCGACTCGCGATGGAAGACGGCGATCTGCTGCGCGTAACCGTCTTCGAACAGCTGGAAATCGTCCTGCTTCAGAGAGGACACAGGTTGTCCGGCCCCATTCGTCACGGTTGCGAAAACATTCACCAGCTTTACATTTACTTTGAAGGTGGTGGTGGATTGATCGTCGGCGTCGGCAGGATGCTGGTTCTGCGTCTCAGGCGGATGCGGAACCTGCCCTGGAGTCTGCGTTGCGGATGCCGAGGGAGGCCGTGGCACATTCGTTTGGGCCACCTGATTCTGGCACAGAAGAGACGCGCCTCCGAAAAACCAATTCGCCATCAGCGCCAGCGCGAGAACACGAAGCGGAGCAGTGACTTTACTGATGATCCGGAAGCTAGCTGCCATGCTTTAAGCTAAACACCATTTCTGCTACTTTGACGCGTTATCGGCAAGCGGGATCTCCGGCGGAAAGGGCTCGCCGTCGGCCCAGGTCGCGCCATCCTCAAAGAATTCTTTCTTCCAGATGGGCACGGTTGTCTTCAGTGTGTCGATGATCCAGCGGCAGGCCTCGAAGGCAGCAGCACGATGCGCCGAAGCCACCACAATATAGACGCTGCTTTCCCCTATCTGTAACTGCCCCAGCCGGTGCACGATTCGGACATCGCGAATAGCGAATCGCCCGAGGGCCTGCGCCGCGAGCTGCTCCATCTGATTCAGGGCCATCACTTCGTAAGCGGTGTATTCAAGGTACTGCGTGCGCCGACCGCGGGAGTTGTTGCGCACGATACCATCAAAGATGGCGACAGCTCCGTCTTCCGGGCGCTTGATTGCTTCCGCAATGGCCAAGGTGTCGATCGGCTCGCGCACGATGCATGCGTGCGCGGAAATCAGCGGCACGACAGCTTCTGCGGGCATTTTCGTCGAAGCCCCACCGCTGACCGGGGGGATCAAAGCTACTTCGTCATCATTCTGCAGGACGGTCCGCCCGTCGGAGTACTCGTGGTTGACGGCCAGGGCTATCGCACCGCGAAAATCATTCAGTTGGGGAATACTCTGGCGCAGCTGTTCGAAAAGATCGCCAAGACGCGAGCCCTCGCCGAGTTGAACGACTTCCCTTTCGCGGCCGGCAAGCTCCCGCAGCATCCCCAGATAGACCACCCGCACCTGCATATATAAAGGATAACTCAGCCCGCTGAGTCACAACCTGCTAAGCAAGGTCGCGAGGAGGGGGGCTGAGGATAAAGCCAGCTCGCAGCTCGAGGCTCGCAGCCGAGCCCTTCCCTGTTGTCCACTTGGGTTCCTCGCCGCTTGAGCCTACAATTCGCAGTAGTACCCGGTCTAAACTTCAATTGTGCTGGAGGCACCACGTGCCCATTGCTGGCATTGTTGTCATCATCATCGTTGGTCTCTACATCATCAACTCGATCAAAATTCTGGCCGAGTATGAGCGTGGCGTCATTTTCCGCCTCGGCCGTTTGCTCGGTTCACCGAAAGGTCCCGGCATCATTCTGGTTTTTTCGCCGATCGATCGCATCGTGCGTGTCTCGCTGCGGCAGGAGGCGCTGGAAGTTCCGCCGCAGGACATCATCACCCGCGATAACGTCACGCTGAAGGTCAACGCCGTCATCTTCCTGCGCGTGATCGATCCGAACAAAGCCGTAGTTGCGGTTTCGAATTACATGTACCAGACGTCGCAGTTCGCGCAGACCACGCTGCGATCGGTGCTGGGCGAAGTCGATCTGGACGAGTTGCTGGCGCACCGCGAGAAGATCAACCTGCGGCTGCAATCGATTCTCGACCAGCACACCGATCCCTGGGGCGTGAAGGTGACGAATGTCGAGGTCAAGCAGGTGGATCTGCCGGAGACGATGACGCGCGCCATGGCCAAGCAGGCCGAGGCGGAGCGCGAGAAGCGTTCGAAGATCATTCACGCCGAAGGTGAATTCGCGGCGGCGCAGCGGCTGACGGAGGCGGCGCACCTGCTTTCGACCGAGCCGACAAGTATTCAGCTGCGCTATCTTCAGACGCTGACGGAGATCGGCGTGGAGAAGAACACGACCATCATCTTCCCCGTGCCGGTCGATCTGCTTGCAGGACTGCAGAACCTGGTGAAGGTGGATACGGCGAAGATCGGCGGCTTCCAGCCACCCGAGAAGGGCGGAAGCGGCGGAGATTAGCCCTGCGGAATTGCGTGGAGTACGCCTTCCGGCGTACAGATCAAAGCTGTGCATCGCTCAGACGGCTTGAGCCACCGAGGTAAGTTGCGAAAGGCGTACTCCACCCGGCTTTGCGTTGCGGGTTGAATAGAGGTTTTTGTGCACACAATGGCATCATCTTCTGACGACACGGAAATAACCCTCGGAGTGGGGAAGTTGCTGGGATTGTTTTTCCTGCTGGCCGCCATCTGCGGAGTTTTCTTTTCCATCGGTTATTCGCTGGGGAAAACTTCCGGGCGTGAGCAGGCGATGAACGATCAGCCGGCGCAGGTGAGTACGCCCTCCGATGCTACTTCGCCGGCTTCTGCCGGCGGCGTTGGCAAACCATCGGCCGCGGTTGCAGGGAAATCTGAAACTCCGCCCCCGGCAGCCGATGACGGCAGTTCGCACACTCAGCAGAACAGTCTGACCTTCTATAAAGCCGTGCAGCAGAACGATACAACGGCCGCCTCTCAGCCGGCAGAAACGACGGCGGCTTCGAAACCTGCCGCTGCGACTTCGCCCGCCAAGCCGGCAAGCGCGGCACCCGCGGCAGCGGCGAGCAGTTCAGAGACGGCATCCAAGCCCGCGACCGCTGTTCTCTCCCATACTTCTCCTGTAACCGGACCGGGAACGATCGTCGTACAGATTGCGGCCGTGTCGCGGGAGGACGATGCGGTAGCGCTGGCGGGGGCCTTGCGCAAGAAAAACTACAACGTTTTCGTCGTCAACAATCCTGTGACCAACGACAAGTTCTATCACGTGCAGGTGGGACCGTTCTCGACCATCGCCGAAGCGGAAGCCATGAAGGCGCAACTGGTGGCTGAAGGATACAACCCCATCATCAAGCGATAGCCGCAATCGTCATTTATCCGCGTTCACGCCCGGCCTTCCCGTAACGTTCAATCGCGAGGTGAGGCGCATGCTGCGCATCAGGCGGAGGATCTCCGGAGCGGCGTTGATGACCGCGAGCCTGCCTTCCTTCTGCGACAGCGTGTTGCTGGTGGCGATCAGCAGGCCGATGCCGCTGGAGTCCACCATTCGCGTCTCGGCGAGATCGAAGGTGATGTTCTGCGCACCCTTCTCGACTTCGGCTTTCAGCGCCTGTTGCAGTTCCGGAACCAGCACAACCGTCAGACCGCCGCTCACGCATAGCCGGCAGCCTGCATCATTGTGTTCCATGCGATAGCTCGACATTCTGCTACCTGCCTTCCTTATGCTGTATTGATCCACAGCGTAACTTGATTACCCCTGCGGTTGAAGACGACGCCATCGGCAAACATCTGGAAGATAAGCAGGCCGCGGCCGTTGATTGCGTTCGCACCCGGCCGGCGCAGCCCACGCCGGCGACGCCAGTTGAATCCCGGGCCGCGGTCGGTAACGCGGAGACATATCCGCTTTCTTCCAATACGCATGCGGAAGCTCACGTGGCTATGCGCTCGCCGGAAATTGCCGTGAAGGACCGCATTGTTCAGGCACTCGCGGGCCAGCACCTCGACCGGGAACTGCATCTATCGCCGCCGCCAGCGCCGCAGCAGCGCGCGAATGCGCTCGCACAGCCGCTCGATAGCAGCCACCGATGACGGCATCGAAACGCACAATTCGCGATGGTTGCGCCGCCTCGATCTTGTTGACGCTCGCTGTAAACGCTCTTTCATCGCAGTTGGCATGTGCTACACATCGATGCCCATCAGCAGCACGTCATCGGCGCATCTGCCCGAGCAGCGATAGTCGTCGACGGTGGAGCGGACGGCCTCCTGCAAGGGAGCTGCCCGCCAATAACAGAGCACGTCCACCAGGCCGCTGACTCCGCCCTCACGCAACTCTGCCGGCTCGATCAGCCCGTCGGAGTAAAAGAACAGGCGATCGCCACGGCTGACCGACAGTTCACGGCAGTCAAAGACAGCGTCCGGGAAGGCGCCCACCACATCGCCCTCGCACCAGAGGATCTCCGGCGTTGGATAATCCCCGCCCAGGACGACAGCGGGCGGGTGCGCCGCATTGACCAGCTGCAGCTGCCCGGTTGCGCGATTCAGGCGGGCATAAATCATGGTGAAGAACACTCCATTCGGCAGGATGCGACTAAGCGCGTTGTTAAGCAGATGTACGATCTCGCGGGGCGAGTTAATCGCGTTCGCGTACTCGCATAACAGCGTCTTCAATGCGGCCGTCCAGAACGATGCCCCCAGATCGTGGCCGCTGGCATCGGCCACGACATAGTCGATAACGTCGGCGCTCAGGGGGATGACATCGTAGAAATCGCCGCCGGCCTTCAGCACCTGGGTAAACGAAACGCAGAAATGCGCCTCGGGAATATCTTCGGGGCGGGGCATGAAAGCTTCCTGCGCGGCGGCGAGCTTCTGGATGCGCTGGGCCTGGAGTTCGGCCAGCGACTCGTAGGCGCGCTTCAGGCGAATATGGGTGCGCACGCGCGCAATGACCTCGCGCACGGTCAGAGGCTTGGTGATGTAGTCGACGCCGCCCGCATCAAAGCCGGCTATTTTGATCGACACCTCTTCGTGTCCGGAGATAAAGATAACCGGCACCTGTCCCAGGCCGGGTTCGGTTTGCAGGCTGCGGCAGATTTCGATGCCGCTCGCGTCGGGCAACGCTACGTCGAGCAGAATCAGGTCGGGTTGCTCGCGGCGGATTTCCCGCAATGTGCTCTGCCCGTCATGCGCCTTGGAGGTGCGAAAGCCAACCTGCGCCAGCGCGCCTTGAATGATCCTGCTGGTCACGTGGTCATCATCGGCGACCAGCACCAGCGGACGGCGGTCCTCGCGCGCCGGCCGTGGCCGCGCACCGACAGCTCTGTCGCCGCCGTTGACGTTTGCTTTTGCACCATGCGCTTCGTGCGTGACGGCAGCAGCCCTGAGATTGCTGGATTCACCAGAAGCGGCCACAGCAATTGCATCGGCAGGCGGGCAGGCTGACTTGAGCCGGATCTCGGGAGATTCTGGATTCGACGAAGTGGGGGCCGGCCGGCGACTAACCGATCTACCGCGAGCTCTCCACCACCCTCGCCGCGCTGCGCCTGCGCAGCCATGCCTTCCAGCTTTCCGGCAGCGCGTCCACATGCAAAGCGCGGTTCAATAGCTCCGGAGGCGCGGCACGATCGACATAGATGGTGATCATATCTGCCACGCTGATCTGGTTAGGATCGCGGGTCAGGATTTCAACCGAAGACCCGGCGCTCACCTCTCCTTCTTCGAGAACCCGGAAGTAGAGGCCGCTTCGCCGGCTGGCCAGAAAGCGCTTGATCATCTCGTCGCGCCGGAAGCGCATCGCCAGCTTGTAACAGGGCATGCGCGGCTGCGTTACCTCAAGAACGGCCGAACCCAAGCGCAGGCGGTCGCCAATGAAAACAGCGTCTTCACGCAGCCCAGTGACAGTGAGGTTCTCGCCAAAGTTCCCCCACGAGAGCTCGGTGTCGGGCAATTGCTCGCGCCAGTAGGCGTAATGCTCGGCGGGATAGGCATAGACAGCCTTGTCCGCACCGCCGTGAACCGTGAGATCGGCCTGACGGTCGCCATCGAGGTTCAGGGTGCGAACGCTCACTTCGCCTTCGACCGGCTCTTTGAAGATTCCCGTACGAACGGTGGTGCCCCTGTAGGTCACATCTCGCGGCAAACCCACGTTCACGGAGATGATTTGCATGCCTGTTAGATGTCGGGAAAGTAGAAATGAAACATCCGCGCACTCACTGGGCAACCAGGCCCAGCTACCACCAGAAGGGCGAACCTGGGGCACGAATGTTCGCTGACGACTGACTTCTGGCAACTGCCTACTGTATTTTGACCAGCTCAATATCGAAGACGAGGTCGCCATACGGCGGCTGCTGGCCTTTATAGGCGAGGCGCTCCGGGATCCAGAAACGCATCTTCTCGCCTTCCACCATCAGCTGCACTCCCTCAGTCCAACCCGGTATGACGCGGTCGAGCGGAAAGGTTGATGGCGCGCCGCGCGTCAGTGAGCTGTCAACCATCTTTCCATCGCGCGACCAGCCGATGTAGTTCACGGTCACGGTATCGGCTTTGTTAGGGTGATGCGTGCCGGTGCCGGGACGCAGTACCTCGTAAGCCAACCCGCTGCCGGTGCGCTTCGCATCGGCTGGAGGCGTCTTGAGATCGTCAGGCGCGCGCGTTGGCAGGCTGATCAGTGTCACGTCAAAGACCAGCATGCCTTTCGGCTTGCCCTCCTGGCCTTTGTAGGCAAGCGGCTCCGGGATCCAGAGGCGGAGTGTCTCACCAACGACCATGAGCTCAACCCCCTCACCCAGGCCGCGAAGCATCTGTTTGGTGGAGAGCGTCGCCGGCTTGCCGCGCACCACCGAGCTGTCGAACATTTTGCCATCGGATGTCCAGGCGCTGTAGTTGATGGTGACGACCTCGTCTTTGCCGGGATGAATCTGGCCAGCGCCGGGCGTCAGAACCTTGGTGGCGAGTCCGGATTTGGTTTTGGTTGCGTCGGCCGGCGGGGCGGCAACGTCGGAAGGAACGGGAATTTGTGGAGGTGGTGCCTGTGAAAGGGTTGCGATTGCCGAGAGCAGGATAAGAGTTAAGAGAACGCGCATCCGGTCATTGTACTGGGATCGTCCTTGGGCGCGGTTGGACACGAGACCCCACCCAGGACTTCATCCTGGGCTAAGCTGAGCCGTCCCCTCGGGACGGATTGGCTGGGTATTCGCAGAGCACTCCGAACGAGTAGCAGAGCTGCGAAAACTGCAGCCGTGGCTCGGGAGACCCCCGCGACAGCCGACCCTTTGGCAAGCTCAGGGCCAGGTTCTGAAGGTCGGCGCTACACCCGTCGCGGCGACACAGCGATCTGGAGATCGGCGCTACTAAAACAGTCCGAACACTGCCACGCCGGTCTGCGTTCCCACGAATACCTTGCCGTTTGCAACGACAGGGGCGATGAACTTGTTGCCCGGACCGAACTGATCACGCGATCCCGCCTGGTTGCTGTCGTATAGCTCATGCGCCAGGTTGGTGGCGTCTAACGCGTACAACACAGCCGGGCTGCTGTTCGCCACCGCCCAAACAATGCCGTTCGTGTTCTGATTGGCGGAAATCGTAGGCGTGGTACCGGGGTAGGGAAAGGTGTTTGCGGTGTGCGAGGTGGGGCTGGTCGAAAGCCTTGCGTTAGAAATGCCGAAGGCTTTCAGGTTATCGGCCTCATCGCCGTAATAGACAGTGTTGTTGAAGTACGCTGGACTTGACCATACTCCGCCTGGCAGCACGCCATCGATCTCCTGGTAGATTGCGTTGTCGTTGTTGGGATTGAACTTCCCCATGTTGTCGCGATTGACGACATAAATGTTGGTGTCCTTACCCGCGCCGACTGCGAGATGATGCACCTGCCCATTGTTGTCCTGCAGATCAGGCAGGACGATGGCGCCGCCGGAGCCGAGGTCCTCATCGGCATTCGATTCCTGCACGGTGTTGAACATGTTGAAGTAGTCCAGCACCGTAAGCGTCCCGCTGGAGTTGGACACCTTCATGAAGGCGTTGCCGTAGTCGCCGTTAACCGGGAAGCCGCCCGAGTTGAGCGTCGTATCGAAGGTTCCGTTTCCAACCAGGAAGTAGATGTTGCCGGCCGAGTCGGCCGCCAGCCCTTCGCCGGCCATCCACACAGCGGCCCCGTGTCCGTTGGGGCTGATGTTGAGGACCGAGGTCTGCGCCAGCGTGCGCGAGTTGTAAGCCATCAGCCAGCCTGTGTACGGCCGGATGTCGCAATGTGAGGTGAAGGAGATATAGAGCGTGCCGGCGAATTCCAGAATTGCAGCGCGTTCGGCGAACTGTCCGGCATTAAAGATGACCTGACCATTCTGGCTGCCGTCACCCGTGCCGGGATACATGGCGCTGATTTCCACCGGTCCGCCAAACAGCTCCGATCCGTTCGCCAGGTCAAGGGCATGCAAGCGCTGATGGTAGTGGCCGGAGGAATCTTTGCTCATGGCGACAAAGTAAAGCGCTCCGTTCGGACCGTTGCGCTTGTCGATGACCGGAGTATCGGTGATGCCGATCTGGGGCGAGATCTGGCCACAGCCGTGGTCGTCGCTAGGGGTCTCGCCCGCTTGCAGCACGGAGACATGCCAGAACAGTCGGCCGGAATTGGCGCCGTAGGCATAGGCGCTGTCGTTCTCCGTGACAACATATAAGACGTCATTCAGGTTGCCGCCAACCGACACCTTATTGACGAAGAGCGGCTGGGCGTCGACTTTGCCGTCGGCGCTAAAAAAATTGATCTTGCCGAAGGTGGTGGAGTTGACGCTGCTGGGGGTGAGAACGGTTTCCTGCAGGTTCGCGCCTTGCCGGAATATGTTGTAGTGATAGGTAATCACATCGGTGGGATATTGAATCGGCAAGGTTTGGCTCGATGGCGATGCCGACGGCGAAGGCGCCGGCGCATTGCCAGCGTTAGCATTACTCCCGCAGCACACCAGGCCTAGAAACATAAACAGAAAAGCAGTCACTCTGGCTTGATTTCGCATTTTTTCACCCCAGGACAGGAATTCCACCGTGGAAAAAGTATATGCGGAAAGGCGCGCGCAGTGGCGGTTGGCTCAGCGCGATTTTGCACGCACGTAATAGCGCTTTCGTGTTAAGTTTTTAGCGGTGGCTTTTTGTAATCCCGAGGGCTTTTTGCTTCTTAAGTAACATTTTCAGCGGCAGGTCCCGGGTGTTACTCTGAACATTCGAACGATAATCGGGCAGGGATAGTCGAAGCCCGGTCTGCACATGGAGTAATTCACGAAGAGGTTCTGCGTGCGCGTGTGAGCGCTCGCTCGCTGACATTCTCTTCGGCATTTTCCTCGCAACTCAAGCCTCGAAGCAGCCCAAGTAAGGCATTCGGTTTAGTGCGATTGTGTTGTAGATGTCTTAAACTGTATTTACCGCTCCTGAATTAGAAAGAACCAGCAAGGAATGGCATCCAACGGCTTTTACAGCAGTTCCTCGCGTTTCGGCAACATGCGATCGCTGTTCAGCGTCTTCTCCAGCGATCTGGCAATTGACCTCGGAACCGCGAACACACTCGTCTATGCACGCGGCAAGGGCATCGTCGTCAACGAGCCTTCGATTGTCGCCATCAACAAGAACACCGGCGACGTTGAAGCCGTGGGCAAGGAGGCCAAGGAGATGCTTGGCCGCACCCCCGGCAATATCGTCGCCATCAAGCCGATGAAAGACGGCGTCATCGCGGACTTCAAGGTCACCGAGAAGATGCTGAATTACTTCATCCAGAAGGCGCACAATCGCAAGATGCTGGTGCATCCGCGCATCGTCATCGGCGTCCCCTCGGAGATCACGCAGGTGGAAAAGCGCGCGGTCATGGACTCGGCCTATCGCGCCAAGGCCAGCGAAGTTCACCTGGTGGAGCAGGCGATGGTCGCCGCCATCGGCGCGGGTCTGCCCATCACCGAACCGAGCGGCAACATGGTGGTCGATATCGGCGGCGGGACTACGGATATCGCCGTGATTTCGCTGAGCGGCATTGTCTATTCGCGCTCGGTGCGCATGGCGGGTAATCAGATGGACGAAGCCATCATGAATTACCTGAAGCGCAAGTACAACCTGCTGATCGGCGAGCGTACGGCGGAGCAGATCAAGATTGAGATTGGCTCGGCGTATCCGCTGGAAAAGCCGCTGACGATGGAGATCAAGGGCCGCAACCTGATCGAGGGCGTCCCGAAGACGATTACCATCGACGACAGCGAGATTCGCGATTCGCTGACCGAGTGCGTGTCGACGATCATGAATGCGATCCGCGTGGCGCTGGAGCGCACACCGCCGGAGCTTTCGGCCGACATCAGCGACCGCGGCATTGTGCTGACGGGCGGGGGCGCGCTGCTGAAGAACCTCGACAAGCGCATTCGCGAGGAAACCGGGCTGCCGGTATCGATTGCCGACGATCCGTTGTGCAGCGTGGTTCTGGGCACGGGAAAAATGTTGAGCGATTTCAAGCTGCTGCGGAAGATATCGATTGACTGACGAAGTTCAGCCAATGTTGCGCGAATCAGAAGATTTGTCATCACGAGCGAAGCGAGGGATCTGCTGTCTGTCCCGAGCCACATGTAACACGGAGTACCCCATGACCCGGGTTGATGACTTTCAAGTGCAGAAAACAGATCCCTCGCTTCGCTTGTGATGACAATCTTCCACTGCGCACAGTCTTATCGGGCACGCACAGCCCTGGGCTTGCGCGCACATTAGCAATACCGGCCGGATTGGGCCGGCAATAGTATGGATACGTTCCTAGGCCGCTTTAAGAACCTGATCGTGCTGGCGGCCATTCTGTTCGCCCAGATCGTCGGACTTGCAGTGCAAATCCGACGCCCAACCGATATTGGCGAAACGCGTCTCATCCGCCTCTGGGCGGTTTCTGCTGTCACTCCTTTCGAAAGCGCCATCATCCACAGCAACGAGTGGGTCAAAGGCCTCTGGACCAACTATGCCTACCTGCGCGGCGTGCGCCGCGAGAACCGCGCGCTGCGTGCGCAACTGGAGCAGATGAAGATCGAAGAGGCCCGGCTGAGTGAAGACGCACGCATGGCGCGGCGGGTCCAGGCGCTGCTCGCGTTCAAAGAACAATACGTCGACTCCACGGTTGCCGCGCAGGTGATCGGGACCAGCGGCAGCGATCAGTCGCGCGTGCTGTACATCGATAAGGGCGCTAAACAGGGCATCGCGGCAGACATGGCTGTGATCACGCCAACGGGCATTGTGGGCAAGATCGTGCAGGTGTTTCCGGATTCGGCGCAGGTGCTGCCCATCAATGACCAGTTCAGCGGAGTGGGCGCGGCGCTGAAAGACTCGCGCCTACAGGGGATTCTGAAGGGCACGGCCAACGGCGCGACGACCCTGCAATACATCATGAGCGACGAGAAGGTCACCCCCGGCGAGGAAGTGGTCACGAGCGGCGGCGACCGCATCTTCCCCAAGGGCTTGCCCGTGGGCAAAGTTGTTTCCGTCGAGCCGGGCAAGGATTTGTTCCTCAACATTCGGGTAATTCCCGCAGCGCGGCTCGATCAGCTGGAAGAGGTGCTGGTGGTAACCAAGATCACCGAGAAGATGCCGGACGTAAAAGACCTTGGGCCGCTGCGCGCGTCCGACATTCTGGCCGAACGATTGCCGACGGTGCCACCGAAGCCTCAAGCTGACGCAGCTGGCACCGCTAAGCCGGGTGAGGGGACTGCCGCAAACGGAGCCGCCGCGCCAAGCGCGGGAACTGCTGCAGGCGCTCGTCCCGCAGCCACTGCGGCATCCAAACTTGCTGTTGGCGCGGCGAGTGCGAACAAACCGGCGGGAACGACGAATGCTCCCCGAACTGCGGCGGCCGGCGCAAGTGCGGTAAAGCCGAAGCCTCCAGCTACCACGACGAATCCGCCGTCTTCTGCAGCTGAGAAGCCGTCCGGTGATGCTGGCGCGGCGAAGCCGTCGCCAACCGCCGGGGCAGAAACGAATGGCGACGTTTCCACGCCGGCGCCGGAACGTGCGAAGCCTGCTCCAGAATCTGTGCCTGGCACACCGGCGGAGCAGCCCTCGACTCCTCCCGCGGGAGTACCGCCACAATGAGCACGCGCGTCATGCCCTTCCGCGGAAGTCTCACATCACGCGAGCAGGTCTCGGTCTACGAATTCAGTTGGCCGGTGATTATCTGCGTTCCGCTGGTAGCGGTAGTGATTCAGATCTTCCTCCCGGTGAAGGTCAGGTTCCTGCCGATTGTCGATCTGCCATTCATGGTGACGATCTTCTTCGCAACCGCCAGGCGGAATCCCATCAGCGGCTGTTTGACGGGCTGCTACATTGGGCTTCTGCAGGACTTGTTCGCCGGGCCGAATCATCCCTTGGGGATGTACGGGATCGCCCTGACGGTTGTGGGATATCTCGCGTCGTCGCTGGGAGTGAAGATTGACGTCGAGAATCCGGGCTCGCGGTTTTTGATCACGTTTTGCTTCTTCGGCGTGCATGAAGGCGTGTACTACGTTGTGGCTCACGTCATGCTGCGCCAGGCGGTGGAGTGGAGCTGGAGCCATACCGCGGTGTCGGCGCTGGCCAATGCAGTGATCGGCATCTTCATCTATAAGCTTCTGGACAACTTCAAGCGGCGGTGAGAAATCGTATTGATTCCATCGTTTCCGCCCTTTTCTCCCTGCTCTCCCGCTCCAAATCGGAATACAATACGGTTGAGAGAGCTGGTCTACTTCTTGTCATGACATCGGAAAGAGTTTCCGCGGAAGCTGCCACCAGGCGGCAGGGTCGTTCCGCGTCAAGTTTGTACGGTAGAGATTGAACGCTCTCAAAAGACGGATGTAGTGGATGTTAGGTCGCGAGGAAAAAGTCTCCCAGATTCGGCTCACCGCAGTGCAGTACATCCTGCTGGGAATTTTCTTGGTCCTCGCGTTTGGCCTCTGGCGGCTGCAGGTGGCGCGCAACGAGTATTACAGCGCGCTGGCTGAGCAGAACCGCATCAAGCAGGTCCCTATCCTCGCGCCTCGCGGCAAGATACTGGACCGCGAAGGCCGGATCATCGTCGACAACTATCCATCGTTCTCTGTCCTGCTTTTGCGCGACCAGAACCGCAACATCGACGCCGACGCCGACAAAATTGCCGCCGGACTGCACATCCCGCCGGATGAGTTGCGCGCGCGCCTGAAGCGCATGGCCGCTGTGCCCGGATATCAGCCGCTGTTCCTCAAGGACGACATTACGCCGGATGAGCTTGCATTCATCGAGTCCCACCGCGCCGAACTGCCTGAACTGGAGATGATCACCGTCCACCGCCGCCTGTATCCGAAGAACGGATTCATGGCGCACGTGATCGGCTACGTCGGACAGGTCAGCGAAGACATGCTGAACCAGCCGCAATGGGAGTTGTATAGCCCCGGCGATATCGTTGGCATGTCGGGCGTCGAACAGTATTACAACGACATGCTCATGGGCAGGAACGGCTTCCGCCAGGTGCTGGTCAACAGCCGCGGTAAGGAAGTTGGCACGTTGAGCGATGTGCCCGCGGTGCCGGGCAAGCAGTTGAAGCTAACGATCGATCTCGACATGCAGATCGCAGCCGAAGAAGCGCTGGATGGACGGAACGGCGCGATCGTCGCCATGGACCCGCGCAATGGCGAGATCCTGGCGATGGTGAGCCGGCCGGCGTTCGACCCGAATGAATTCGCAGTGCGCATCAGGCGCGACGAATGGAATGCGCTGGTAACCGATCCGGGCAAGCCGCTGTTGAACAAAGCGATCCAGGCGCAGCTCGCGCCCGGCTCGGTATTCAAGGTCATCATGGCTACCGCGGGGTTACAGGAGAATATTGCGCAGGACATGATCGTCACTTGCGGCGGTGGCAAGACATTTTACGGCCGCTATTTCAAATGCTGGATCACCGGACATGGATCGCATGGAACGGTCAACATCTCGAAGGCGATCTATCAGTCCTGCGATTCGTACTTCTACACCCTGGCGGAAAAGCTGGGCATCGAGCGCATCGCGAAATATGCCACCATGCTGGGCCTGGGACAGAAGACCGGCGTTGATCTGCCGCAGGAAGTATCCGGCGTGATGCCGTCGGAAGAATGGAAGATCAAGAACTTCAAACAGAAGTGGTATGCAGGCGAGACGATCTCCGTGGGCATTGGTCAGGGAGCGGTAGCAACAACGCCCATCCAGTTGGCGCGAGCGGTTGGCGCGGTGACCAGCGATGGCGCGCTGGTCCGGCCCCACATCGCCTTCCCCGATCAGTTTCCGCCGAACTTTCGCCAGGTGTCGCATTACGATGACAAGACCGAGGTCCCGATTGACCACGACAACTGGATGACGATCACCGATGCCATGGCGCAGGTGGTGTCTCCTGTGGGAACCGCGCCCAGCGCGGCTTTGAAGGGAATTGATTTTGCCGGGAAGACGGGTAGCGCGCAGACGGTTTCGAACCAGTTGAAGTCGAAGATGGGCGCCAGCGAAAAGAGCAAATTCAAGGACAACGGCTGGTTCGTGGGCGTGACACCGCGTCGCAATCCTGAAATTGTTGTGGCGGTGCTGCTGGAAGAGGGCGAGCACGGATACTTCGCCGCGCGCGCCGCCTCGCAGGTCATCAAGGCGTATGTGGAAAAGCAGCGACACATCCAGACCAATGTTGCCAAGGCGAACGGCACGAGTCAGAGCAAGCAGGCCGAAGTCGCTGCCGTATGGCATGAAGGCGACGCGCAGAATCCCGACAAGATGCAGGCTGGGCACTTCACGGTTCAAGCGGACGGCGCCAGCAAGCGGGTGAAAGCTGCGCCCGGTGTGGAAGCTGCGGACAAACCGATTCCGCCTGCGACATTGGAAGCCACCGAATCACACGCCGAGATGGCAAATCCGGAGGCTCCGGCGCCTGCTCCCGCCGACCCTAATCCAGTTGTTGCGAAGCCGGAGGCATCGCCTGCTCAACAAGCTCCTGCCAGAAAGAAGGCTCAAGCTCCCGCCAGTCCTGCAGCGCCTCCGGCTGTAGCCGTTCCCCGGAGACAACCTTGAGCCGTTACGTTTCCTTCCGCGATTTTGATTGGGTGCTGCTGGTTCTGGTGCTGCTGATCTGCGCGCTTGGCGTGGTGGAGATTTACAGTGCGACGCTCAGCACAAAGTTCGTCGGCGTACACCTAAAGCAGGTCTACTGGGTACTTGGTGGCGTGGTGCTGATGTTCGTCGTCAGCATCCTCAACTATCAGGCGCTGTTGGAGCGCGTTCCACTCCTCTATCTGATATCCATTGCTTCCCTGCTTGCTGTAGCTGTTTTCGGCAAGAAATACCTTGGCGCTCGTCGCTGGGTGCAGATGGGGTCGTTCCATTTCCAACCATCGGAGTGGGTGAAGCTCGTACTGATTCTTGCGATGGCGAAGTACTTCGCAGATTCGAAGACGGAATGTAGCGCGCAGGATATCGTCAAGGCCGGAGCGCTGGTCGGTGTGCCCATGCTGATGGTGCTGGCGCAGCCCGACCTCGGCACGGCGCTCACCTACCTGCCCATCGCGATTATGGGCTTGTTCCTCGGAGGGATGAAGGCGAAACACGCACTGATCATCGTGGTGATTGGGGCGTTAATGGCGCCCGTTGCCTGGCACGTCCTTAAGCCCTACCAGCGCGACCGCCTGACCAGCTTCATGGAGCCCGAGGCGGACTCGCAAGGCCGCGGTTATCAGGTGCTTCAGTCGCTTACGGCCGTTGGTTCGGGCGGCATCTTCGGTAAGGGCACGGCCCACGGCAGCCAGACGCAGGGCCAGTTCCTGCCCGTCCCGCACACCGACTTCATCTTCGCGGCTTTTGCCGAGGAGCACGGCTTTATAGGCGCGATGGGCGTTCTTTTGCTATACTTTATCGTACTGATGCGTCTGATACAGAACGCTCAGACGGCCCCCGACCGGGCTGGAGCCTTCGTCGTCATGGGCGTGGTTGCGGTTCTCGCATTCCATCTCCTGGTAAACGTCGGAATGGTGGTAGGATTCATGCCGGTCACGGGTATCCCCTTGCCCTTAATGAGTTACGGGGGATCGTCGGTACTGTTCATGTTCCTGGCGCTGGGCATTGTGATGAACATCCGCATGCGCCGCTTCGTGAACTGAAGAGCCAAAAGGATTTGCAGATTTGTTGAATGCGCCACGGGGCGCGAGCAGAAAACAGCCGGCCGCCATTCGCCGGGAAGCCATGGCAGACGAAAACTCTGGCTTCCGAAGGATGACACAAGATTACGACAGCCCTCACGAACGAGGGCATTAACCGGCCGGGAGATAAAGGCCGGACAGGATTGCAAGGCACGCGAGTCAAGGCGGGAAACGGCCCCTCAGTACTGCCCTATAACTGAGTGAGACGCCACAAACCTTGCGCAGCGCGCTGAATACGGTGCTAAAGATTCCACAAACAGTTTTGTTACGAATCAGGTCAGGGCCACGCCTCGTCCAGAGGCTTTGTGTGTCCGCTGCCTAATCGCCCGTAAGCATCTTCTGTCCTTCCTTCCTCGGTCCGGTAACACCGGAGCAATATGAATAAAGAACTGTACGTGTCCTCCACGCCACACGAAACCAAGGTGGCGCTGGTTGAGGACGACCAGCTCGCCGAAGTTTTCTTCGAGCGGGAAAACGAATACACCTTAGCCGGATCCATCTACAAAGGCCGCGTCACGCGCGTGCTGCCTGGGATGCAGTCGGCGTTTGTCGATATAGGACTGGAGCGCGACGCGTTTCTTTACGTCTCTGACTTCCTCGAGCTTCAGGGCGACGAGGATGAGGACGAAGATTTCGGGGAGATTCCCGCGCCGCGCGGGGCGATTGAGTTAGGTAAACCTCAGCCGTCCCAGGAATCCAACTCGGAGGAAGCGCATACCGCAAGCAGTCCAGCCAGTGGCGCAGACGACGCCGAACTGGAACCAATGTTCGAGGAAGAAGCTCCTTCTCCGATAGAAGGCCAGGCCGAGGCGGGGGAGTCTGAGGAGCAAGAGTCGGGCGATGGCGCGCGCCGCTGGCGCGGGCGTCGGCGGCGGCGTGGCGGGCGTCGCGGCCGCGGGGGGGTTGAGCGCGAGGCGCGTTCCGAGTCGGGAACGGAGACGACAGAAGCAAGCGAAGAAGCAGCTCAGCCACACGCCGAAGCGCGTCCGCGCTTCGAATCGCGTCCTCGCCAGGAATACGGGCCGCCTGCGGGATACACACCTATCGTTCTTCCGGGCGAATCGATTTCCAAGTACCGGAATATGACACCGGCGGCTGAGGCGCATAGCGACGCCGAAGAAACCGCAGCGGCGCCTGTCGAAGATTTCACGCCTGCCGAGCAGGCGCACGCTGATACCGCTGTCCAGAGCGAGATTTCGGATGAAGCGGTCCACCTCGACCAGGGATTTAGCGTCGATGAATCCGCTCAGCAAGAAGTGCAAGCGGCGGAAACTCCTTCGTCGACGGAAGCTGCTTCCTCGGAAGAGGAGCCGCGGTCGTTCCGAGGCCGCTGGTGGAGATCGCGGCGTAAGTCGTCGGCTCGGCCCGAGGAATCGACGCGGCGGTCCGCAGAAACGACGCCTGCTGAATCGCACGCGACTGCATCGGCCGGAGCCAACGCAGAAGAGAGCGTGAACGAAGCGGAAAATTCGAACAAAGCAGAATCAGCGGAAGCTCATACGCAGGACGAGCACCAGAAGGAGTATTCCAGCACTGAGCCATATTCTGCCGAGCAGCAGGATCCCGGTACTCTGTCATCTGAGACCGGACTCGCTGCGCAGGACGAACGTCATGCTGTAGTTCGCGAGGAGCACGAGCACGAAGTCGACACTCCCGCCGGCAGCTTCGAACTGACCGAGACTGAAACTCAGCATTTCGCTCCGTCGATCGCCCCGGAAGGCCGCACGCTGGAGCACGAAGTGCTCGAAGAGGAAGAGATGGACTTCCAGCCGATGCCCGAAGACGTGAGCGCGATGCGCGAGGTCGCCGGCGATGAAGAGCTGGTGCTGGAGGAAGAGACGCTCGACGCCGGTAACGGCTACTCGGAGCGCTGGGTGCCGAAGATCGAAGACGTTGACGAAGATGAGATCGTCGCCGCCGAAGAACGTGGCGAGAAACTTTACGCAGCCGAAGAAGAGGAAGACGAAGAGGCGAATAGCGAGGAAGAGGAAG
>Ga0126381_100001836_pt1 | contig 22808 bp, 16 predicted proteins | sample PanSoiMetPlot_28_FD_96465 | JGI IMG/M metagenome (GOLD analysis project Ga0126381, IMG submission 96465) | Tropical forest soil microbial communities from Panama - MetaG Plot_28 | ecosystem: Environmental > Terrestrial > Soil > Tropical forest > Bulk soil | place: Panama | collected 2016-02-17 | reverse complement strand
ATCATGCCGGCGCCGGGCACGTTGCGGGTGATCGTATTGTACCGGACGGTCCAGTCGGTATTGGCCTCCTGGTTTATGGCGGCGGCGTTGACATCGGGCATGTACTCTTCGATGGTCAGGTATTCGATTGTTACTCCGGGTTGGTTCCCTACGGTCGAATTCGAATCGACAGCGAAGCCCTCGTTGCGGTTGTATGCGCCAGAGAGAATGCTCGTCTTGCCATCAGCGCGCCCCCCCACGAACGCATCGCCTTTGTCCGCCTGTATGCCGCTGACATGGATGCCGGGCTCGAGGTAGTAAACGGTGTTCGGCTTCAGCTCCCAGGCCTGGTAGTCCTTTTTTTCGGGTGGTAGAACCATTCCTGCGGTAGCTTTCGGGAAATCCGAGTGTGGTGTGCCGTACGTAGGCAGCCCCGCGGTCCCGCTCCGATAGGACCCCGGCCGTCCGTTATAGGTAAACGGGGACCTGAGCACTGGCTGCCCGCAAACCCGTGTGCCAACCGAAGAAGTGTCCCCTGACGACTTTGAGATTTCCTTGGCGGGGTCGTTTGACGATGATATTGCGATAATTCCGATCGTGGCTACGACGATAAGCCCTATAGCGACGAAGTACCATTTGAACATCGGGCTATTGGAAACGCGTGCCATCAATAATCGTTTTCCTCAGCGGTTTACGATGTCTGGATTCGCACGCAGGACCGCTGGCCTGAGTATGTAGGCCCGGTGCGAGGCCAGGGTCACCGTCGGCTTGATCCTCATGGCGGTGTTCTACTTGCGGTCGGCACGAGCAGCGATGCGGCCAGGGTGAGTTCGAGGAGGTACGGCGTCGCGTCGGTGAACCCGTCCTCGGTGAACGACGCGATCAGGCAGTAGGTGATGAGGAACAGGGCCAGCGCGCGCTGCACCCCGCGCGGCTGGAAGTAGGCGGTCACCAGCAGGAACACCAGTATCGTCGCGCAGACGGCGACTCCCAGCAGACCCTGTTCCTGGTACGAGGACAGCCAGTTGCTGTCGATGGGAAGACCGTTGAACGAGCTGTTCGACAGGCCGAAGCCGAAGATCTCCTGGAATCTGTCGCGGGGAAAGGCGAGCAGCGGGCCCCAGACCTGGGTCCGGCCGGTGAGGTTGGTGAGTTCCTTCGTGCCTTCGCCACGGGCCAGCCAGGTGACGAGGAAGCCGGATAGGGTGATGATCGCGATCGCAACCGCCGCTCCCGTGATGGCCAGCAGCTTGCGGGCCCGGGCCCGGGACACGATCAGGCTCAGCCCGGCGATCAGGAGACCTGCTACCAGTCCGACCAGGGCGGTCCTGGTGTGGGTGCGGACCAGGGCCACCGACCCCACGACAAACACGAGCAGGGCGACCCGGCCGCGGACATGACCGCACAGCCAGAGCACCGTCACCAGCCCGAGCGGGACCGCAATGTAGTGCGCGACCTGCGTGGGCGGGATGTCCCAGATGATGCCGGACAGCCTTCCGGCGCCCAGGGCGATGTTGGGCGCCACCAGCAGGCCGAGAACCACGGTGCCGAGCACCACCGCCATCGAGGTTATGTGGAAGCGGACGAGCAGCAGGTCGCGGCGGCCCCACCACGGGGTGAGCAGCCAGAGCACGACGACGAACTCGGCGAGCCGGAAGGTCCGGTACAGGGTCCCGAGGTGCTGAGGTTGCAGGCTCGTCACTATGGCCCCGACGACCAGCAGGGATACCAGGCACAGAAACACATTCGGGCGCACGAAGAGCCTGCGGTTCACCGTCAGCACCACGAGCAGCGCGACTTGCAGGGCCCCTTGCGTAATGATCTTGCCCACCGTCGAGGGTATGGGTATCAACGACCCGTAGAAGGTCAGGGTGTTGAGCACCAGCAGACCCCATACGATGCCCACCCTGCGCCGGACCGAGCGTTCACGCTCGGCCGCAGGCGCCATCATGGCCGCCCCGCGGGGCGGGCGGGTGGCCACGGCGGGCGCGCTCATCGGCCGGTCAGCCTAGCCATGAACCGGCCGATCCCCGGGCCCGGGCGCCCACCTGGCCGGCGATCGTCGATGTGCGCCGCGGATCACGCGGGCACCGCCGGCGGAACTCGGGTGAACAGGTAGCTGGTGGTGCCGCTGATGAGGAGTCCGTGCTCGCTCTCGTCAACCTGCATATCGCCTCCCCGGACGGTGACGCGAACCGGGTAAGGAAGGCCCCAGACACGGTGGGCGACGTAGGCGGATCCCGCGACCCCCGTGCCGCAGGCCAGGGTCTCGTCCTCCACCCCCACCTCGTAGGTGCGGACCCGGATCCCGTCGCGCTGCCGCTGCATGAAGTCTACGTGCAGGCCCTCGGGGTGATTCAGCTCCCGGCACAGCCGGTCGTCGTGGCGCAGCGCGGCACCGGCGGTCTTCACGTCGATCGCGTCCAGGTCGTCGAGATCGCCGAGCAGCAGGACCAGGTGCGGCAGTCCGCTGAACACGAAGTAGCGATCGGCGGCCACCTGCTGGAACTCCCGGCCGGCGCCGACCGCCACCCGGATTGCGCTCCCGGCGGCCGACACCCACTTCGGCCCGTCATCGGTCATGACGACGTCCGAGTCGGCCCGCAGATACTCCTGTTCGGTTCCGTATCTGGTCACGCAGCGCAACGCGTTACCGCACATCTGCGAATGGGTCCCGTCGCGCTCGAAGTAGGTCATCCGCATCGGCTCGGCGGCGGTCCGCACGAACGCGACGCCGTCCACCCGCACCGAGCGGAACGACCCGCAGAGCTCCCGGGCCAGGTCGCTCCCGATATCTGTGTCGGCCAGACCGCTCAGCGCCTCGTCCACGACGAGGATCACATTGCCATTGCCGTGCATGACGGAGAAGGCGAGCCGCTCCACCGTGATCCCGGGCACCCCCTGGCGGCAGAGATCGCCGTACTCGGCCTGGAGGAAGCGGGGGTCGAGTTCAAGCATGTCTAACTCCTCACCGGACAAGCAGGCGCGGCCGGTCATGACAGGGCGTTGACGAAGTACCTCCGCTTGCCGCTGGGGCTGCGCTCGATGGTCGGGACGAATTCGAATTCAAGGCTGGTCAAGGGCATGTTTTGCTCGAAGGTGCGCTGAATCTGGTGCTGGTCGGCTCCGGGGTTGGCGACGAGCCGGACCCGCAGGAGGCCCGGCCTGTCCTGGACGAACTGAACATCGCGTATCTGGTCCCAGAACGGGCCGTGATCCAGGTCCGAGAACGCATAGTCGAAAAGCGACCTCCTGCGTCCCGAGCTGTCGACGAAGGTTTCCTGGGACCGCCCGACGATGGCGCCGACCCGGGGGAAGTGATCGGCGGTGCAGCCGCTCGCCGGGGCGACGGCCAGGTCACCGGTGTCGTAGCGGACGAACTGGGTGCCGATCCGATTGAACGAGGACGCCACCACCCGCTGACAGCCCTCGGTCTCCGACGCCGGCAGCTCCACCTGGCCGTAGGTGGGGTAGAAGTGGAACCCGCGGCACTGCCGGCAGTGATAGGCCAGCACCGCGTACTCGGCGTGGCCGTACCAGTGCGCGATCCGGACGCCGAACTCGCGCTCGAACCGCGCCTGCTCTCCGGCCGGGAACGCCTCGGATCCGGCCAGCACCCCGCGGACCGGAAGACGGCGGAACAGATCCTCCCCGATCAGGTCGATGAACGAGAACAGCGAGCTCGGGTAGACGTGAAGGAAGAACGGCGGGAGTGTCTGCACCCACCGCCGCAAGGCGCCGAGTTCGTCGCCCACCGTCGCCGCCGGCGAGATGACCCACGCGTTCTCCAGCCGGTCGAAGTAGGGCCGGTCGCCGTAGCGCATGTCACCGCGATAGCGGAGCCTGAGGTCGTGCGGCGCGTATCCGGCCCGGGACCAGATGTCGAACAGGTACGCGCGCTCTTTCTGCCGCCGGGCGAAGGTGTCAGCCTGGAAACGAAGCGGCTGGCCCGAGGTCCCGCTGGTCCGGACCGCGTGGGTGAGCGGCGGGAGGTCCCAGCGGGTGTAACGGCGCAGGTCCCGGCGGTAGTCATCCTTGCGCGTGACCGCGCCGCCGTACCTGCGCACCAGCCGCTGGAACCGGGCCTCCTGGTAGCGCCGGATCTCGTCGGCCGACCAGCCCTTCGACTTGTGGATAAGCCGGCGGTGGTAGAAGTAGCTGGGACCGAGCAGGCCCTCTCGCGCCATCGTCATGACATGACCGGTGCCTAGACGTCGGCGCCGAGTACGGCTGACCTGAGGATGTCGAGCCCGGCTTCGAGCACGGTGCCGTCCACGGTGAGCGGCGGCATGACCTTGATGACCTCGTCCTCGCGCCCGCACAACTCCACGATCAGCCCGTCGGCAAAGCACTTCCGCTGCACGTCCGCCGTACGCTGGTGGCCGCCCGCTTGCCTCGTGTCGATGCCGAGCACCATGCCGCGGCCGCGAATCTGCAGCCGTGGATCCGCTTGCCCGATGCTCTCTCCGAATCCCTGGAGCCGGCCCGCCGAGTCGTCCAGGTGGGCCAGGAACGCCGGATCCTCCCAGAACTCCAGCGCCGCCGCGGCGGCGACGAACGCGAGCTGGGTGCCGCGGAACGTTCCGGTGTGCTCCCCGGGCAGCCAGGCGTCCAGCTCGGGACGCATGAGCACCACCGACATGGGCAGCCCGTAACCGCTGATCGACTTCGAGAGCGTGACCAGGTCGGGGGTGATGCCCGCCTGCTCGAAACAGAAGAACGTGCCGCTCCGGCCGCAGCCCGCCTGAATCTCGTCGGCGATGAGAAGGATGCCGTACTCGCTGGTGATCTCGCGCAGCCTGCGGAGCCACTCGCCGGATGCCGGGTAGATGCCCCCTTCCATCTGGATGGGCTCGACGATGACGGCGGCCGGCACGCCGACCCCGGAGGAGGCATCGGAAAGCATCTTGCTCAGCAGGTCTATCGAGTCGAAGCTGCCCCAGGGGCCCGATTCGAACGGCAGGAACGAGGTGCCGTACAGGGGGACGCCATAGGCGTTCCTGGCGCGGGCGCTGCCGGTGGCCGCCAGGGAACCAGCGGTCATCCCGTGGTAAGCGCCGGAGAAGGCGATGATCCCGGTCCGGCCGGTTACTCTCCGCGCCAGCTTCAGCGCGGCTTCCACCGCGTCACTGCCGGTAGGTCCGCAGAACTGCGTCTTGTACGACAGCCCCCGGGGACGCAGGATCACGTCGCGGAACCGGGCGAGGAACTCGCGCTTGGCGGTCGTGTGCATGTCGAGGGCATGCATCAGCCCGTCATCTTGGAGATAACTCACCAGGTGCTTCTTGATCCGGTCGTTGTTATGCCCGTAGTTCAGGGAGCTGGCGCCGCAGAAGAAGTCGATGTAGGTGGTCCCGTCCTCGGCGAGGACATGCGCCCCCTTCGCGGTGCTGAAGGTGGCCGGAAAGCAGCGGCAGTAGCTGCGGACCTCTGACTCCAGCGCGACGAAGATGTCGGTATCGTCATCTGCCAGGCTGACAGCGCCCAGATTGCCCAGAGGGGCGGCGTGCATCTCGTCCTCCTTAAGCGGATCCCTGGCTGGTAGCGATACACGGCCGTGATGGGGGCCTGGCAGGCGTGGTGCTCGCTCAGGGAGCCTGCCTACATACGAGAACCGAGCGGGTGGCCGTGATACGACAGCGACGGGATCGTCTGGACGGTTCAGACCGGCGGAGCCGGCGCACGGGGAGCCCTGCGTGCTGGCCCGCAGGTTACGACGAGCGCGGGGAACACACGAAAAAGTATTCGACGGCCAATATCGGGCTGATAAATGGAATGTTCAGGTTCACATGCATGTTAACGGTCTTGTTGAGCTTCAGGCTCGGCGAGCCGTGATACCAGTTGTGCGACGCCGGGAAGAACCTGTCTATGTTGAAATGACGTGCTAGATCTTCCCGGAATTCATCGAGGGGCTGGACATTGCTGTGTGCCCAGTATATTTTCGCGTTGCGATGACGATAATTCCAGTACGTCACGATGAATGTGCCATCATCGTTCAGGATATCCGCTATTTCGGCGAATTTCTGCGACTGGAAGTCGCCCATGTATTCGAACACGCCCTGAGCAATGATGATGTCGAACCGCTTTTCCCCGAACCTGATCGGGGCTTTGAGAAGGTCGGCTTCCATCAGATTTGGCGCCGGATCTTGGATAGCCATATCAATACCGTAGTACTGAATATTCGACGGAAGCGCACGCATCAATGTCGCTGGCCCGCAGCCAACATCAAGAAGCGTGCAGTCTTTTCCTCCCGCTATCCTCGTTATGATTCGCGCAGCCTTCTCAAGCCGATAATGTGGCTGGCTGAATTTCAGGTTCTCTTTGCTCCAGAAGTCTTTCTTGTAGTACCGAGCAGCGTTGCCGGCGTCTTGCTCGGGTACGACCCCCTTGCCGTCGGCCGCGTTACTCATAGCCATCTCCTTTACGAAAGGTATGATCTAGGCGTTACCGGACACCGGTGCGAGCGGGCCCACGCTCCCGGACGGGGCGCGCCACCTCGGCCGACGGGAAGAGCGCCGCGGACAGCTCGGTGAACTGGGACCTGACCAGCCGCGCTTTCGCGGCGTTGCGTTCTGTGATCATGAGCCGTAGCCGGGCCGAGTCACTTTCAAGTTCCGTGAACTGCTCGATCAGCCGTGTGACGTCCAGCGACTTGACGGGCTGGCAGAACCTCGACATTCCCATCTCGGCCATCAGCTCGTCGCACTTGGACGCGTAGCTCAGCGACAGCGCGGGCTTGTCCAGCAGCAGCGCATACAGCACATTGTGATAGCGCGTGGCGACGACGGTGTCGACCGACGCCGTCTGTCGCATCAGTTCCCCCAGCGAGGGCACCGGCTCGGCGATGACCAGCGACGGGTCGAGCTCCGGACGCAGCTCTCGCAGTTTGGCGCCGATCGCCTGCACAATGTGCGCGTCAGCTACGCCGTCGCTGGTGAACAGGCGTATCGGGCGACCCTTGTCGACCAACCACAGGGCAAAACGCGTCATCTTCTCGATGTATGCGGAACGAATCTCATCGTCGCGGCCGCGGTCGTCGTTACGACCGCAGTAATCCATGACACCGATACCGACGGCTCCGGGGGCTGGTTGACCGGCTCCGGGGGCTGCTTGACCCGCTCCGGAAGCCGGGAGAGAGAACACAACGTCGGGATAGACGGCATCGCCCGAGGTATCGAGGCCCATTTGGCGCATCGCATCCCTCGAGACAGTGTCCCGATATGACCGGTAATGCGCGAGCCGCGCAGCCGCGGTGATCAGCCACCGGGTGAGCCGCTCATGAATGACATTCGTCCCCACGCTGACGAGCGCGACCTTCGTCCCGAACAGTCGGCCCGACGCGCTGAGCACGAACATCGAGCAGGGGGTCTGCCACGGCCGCATGGGGACGGTCGACTCGAGCACCCCCATGCCGGGGACGATGACCGCGTCATGCCGGCGGACCCAGGAGGCAGTGCGGAACGCGTCGATACCCACGCCCAAACCCAGTTCCAGGTACTTCTGAGCGCGAGCCGTCCTTCCCGATGCCTGCTGACGCGCCGGGCGGCGCCAGCGCAGGGGGGCTGCGGGCATGCCGTATCGTGACGACACTACTTCCGGGCCGGTGCACAGGGCATCCAAGGTCGCGTTGGGATGATCCGCCCTGAGGTAGCCGAGGACGGCCTCCAGAGAACCGTCGTTGCCGAGATTGCCCTGGCCCAGCAGGCCGAACAGGCCCACTCTGGGCGCAGCGGCTCTCCGGGAGGTCCTACTCCTGAGTCGGCGAGGCGAGGTCATGCAGACCTCTTCTCCTGGCCGGCCACGGCCGCGCTGACGGAGACCGTGCCGTTGACAAGCTCGGCGGGAGGCTGAGCCGTGCTCGCCGTGAAGTGCCCGGGGAAGACCCGGTACGCCGCCCGGTCCATCGCCCACTGGGCCAGGCTGCGGTAGCACTCCCGTCGGTCCGCAGCCGAGAGCGGTGCACGCTGGATCGCCGTGACGTAACCCCAGAAGTACTCGGCCAGCAAGCGGACTGCCGGATGCCTCAGCCGACTCGCCCGGGCCGGGTCCAGGATGGCGCAGCGACCGTGCACCGTCGGGGACACGTTGTAGGTGCGATCAGGGTACTCGCGCCGGAAGTACAGCCACTCGGGGGTGATGTGGAACGGCCCGTGCAGGGCGAGCTCACAGACAATGACCCGGTCTGAGTGATGGTAACTGCCTTGCGGGGCGACCTTGCGCATGACGTCGGCCCGGATGACTCCGTATTCGTCGCAGGCCCGGAGGATGCCGTTGTTGTCCACCCGGACGAACCCGCGGACGCCGGGATCGCTGCTCTCGAACAAGCCGCTGCTTCCGAACAGGATGCTCCGGAACCGCTCGGGCGCACTCGGGGAGTCGGTCGTCAGCGGGTAGTCCAGGGACTGCGTCACATTCCCATCGGCGTCGATAGCCGCCTCGAAACAGTGGGCGAGAACGACGTCCGGATGTTCATCGAGGGCGCTGACGCACCGTTCTAGCAGTTCACGACCGTACAGGTCATCGGCTGCGGCCCACTTGAACAGCTCACCACGTGACTGCTGGAACACGAAGTTGTGGTTCGGCGAAAGGCCGATGTTACGCGGCTGCCGGATATAGCGGATCCTGGAGTCCTGCTTGGCGTAGCGCTGGCAGATTTCCGCGGTGCTGTCGGTCGACGAATTATCCGAGATGATCAGCTCGAAATCCTCGTAGCTCTGGCCGAGCAGAGCGTCAACGGACTCGGCGAGATAATCCTCGCCGTTGTAGACCGGAAGCCCGATACTCAGCCGGGGTGCCGCGTTCACGCCCGACCGACCTGGACCGGGCGCACGAGAACGACTGTCGTGTGACCACGATCACACGCGACAAGTATCCTCACACTAGCCTCCTTGGATGAGGGGCAACCTGGATCCGGTGGCCCGGCGCCTGCCTCCTAACGCAGGATCCGCGACGGACCGGTCCTGATACATCCCGGGCAACTTCTTTGCCTCGCTCACGACCTGATCTCGCGAGCAGGATACTTTCAGTAACAAGCCTGCGACTGTCCGTTGTCCTGATCATCGGCGATGAGAGGCGCCGAGGAAGGCATCTCCCCGAGGCCGGGAATCCGGTCCGAGGAGGAAGGACAGCAGCCGGGGGGCGACCACGTCTGCGTCGAAATCACGCTGGAATCGCTCGCTCGCCGCGATGGCGGCCTTCGTCCGAGCCGACTCGTTGTCGAGCAGTCCGAGGAGCGTGGTCGCCGCCTGGGCCGGGTCGTCGAGGGTCCAGAACCGGGCTTCTACACCGTCGTCACAGAGTTCGGAGATGGGGCCGATGTTGCCGGCCACGATGGGAAGGCCAGCGGCCATCGCTTCGATGATCGCCAGCGATGACGACTCGGAATAGGAAGCGTGAACATAGGCACGGTAGCCAGGCAGGTAATCGCGCACGTCGCTTCGGAAGCCGCGGAAGCGAACCTGTCCTTCCAGATCCAGGGAACGGGTCAGGCGCAACAGGTCCTTCCGGCACGGCCCGTCGCCGAACACATCGAGGGTGAGGGACCGTCCGGCCCGTCGCGCCTCAGCCACGACCCTCAGCAGGAAACGGTGGTTCTTGACAATGTCGAAATTGCCGGTGGTGACCAGGTCCGCCAGCGGCTGCCCACCGGCTTCGCGACGCCACGGCGCCACGAAATTCCCGATGACGGTGGAGGGGACCGCCGCAGCCTCCGGCAGCCAGCCCAACAACGCATCGCGCGCCCACTGAGAGACGTACATGAGGCCGTCGACCTCAGGGACCACCTCTCGTTCCAGACGCCGGATCGCCCGGAACACCGTCGCGCCCGGCTTGATCTGCTTCTTGTCGGCCCATTCGTCGGCCTGAGAGATCCGGAAGTGAACGGCCATGACCACACGCTGGTGGGGTCCTTGCCGTGCCCGCAAAGCCGCCCGGGCCGACAGCGGGCACTGGGCATAGACAACACAGTCACCGAGACCGGCGAGGCATCGGCGCAGGGCGTTGCGAAGGAACACTTCATGCCAGTGCCGATACCAGACCACGTTGGCGGATCCGCTGCATCGCTCCAGGGCCAGCCGGAGGCCGAAAACGGGCACGGTCAGCAGCCGGCCCCACGAGAACGGCGTCACCAGCGTGGTGGTCGTGCCGTGCTCCTCGAGGTATCCGCGAAACTGCCGGATGTGCGTGTGAATGCCGGTGACGCCCTCCCCGCGGAGGATGGTCGCGATCACTAGCGGCCGGGAGGGTTCATCCGGGAGCGGCCCGCGATCCGCACGGGCAGACCCGTCATCGCTGTTGGTCACGTCTATACGATCATTCGTGCTGCTCTCTTGATACGCCTCCGCCGCGCTGGCGGCCGGGTGGCTTGCGGTGCTTTCCGGCCGGGCGAACCGGCGGGGACGGCTGGCCGGCTGGTGCGTTGCGCCGCTCCCGGAGCGTCAGGCGCAGCTGCCACCAAAACACCACCGCGCCGATCCAGGTCGCCACCGTGGCGCCGTACATGGTCCCCACGGCCCCTCCCACGGCCGCCCCGATCAGGGCACCGACGAGATAGGCGGCCGAGGTGAACAACGCCGCGCGCAGACTCCGCCGCGCGGCCGCCAGAGCGTGCATGTACGTCCCGGCACCGGCGCTGACGCACCCTCCCATGATGAAAAGCGTGGTCGGGAGCACCAGCGCGTAAGTCGGCCGCCAGACCGGGCCCAGCAACCAGGCCCCGAGCCCTCTGGGCAGCGCCACCAACAGCGTGACCCCCCACGCCAGGCCCAGCAGAGTGAGCCCAACGCTCAGCAGCACGCAGAACAGCGGCAGGTGGCGCGGCGAGCGATGGAGGATCCGGACGGCCTCGGGCAACGCGACCAGGCCCATTCCGTACAGAATGACCTGGAAGGGGCCCATCAGCGTACTAGCCGCCTGGAGGTAGCCAAGTGCGGCCAGGCCCAGGATGAGGCCGATCCCATAGTTACGCAGCTGGGCCGCCCCGCTGTTCGCGGTGCCCTCCAGGAGGTAGCGGAATCCGAGGTCGCGTTGCTGCGAGAGCCATTCCCGGGTGCCTGACAGCTTGGGCATGACCTTGGCCTGGAGCGGTCCCACGGCCGCCCCGGCCGCTGCGGCGGCACCCCAGGCGAAGACGAACCAGAACACGTTGGCGTGGCCAGCGAAATGCAGCGCCGCCAGGGCCGCGACCAGGGCCACGGCCCAGACCATGTCGTTAAGGAATGCCTGGCCACCGCGGCCGAGCGCGAAGAATGCGAATCGCCAGCTGTCTTGCAGCATGAGCCCGGGCAGCGTGAGCCCGAGCGCCAGGAAGGCTAGCTGGGTCGGGCCGCTCAGGAACGCCGCCGCGGCCAGCACGCAGGCTGCCGACGCTAGGCCCGTAGCTGCGGCAGTCCCGCCGGAACTCGCAACCGCACGTCGCCAGGTCGGGACGTCCGTACCGCTGAACCTGACCAGGAGCGGGTCGGTGGCCAGGCCACGCGACGCTTGGAGAACGAACCCATAGGTCACGTAAGCGAGGGCGAAAGCCCCGTACTGGACGGCTCCCAGGTCGCGGACGATGTAGATGTTGACCGCGAAGTTGGTCAGGCTGGACACCGCCTGATCAGCGACACCCCAGCCCAGACGGCGGCTCGCCTGGCTGGTGAGCCGCCAAGAGCCTCTGGTCCGTCGTTTCCCGGCCGGGGCCGGGTCACTGCCATTCGAGGCCCGTCGTTTCCCGGGTGCTGCCGCTCGTCCGGAGCGAGTCCCGTCGAACAGCATTCTCAGGACGGCCACATCAAGAACTCAGCCCGGTCACCGTCCCGGCCATCACCCGGCCTCATAGACGATCTGGGTGACCGGTGCAGCGAACCGCCTGCCCGTCCGCTGTCGCAGCACCTCACCGAGGAGAACAGCGGAATGCAGACACCATCGCCAGTGACCAAAATCCCCATGTACCGCCCACCGGACCTTTGGATGCAAGTCAACCGGGAACCCGTCCCCGCACCTACAAGACTCACGACGGCCCGGTACTGATACATTCTGGGCCTGATTTTCATGATAAGCCGGGTGCGTCAGGCGGCACGGGCCGGTTGTACCGTGACCCGCGGTGCCTCTACCAGTCAGCGGTCGTCGGATGCCCCGCCGCCCGGGTTTCCGTCGACCGCGACGAAGACACCGTCCGCATCAGAGTGACCGTTTTCGGCTGTGGTCCCTCTGTCACCACGGCTGTCCGGGGTGTATGTCACGCCTAGGCTTTCGTCGGTCTTATCCACCCCGACCAGCACAGCAGAGACCAGGCGCGTGCCGGCGAGCCGTATCATCTCGCCGACGGAATGGATCCTCGTCCACGAGGACCGCCCGGCGGTCAGCACGACGACGGCGTCGGTCGCCCAGGTCACGAGGTGCTCACCGCCGAAGGATGGGTCGAGGGTAGCCAGGGTGAGCAGCAGGTCCGGAGAGGCAGCGGTCACGCCCTTGGTGAACGGGGTGCGATGAACACCCGGCGGAATGCGAGCGAGAGGACCGACGGGGGCAGCATCATGACGCTCGGGAACCGCGACGACGAGGTGCGCGTCGTTCACGTTCACCCGGTGGATCCCTGGCTTGCGGACCCCCAGCAGGCCGGCCGCAGGAGCACCCGTGGCCAGGTCCGCAACCACGACCCGCATCCCCCGCTCTGCGCTGGATAGGGCCAGCGACACCAGGGACAGGGCCGGCACTCGAGGGTCGTCGACGGGGATCACGGCCAGGCTCGTGTCCCGGGAGCCGGCCGGAACAGCGCGATCAAGGTGCGTGACGATCCGCTGGACATCGCGGTTCTGAGCCGCCGCGAGCCCGTGTCTGCGCGGCATCCAGCGGCTGAGGTGGACGGCGCCGACGCTGAGGCTCACCGGGGCTCCGAGCGCACGCGCGATGTCATCGCGCCGGCGAAGCCGGTCGGACGTGAGCGCACGAACCACCACGATGGCCAGGCCCACGACGAGGCCGATGATGAGCCCGACGACGGGGTAGAGGATCAGATGCTTGAGACGCGAGCGCGGCAGCAGTGCCGCCTGGTTGAGCACCTGGCTGCCGGTTATCTCCGACGCCGTGAGCTCCTTGGTGCTCGCGATGGTGCCGTTGGTGCTCGTCTGCAGCTCGCTCAAGGCGCCATACGCCTGCTGACGCTGGGCCCTGAGACTGGTGAGACTGGAGTCCCGCGCCGGTGACGGCGGCTCAGCCTTCAGCGTGTTGATCCGATCCTGATACGCGTTGTACTGCTGAGTGGCGTGACTGACCTGCAGACGGAGCTGCTGGAACAGTTTGACCTGCTGGGCCTTGAGCTGGGCCGCCCGGTACTGGAGAAAGGCCCCGGCCAGGACCGCGGCCCGGGCCAGCGCCTCATCGCCGGATGGCGCACTGACCGTGATGGACATGACCCGGTCGGTGACGGGTGTGGCGGTGTACGACCCGAGGAAGCTGCCGACGCTTTCCCGCAGTCCCAGCTGATGCAGGGCGAGCCCGGCCACAGGGCGGCTTTGCGCGATGGTCTGAGCGTCGGTTACGGCGGAGCCCGGCTGCGGCTCGGCGGGGTTCGTGAGCAGCAGTGATGTCGAGGCTTGGTAGAGGGGCGGCGTCGTCACGTACAGTGCGAGGCCAGCCAGGAAGCCGACCGCGGCCGTGAGGCACCACCACCGCCTGGTGCGCCGGATGCTGGCCTTGATGAAGCCCATGCTCGTGAGGCCCGCATTGAGATCGGCCGGTCCGTCGTCAGCCCCGGAGAAGTCGCCACCGATCCACATCCGCCCGGGCGGGTCGTCATCCCTGTCCAGGGGCAGCATCACCGCTGGATCACCGTCGTTCACCGTCTGGCCCCCGTAGAAATGCCGGTCACTCGGCTGGGCATTCTCCGCTGGCCGGGCCGGGACACCTCTGGCAGGCGGCCCGTGGTGTGGTCGGCCGAATCCGGATCCGCGACGAGAATGCCCGAGATATCCCGGCCGGAGTTGGCGGCGCTGACCGCGACGCGGGCCAGTTCCTCGGCGGTCACCTTGCCGGCCGAGACGCCCAGCACGGTCGCCGTGGTGCGCATGGTGTCGGCGACCCGGGGAGTCTGGCCATCGACGACGGCAACGGCCACGATCAGTCCCGCCCCTGGCAACCGGTCCGGAGCCTCAGCATGATCGCTCACCGCCACCCGCAGGTTCTCCGGTCGCCGGGATGACTCCGGCGGCGCCGCGCACGCCGCGCGCAGCGTGGCCGTGGTGTTCGGGTCCTGCTGAGGACCGACCACGAGGACAGTCGGGATTCCCAGGGAAGCGGCGAATACGGCCAGCTGAGGGCCGAGGGCGAGCGCGTTCGGGTCGGAGGCCAGCGATAGCACGCCGAGCGAGGAACCGCTGCCCGCGTTGAAATCCGCGTGGTTCGTTCCGGTGAGCCCCAGCTGGCGCAGGGTCTTACGCAACCGCCACGAATCAACGGCCCGGGGCTCGTAGTCCTCGAAGAGCTTTGTCCAGCCTGCGGCGTCGGACGGGTGGCCGACATGAATCGACATCAGGACGGGAATCCCGATGGAGTCCGCTATCTCGTCGCGCTCACGGAGGCGCCGGTCTTGGCGGCTGACGGCCAGCACAATGAGAATACCAATGAGCAGGCCAGCCAGGGCGCCGACAATGCCGTTAATGACCAGGCGATCAGACAGCGACGTTCCGTTGACATTCGTCGCAGGCTGTATGACCTGGGCAGGCTGGGTGAACTGGGAAGGCGGTGTGACCTGTGCCGATGCCGGCTTGCCGGCCCGGCTCCGCGAATTGGAGTTGGAATTGGAGTTGGAATTGGAGTTGAAGTAAGCGACATAGCTGTCGGCGACAGCGTTCGCACGGCCTTGGGCCTCGGCGGCGGTCTTCCCCTGGGCGCTGATCGACAGGATGTTGGTGGTCAGGCTCTTTACCCGGACGTCGCCCCGCAGGCCCTGGATCGCGCTCTGGTCGCTCGTGTGCAGGGCACGTCCCAGGACGCGGTCGCTGCTGGCGATCACCGCCTGGGTCGAGGCGCTGCGTACGGAAGGCGGAAGCAAAACGAGCGCATCGCTGGTCAGCATGGCCGGGCTCAGCACGGCGATTGCGCAGCCCGCGGCCACTCCCAGCGCAGCGAAAGTCGCGACGGCGAACTTATGCCGCCGCACAAGCTGCATAGACCTGCGCAGGTCCAGCGTCTGGTCGCTCATCGGGCCTCCGAGTGATTCCCGTCGGTTCCCGGGGAATCAGACATACCCCACGATACGGCTGATTGCTTAAGGGTAGATGAAGCCATTTTCACTCGCATCAAAGGAATGTCAATCGCGTGGCCAAGGGCGCACCGGGTGCCGAGCGTCCACGACCGAGGAGCGTGACGGCGGGAACCCGGCGCCCGAGGCCGCAAGAGTACCAGCCGAGGATGGGACCGGTCTCGCCGTGGTGCAGGCTCCACGCCAGCTCATGGGGTAGTTCCAGCCGCGCTGACCCCGGGCTGGCCGCGTCCGGCCAGGACAGGACCGCGCTGGCCCCGTCGAGCTGCGCCTGGACCTCGGGGCCGAGGTGGAAGGCCAGGCGCAGGTCGTGGCCGCCGCCGTCGATCTCGTCGGTGATGTCAAGGGTGCGCGCCACCCGGTGCAGCCGGACCCGGCGCCGGTGCCGGGCCGGCGGGTCGAGCACCAGGTAACCGTCGTGCTCGGCGCCCCATGCGCCGGCCTCAACGGCCTCCGGGGCCTCGATCTCGCGTGCGTTCGCGTGCCGCAGCCACAGGAAGGGGCCGCCGTCGCCGGACTGGCTCTGCCCGTCGAGCTCGACGGTGTTATGCGCGATAGTCGAGCGGAAATACGACCGCCACTGCGGCTCGCCGTGGTAGCAGTAGGTACCCGGGTCCGCGAGGATCTCGACCCCGCCGTAACGGACCTCCACCGACAGGGCGTCGGCGTGGGCGTGCGCGGCGATGCTGAGGAAGCCGTGCGGGCCTCCGTCGCAGCGGCACCAGATCTCAGGGGCCTGCTGCTCGCTCGTACGCAACAGGCTGATCCCGGCGTCGGCGAACCGCGACGGGCGCTGCGCGGGCCGGCCGTCGATGACCCGCGGGGCGCCAGCCAGCGCGCCGATGATCGCGCTGGCCGCGTCCGCCTGCGTGGGTGGCCACCAGTCGAGCCTGCCGAACAGCGCCTCGCCGAGGGCCAGCAGCGACGGCCAGCGGTTGGGCACCGGAGCGTCCAGCAGCAGCCCGCGGCCTTCGTCCGCGTCACCCTGCCGGGGCGGGCGGCAGCGCTCGTCCAGGAGCGCCGCGCCGCTGTCCACCATCGCGCACAGCCGCTGCCAGCTGGACGTGTTCAACGGGCGGTCGCTGGCCTCGGCCTCCACGGCCGCGAGCAGCCCGAGCTCGGCGACGAAGCACTGGTAGTCCGAGGCGAGCTCGCGGCCGATGCCCGACGCGAACGTGTTGCGGACCAGCTCGCTCTCGAGGAGGCGGGCCGAACTCTGCCGCCAGCGCCGGCTTTCGGCGAACCACGGGAAGGCGCAGCTGGCCACCAGTTGCCCGGCGGCTTCGCCGATGACGTGGTTATTGGCCGACGAGCCCCGGCTCCTGAACGCGGCGAGGTACTGCTGGTGCCAGCGGATCTGCCGGACTGCGAGCTCATTGCGCTCGAACAGGTCGCCCGCGCCGGGCCAGTCCGCGAGCAGCCGGCGGATCCAGGCCAGGCTGATCAAGCGGATGGCGACCTCGAGCCCGCTCGTCCAGTGCACGCCCGACAGGAATGGGTTCTCCTCCCACCACGAGCGCAGCTGCTCGTCCACCCGCAGGGCGTAGGCGTCATCACGGGTGAGCCACCACGCCGTAGCCAGCACGGTGAGGTGCTGAAGCCGGGAGATCTCCCATACCTGCTTGATATCGCCGGTCTGCTCCTCGTCGCGGTAGTTGATGCGGAACGCGTACCGGTCTGCAGGCGCCCGCCGGCCGGTCACCGGGTCAGCGAACCAGTCGGGCAGCTTGAGGTCGGTCCTGGTGACGCCCAGCACTCCCCACTCACCCCGCAGCAGCCCGTCGGCAGCTTCCACGATCGCTGCCCCGGCTTGCGCGGGCACCCGCGCGGCGACATCCGGCGGGAGGACGCTGGTGAACCGGCGCTCGCCCGGCCGCCGCGCGCCGGGCCGGCGAGCCGCCGCGGCGAGCTGGTCACGAGTCACCTGCCGACGTGACCAGGCGATATGGAGTGCCTGGTCACGCGCACGCCAGGCCACCTCGGCAGCTGACATCTGGCTGGCCCTGCGTGCGTACCAGCCGAGGCGTGATTTCGCAGGAAAGGCAGTCACACTCTCTCCGGACGGCCGCTGGCCAGGCTCTCCGTTACTGCGATCGTCGCTCCGGTGGTGGCCACCAAGGACTCGAACGGGATCGGCATCGGAGCGCCGGTCCGGCTGGCCTCGATGAACTGCTCGAGCTCAGCTCGCTGGCCCTTGTCCTGGCCACCGCGGGAGCGCATGGTCTCGCCGCGGCGCCCGGCCCAGACCACGGCCCGCTGGAAGTTGTCCAGCCGGGCGTTCCGGCCGCCGCCCGTGGCATCGAGCGTTTCCTTCGGGTGGCGGACGTTGCCCGCCGTGACGTAGCTGATCGTGCCTACCGAGCCGTTCCGGAATCGCACCGTGGCCTGCAGATCGCCGGGTTCGGGACCGGGGACCGCGTAGACCTCCTCGGGCAGGGTGCCCGCCCACCAGCCGAGCGTGTCGATGAAGTGGCCGCCTTCTCCGGTGAAGCGCGATCCTTCCAGCTCCTCGTCGAGGTACCAGCTGTCGGGATCCAGCCGTCCCGCGTTCACCAGGTACCGGGTGACCGACCCGCCCGCCGGCTGGCCGAACCGTGACCTCAGTTCCACCAGCAGTGGCGCGAAGCGCCGGTTGAACCCGACCATGAGCCGGTCGTTGCCCGTCTTCGTGACGACATCGACGATCCGCTGAAGCTCATCGCTGGTCAGCGCGAGCGGCTTTTCGACGAACACGGCCTTCCCGGTCTCCAGGGCACGGCATACCAGGTCAGCATGGGTGCTGTGCCGGGTCACGACAAAGATCGCGTCCAGCGACGTGTCCTCCAGCACCGCGTCCGCCGTGGTCGAGGCGGTCGTGAAGCCGAAACGGCGCTGCGCGTTCACGGCCGACAGGGACCTGGTGGTGGCCACGTGGGCCATCCTGACCGACTTGAGCCTGGTCAGGTGGGGCAGCAGCATCGATGACGCGTAATTGCCGGCCCCGATGAATCCGACCGCCAGCTGCTGCGCACCCGTCCCGCGCGGCGCGGCCGCACGGCCGCCCGGCACCAGCTGGCTGACCGCGCTGGGCTCCCCGCCCGGGGCGGGCGCGGGATACTTGAGCAGCACGCCCACGGCATCCAGCGAACCGGACGCCAGCTCGGCGTAGACGGAGCTGGCCTGCTCGACCGGGAAGACGCCGGACACCAGCGACTCGACGTCGATTTCCTTGCGCGCGATCAGGTCCAGGAAGCACTCAAGGTTACGGCGCTCGGTCCAGCGCACGTAGCCCGCCGGATAGTCGATGCCGTCAAGCTCGTAACGGTCGTCGTAGCGGCCCGGCCCATAGGACCGAGAGAAGCGGACGTCGAGTTCCTTGTCGTAGTAGGCATTCCAGGGCAGGTCCAGGCGGGTCTTGCCGATGTCCACCACACGGGCGCGGTCTCGGGCCAGCCGGGCGGCGGCCTCGACCGGTCCGTTGGAGGATCCCCCCGCGGCCAGCAGCAGGTGGTCGGCGCCGCGCCCGTCCGTCATCTCGGCCAGCGCCTGCTCGACCGCTTCCAGGCCCTCGGCGGTGGGGGCGGCACATCGGTGCGCCCCGGCCTGCTCGGCCTGCCGGCAGCGATCCTCGACCACGTCGAGGCCCACCACGCGAACCCCGGACGCGATCAGGAGACGGACCGCGAGCTGGCCGACCAGCCCGAGACCGATCACGCAAGCCGTGTCGCCCAGCTGGGCCTCGGCGCGCCGCACCCCGTGCATGGCGATCGCCCCGACGGTGGAGAAAGCGGCATGCTCCGGCGAAACCCCCCGGGGCACCCGGGCGCACAGGTTCACCGGAACCCAGTTGTACTCCGCGTGCAGCGCGTACTCGTTGCCGGCGGCCGCGACGAGCTGACCGACGCGGAACTCCTCGGCGCCGCGTCCCACCTCGGTGACGACGCCGCACAGCGAGTAGCCCAGCGGGGTGTAGGAGTCGAGCCGGTTCATGACCTTCTTATAGGTGGCCACCGCGCCCTGCTGGGCGACCGCGTCGAGGACCTTGCGCACCTGGTCCGGCCGCGCCCGTGCCTTGCCGACCATCGACATCTTGGCCTCGCTCACCTTCATCATCTCCGTGCCGGTGGAGATGAGCGAGAACAGGGATTGCACGAGAACCCCGCCCGGGCGGCACGCTGGAGCGGGCACGTCGAGGACGGTGAGCTCGCCGGACTTGTAGTTCTGGGCTATCTGTTTCAACGCGTCCTCTCGGCTCTGTAATCGGGCGCCCGCTTCCTCGTGACGCCGCCGCGCCTATGGGCGGTGGGGCAGTGCGGAAACGCGCGCTCGCACACCTCAGCCCCCGGACTGTTCGGCCGGCTCGCTGCCGCGGGCGAGGTGCTGCGGCTGGCCGTTCTGGACGGCGTCGGACGAGTGGCCGTTCTGGGCGGCGTCGGACGGTTGGCCGTTGGGGATGACCTGGTCCACCCGGCCGTTGCCGCCGCCCCGGTGCGGCTGGCCGTTTTGGACGGCGTCGGACGAGTGGCCGTTCTGGGCGGCGTCGGACGGCTGGCCGTTCGGGACGAACTGACCGGGCCGGGCGTCGCGGGTCGGCCGGTCCGCCTGGCCGTTGCCGGTGACCCGCTCTGGCTTGCCGTTGCCAGGGGTCCTGCGTCGTTTACCGGCGCCGATGAGCCGACGGTAAACGTTAAGGTAGGCGCACTCCTGATAGCTCCACGCCAGCTCCCGCTCGACCCGCTCGCGCCCCAGCATGCCCAGCTTCGACCGCCGCGGCTCATCGTCCATGAGCTCCACGATGGCCTGGGCATATTTGTGCACGTCGTTGGGCTGGACGTAGACCCCGGCCTCACCGGACGAGATCCGGGTCTCGCGCAGGTCGAACGCGACCACGGGCAGCTCGAAAGCCATGTACTCCATGGTCTTGTTCATCGTGGACAGGTCGTTCAGCGGATTCAGCGGGTCGGGCGACAGGCCAACGTCCGCGGTGGACAGGATGCGCGTGACCACCTCATCCGGCGCCCTCCCGGTGAACTCCACGTGACCGGCCAGGCCGAGTTCGTCGCGCAGCGCGACCAGATCCTCAAAGACGTCCCCGGAGCCGATCAGCGTGAAGGCGATGTCATCGCGGCCGAGCTCGTTCACGACGACGTCGGCGGCCCGGACGACGTTGTCCACGCCGTCTTGCGGCCCCATGACCCCGATATACGCGGCCAGGAACCGGTGACCCCGGCGCAGCTCGGGATGGGCTGGGCCACGCCGCAGATGCTCTGGATCCGGGCCGGTGCGCACGACGGTGACATCCGCGGCGGCCCGGCCGCCTCGGGTCATCGCGATCTTCCGGTAGGAGTCGTTGGTCGAGATCACATGGTCGGCCGTCTGGTGCGTCCGGCGCTCCAGGGCGCGCAGCACCCGGTAGGGCAGCCTGGGACCGTGCGGGAAGCGAGACTCGTAAAGCTCAGGACACAGGTCGTGGTGGTCGAACACGAACCGGGTGCGATCGACGGCGCGAAGAGCCAGCGCGAGCGGCCAGAAGATGTCCGGGGGATTACAGGCTTGCATCACGTCGAACCGTCCGGACCGCCTGGCCCGCAACGTCAGCCAGGCCGTGGCGAGGAAGGAGTAGACGTACTCGGTGATGTAGCCGACCTTGCTGTCGCCGGGCGCGTAACCCCGGTACTTGTACAGCTCAATGCCGTCCACGACTTCATACGAGGGGTCGGTGTCGCCTTTGGGGCACACCACGACGACCTCGTGGCCCTCGCAGGCGAGGGCCTGGCATTCGAGCCACACCCTCCGGTCGAAGGGAACCGGGAGGTTCTGGATGATGATGAGGACGCGGCTCATCGCCGGAGTCCTTCGTGGCCCCGGTGTCCTGCGCTGCGCATGATCACTTCGGGGCGAGCGGTCGACGGCGGGTGCGTGGCCCGCACCGCGGCCCCGACAGAGCCAACACCGTTCCCTGCAACGTTCATCGCGTCACCTGACCATGTCTTCTGGTGTGGCCCCCCCACACCAGGACTTCCGCGTTCATAGGAACTGCAAGCCGATGGCTGTGATACGACGAAAGCCTTTAAAGTTGGGGACTCCGACAGGGCTCGGCGCGGCTTGTACCTGCGGCGGGCGATAAGGTCGCGACCAGCGATCCCGGGCCCGCGGCGCCGACGGGGAAAGGATGACCAGTGGACGTCTGTGATGTCCCGCGTATCTCGGGGGCGCTCCTGTTCAAGCCCACGCCGTACCTGGACGAGCGCGGGTTCTTCTGCCGCACCTTCGACGCCGAGATCGTGCGGGCCGCGGGGCTTGATCCGTGCGCGTTTGTCCAGCGCAGCCTCTCGCGCTCGAAACGCGGTGTGATCCGCGGGCTGCACGTGCGCCGCGGGCAGGGGGAGGCCAAGCTCGTACGGTGCTCCTACGGCGCGGTCTTCGACGTGGTCGTGGACCTGCGGCCTACGTCGCCGACGTTCCGCACCTGGGAAAGCTTCGATCTGCGCGACGACGAGCAGGTCACGCTGTACGTGCCCGCTGGCTGCGCGCACGGATTCCAGGCCATCACCGAGATCGCGGACATCTCCTACAGCATCGACCGGGCTCACAACCCTGCTGAGGACGTATCGATCGCGTTCGACGACCCTGAACTGGCTATCGGCTGGCCGCTTCCGGTGACCGCCATGTCGCAGCGGGACCGGCAGGCTCCGCCACTGGCTGTCGCGATCAAGTCGATGGCCGCGGCCGACGCGGCGCAAGGCAATCCTGACGTACGTTGAGGCAGTGAACCGGCTGAAGGATGCCACCAGCCCGTACCTGCTGCAGCACGCCGGTAACCCGGTGGACTGGTGGCCGTGGTCCGACGAGGCGTTCGAGCAGGCGCGGCAGCGCGACGTCCCGGTGCTGCTCTCCGTGGGGTACTCCGCGTGCCACTGGTGTCACGTGATGGCGCACGAGTCGTTCGAGGATCCGGCGACCGCAGCGCTGATGAACGAGCACCTGGTCGCGATCAAGGTGGACCGGGAGGAGCGCCCGGACGTGGACGCGGTGTACATGACCGCGACCCAGGCAATGACCGGCCGGGGCGGCTGGCCGATGACGGTGTTCATGACCGCGGATCGCGAGCCGTTCTACACCGGCACGTACTTCCCCCGCGAGCAGTTCCAGCAGCTGATCCGGGGCGTGGCCAAGGCCTGGGCCGAGGATCGGGACGGCGTTGCGGACCAGGCGAAGAAGATCGCGGCCGCCTTGTCCGAACGTGCCTACGCGGGTGTCCGCGCTCTGCGTGACGTCGGCGAGGCGGGGATCGCAGACCCGGGCCTGGACGCCACGAGCGCGCGGCTGGCCAGAACGTGTGACGAGGCGGTGGCCGGCCTGGCCGGCCAGTGCGACTCCGCCCATGGCGGGTTCGGTGGTGCGCCGAAGTTCCCTCCGTCCATGGTGCTGGAATTCCTGCTCCGGCATCAGGCCGGCCGGGCCACGCAGGCCGCCGCCCTGCCGATGGCCGAGCAGACCATGGAAGCGATGGCCCGCGGCGGCATGTATGACCAGCTCGGCGGGGGGTTCGCCCGGTATTCGGTGGACGCCGCCTGGGTGGTGCCGCACTTCGAGAAGATGCTGT
>Ga0126381_100001835_pt1 | contig 22811 bp, 23 predicted proteins | sample PanSoiMetPlot_28_FD_96465 | JGI IMG/M metagenome (GOLD analysis project Ga0126381, IMG submission 96465) | Tropical forest soil microbial communities from Panama - MetaG Plot_28 | ecosystem: Environmental > Terrestrial > Soil > Tropical forest > Bulk soil | place: Panama | collected 2016-02-17 | reverse complement strand
GTTGATGCTTGACTGCGAGCGATTCCGCCACCACCGCACAGACACCGTCAGGACTGGCAAGTCGCGCGAGGGTCACCAGCAAGTGGCCGAGCAATGGGAACAGCACTTTCATGCGGAGTGGAACTCTAACCGTCTCTCGACGGTTAGCAAGTCTGCCCTTCGTCTTCCCGTTCTCCCAAAATCAGCAATTCGCCACACACGGGATGAACGCGAGCGTAGTGCTCGGCCAGCCCGACTTTACCACCGGGACTGCAAAAACCACCCAAGACGCATGCAAGTTTCCAACATTCGTGCGGCTTCCGGCTCCGGTGACGAAGTCCGATTCTCCGAGGACAAGGGCTGGCGTTCATCTCGCTGCTGAAAGGCGGCTTGAATTCCAAGACAGTTTTTTCCACCTCGCCCTCCATGATGTCATCTCTGAAGGCGGAGCTGAAAGCGTTACAGATTCTCAGGAGTTGCGCCAATTAGCATTTCAAATGATACGAGTAATCTCCTTCTAAACGGAAATGTTGGCCGGCAACGATTTCTCTACCACAGTGTGAGCAGAGCCTGCGATAAACCCGACGTTTGTAATCTTCTATCAAAGAGTTAGAGGCATCTCTTCTGTGATCGATCCATCTTTGAAGTCTTTCTGGAGCAATCCCGAAATTGGCCGCGGCCAAGGCCAACGGCACATTGCTCTTGTGCTGCTGCCAAGCACTTTCCAGCACATAAAATTGAACCAGGCCGCCAGTAGTCGCTGCCTCTTTGATCCAACCTAGCGCCTGCGAGGTTGAATCGGCCTGGTCGTCGTACTTGCCGTTTGGAAAAGCCGTGAGTTCATTAAGATATTGGTCAAGCCAGGGTGCTTCCTTGGGCAGGTAAATGAATCCATTCTCGATGGTTGCGGTCTGCGCATGCAGCCGCATGATTTTGTCGCCCTCCGGCACATAGCGCTTGATGTTATGCATTCCGTCGTGGACCAACTCCTGGATCAGCTGAGTGCCTGATGCCTTGTCTTCGATCAGGACCACGCCCGCATGGAAGGCTTCCGCTTGCTCGCGAACGCGTCGTTTAAGCTCTGGATACTCGAGCCGCTTGCGCAAGACGTGCAACAGGTAAATGCGGCGGTCCCGAAGCCCCCACGTGGTACATACACTGTAGTCGCTCAACTCGGAGGGTTTGTTGCCGGTATCCCAACTCTGAATGACCTGTTCGAATTTCTCGGGCGGCTGGTCATAGAAGTTGAACCACTGTCTTTTGACCAGCCCTCCTCCCAAGGGTGCGGGGTTTTGCTGATATTGGCCGGCGAAATTGTATTCGCCGATAGTTTGGCGGATGCGGTCCAGCACCTCCCGCGGTTCTCGCTCCGGGTGCAGAACTTCACCCGCCAGGCGCCTGAAACGTCGCCGTCCGAAAAAGGTCTCGATGAGGTGCTCCTCATTCTCCTCGGCGATGGCGGGGAATCTGACCACCTGCCACTCCTCCTGAGCCAGTACGTGACCCACCAGATCGTCTTCGTGCAGGCGCTGCATTATCAGGATTATGCAACCGGTGCTTTTGTTATTGAGCCGGGTGTACAGGCTGTTGTCGTACCAGTTGTTGACCGCCCGGCGTTGAGCTTCAGAAAGCGCCTGGTCCGGCTTGAGCGGGTCGTCGATGATAATGATGTCGGCGCCGCGCCCAGTTAGCACGCCTTCCACCGAGGTGCCCATCCGGTAACCCTGGTTGGTGGTCACGAACTCCTGGACCGAGTGCTTCTGTGAGGACAAGAGGGTAGGAAACAGGGAGCGGTACCAGGGGCTGCTCATGATGCTGCGACACTCTCTGGCCATCTTGTCAGAGAGATCTTGAGCGTAGCTTACGCATAGAATCTGCGCCGCCGGATTTTGCCCCAGATACCAGGCAGGAAATGCAACTGAAGCAAAGTGGGACTTCAGGTGACGGGGTGGAAGGTTGATAATGAGGCGCCGAATCTTGCCCAGCCGACATTCCTCGAGCTTGGCGGCGATTACCTCGGTGTGCCAGTTGGAGACAAAATCGGTCTGCGGGTTAAGTTGCTTGAAGCAGCGCTCCGCGAAGGTGTGAAAATCACGTCGAAGCAACAGCCGATATTCGGCAGGCGTCAGATCATTCATTGCTTACCTCCATCATCCATCTTCGACCAGCGGCGGATTCGTTCGCTGAGCTGGCGCATTACCTTCTCGTCATTCTTAGGTTGCGAGGTAGAACATTAACAATTAGGCGTCGGATTTTTCCCAGGCGGCATGCCTCCAGGTTTGCCGCCATGACTTCAAGGTGCCGATTGATAAAACTTAGTTTGCGCAGTACGAACTCTTGAGGCAGAATTGGATGATGGTCATTTGGATTCAGGTTTTTGTTCATCGGTTTCCTCCTGGCTCCATTGTCTGATTCGTTCGTATATTTGCTGCATCACTTGTTGGTCAGCCTCATCGAGCGGTGCAGCATCGGACTGAGTTGATTCCGGATGCTCCTCAAGCAAACGCAAGCTTGCGAGCAGCAGCTGCATGGAACGATGGTCGCCGGAGGCGGCCTTGTTGACCAGCTGCTTGAACATCGCTTCGATTTTTGTAATCCGCTTCCGTTGCCCGTTCTCGTTGATTACGACCAGCTCCGCAAGCGCGCTCTGCAACAACGTGCCCGGATTCCTGGATCCCTTCGGGCGCCCCTTAGGATTGCCCGATGTACCCTTTTTGAAGCGCGTACGTATCGGAGGCTTCCCATAACCAACGCCATAATCCCTGTCGTCAGTTGCCGCCATGGCGCGATTCCTCCCTCCGGTTTTCGAGATCATCGAAAAACACATCACTCCCCGCCCTCACGGCGCGCCCACCGGTAAATGCCTCCCAGCGCCGAACTACGGTGTCGACATACAATGGGTCGAGCTCCAATCCAAAGCAGCGGCGACCGGTGCGTTGCGCGGCGATTAGCGTGCTGCCGCTGCCGAGAAATCCATCCAGCACGATCTCATTTCGACCCGAGCAATCGAGAATCGCGTCGGCGACCAGAGCCACGGGCTTTGGTGTTGGATGATAGCCCAGCAGGTTGCCCTCATCTGAGGTGTTGCGGGCAAAGGAATTCGCCGCCGGATAGCACCACAAGTTTGATCGATTGCGCCCGTATTGCCCTAGCTGCACGTTGTTGCGGTGCGCCGCTCGGCCTTTTTTAAAAACAAAAATCAATTCATGCTGGCTGCGATAAAGCGACCCCATACCCGGACTGTCCTTGGCCCAGATACAAAGATTTTTGAGCTCGGTGTAAGCTTTGGCTCCGGCGGCCAACACTTCTGTCAGATGACGCCAATCCGTAAATACAAAATGAATGGAACCTTCCGTACTATGATCGGCATGAGCGCTGAGGGCGCGAGTTAGGAAGGTGGTGAATTGGGCCGGGCTCATCTCGCCGACGGCCATGGCGAATTCGCGGTGGTGAATGGCTCCCAGACCGCTGACGTGACCTTCGATGGGAACATTGTAGGGCGGGTCCGTGAAACCCATCGCGGCCGTTTCGCCTTGCATGAGTGTCGCGAAGGCCGCGCTCTCAAGCGCACTGCGACAGTGGACGCGATGTTCATCAAGGAGCCACAGATCTCCTCGACGGGTTACGGCAACGCCCGGCGATGCCTCGGGTAGTACGTCGGCGGGATCCACTTTACCATCTGGTGCGGGCGAGAGGTTTTCAATGCGCAAGTCGATCTCACCCATGGTGAAGCCGGTGATCTCCAAACTGAAGTCCAAATCCAATACCGACAACTCCTTGAGCTGCTCAGCGAGTAACCGCTCATCCCATGCGGAATTGTCAGTCAGCCGATTGTCGGCGATCATAAATGCCTTGGCCTGGGGTTCGCTCAGATGCTCAAGCGCGATCGTTGGCACTTCGCGGAGACCCAGCAACATGGCGGCCATCACTCGTCCCTGGCCGGCAATTACCTTTAGTTGCTTGTTGACCAGCACTGGTACGTTGAAGCCGAAGGTCTCTATGCTTTGTCGCTAAGCTCTGAAAGGCACTGGCGATGAAGATTGGGAGGTGAGTGGGCCTCTAAAACGAGCAGATTCCCTGTTCATTTCCCTGTTAGCAGGGAATCCTTCGCAGATAATGGTTCGCCTCAGACTGCGTCCTCCGCCACATCGCGATTCAGCAAAGTTCAGTGTAGCTCAGAAACCCTTGTCAGAGAGCCTATTTATCGAACTGTCTTATCCGGCCCGGCGGTAGTGCCGCTGAATAGCTCGAATCCTACACGATAGTGCGGGTTAACGACCCAGAACTGGATGCCGGGCGATGCCCTTTGCTGCATCCTTCCCGTAGTGCGCTCTTCGCAATAAGGCGCACGGTGGTAACATCGAAACAATCGGTTAAGAACGAACGGACCAGCTAACTGCAACTCGGGCGCGCTATCTGATTGAGGAGTCGATGAGCGACGGTCAGTCGATATGGACGTCTCCTACTCCCAAATCGAGCGCACACCAACGCGCCGGATACCAACCCGAACAAGGAGAGCGTATCTTGCGGATGCCGCAGGTGTTGCAGCGCACCAGCCTGTCCAAGGCGACAATCGCACGACGCGAAGCTGAGGGTCTCTTCCCGGCCCGGCGGCGGTTACGCGGGCGAGCGGTCAGGTGGTTCGCGTCAGAAGTGGACACCTGAATTGCGAGCTTGGAGGGGTAGCACGAGGCGAAAACACGCCGGCGACGTGAAGGTGATGCACCGCAATTCACTCGTGCTCTCTCCGTGCCTTTGGCTACATGAGATAAGCAGTTCGCGCCAGCTTTTCGCCCCCGGCGAGATCCGGCAGAGCCGCTGCCTTACCGGTTGAAGGGTGCCTCGGCTGCCAGGCTCCTGGTTTCCCTCTGCTCGGTCATCGCCTGCTCAAACCGACCCTTCAACTTCGCCAATTGCGCTGACAACTGCCGGTTCTTGGTGGCTTGGTGTTCGATCAGTTCTGCTTGCCGCTGGTTTTCCATAGCCTGGCTCTGCAGCTCGTTGACCAGCATCGGAATCAACTCCTAATAGCGCACACCGTCTGGACCTTGCAGTCGGGGCCATAGCCCACCAGTTCGGGTAGATCTGCACAACTTCTTGCGCGATCAGCCCAATAGTGGCGCGCACCCTTGGGATCGTGCTTGTAGCGGAAGGAAAAGTGCATGAGCTGCAAATGCAAGAAACGTTTCCACAGCTATGTAATGAATGAGTTTATGAAGTATTGCAGAGACCAAGCTGACGCTACCTGCAATCCGGTAGAATTTGCGGAGATGATCAATGGCAACAAGTGACAGCCCGATGCAGCAGAAAGACAATACGAAGGGCTGCCGCTTGCGGGAGCTGGTGCAGGGGAAGATGGAGCGCCAGCAGGTGGAGGAACAGCGCAAGCGGGACCAGGAGATCGAGCGCGCGATCGCGGGGATGCTCAAGTTCTGCTGCTGCCGGTCGATTTTTTGCGGGTCATACGAGACGTTGAGCGGATCGTGAGACTCGACGCCGTGTCCAAGAACATTCACTTGCGGCTTGTTCTCCCAGCGTCTCTACCCATGATTGTCGGCAATAGGACTCAGCTCATCCAAGCCTTGCTCAATTTGGTATTAAATGCCTTCGAAGCTATGGCGCAAAATGGGGAGGCGCCACGCGAGGTACAACTGAGTGTGACCCAACGAGAAGCAGGCTGGCTGAACGTTGCCGTTCGCGACTCGGGTATGGGTATCGACCCCGCAGTGATGCCAATGCTCTTCCAGGCGTTTTTCACCACCAAACCGAAGTGCATGGGAATGGGTCTCTCGATCGTACGCTCGATTGTCGAGAACCACGGGGGCGGTTGTGGGCGACCTGCAATCCGGATCGCGGCGCGACTATGGAGTTCACGTTAGCTGTCGCTACCGACGGCGGTAGTTAACTCGTCACCTCTTCCGGGACCGTCGCAAAGTTCTGCTCGATAACTTTGCGCGAATCGACTGTCGCGTCGTAAGGTGTTATGAACATTTCCGCGGAAGCTGCGACGAAAGATGACACCACTTGAGCCAAAGGCTCAAAGCCGGTCGGATTAAGTTGAAAAATTACTCATCACATATGCAGGTTTCGCGCGACGGAAGAGGATACTTACGTGGCTAAGAACGGGTTCAAGGCCATAGATTCAGACCTTCATGTACTTGAGCCAGCGGATCTTTGGGAGCGTTACATCGATCCCAGCTTTAAGGATCGCGCCCCGCGAGGCCTGGCCGATGTGAGACGCGGGCTTGGGGTAGTGCTGGACGGGCAAATCATCGGGCATGCCGCCGAAGGCATCGGACGCCAACGCCGGGACTACGCTAGCGGTCTCCAGCACGACCATTACGCCGCGGCAGAGGCTCGCAACTACGATGGGATCGGCATACTCGGAGCCATGGACCGGGAGGGGCTGGATCTTGCGGTCCTTTATCCGAGCCGCGGCCTTCTCGTCGTGTCGGTACCCGGGCTTGACCGCGGGCTTTTCAGGGCGATCAGCCGTGCTTACAACGACTGGCTTCATGATTTATGCCAGGCTAATCCCAAGCGGCTTTTCGGAGCAGCGATGGTGCCGGCCACGGACGTCGAAGCGTCGGTCGCTGAGGCTCGACGCGTCCGCGAGGAATACCAGTTCAAGGCAATCTTCCTCACTCCCGACGTCTATGACAGGCGCGGCTGGGACCACCCCGCCTACTACCCGCTGTGGGAGGAGTGCCAGCGCCAGGGTCTGGTGGTGGGCTTTCACACCACCGGCACACCGTCGCTGCGCCCGGGTCAGGCGGGGGGCATGTTCTCCACCTGGATGCAGCTCCACACCTTTACCCATGCCGTTCCGGCCATGGAAGCGTTGGCTGCGTTTACCGCCGGCGGGGTGCTGGAGGCCTTTCCCAAGCTCAAGGTGGCTTTCCTCGAAGCCAACTGCTCCTGGGTGCCGTGGCTTTTGTGGCGTCTCGATGAGCACTATGAGCTCGGCGGTTTCATTGAACGGCCGCAGCTCAAGATGAAGCCTTCGAAGTACTTTTTGCGCCAGTGCTATGTCTCGATTGAATGCGACGAGCACTCCGCCAAAGGCATCGAAGCCTTCGGTATCGAAGACAATCTTGTCTTCTCCACCGACTTCCCTCATCCCGATTCGAAATGGCCCTTCGCCCTGGACAGCGTTCTCAAGCTGCCGCTCAGCGACGAGCTAAAGCGCAAATTCCTCTGGGACAACACCCTGAAGCTGTACTCATTCAGCTGACAGAAAGAGATAATCAAGAAAATGGGATTAGAAGCATTTAGCTATCAAGGGAAGCGAACGCTTGTCGTCGGCGGTTCCAGTGGAATGGGTGCGGCCACGGCGAGACTTCTTGCCGAACTCGGCGCCACTGTTGCCGTCGCGGACTATGCGCCAGTGCCGTTTCCTGTCTCAAAGTTCATCAAACTCGATCTGCGGGAGCCAGCCAGCATCGACCGAGTCTTGGACGAGCTTGAAGGGCCGATTCACGCGGTCTTCTCTTGCGCCGGAGTGGCCGAAGTTCCGGAAACGATGAAGGTCAACTTCCTGGGACAGCGACACATGATTGAGGGCATGATGCGGCGCGAATTGCTGCCGCGCGGTTCCGCTATCGCGGTCATTTCATCAACGGCCGGTCTTGGGTGGGAGAATGAGCTCAACGTCCTCGGCGAACTCCTGGACACCGCGAGCTTCGAAGACGGTGTCGCATGGGTCGATTCCCATCACGTTCGCTCATATTACATGTTGTCCAAGAAGGCGATGTCCGCCTACGTTGCGCGTCAGGGATACCCATTCCTCAAGCGCGGGGTACGTATCAACGCGACCCAGCCGGGCCCCACTGACACTCCTTTGGCGCGCGCGAACGCTCAACTCTGGCTTTCCGCCGGCCGTGAATACCGGGAAGCTGCGGGTATCGACATTTCCCGGCCCGAGGAACAGGCCTACGTTTTGGCGTTTTTGTGCAGTCCCGCCGCCAGTTATGTGGCAGGAATCAATATCGTAACCGACGGTGGCCGGACCAGCGCTCGGAGGATGCACGGCTTCCCATCGTAGAGTCTAACTCCAATAGACCAAGGTCGGTTTTAAGATGGCCGTCTGGAACGTTTATGTCGGCACATTTACGGCGGAATTTCATTGGCTGACCGGCCCCGCCGGCAAAGGCATCGACCGCTTCAGCTTCGACGACGCGACTGGAAGCCTCCGCTACCTGGAGACGACCACTGGTGTGGTAAGTCCTCAATATCTGATCCCACATCATCGGCTTCCGGTTCTGTACACAGCCGAATTCGCCGTTCCCGGCCGTCTGACAACATTTACGATCGGGCCGAACGGCTCACTCCAACGTGCGTCGACGACTCCGTCACTGGGCGAAATGGCCGTCGCAGTGAGCATCCATCCAGGCGCCGGACGTGCCTACGTGGCCAACTGGGGAAGTGGCACTCTTGCAGCACTAACGCTTGAGCCGGACGGGATGGTGATGCGTGCGGACCCGATCGCACAGCTGAAAAGGAGGGGGTCCCATGATGAATCCAAGCGCCCATCACATCCCCACCACATCCGCCCGACCCCCGGCGGGAATAGTGTTTTAGTCGCCTATGCCGGCCTGGACGAACTCACAGCTTACAGGGCTGATGCTACGGGCACTCTGTCCGACCTGCCAATAGTACGGATCGAGTTCCCACCTGAAAGCGCACCACGCCACATCGAATTTCATCCTTCAGGGCAATTCGTATACGTGGTGGGCGAGCGTGATTCGAGACTGTACGTGCTCGAGAGCGAGGACGGTCTGCCCACTCGCATACGCGACAGCTACCCCACTCCACCGACCGGTTACAGCGGCAGAAACAACCCATCGGAAATCAAGCTCCGCATGAATGGACGCACACTCTATGTGGGCAACCGGGGGAGCGACTGCGTGACGATCTTTCGCCTCGATCCTTCGGGCGGTTTCATCGAGGCTGTCCATCACCAGCCGAGTCTGGGTCGCGGGCCGCGTGCCATCAGCGTCGATCCGACCGGTCAATATTTGTTGGTAGGTAACGCTGATTCGGGGAATCTAGCGGTGTTTCAAATCGACGACAAGGGAGGCCTTCGATCTGTCGGCTCAACTGTTCAGTCAGCTTCACCTAGCTCGATCGCCTTCGTCGCGCTGAAAGCACTATTATAAGATCTCGCACGTGCGGACTGCCCTTTAGGAAGCCTGGCGTAATCAGAGTCGGAGGAGACGACAATGAATGAAGGCACGGACCTAAAAGCTCTGCGAATCGCGCTGGTTGTGGTTGGTATCACTTTCGTAATTGGCGTGTATCCACTGACTATCTTCTGGCCCGCCGGCTGGATTTGGCACGCCGCAGGCGAGCATTCGAATTACCTACAGATGATCCTCGGCGTCTATGCAACGCTCGGTGTATTCCTGATTCTCGCGGCACGCGATCCGCTTAAGAATCTCAGCCTGATTTGGTTCACGGTGTGGTCGAGCGTGGTCCATGGCGGTATCATGGCCACCCAGGCATTCGTCTACTCCGAACATCGCGGCCATCTGCTCGGTGACGTCCCGGCGCTGCTGGTGATCGGGCTGGTGCTCGCGGTGCTGACCCTGCAGGGCGAACGGGCGGTCAGCGCAGGCGCATCTCTCGCGAGGTCGTAGCCCGTTCTCATCCCGGGTGTCATTTTTTATCCAAGTATCGTATTTTTGTGGAACTCCGCAGCACCGACCCGCACAGATTAGTGGGAGCGGGAGGTCCGATTCTCAGCGCACGCGGGCGGTCCAGGCGCCGGCATAGGGCGTGTGGAAGGCCAGCGAGAATTGCGATCGCTTGATCCTCCATCCCTCCGCGGTACGCACGTACTGGTCGTCGAACACCCCGCCAATCAGCACCGCATTCTGATCGGCCGAGGTTAGTGAAATCAACAGATGCCATCGGCCGGCCGCCTGGTCGCCATCGACCTCGATGATCGGATTGGTCAGCAGATGAAAGGCGAAGGGCACTTCGGGATTGTGCTGATAAAACTCGCGGATTGCATCGCGTCCCTCGCGCCGGCCGTAAACCCCGCCTTCCCAGACGCCGTCCTCGGCGAATAGCGCGACGATCTTCTCGCAGTCGTGACTCGCGCGCTCGCCCCATCCACCGTCGCACGCTTCGCAATAGCGGGCTTTCAGTTTTTTGATCTCCTCGATGTCTTCCAGCCTGCGCAGCCGTTGTTCGAGGCTCGAATCATTGCCCGGTGGTGTCTGGGATTCCATATCATCGCTCCATGTCTTGTAAAATTCGAAGCCTGAGAATCTAGCAGCGGACCTGGGCCATTGCCGAGCCCAGGAATAGCCCGCGCGCGAGATCAGTCCGCCTTCTGGTCACCCCGGCAAAGCCGGTCCTGGCTCGCTTTTCCATTAATAGCTTTGCAGAGGCGTTGAAGCTTGGCGAGGATAGAGTCGGCGGTAGCGGTCCACACGAACCGGCGACGATGCAGGTTATGGTGCACACATAAGCGTCGATTTTCGGCATCAACTCTTTGACGCTGCGCAACGAGCCGCGCCGGAGTGCCTGCTGAGTGATAAGCCCCAACCAGCGCTCGACCTGATTGATCCAACTGGCGAAAGTAGGCGTGTAATGAAACGTGCTAGCGCGGATGGCGTGGTGGCCAAACCACAAGGCCGCTAAGACGCCTTATACGAGGCGTCCGAATTGGATCCTAACACTAGAGATGCGAATGTCCTCCGCTTCTTCGTGGCTGTTGGTTAGCGCGCGGGCGTTCGCGGCGTAATCTGATCGGCTTATAACGCTTGTGCATTACTTCACATCCGTTAGTATCGGTCGCAGTTCGGAGACGATATTGGTTGGAAGCATAGAAATCCACATGGCGCATCCAGCGCCACAGGGTTTCGGCCCTGAACAGGTTCCGGAGGTGTTGGTCCGATGGCGCAGCCGGATACGACGAAAGCCGACAACGCCGCATCAGTTCCGAGCTTGCCACTGGTAGGCATGGTGGTGGTTGAATGCGGTGAAGGTGTTGCAGCGGCCTTTGCAACCAAATTGCTGGCGATGCTGGGGGCGGAGGTCATCAAGGTTGAGCCGCCGCGAGGCGATATCACGCGCCGGCGTGGCCCGTTCTTTGATGACGCTCACGACCCCGAAGCAAGCGGACTATTCCTGTATCTCAACGCCGACAAGTATGGCGTCGTTCTCGACTTGAATTCGGCGCCGGATCGAGCGCGCCTCGATGACTTGCTGGCGCATGCGGACATCCTGGTCCATAACATTCCGGTCCCGGAACGCGCTGCCCTCAAGATGGAAACCGACGCACTCTGCCGCAGCCATCCGGAGCTTATCGTGGCGGGAATTTCACCCTTCGGCGGCCATGGCCCCTACGCACACTACAAGGCCTACGAAATCAACGTGGCGCATGCTTCGGGGATGGCCTCTGTGGGTCCGGGTGGATCGCCTTTTCCGGAGCTGCCGCCGCTGAAGCTCTTCGGCCAGCAGGCGGAGTTCCAAGGTGCGCTTAACGCGGCGATCGGCGCTTCGGCGGCTTACTTTGATCGGATGAAAAGCGGCGCAGGCCAGGGGATCGAGGTATCCGAGCAGGAATGCATGACCGCAATCCTTGAGGGTACTCTGGTTCAGTACACCTATGCCGGAAGAGAGGCTTCACGCGTGGGCCGCTACGCTTACGGTCCGCGCGCGATTTTTCCCTGTGCCGACGGATGGTTGCATATCAATCTGGGGGAAGAGGCTCAATGGCAGCGGATGGTGGAGCTGATGGGCAACCCCGAATGGACGCAGGAGGAAATCTTCAAGGATCGCCTGCTGAGAGGCGCCCACTGTGACGCGCTGGAACCGATCCTGGCGGAATGGACCCGTAACTGGAAAATGCTCGACCTGTACCTTGCGGCCCAGGCCAAGCATATCCCTGTCGCTCCGGTCAATCGCGCATCCGATGTGTACTCCGACGGTCATCTGCGCGCACGTAATTTTTTTGGCCGGCTGCCGCTGCCGAATTCAAAAACCCAAACCGTCGAAGTACCGACCGTACCTTTCAAATCCACCACGACCGGCTGGAGACTTTCGCGCGCGGCCCCGCGACTGGGCGAACATCAGCAGGAGATGCTTGCGGGTCAGCGCCAGCGGCCCGCATCGCCGGTAGCCCAAGCCCGGAGGCGGTCATCCGCTGAAGGCCCCTTAAGCGGGATCCGCGTCCTTGATTTCAGTTGGGTCTGGGCGGCTCCCTTCTGCACGATGCAGCTTGCCTACATGGGCGCCGAAGTCATCCGCATCGAGAGCGCAAAGCGTCTGTGTATCGCGCGGACCCTTCCACCCTTCGCTGACCGCGAGCCCGGTCCGAACCGTGCCGGATTGTTCAACCAATGGAACCAGGGCAAGCGCAGCATCCAACTCAATCTAGCTATGCCGCAGGCGGCCGCCATTGTTTATCAGTTGGTGCGGCAGTGCGACGTGGTAATGGAAAATTTCTCACCGGGCGTAATCGCCCACATGGGTTTCGGGTATGAGGCCCTGCGCCAACATCGGCCCGACCTCATCATGGCGTCGCTGTCCGGCTACGGCCAGAGCGGGCCCTATTCGCGATTTGTCAATTACGGTCCTCAGATCGGTTCGCAATCCGGGTTGTACGCGATGACCGGCTATCCGCAGGACCGGCCCCGCGAAGGGCCGGTGGCTTATGGTGATCCGTCCATGGGTTTGTTGACGGCCTTTCTGATCAACGCCGCTTTGATTCATCGTGGACGCACCGGTCAGGGCCAGTACCTCGACGTTGCCATGTGGGAAGTGCTGGAGATGGTGTCGCCGGAGATGCTCTTGGAATTCGCAATGAACCGGCGCGACCCAAGCCCGATGGGCAATCACGACGCGATGATGTCGCCCCATAATTGCTACAAGGCGCTGGGAAATGCGGAGAAGTGGGTAACCATCGCAGTGGGAAGCGAAGCGGAATGGCGCGCGCTGTGCGCAGCCATCGGGCAGCCGTCGCTGTCGGAGGATCCCCGCTTCCGCACGGCGCCACTGCGCAAGCGCAACGAAGAGGAACTGGACCGGTTGATCACGCAGTGGACCTCGCAGCGCGACCGCTGGGAGATAACCGAAATCCTGCAGCGATGCGGTGTCGCGGCGTTCCCGACGCTGAATAATAAGGACGTTGCGCTCGATTCCCATCTTGCCCAGCGTGGTTTTCTGGTCCAGCTGGAACATCCGGAGGTAGGCATGCGGATCCATTCGGGCGTTCCATGGACGATGAGCGCGACACCATGCCGGGTCAACAAACCCGCGCCCGTGCTGGGCGCCGACACAGATCAGGTACTCAGGGAACTGCTCGGATATTCCAGCCGGCAGATCGAAGACTTGCGCGCCGCAAACGTCCTGACTTAGCCCAACGCATTGAGGAAGGGCGTACGGTAATCGGAAATTGCCGGCGTCGCAGGCCCTGAACTTGAGCCTGCGACAACATCGATAAGCGGCCGCCGTTTCGGCACGCAATAGTCCGGCACTGAAGATTTACTGTCCGTGAGGGACAAGACGCGGTAGCACTTGGCAGTTTGAGGAATGAGCGGATCTGAAAAATCCTGGGACAACCTGCAACTTCGCCAGGTAGTTCAGTGGACGACGAATGAGATCGGCTGGCGCAGCTTCGCGCTATCCAGGAAAGGGCGTCAGCGCCCGGTTGCGATCAACATTGGGGCAGTAGTTGAGCCCCCGACAAGGCCTCGGCTAGGGTCTTGATTTTCTGATGGATGGACCGGTCTATGGCAAACTACATCGATGTCGCGCAAGCCAAGGCGATGCCCAGGCTGCGGATCGTGGCTTCGCCTGGTTCAATCGCACCATGGTCGGAAGCGATCAAACAGATCTTCACAATAAAGCGGGTCCCCTACGTGCTGGTGGCCCAGAAAATACCGGGACCCGACTTGGAACTCAGGGAGTGGACCGCTCAGACCAGCGCCCCGGTTGCGGTGTGGAATGACGAGCGACCCCGCAGTACCTGGCTGGAGCAGCTATATTTGGCCGAAAGGCTCGAGCCGGACCCGCCGCTGATCCCGGCTGGGGTGGAAGATCGCGTCCAGATGATCGGCTTAATTAACGAGATTTGCGGCGAGACAGGGCTGGCCTGGTCCGGCCGTCTGCGTTATCTGCATCAGGTGCTGCGAGTGAAGGATCCAGGCGCCCGACCGACGACGAGCGATGCCCAACAGATGCGTGCCTTGGCTCAACAACTGGGCGAAAAGTATGGCTATACTCCCGAGGCTGCTGAAGCCGCCCCCGGCAAACTGCTGGAAGTGCTGCGCGGCCTGAGCGCGCGAATGGAGCAGCAGCGCGCTCAGGGCAACCGGTTTTTCATTGGCGGTTCACTCACCGCCCTGGACATATACTGGGCGGCCTTTTGCAACACCTTTAGTCCTCCACCGCTCGAGTGGTGCCCCAATCTCCCGCCTGCTCAGCGCCTAGGGTTCTCAAAGCTCGCCCCGGCGATCGCAGCGGCGCTGTCGCCATTGCTGATCGAACACCGCGACCATATCTATCGGGCCTATCTGAAGCTGCCGATCGATTTCTAATGTACCGACGGCGGTGATGGTCGCAGGATTTTTTCGGCTTCGTTAACCTCGTGCCGGTTGCGCTGTTTTGCCCTTGAAATGCGGCAGCACGTGACGTCCCATAAGCTCCATTGATCGCATGATGTTCGGGTGCGGGATCCCCCCGGCCTGCTTCAGGCAGATCGCCTGATCTATTCCGGCATTCTCGAGGTGCTCGAGCTTGCGAATGACCTCCTCGGGCGTCCCCACCACGACCAGCGGATGCTCCTTGAGCTGCGCGTCCGGTACATCCTTGGGATCCATGTCCAGATCCATCGCGCGCCGCATGTATTCGTAGGAGTAGAGTTGACCTTTGGCGGCGAATGGTTTGAACAGCTCGGCCGCGTAATGCATGAACCACCGGGCACCATCCAGGCCGACCGATTCGTCGGCCTTTTTCTCCACGACGTGGCAGATGACCATGGTGGCGAACGCCTCGTTGGTGAATTTAGGAATCTGATTGGAGCGCCGGGCGCATGCTTTGCGAAATTTGGCCAGCGCTTTCTGCAGCGCTTCGAAATTGAAATTGAAGCTGAGCACGCCTAATCCGCGGTCGCCCGCGATCTCGTAGCTGTCGGGCGCCACGCACGCCATCCACATCCGCGGGTGCGGCTTTTGGATTGGCTTGGGGACCACGCGCCGCGGCGGGATCTTCATCAGCTTGCCGTCGTATTCGAGAATGTCTTCGGTCCACGCTTTGACGATAATTTCCGTGGCCTCGCGGACCTCCTCGCGGGTGCGCTCGTAGTCGACGCTGAAGCCGTCCAGCTCCTGCACCGTGGTCGATCGGCCCAGGCCGAACTCGACGCGGCCGTTGCTGATGATGTCGAGCACGGCAGCCTGCTCCGCTACCTTGATCGGATGGTTGAACTGAAACGGCAGCAGCCGGACGCCGTGCGCGATGCGGATATTTTTGGTGCGCTGGCTGACGGCGCCGAAGAACACTTCGGGTGCGGGACTATGCGAATATTCTTCGAGGAAATGATGCTCGACCTCCCATACGAAGTCGAAGCCCAGCCGATCGCCTAGTTCGATCTGCTCGAGGGCCTGCCAGTAGATGTTGTATTCGCTGCGTTCGTTCCAGGGCCGCGGCATCTCCATTTCAAAATGCAGACCGAATTCCATGATTCCTCCGTGCTCAGCCTTACATCGATTTTTCGTGAGGCACCCTCACAGCTAAATCGCCCCGCCTGCCAGCAAACTCGATCAAGTGAGGTTGCTCCAGCAAGACCTAGTATACAACGGCGTTGCTTTGCAACGCGCGGGTTTCGACATCGCGTCTGATCTCACAAAAGTGTGTTGATTACTCGCAGTCTTGTCAGGTGCAAAGAAGCAATTTTCCACTTGCGATCAACTTTCCGGTAAGTTTCCCGATAATGCCCATATGCGTGAAGCACCCGATCAGACGAGCTTACGATGTCCTCCATTGCCCAAATACCAGTTGCGGTGTTTTCGGACGTGAGTGCGAGTATGGGGGTATGTCCCTGATGGACGGTTTGTGCCGGATCCAGAATCCCGTACGCCACGTGTTCTCTGATCTGCTCAATCCCGACGTACTTTTGGCTGGTTTGGCCGTCACGCCCGCCCACTGAAGGTGTACTGTCCCACTGCAGGGTTGCATCCGGCGTGAAAAGACCCAACCACGACTCCCAGTCCTTTGTATCAAGATAGTAAAAGTAGCTTGCTTTCAAGTTCTTAAGTTCCTCAAGCTCTATCAGCCGCTGCAAAGGATCCATTCGCTCCTCCCGTCATTAGAGTCCGTTGTGAGTAACCTTCTTTTTAACGTCGAAACGGCCTCGCTTTAACTTTCGGAGAGCTGCCTAACGCACGCTCGATATTATCGGTGAGCGCAGCGTGAAAAGGCACCAGGCGAGTCGGCGCGCGCGGAATGTTCAGCCCGCATTTGGAGCATCACAAAGAGCGAGTGCTAAATTCCATTGGGAACCAGGCACCGCCCGGCGCAAAGGATGAATGCTATGGACGACTTCGACCGTCAGCCGCCATTGAGACATTGTTGTTCACGGGACTTACTTTGCGGCCAAGGTAGAGGGGCGGCATTGCTGCCGTCCCTCTACCTTTGGTTTTGCAAATCAGGCCCGCCACGTCGCTGGCTCCGCGACACCAGCGGGAAGTCCGCCGCGCTTAGGCGTGGCCGTGGCGCAGAAGCTTACCGGGCGTTGCTCCGCTGGGCTTGCCCTCTTCAAAGGTTACCGCGCCGTTGACGACGATCGCGCGGTAGCCCTTTGCGCGCTGCACGCGGCGCCATTCGCCGCCCGGAAAATCGTGCGTGATCTCACCGATCCACTCGGGCTCGATCCCCAACCCCAGCATGTCGTACACAACAACGTCGGCCCAGGCGCCCTCGCGCAGGATGCCGCGGTCACGGAAGCCGGCCGCATGTGCGGGTAGGGCCGAGAGCCTGTAATGCGCCTCTTCCAGGGTGATCAACTGCTCGTCGCGGACTAGCCAGCGCAGGAAGTCGGTAGTGAAGGCGCCGCCGCTGAAGAACTTGGTATGCGCGCCGCCATCCGATGCGCCGGGGAAGGTATAGGGCGATGCATTGGTCATCTCAGCGGTGTATTCGGCGTTGAAACCGCGGCTGGGTCCGAGGAACTCGACCTTGAGCTGGCCGGCGATCGACAGGTCCAGCAGCACATCGATCGGATGCTTGTTCTCTTCCTGGGCGATCTGGCCGACGGACTTGCCGATGTATTGCTCCAAATGGGGCTTCTCGTTGACCCATTGCACGATCAGGTTGCGGATCGGTCCGCCCACGCCCGCCTGAATAACTTCGAGCTTGCGATTGGCCTCCTCATGCTCGCGCTTGATCGCCGCGCGCAACTCCGGGTCGCGCATCTTCCCAATCTTTTCCTCCACGGTCCCGATGGTGACCGCGCGCCACGCAGGGCTGGTATCGTAGAGATTCCAATGCTCCAGCGTGAACGCGAAGCCGGTACGATGGGTGCCGGTCTGGGCAAAAATCGGCAGACCCTTGGCGCGGCATTTCGCCAGCCAATTCAGACTGCGCCGATGGACCTTAGGGTCTTTGCGCGACGCCACCACGACGTTGTGGAGCACCGGCCGCCGCGCCTGTTCGGCGAGCCGTTCCAGGAAGGCGAGGTCGTCCTTGATGAGGCCGGTTGACTGCGTGATCTGGATGAAGCCTTCGTCGCGCTCGCGCAGCACCCGCGCCAGGTTGAGAATGTCTTCGTCCGCCATCGTATCGGTGACCATCGGCGAGCCGTCGAAGTCAGACTGCGCCGAGTCCTTGCCCAGCCGCTGGATGGAGAAGCCGCACAGCCCCGCGTCCATGCCCTGGTTGAGCAGGCGGCGCATCTCGGCGCGCTCTTCATCGTCGGCGGGCCGCGTCTTGGCCGCTTCCAAGCCCATCACGTAAGTCATTAGCGACGCGGTCGGCATGTACTGGATCACGTTAACGCCCTTGGGCGCGCGGTCGAGCGAGTCGAGGTACTCCGGGATGGTCTCCCAGTCCCATTTCATCCCGCTCTTCATCGCGTCGTACGGGATCGCCTCGGTGCGCGTCATCGTGAGCATCGAGCGCTCGCGGAAATTGGGCTTGACCGGGGCGAAACCGAAGCCGCAGTTGCCCAGTACGACGGAGGTGACGCCGTGCCATCCCGAGATCGTGCACCACGGATCCCAGCGAATCTGAGCGTCGTAATGGGTGTGCAGATCGACGAAGCCGGGAGCGACGATCAGGCCGTCGGCGTCGATGACTTGGCGCGCGAAACCGGGTGCGCGGCCGCCAATTTGCGCGATCCTGCCATCCTTGATCCACAGGTCTGCCCGGTAGCGCGGCACCCGGGTCCCATCCACCACGGTTCCACCTTTGATTTGGATATCGAAATCAGCCATTGCGCGGTTCCTTCCTCTTTGGTTAGGACTGCCGTAAATTCACGTAATCATCCGCTTTCGGGGACGAGCTCACATACAGGAACGCTAATAATTTCCTACATCATTCCTTATACGAAAAACAAGGATTCTGAGCGCTTGTTCCTGCCCCGTCCGGGTCATCTCAGCGCTCCTGTAAGTGGCCGCGAAATCGTCCGGCGTACGTGTACGATGCAGCGGTCCCGATGCTTGCCCGGAAAGAAACATCAGCGCGTCCCACGGGTCTGCGCAGAGCGGCTACCCGTGAGGCAAGGTTTCGACTGGACGCTTGCCCGAGTCCTTTGCAAACCCAGAGAATTGTTCACAAATCGTACGGCGCCCGCCTGGAATCAATCTGGCACGCTTGTTTCGCCCAGCAGCGGGCGCAGAGAGAGGTCAGTTAACGGGGCGGCGGCTGCTCGGCGCATCGACAGGTATGTACCAGTCGTTATCCATATCAAAGGTGCCACGCCGCCGAAGATGAATACCAGGTCGCCCGGGAGGCGCGCCCATTCCACAAAGCGGGCGGCTGTCGTGCCCAGGTATTCGTGTCCGCGCGCGTGCCAATACCCGTTCTGCAGGACGTCGTATAGTTGCATAACGCCCCCGGGAAACAGGTTGAAGGCGATCATTGAGGCGAGCCCCAAATTGAGTCCCCAGAATGAAACGCGCGCGTATTTCTCGATACGCTTCCAGGTGCCGTCGTCAACCACTTCGCGGCAGGCAAAAATTAATAGTGCTACGCCGAGCATGCCGAACACGCCCATGAATGAGGCGTGTCCGTGGTTGGGCGTGAGGATGGTCCCGACCTCGAAATAGCTCACGATCGGCATGTTGATCAGAAAACCGAACACCCCCGCGCCGAGAAAGTTCCAGAAGCCAACCGCCATCAGGAAATAGAAAGTCCACTGGTGCGAGATCGTAACGCGCTGCCCGGCAGGGCTCACGTTGCCTTCGCTTACCTGGATGAAATCCCACGCATCGAGAGTGAGCAGCACCAGCGGCACGACTTCAAGCGCGGAGAAACTCGCCCCGATTGCCATGGTCATGCTCGATTGTCCAGTGAAGTACCAGTGATGCGCGGTGCCAAGAATGCCGCCCATAAGATAAAGAATCGCGTCGAGATAGATGACACGCTTGGCCGTGACAACGGTCACGGCACCGAGCCGATAGAAGAGCACTGCTACCACGACGGTGACGAAGAGCTCAAAGAAATCCTCAACCCATAGATGGATGATCCAGAAGCGCCAATGATCGACGATCGCAAAATTAGTCGCGCCGCTGTAGAAAAACGCAGGCAGATAGAAGACCGGGATTGCCAACCCCGAAAGGAAGAAAAGCACCGAGATCTCCCCTCGCTCGGGATCTTTGAACGCCGGCCGCACCGCTCGAAAAAGCAGCAACACCCAGATCACGAGTCCCGTGGCCAGAGCGATCTGCCAGGCCTTGCCGAGATCGAGATATTCCCATCCCTGGTCGCCAAACCACTCCCACAATCGGCCGAGTGTCTGCCGGATTCCTAGCCATTCGCCCAACAGGCTACCAGCCACAACAACGACGAGCGCTACCAGCAGCAGGTTGACGCCGAATTCCTGGTAGGCAGGTTCGCGTCCGCCCAGCGACGGCGCGATAAACAAACCCCCTGCCAAAAACGCAGTCGCAATCCACAATATCGCCAGTTGCAGATGCCACGTGCGCAAAAGCTGACTGGGAAAAATGCGGGAAATGTCAATGCCATAGAAACTGGCGGCGTCGGCCCTGAAGTGGGCGACCCCGCCGCCAACCAGGGCCTGCGTCAGGAACAGCAGGCTCACCACGATGAAGTACTTGATAGTGGCACGCTGGCTTGGGGTCGAATGATGCGGCAGCATCGCCGGCCGACGCCGCGCATCGCTGTGCCAGCCCAGAAAATCAAAACGGCCGAACGCAAACAGCACCGCGGCGATACCGCCCAGTAGCATCAGCAGGCTTATCGCGCTCCACAAAACCGCGTCGCTTGTCGGTACGTTGCCCGCCAGGGGCTCGTAGGGAAAATTGTTGGTATATGAGTAGACCTTTCCGGGCCGGCGCGCGGCGCTGGCCCACGCCGTCCACGCGAAGAAAGCAGTCAGCTCGCGCAGCTCATTGGGGTTGTTAATCAACCCCGCCGCAAGACCTCCATTGTGCTCGGGCGTGGAGAAGTATTCCCGCCATTTGTTTTGCTGCACCCGGAACGAATCGGCTTCGGACTCGGTGAACCGCAGGGTATCCGATCCTGGATCGAACCGATTTTCCTTCAGCAAGTTCGCTACCTCCGCATCGAGGTGGTCCGGATACTTCGGCTGGCCGGTGGCGGAGCCTTCGTTTGTCCTCTTTGATGCCCGCGCCAGAGCGCCGAGCGCCATAGTGTGCAGGTATTCCGCTGAAAAATCCGGACCGAGGTAGGCGCCATGGCCCCAGATCGACCCGTTCTCCATTAGGCCATGGCTTAAAAAGATTTGCTGCCCGGCGATGATATCCTGCCGAGTAAACAGTGTGGCGCCGCCGGGACCCACGACGCGCGCCGGAATGGGTGGTGCATCGCGATAGACGCGAGACGCCAGATAACCCAGGGCCGAGAAGCCCGCCACCATCAAGCAGACAAGGGCGCGTCTCCACCACGGAGATAATTGCGTATCCATTTAGACGTAAACTCCCCTTTATCGTTTGGACACCTTCCTAAAAGATACTCAACCCCGTTGGTGATTAGATGCTATATAACGGCGACAATTATCACGATCGACACGCCGAGCTCGAGCATGGCGTTGGCTGTTTCCAGCCGGTCGAGCGATTTTCGGCAAAGAGCATGCCCAAATCCTCATAACCGACATTGGTGTAATTCGTCGCCGACTCATAAGAAGGTTGCTCCGCTTCGGAGAATTATCGCCTCTGCAACGTCGTTGCGGTGACCGCAGCCCCGAAGGTCAAAAGGATATGGTGTAGCAATATGAAGAGTGCGCACTATCGCTCTTATGGGTGCACCATTAGCTTAATCTGGCTAGTTCACTTCATCGAAGTTTAAAACGGAGAGTGTCATTTGCGTGTAGTCCAACAATATCAGCGTAATAGTCTTGGATCGCAAAGTCAGGACTGGCGCCCTCGGTGAAACAGAGCCTCGGCAACCTGTGGCGGTGACTGGCGCTGCCCAAGGCAATCGGCAACTGGTCGCTAACCCTTTTGGACTTTGTGCGGCGGTGAGGGCCCTTGACCGCACCCTCCGGGCGCCCAGGGCAACTCCGCCGACCGAAGCGGGCAAGAATCATTGCAGTAGGAGGCTGTTTCGTGCGACCTTCCGGTCGAAATGGGGAAATCAAAACGGAAATTCCGGGTAAAGCCGCTGCTTGCGTTTTATTTTCTGTTCATCTTTGTGATTGTGGCCGATCCGGGCCACGCCCAGAGTCCCGGCTTTGCTCCCCAACCGCCGGGGTTTACCCAACCGGGTTTTGCCCCCCATACGCGGGGTTTCCAAGGCTGGAGATATGTCCACCGACCGCAGGGCTGGTTCATACTGGTGCCGTCGCTGACCGAACCTAATCAGTTAACCGGCGAACGGCACGTCAACTTTTCCGCGCCTCAACCACGCTGGTCCGCCATGGTTGTACGTGGTGGCGATGGTCACAATTACGATTTCGCATCGAACGACGATTGTGTAGCGTGGAAGCGAGTCATGGGCTTAGACGTCTATCAGAGTGCCCACCCGGGCCACGCGGGGAATTATGATGATGCGCAACGCGTCATCGCATGGGTCGACAAAAGCCGCTGCGCCAAGGACGACAACCGGAAGTCGGTCATCACTAACAGCGACTGGTCCAAAGCGGTGGCGCGGTACTTCAACCCACACCACTAACGCGAACACCGGCGGCTGACCGCTGCCGCCGTAGTCCGTATGCACGCACCATTTTTAAGTATTGAGATTGCTTACTGGCAGTCTTTGCCGTGTGCTTTTCACTTTTTGACAAAAGAGAATCAAAGTTAAATGCGTGATTCAACGGTTTTCGCATTCGAGATTAATCAAAAAATGGAAGGCCGCTCTTGTTCCTGAGAGCCACACTTGTTGAATGGAACCCAAGCCTCGCGGCCCTTTCAGAAAAGCCCTATACGCCTGGAGCTCCCACTGCCATGATGCAGCCACACATTTGCCTTTCATATTCGTTGACCCTTGTAGTCACGCTTGCACTGTCAGCCGTAAGCTGCGGTTCAATTCCGCCGGCTCGAGATTCAGACATCGCGCCGAGTGCGAAGGTTGATCGTTCATGGATTCCGCCCCTGTCAGTCAGCGTCGCCGGAAATGCCTCACAGATCCGAGAACTCGGTAACGCCGGCGAGAATTACCGTCTCCCTGGGCCCAGTATT
>Ga0126381_100001834_pt1 | contig 22827 bp, 20 predicted proteins | sample PanSoiMetPlot_28_FD_96465 | JGI IMG/M metagenome (GOLD analysis project Ga0126381, IMG submission 96465) | Tropical forest soil microbial communities from Panama - MetaG Plot_28 | ecosystem: Environmental > Terrestrial > Soil > Tropical forest > Bulk soil | place: Panama | collected 2016-02-17 | reverse complement strand
GCTCGATACCAGATTCCGTTTCACTTTAAAATTGAACCCCTCCCAGTTTCGACATCCTGCACTTCCCAACAAACCTCTTAACCTGCAAAGGTGCTAACGTGCCAGCATTCAACGTGACATCAGCTCAGCAATTCCTTCGCTCGCTCCGTTGCTTTGACCACAGCTTTGATCAGAGTCACTCGCAGACCGCCGTCCTCCAGCTCCAGTATGCCGTCGATGGTGCAACCGGCCGGCGTAGTCACAGTGTCCTTTAGCTTGGCTGGATGCTCACCCGTCTCCAGCACCATCGATCCCGCTCCTACGACTGTCTGGGCAGCCAGCTCCGTCGCTATGTCTCGAGGAAGGCCAACTTTGACGCCCGCTTCGGCGAGCGATTCGATTATTATGTATATGAAAGCCGGTCCGCTCGCCGATAATCCCGTAATCGCGTCCATATGCTTCTCGTCGGCGACGACCGTCCGTCCAACAGCATTGAAGATGTACCTGGCGAGCTCCAGATCTTGACGGCTGGCATTCGTTCCTGGCGCTATCCCGGTCATCCCCTTATCCACCAGGCATGGAGTGTTTGGCATCGCCCTGATCACCGCCACTGGACTCCCAAGCTGCTTCTCAATAAAAGCCGCGCTGACTGAGGCAGCCACCGAGATCAGCACTTGCGGTGGCCGGATAACGTCACGAATGTCCGCCAGGACCGCGGGTACAGTCTGGGGCTTGACGCTTAGTATCAGAACATCGGCCGACGAAGCGGCTTCGGCATTCGAAAGCGTGCCTGAGACATGAAACTTCTCCCGCACCTGGTCCAGCCGCTGTTGATGGGCTGCTGTAACCTTTACGTTGGCGGCGGTCGTTACGCCAGCCTCTATCAGGCCTTTGATCAGTGTTTCGCCGAGTTTGCCTGCCCCCAGCACAGCCAGTTTCTTGTCTTTCAGCATGCTGTCTCCGATCGAGCACGTTGTTCTAACGTCAGATTCCCGCCTCTCATCTCATGCCCGCCTGATTTTTCATCATAGCACCGCTCCTGGATCGCGCAAAACCGGGACTCTCGCACTACCCACTCGACGCGACTTTGTAATACACTAGGGTTTGGTGTCGGCTTCCGGTCGATTTGAAGGGTTCTCCCATTTATCAGAAAGGCGCGCTCCTGTGGCACGCCCCAATACGGCCAGGGGGTTGAAAATAAGAAACCGCCCGCGTGCAAGCCCGATTGCCGCACATTGCCGGAAGCTGCGATATAAAGTGGATCGGATCATGATGGCCAAACGAAGCTACTTGCTTTGGGGAATGGTGTTGACCGGCTGGGTCGCCATTGGAATGACCTGGACCTTGAATTACTACATCTATGCCGACCATTACGTAGCGATTTTCAGCGTTCCGCCTTCATTCAGAGAAATGGTGATCTGGGAGCTGCCATATTGGATTCTGTGGGCTGCCCTGACCCCGGTGGTCTTCAGACTCACGCGCAGGTTCCCGCTCGGTCGGGGTAGGCTCGCGGGAAATCTCGCCATTCACATTTCAGCCTGCATAGTCCTGTCGGTATTCCACCGCGCGCTATACCTGATGTTGGGATGGATCCTTCACGTTACCGTCTATGAGAAACTGGCTTCGGTTGTCACGGTGTATCATTTCCTTTTCTTCTTCAATCTGCCGACCGGATTTATGAGTTATGGGTCCATAATGCTGATCTGCAATCTGCTCATATATTACCAGCATTATCAGGAAAGGGAGCTGCAATCTTCGCAACTGGAGACTCGCCTCGCGCAAGCCGAGTTGCACGCGACAGCTGCCGAGCTGCGTGCCTTGAAGATGCAGCTCCAGCCCCATTTCCTGTTCAATACTCTGAATTCGATATCGGCCTTGCTCGAAGACAACGTGCAGGCCGCTGACGAGATGCTGTCAAGGTTGGCCGACCTTCTGCGCCTTACTCTGGACAACTCCGCGGCCCAGACCGTGCCGCTCGCCGAGGAGCTGGAATTTCTGAAGTGCTATCTGGAAATCGAGCGTGCTCGATTTCAGGACTTGCTCGCGGTCCAACTCAATGTCGATCCTGGCGCCCTCGATGCCCTCGTTCCGAATCTGGTCCTGCAACCGATAGTCGAGAACGCCATCAAGCATGCAGTGGCACCAAGGCACAGCGCCGGCCGCATCGAGCTCAATGCGACAAGGGAAGGCTCTCGCCTTGTAATCACCGTGATTGACGACGGTGACGGCCGCAGGGCTTTGCAAGAGGCTCATTCGGTAATTGCGAAAGGGCTAGGCGTGTCTAATACCCGGGCACGGCTTGCGCAGCTCTACACCGATCAGCACAGCTTCCAGATGCGCATAGCCGAATGTGGCGGCCTTGAAGTCAGAATCGAGATCCCGTTCACAACCCAGCAACAGGCCCGCGTGGCCGAGGCGGTCACCTTATGAGTTCGGCGGCGATGAAGACGTTAATAGTGGACGACGAGCCGCTTGCCCGCCGCAAGATTCGCGCTTTGCTTTCGAACGACCCCGAAGTGCAGGTCGTCGCGGAATGTGCCGGCGGAGACGAGGCAATCTCCAGGATTAACGAATTGCGGCCCGACCTGGTTTTCCTCGACGTCCAGATGCCCGAAGTTAACGGCTTCGACGTATTAGGGGCGCTTGCCCCTGATCGAATGCCTGTAATCGTTTTTGTTACCGCCTATGACCAGTATTGTCTTCAGGCCTTCGAATACAACGCGCTGGACTACTTGCTGAAGCCAGTGGACCGAAAGCGGTTCCGGGTATCGCTCGAGCGAGCGAAAGCGAGGGTAGCCAGCAACAAGAGCGGCAGCCTAACCGCCGAGGCTGCCGCAATGCTGCAAACTTGGAAGGCAAAACCGCCATACCTTGAACGGATAGCGATCAAGACCTCCGGCCGCATTTTGCTCGCCAGGACCGAAGAGATCGATTGGATCGAGGCTCAGGGCAAATACGTTCTTCTCCACCTCGGCAAGGAGTCACATCTGGTGCGCGACGGTATGGCCGCACTCGAATCTCAACTGGATCCAAGGAAATTCCTGCGCATTCACCGGTCGGTGATCGTGAATCTGGACCGGGTTCGCGAGCTGGAACCCTGGTTCCACAACGAATACCGTGTTGTGCTGGCTGACGGCACCCGCCTGATGTTAAGCCGAACCTGCAAGAAGAAACTCGCCGATCTCCTGGGCCATTCAATATAGATTTTAATCGGATGTGCACTTTTGGCCATTTCCCGGCGGCTCTAGTTCAGAGTTCAAGCTTTAGCTTGCTCGGGACATCATCTCCGAGCCAATGGCCGCCCGCCGTGCGGAAAGGCTCCTCCTTTCCGGCTCCGGCGCCGGCGCGGCGGGGAGCCCCAATCGATGTCGCCGCGCCGACATGTCGGCATATAGATGAGAGAGGCATGGAGATATGAGACTACAAGTGCAAAACATTGATAAACAATTGATAAAGATTGAGAATGTGCGAGGTAGAGAGTTTTTGCGAAGCTGATGTCCAGCGAATGGCTTAGCCTCATCCACGACAGGCATCATCCTGAGTTTGGGCGCACGCTGCAGCGCCGGTGACGAGGCGTAGGAATGGCTGCGACGATGGAAATTCGCTAAAAATATCAAAAAGTATATTAAAGTATATTAGAGTATATTAGAGTATAGGTTCTTCGAAAAGAGCCTCCTTCGTATCTGATTTGCCAGTCTTGTATGAAAGTGTCTTTGTAAAGTGAGCTTGCCGGTGACCATCTGCCAGGGTGAAGGGGCAAGCCGCGAATTACGAGGGTTGGCCCGGTGCGGTTTCGCGAGCGGTGGATTAGCTGTATTGCCCTGATCATGATTCGGTATGGCAAATCAGATTGATATGGTTGTCAAGCGATGTCTGTTGTTTTGTGTTAAGAGTCCTGTGGACCTGGCGGCGGCATAGCCGTCAGAGAGCTATGGGCGCCGGCCGTGAGCGGAAAGAGGCTCAATCCAAGAGATCTCTAAAACCACACTGCTCCGCCTGGCAGCGCTCGTCAGCAACAGCAGCCCGCGTCCCCGCCCTACCACGGTAAACCGGTTTCGGTGCTAATGACGGACGCAAACTGACAGTTTGCGCTACCGCCGACGGTAGTCGGGGGATCCCTAAGGCCCAACTTTCACTCCTCTATCTTGCGGCTCGCTCCTCGAATCCAGCAGTTCGTGACAAAACGATTGGTGACACATCTGACCTGGCAGTATATTTGCGACTGGACGGCAATGTTGAACGGCGGATGGTCCTTCTTATTGAACGCCCCGCATTAATCAGGACACCACCCCGTGGCGAGGGTGCATTCCATCACCACAGCTCGAAATCGTGCGCAAACGCTGCGCGCATAAGACGAGGTGTCGCTATGCCAGATAACCGCCCGCAGAAAAAGTCGTTGCTACAAAAAAAGCCGCTCGCGGTATTGCTTGGAGAAATGGAGGGTGAGAATCGGCTGCGCCGAGTATTGGGCCCGGTCCAGCTTTCGAGCCTTGGTGTTGGAGCAACCATCGGAGCCGGCATCTTCGTTGCTACTGGCGTCGCCGCCCATAACACGGCCGGCCCCGCGTTGATCCTTTCGTACGTCGTCGCAGGCTTCGCATGTGTGTTTGCCGCACTCTGTTATTCGGAGTTTGCATCGATGGTGCCCGTGGCAGGTTCAGCGTATACGTATGCCTATGCCACTCTTGGAGAACTAATAGCCTGGATCATCGGCTGGGACCTCATACTCGAATACGCAGTCAGCGCCGCAACTGTGACTCACGGAGCTTCGGCCTATTTCCAGAACTTGATCGGAATTTTCAAGATCAAGCTGCCGGATGCGCTATCTCAAGCGCCATTCAACTTTGATCCGATGTCCGGGCGGTGGATCTCGACCGGAACCTGGCTCGATTTCCCCGCGGTGGTGGTGACCGCGATTGCCACGGTGATCCTCGTGATCGGGATTCGCGAGAGCGCTCGCTTCAACACCGCGATGGTCGTCCTGAAGGTGGTGATCGTCATATTTGTCATTGTGACCGGCGTGTCCTATATAGAAGCAAAGAACTGGACGCCATTCGCTCCCTACGGGTTCTCAGGACTCAATTTCTTCGGCAAGACCATATTCGGCCATGAAAGAGCCGGACAGCCGGTGGGGATGCTCGCAGGAGCGGCGATCATCTTTTTCGCTTATATCGGATTCGACTCGGTCTCGACTCATGCCGAAGAAGCGCGCAATCCTCGCCGTGATGTACCGATCGGGATCATATCGTCACTCGTGCTTTGTACCGTATTGTATATGGGTGTCACTGCGGTATTGACCGGCATGGTTCCATACGACAAGCTCGACGTGAATGCACCGGTCGCGAGCGCGTTCAAAGAGGCTGGCTTGACCTGGGCCCAGTTCCTTATCTCACTCGGCGCCGTGTGCGGCATAGCATCCGTTGCATTAGTAACGATGCTGAGCCAGGCTCGCATCTTTCTGGCTATGTCGCGCGATGGGTTGCTGCCCCAGTTCTTCGGCGCAGTGCACCATCGTTTCAGGACTCCGTGGAAGGCGACTCTGATCACGGGCCTGTTCGTAGGGTCCACCGCGGCGATGCTGCCGATTGACGTGCTTTTGAATCTGGTCAATATCGGAACGCTGCTGGCCTTTGCGATAGTGTGCGCCGCGGTGCTGGTAATGCGCCGCACCCATCCGGAAGCGAAGCGCCCGTTTCGAGCGCCGCTGGTTCCACTCGTGCCGATACTCGGCATTGGGGCCTGCGCTTTGCTGATGTTCTCCTTGCCAGTAGTAAACTGGCTGAGGCTGGCCGGCTGGTTAGTGATCGGGTTCCTGGTTTACTTTGGCTATGGCCGCCGCCACAGCCATTTGTCGCGCCGGCCGGCAGACGTCGTTGCAGAAAGCACTGTCTCTTCAGCGGAACCAGCGGTAACCGCCGGGCCGAAAATGACGCCACCAAAGAAATAGCATCGTGGCGGTCTTAAATTAATGAGCACTGATAAATGGCTCGCGAACGAGTTGTGCCTTTGTCCCCAGCAAGTGAAGATGCTTGCTTGACCCCTTTCGTCAAACTGCCTTAGACTGGGCCCTCTCAAGTGTTTGGTGAAAGGTTGGGAATCAGAATTGGAGCCGCCTCGGCCATCAGCGACGACCAGATTAGTCTCGAAGACGACGATAACCACACCCGGGCACTTCCGGCCCGGTGTGCTTCAAAAACTTCCTCTCCACGTTCTTATCTGTACCGGCTTATTCTCATTCGTCATAGTCGCCATTCCCACTTTTCACTCTTCACTCTTTACTCTTCGCTCCTTACTTTCCCCGAGCGCCCCGGACTATCCCTTCCAGAACCCTGATCTGCCGGTAGAGGAGCGCCTCAATAATCTCATTTCACTGATGACCCCGGATGAAAAGATGGCATGCCTCAGCTCGAGCGCCAGTGTGCCGAGGCTCGGCATTCGAGGTAGCAGCCATCTTGAGGGACTGCACGGCCTTGCTCTGGGCGGCCCGGGGAAGTGGGGCAGGCAGACGCCGCTCACAACCACGATGTTCCCACAGGCCATCGGCCTGGCCGAATCATGGGATCCGGAGGCGGTTCGCCTGGTTGGCTCGATCGAAAGCTATGAAGCCCGTTATATCTACCAGAGCGATAAGTACAAGCGCGGCGGCCTCGTCATCAGGGCGCCAAATGCCGATCTCGGCAGAGATCCGCGGTGGGGCAGGACCGAAGAATGTTACGGCGAAGATCCCTATTTTAACGGGACGATGGTAGTCGCGATGGCCCGGGGACTCGAGGGTGATGACCCCCATTACTGGCGGACCGCTCCACTCTTGAAACATTTCCTGGCCAATAGCAACGAGGACAAACGAGAAAGCTCATCTTCCGATTTCGATGACCGCCTCCTCAGGGAATATTACTCGGTTCCCTTCCGGATGGGAATTGTCGATGGTCGTGCCCGCGCCTATATGGCGGCGTACAATGCCGTCAATGGAGTTCCATGCACAACGAACCCGATCCTCAAAGAGATAACGATAAATGAGTGGGGGCAGAACGGTATCATCTGCACTGATGCCGGCGGCATGAAGCGTATGGTCACCGATCACAAGTACTACCCTGACGACGCACGCGCGGCTGCAGGCTCCATCAAGGCCGGAATTACTCAGTTTCTCGACAGATTTCGCGACGGCGTCTCCGAGGCCCTTAAACAGAAGCTTCTGACCGAGCACGACATCGACGAAGCTGTCAAAGCCAATTTCAGGGTAATGATGCGGCTGGGGCTGCTCGACCCGCCATCCAGAGTGCCCTTCTCAGCTATCACCGGCACCGAAGACCCATGGCTCACCGAAAAGCATAAGTCCATTGCAAGGCGAGTCACCCAGGAGTCAGTCGTCTTGTTGAAAAACCAGGGCGGACTATTGCCTCTCAGCAAGAGCGCCCTCAAATCAGTCGCCGTTATAGGGCCGCGATCGAGCAACGTGTTGCTCGACTGGTACAGCGGCACGCCGCCTTACACGGTCTCCCCACTCGAGGGCATCCGGAACAAGTTGGGCGAGTCCGTCAAAGTAAACTATGCAGCTGGGGATGACCCGGCCGCCGTGGTCAAAGCAGCCGGAGAGTCCGATGTCGCTGTCGTTTGTGTCGGCAACGATCCTATATGCGAGGGCGCGACCTGGGGCAGGTGCCCGATTCCCAGCGAAGGACGAGAAGCCGTCGATCGCCGGTCGATAGTGCTCGAACAGGAAGACCTGATCAAGCAGGTCTACCAGGCCAATCCTCGAACCGTCGTGGTCCTTATTAACAGCTTTCCATACGCCATCAATTGGACCGACAGGATCGTGCCGGCCATCCTGCATATGACTCACTGCAGCCAGGAGGAAGGCAATGCGCTGGCGGATGTCCTTTTCGGCGATTTCAATCCAGCGGGCCGCCTCGTCCAAACATGGCCGGGGTCAATCGAACAGTTGCCGCCGATGATGGACTATGACATTCGGCACGGCAGGACTTACATGTATTTCAAAGGAACGCCTCTCTACCCGTTTGGGTATGGCCTCAGCTATACTGCGTTTCGATACTCCGGGCTGCGCAGCAGCACGAGTTCCTTGAAGCAGGACGGGTCGTTGACGATCAGTGTCGACGTGAAGAACACCGGGAGCCGTCCCGGCGACGAAGTAGTCCAGTTATATATCAAACATCTGAATTCATCTGTGCCCAGACCGGCTGCGGAATTGAAAGGGTTCCGGCGGGTGGGCATCGAGCCTGGTCAAACAAGAACCGTCACGATGCAACTCGCGGCTGCTGATCTGGCGTATTGGGACATCAGGCGCAAGCACTGGGAGGTAGAAGCCGACAGCATTAGAATAATGATCGGCCAGTCATCAGCGGATATTAGACTTGCTACAACGATCTCCGTGATAAAATAGTCCAGGGCGTATTCCGGAAAAAGACTCTGCGGCAGCCGGAATGGACGCTCTAGGATCCGGAATACCCTCTCGCATCCTCAGGGCCGGTTGCGCGTGTATGAAGCCACACGTTCGAACAAGCAAAACTACAGCGCAGAGCACGACACCGGTAGCGCTGGGTTTCAGGGCGCATTCCGGCTGGGCAGCGGCTGTAACTGTGGCGGCATCCGGGGATGGAATCGAGGTGATCGACCGCCGCCGGATCGACCTCGCTGATTCGAGCATACAGGGATCAGTTCAACCCTACCACGCCGCTGAGGGGATGGAACTGAAGGCGGCGGAACGTTTCATAAGCGGCTGCATCAAAAGCACAAGAGATCTGGCGCTTCGAGGGCTGAAAGACTTGATAGATGAAATGCACTGCGGCGGCTATAGAATCTCGGGCTGTGGCATCCTGCTCGCGGCGGGCAAGCCGCTGCCGGCGCTGAGCTCGATACTGGCATCACATGCTCTGATTCACACTGCGGAGGGCGAACTTTATCGAGCTGCGATCATACACACCAGCGATCGCCTGAAAATTCCTACCACGGCAATCAAGGAGCGCGAGTTGTTCGAGGAGGGCGCGATGCGATTGCGAATGACCCCTGATGCACTTCAGAATCTCACTAACGACATCGGCCGCGCGATCGGTCCGCCTTGGCGGCAGGACCAAAAATACGCAGCCATCGTGGCCTGGCTAGCATTGAAGGCGCCGAGCGGCTGAACGGCGGCGCCCTGGTACGAGCAAGAACTACCAGACAGTATTGGGTGGAAGCTCAGTACAGCGCTATACTTAATCTGAGCGAGCCCGGTTGGCCGAGCCACGAAAACGGCGGATTCGTACTATGAGATGGGCCACAACAGCCTTATATGGTCTGCTTTGTTATGTGTGTGGCAGTGTCTTGTTCTGGCTTCCAGACGGCGTGTATCACTTATTGAGGGGCGGGGATCTACGAGGTATCGACTTCATCATCCTCACTGGGACTTTGCCGGGGATCATTGCTGCCGGATGGCTCCTTCTAGCGCGTCGAACATCCGGATTGATAAACGGCATGTTGACCTCAAGCATTATGTTGCTCGGGATTTTAACAACCTGCCCACTTTGGGTAATGAGCGTCAACTTCACGTTTGACGGCGGGGGCTTTGGCGGTAGCATAGACTGGCGGCAACTGGGTATGCTGACCCTCCTGTTTCCATTATCTGATCTCGATTTGTCCACCTATGACGGCACCCTCTTTGCCCTTGGCGTCAGTATGGTAGGGTTATTCATGCTTCCGATCATTTGCAACCCACGAGGGATAGAACCGCGGAACAGCTTTCAAAGCGCTCCCGATCCGGTGCAGTGAAGGGATAACTGATGGCAGATAGACCGAGGATCTGTGCAAATATTCTAGAGGCGATCGGCCATACGCCGCTCGTGCGTTTGAACAGGCTGCCCGAAAAAGGATCGGCCGAGGTACTGGTCAAGCTCGAGGCATTCAACCCGATGCGCAGCGTCAAGGACCGTATTGGCTTTGCGATGATCGATGCCGCCGAACGCGAAGGCAAGATATCACCCGGCAAGACTACAATAGTAGAGCCAACCTCGGGCAATACCGGTATCGGTCTGGCGATGGCAGCCGCCGCTAAGGGCTATCGCATCATCCTGACAATGCCTGACTCCATGTCCGCTGAGCGTACAAGGGTGCTGCGCGCCCTGGGCGCCGAAATCGTGCTGACTCCGGATGCGCTCGGAATGAAAGGCGCCATAGAAAGGGCCGAAGAGATCCTGACCAATACGCCCGATGGCTTCATGCCACAGCAGTTCAACAATCCTGCTAACCCGGCCATTCATCGAGCGACCACCGCAATCGAAATCATCGACGATACTGCCGGCCGGCTCGATGCTTTCGTCGCCGGCGTGGGAACGGGCGGAACGATCACTGGGGTCGGCGAAGTCCTCAAGGACCGATTGCGAAACATTACGGTGGTCGGGGTCGAGCCAAAGGATTCCCCGGTTCTCTCGGGCGGACATCCCGCCCCTCATCCGATACAGGGCATCGGCGCAGGCTTTATACCGCGGGTCCTGAACACTGAAATCATCGATAGAATTATTCCGGTCGAGTATGAGGTCGCAAAGCGCACGGCTCGACGGCTTGCAAGGGAAGAGGGCATCTTCTGCGGGATCTCTTCTGGCGCTATTTGCTGGGCGGGCCTGGAAATCGCTCGCGAACTCGGCGCGGGGCGGCGGGTGGTGGCAGTGCTGCCAGACCTCGGCGAACGCTATCTGACCACCGATGTCTATGCCTTTGACCAGGAACCCGGCGCCTAATGAGAATCTGCGCCGTCATCGCCGAAGACACCGTCGCGGGTGCCAGGGCCGCTCTTGAGCGCGCTGCCCCGGTCGCTGATCTGGCGGAGCTGAGACTCGACTACCTCAGAGATTTCGATTTCTCAGGCACTGCGGCATTGCAATGCCTGCTCGATCAGAAGCCGCTCCCCGTAATAATAACGTGCCGATCATTCGAGGAAGGCGGCAATCAGCGGATCGATGACGACTTGCGAATACGGCTGCTGGTCGAGGGCACGCGTACTCTTGCCGACTATTGCGATATCGAGGAGTCTCACTATGACCGGACAGCAAGCCTGAATCCCGACCTCTCTCGCCTCATTGTTTCTTATCACAATTTCCACGAGACCCCTCGCGACCTCGACGACATTTACGAACGATTGTGTTCGCGCAAGGCAGCGGTTCACAAGATTGCCGTCAAATCAGCATGCATTCAGGATACTATCGCTCTTTTCAGGCTCATAGATCGTGCGGCAGCGGAGGGGCGCAACCTGATCGCGGTATCGATGGGCGAACCTGGACTGATCACCCGGATCCTGGGGCCCGCGCGTGGCGCATTTCTGACCTATGGGTCGCTCGATTTGAAAAATACTACCGCCGCGGGCCAGGTTAGTTGCGAAGACTTGCGAAGCGTCTACAGGCTTGACCAGATCAGCCGCTCCACAACTGTACTTGGAATCATCGGTAATCCCATATCTCATTCCGCATCGCCCATGATGCACAATAAGGCCGCCGCCGCGCTTGGACTCGATCTCGTTTACTTGCCCATAGAAGTTCAGGACCTGCCGGGCTTCATCGCGCGGCTTGCCCATCCGCGCAGTCGTGAAATGGCCTGGCCGCTTGCCGGTTTCAGCGTGACGATCCCGCACAAGGAAGCGATTGTTCCCCTGCTGGACCGGTTGGACGAAGTCTCTCGAGCAGTCGGCGCAGTCAATACCGTGGTCATTCAAGAAGCCGAGCTGCATGGGTACAATACGGATGTCGCGGGATCTATAGAACCGCTAGAAAGGATTGCAACGCTTGCGGGGTCCCGCTGTGCCGTAGTAGGGTCGGGCGGTTCTGCGCGGGCTGTCGTCTATGGACTGGCCAGGAAGGGAGCTCGCGTTACCGTCTATGCTCGCAACCTTCAGAAGGGGAGCCGGATATCGGCCGATTTCGCCGACTTTAGCGTTGAGGCGGCAGGGCTGTCCGATCTGGCGAGCTGCGGCGCGGAGATCGTGATCAATACAACACCGCTCGGAATGTCGGGCTCAAAGACCGGTCAGAGCGCTGTGCCCCGCGAGGCGTTAGCTAAGTGCAAGATTGCCTATGACCTGGTCTATAACCCACTGGAGACGCCGTTCCTGGCCCAGGCGCGAGAGGTTGGGTGCCAGACGATCAGCGGCATAGAGATGCTCGCCGCGCAGGCAGCGCATCAATTCCTGTTGTGGACTGGAAAACGAGCGCCGCGAGAATTGATGCTGGCACAAGCGATGCAAAGAATCTGTGCAGTGACTTGATGCTGTACAGACGCGCAAAAATAGTTCGCGGAATGGTCTGTGTACTGTTTGATGCGCGTACCGGCCCGAAGGCTACAGCGAGCGTGCGCTCTTCGTGGTCGACAAAGAGGGCAAGATCGTCTTTGAGGATATCCATAAGATAGACGACCAACCAGACAACGAAGAGATCTTTGAAGTGCTAAGGGGAGTGTAGCGAGTTCAGAGAGTTGAGAGGGTTTAGAGAGTTTGGGGAGTTCAGGGAGTTGGGACGTCACCATTTAGGGCCGCCTCTAATGGCTCTTCCGCGAATTCGCCTGGCGCTGCGATCGCTTTCCCCAGACTTCCCTGCTCTCCGGCGCCGTCTCAACCTTTAGGCTATGAAATCTCTAGACTCTCTAACTCTCCAAACTCTCCAAACTCTCTAAACTCACTGGACTCGTTATGCTGTCGAGAAAATGCGTTCCATTTACGCCGTATCAGCGGGATATCAAGCGTGCGACAGTAGCGCTGGTTACCGCTGGCGGCGTTCATAGAAAAGACCAGCCCGCGTTCAACATCGCCGACGAATTGGGGGACCTGACTTTTCGTATCATCGATGGCGATGCCCGGGCAGAGGACTTGATGGTGACTCATCACCATTATGACCATTCCGACGCTGATAAAGACATAAACGTCGTGTTTCCGATAGATCCGTTAAGAGATCTCGTGGCTGAAGGGCTGATCGCCGCCGCTGCGCGAGAACACATCGGCTATATGGGCTATACCATGCAGCTCAAGCAGATGTACGAGGAGACAGCGCCCCAGATTGCGGAGGAAATCGACAAGCGGTCGCGAGCCGACATAGTCGTTCTCACCGGAGGCTGACCCAACGTCTGTCACCGCACGGTCGTAGCGGTGCAACGTGAAATCGAGATGCGGGGCATCTCAACGGTCTTGATAACGGTGAGTCCCGAGGTGTCCAGGCAGATGCGCCCTCCGAGGGCCCTCTATCCAAGTGGTTTCAAGATCGGCAACTCGCTTGGCAAGCCTTTCCTGCGCGAACTGCACAAGAAAGTGCTTTTAGATGCCCTTTCGCTGGTTGTCGGCCCGGCACACCCGGGAGAAATCATTGAACGGGAATATGAAGCCGAGTAGGTTCGAATCGATCCCTTATTTCCCCGGCTCTGACGACTTGAGCTTCTTGAGCAATTCGTTGATCTTGGCATCCAGCTCAGAGCCGCGCAAGCCTGCGGCCCGGATGACCCCGTCCTGGTCAATCAAGAAGCTTTCAGGAATGGCATGCACGCCATACAAGTCTGACACACTGACTTTACCGTCGCCCTCATAGTACTGCGGCCAGGTCATATGCATCTTGGCGACGTATTGATCCAGGGCTTGTCGGTCATCATCGAGGCTAATCCCAACCAATACAAAGCGATCACTCCGGTACTTTTCCCAGATGCGGCGCACCTCTGGCATCTCCATGCGACAGGGGCCGCACCAGGTCGCCCAGAAGTCGAGCAGAACGATCTTTCCCTTCAATTCCTCGAGTGACAAGTCCTTGCCGTCGGTCGTTTTAACCTTGAAAGCCCTTGCCAGCCGTTCGCCGGCCAGCTTCGGGTTCGCGATAACGGCCCGGGCCTCATAGGAGTTGGGGCCATCGGGAGCAGCCTTCAAGTACTCCTTAAGGGCGTTGGTTCCGTCGGCGATCTTGCCCTGCTTGATCAGTGTATAGCCCAGGTTGAAGTAAGTCTCGGGGAGTTTGCCATTGGCCAGCTCGAGCGCGCGACCAAACGCGGCAACGGCCTCGCCGAGGCGGGATTGATCGCCGAGGAGATAGAGCTCGACACCAAGCAGGTTCTGGAGTTCCGCCTCGTCCGAGGGCTTTAGTGCAATCGCCTTCCGGGCTGCTTCGGCTGCCTCATTGAACCTGGCCATCTGCAGGTAGCACTGGCTCTCTATGCGGAAGCACTCAGAACAGTCGCCCTTTTTGATTTCAGCGGCATGCTCGAGCGTTTTCACTGCCTCGGTCAAGGCTCCCCTTTGCATCGAGGCGCGGGCACTGGCCAGCGTTTTCTCGAAGTCATTATCCTGAGCTGGGGCCTGGTCCGGGGCCGGCGCGGGAGCGGCCTGAGGCGAGGCCTGTTGCAAGCGGCCACGCGCCTCCACAAGCAGGGTTCCTATCGATAGCAGAAGAAAACCACCGAACAAGGTGGCTCTAAGGTAAGATGACGAGCTGGTGTGTTTGGACATCGCCAGCATCGGACGTTTACATGTTGCGATATGAGACAACATCTGAATTCTGGCTCCTCTGACTCTTTGTATCCTCATTGCGCTAACCCGCCGTCACACTCGCTTGAGTCAGCATCTCACTACGCATTTCAATCGACTCTCATTTTCAATTCAGCAAATCCCAGTCCTTTCACCAAAAGAATCGACGCGTGCCCTCGCTTCAAGTCAGGCCGATCTTCAAAGAACAAGATCCCCCACCTCGACTGACCCGGCGGCAGCGGCGTGGCCTGATCGAATCCGTAAGACGCGAAGTCGGCCAGCGATGTCTTGTAACCCTCCGGGTTATAGAGTCTTATTTTATAATATGTCATTAGCCTCTTAAAGGCGCGGCGCGGACCCATGGGCTCTTGTTCATTGCCCAGCAGGAACTTCGCCTTCTTCAAGTTGGCCGGTTGGCTGCTGCGATTGCAGATGTCCACCTTTACTGGTAACACGCCTGCCAGGATCAGGTTAGCGTCGAAGGTCGCGTACAGACAGTCCTCATCGCGGATAGCGCCTGCCTTGACCTCGAGCGGCCCCGCATCACTGCGGGCGGTAACGTCGCCCAGCGGACTGGCGGGCCTGGGTCTGACATTAAAGGGCTTGGTGGCGCATCCAGCCCCGAGCAGCAATCCACAGCATAGGATTACCCATCCTATTACCCATACTGGCCATCTTCCGCGTCCAAGTATTATTGAGCAAAAGATCGCTCCGACGCTTCTGAATCGCGCACGCGGAGTCGAGGAAGCGACGGCCCGGTTGAGAGACCGGAAGTCACGTCCGGCGTTACGGCACGCCGACCGGCAAACTCCCCTGGCAGTTCTATTCAAAGACACCTGATTTGATGCTAAGGTACCGCTCGTGTAGTGTCAACTTGCGACGCATTATGCGGGCATGGTAGGTTAGTTTGTTTATGTATACTGGGGTGGTCACGCCATGGGCGCTGCACGAGGTTCGCGGCGCAAAAGTTTGCGCGGCGCTTATCTTCGCCCTTCGCTAATAGATAACAGGCAGAGTGCGTGATGGTAAATGCTGCGGCCAGTTCGGTTATTTTCGGATCAGCAGCTTGCGCTAAATCGGACAGATGATAAATCGAGTCAGAGGAACTCAGGACATTCTCCCGGCGCGATACACGGACAAGGTTGACGGGCAGGTCGAGCGCTGGCACATAGCCGAGAGCGCTGCCCGTGAAGCATTCCGGCGCTACGGCTTTGAGGAGATAAGGACTCCGGTCATCGAGCGAACCGAACTGTTCGAGCGAGGCGTCGGTTCCGAGACCGACGTCAACAAGGAGATGTACACGTTTGAGGACCGGGACGGCGAAAGAATATCGCTGCGTCCGGAATCGACTGCATCAGTTGTTCGGGCCTATATCGAGCATGGCTGTTATAACCGGCCGGGGCTCGCGAAGTTCTTTTATATCGGCCCGCAGTTCAGGCGGGAACGGCCCCAGAAGGGCCGCTATCGCCAGTTCTGGCAAATCGGAGCAGAAGTGCTGGGCCAGAGCGACGACCCGGCCATAGAGGTCGAGGTCATCGAGATGCTCGAGTGGTTCCTGGAGCGGCTTGGAATCAACGATCACGTATTGCTTGTCAATTCAATAGGTGACGAGAACTGCCGCCCGCAATACATAGCACGCCTGAAGCAGGCGATAGCCGAGAGGCTGCCCAACCTGTGCGCCAGTTGCCGGCAGCGCTACGAGACCAATCCGCTCAGAGTGCTCGATTGTAAGGTCGAGTCCTGCCAGCGATACCTTGAAGAGTTGCCGACCATAACCTCTTCGCTGTGCGATGCTTGCAGCAGTCATTTCTCTGAGTTCAAGCGCCTGCTGGGCGATCGCGGTATCGAGTATGAGATCGCGCCTCGACTGGTCAGGGGCCTGGATTACTATATGCGGACAGCATTTGAAATCACCGGAAGCCGGCTCGGAGCTCAGAACACGATCGTAGGAGGAGGCCGGTACGACGGGTTGTCACAGTTGATAGGCGGTCCTCCGGCCAAGGGATTCGGATTCGCGCTAGGCCTTGAACGCCTGGTCATGAGCATGCCCGAGGATGCAGTAGACCTGAAGTCCGGGTCGCCGGTCTTGTACATAGCCTATATCGGCCAGGCCGCGCGCGACTACTCGTTCGCATTAGCGCGGCGGTTGAGAGACGCGGGTATCAGTGTTGTTGTCGATCTCGAAAACCGCAAGCTGAAAAAACAACTGGCGATCGCCGATAACCTTCAGGTCAGGTACACCCTTATAGTCGGCGAAGACGAGCTACAAAAGGGCGCATTTGTCCTGAGGAACATGGAGACAGGCGAACAGGCAGAGCTGCCGGAATCAGAGTTGGCTGATCGATTGACGCGGGTTTGACCCCTTTGCGCGATCCGTTGAGAAGAAAAAAGCGGCAACAAGTATGCTTGATAACTTAGGCGATCTGAAAAGAACTCACTACTGTGGCGATCTTGCCATCACACACGTCGGCCAGACTGTGACACTGATGGGATGGGTCCACCGGCGGCGCGATTTCGGGCCTCTCATCTTCATCGACCTTCGCGACCGGGAAGGCCTGGTCCAGGTCGTGTTCGACGAAGAAAAGAATGCGGTGGCCCATCAGCGCGCGCGCGAGCTGCGGGGCGAATACGTTGCCGCCATCATGGGCAAGGTCGCTCCGCGCGATCAGGACAAGATCAATCCCAACATGAAAACCGGGCAGGTCGAGGTCGTCGCCGAGCAAGTCCATATTCTGAACACCGCCAAGACCCCGCCATTCGAGATCGAAGGCGCAAAGGCGAATGAGGATATCCGGCTCAAGTATCGCTACCTGGATCTGCGCCGGCTCAAGATGCAGGACAACATTCGGTTCCGCCACCGGGCTGCTATCGCGGTGCGGCGGTATATGGACCAGCAGGGCTTCTACGAGATCGAAACGCCGATGCTGATCAAATCAACGCCGGAGGGGGCTCGCGACTATATCGTGCCCAGCCGGGTGTCGCCGGGCCAGTTCTATGCTCTGCCGCAATCGCCGCAGATCTTCAAGCAGCTCCTGATGGTGGCCGGATACGACAAGTACTTCCAGTTAGTCCGCTGTTTCAGGGATGAAGATCTGCGCGCGGACCGGCAGCCCGAGTTTACCCAGATCGACATCGAGATGAGTTTTGTACGGCCTGACTCGGTCTTTGAGGTAATGGAGCCGCTGATGGCGGAGCTGGCTGCGCTGGCAGGAGTTACGGTCCCGGTTCCCTTCCCTCGACTGACCTATGGCGAAAGTATGCGACGGTACGGTACCGACAAGCCCGACACCCGATACGCGATGGAACTCGTTGATCTGTCAGATAACCTGGCCGGGACAGAGTTCTCTCCATATAAGAGCGCCTTGGAATCCGGAGGACAGATCAAGGCCATCACGGTAAAGGGCGGAGCAAAGTATTCCCGCAAGGTGCTGGACGAGCTGACCGAAATCGCTAAACGCTATGGCGCTGCGGGAATGGCGTGGATCAAGATCGCAGAATCGGGCGAGATCACGTCGTCGCTGGCAAAGGCACTTGGAGACGCAAAAGTGTCAGAGCTTGCGGGGGCAGCAGGCGCAGGGGCCGGAGATGCTGCCCTGATCATCGCAGGCAAATCCCTTGTGGTAGCGGCTTCGCTCAATGCTCTGCGGTCCGCCGCAGCGGAGCGCGAGGGTCTCGTCGACCAGTCGAAGTTCAACTTCCTCTGGGTGACAGAGTTCCCGATGTTCGAATACCACGAAGAAGACGCCCGTTTCTATCCCATGCACCATCCGTTCACGAGTCCGGCTGACGAGGATCTGGACAAGCTCGAGTCAGACCGTGCCTCGGTTCGGGCCAAAGCTTATGACCTTGTGCTGAATGGGGTTGAGCTTGGATCAGGCTCGATCCGAATTCATAACCGCGAACTGCAGCGGCGCATTTTCCATGCAATCGGGCTCACTGACGAGGAGGCCCGGCAAAAATTCGGATTCCTGTTAGATGCGCTCGAATATGGAACGCCCCCGCATGGCGGGATTGCATTTGGCTTCGACCGGCTGGTGATGCTGCTAGCGCGCGAGAATTCGATTCGCGAGGTGATCGCCTTTCCAAAGACAGCGAGCGCGGCGGACCTCATGACGGAGTCGCCAAGCCCGGTGTCACAGGACCAGCTCCGAGAGCTGCATCTATCAATCGTCGACTGAAAACATCCAGCCACCATATGCCTGCGGCTGGCGGCCTCATGCGGGGACAAGGATTGACGCGAGCGGAAAGGGAGGCGCGGCCGCGATCCCTGCGTATGGGACTAAACCCCGGTCCATCGGCCAGAAGTCAGCCAGCTTCCAACCACCGCGGCCGCGCCGCCATTCGAGGCGATTGGATATTCCATTACGGCTGCATAGAAAGCCGACACCCACCAGTCCAAGTGGTCCCGAACCGATTACAAATCGGCTCCGGCCGATCACAATCGGCTCCGGCGCAACACAAATCGTCGACAGGCGGTTATTCTCCGATGTTGCCGGGTGGATTCTACGGTTCACGAGAGTCAACCCACCTATGGCCGGCCCAGCAAGGGCGCTCTTCCTTTCTCTACCATGGAACAACGGGGAGACCGCCCGGTTATTACTGTCGCTCCAAACTTTTTCGGCGGATAGGCTCTTGAGCCGGATTCATCCATATGACTACTCAGCAGTCCGGAGGGTTTGTGGGCACGATAAGTTTGTGCAAAGCGAGTCAAGATGATAATATGTCGCGCGATTGATGAATCGCGGGATGGTGGTGTTGGATCTTGATCTCGCGCCTGGCGCCCAAGGCTGTTCTTGAAAATGCGTATTTAAGCAAAGAATCAGCTTTTCTATTTTGCATTTCTAAATGGCTCGTTGCTCACAGGTGCGTCTCGGCGACGCTGCGTTGAACTCCGATTCACAGGGATGATGAAATTTCGAGTATGTCATTTGCTTGCAACCGGCTAGCTAGTGTCCGGCTGACGTCCGCAGCTTTGTAATTGGCGATGCCAACTGACCAGGAAGAACTTACAGGGATCGATCAGATCCTGATTTCGTTCTTGAACGAGTCTGACGGAGATGAAGCTGACCGCAAGCTCGCGGTGCTGATAAATGCACATGCGGGACCGCTGATCAGGAGCATAATCGGTTCGACAGTTCGATTCTCGTCGAAGTCCAGCATCGGTCAAGCGGCTGACCTCGACGACATCTATGGCGAAGCGACAATGAAGCTCGTAATCGGTCTGCGGCGGCTGAGATCCGGCAGGCAGTCGAGTAGAATCGACAATTTCCGCAACTATATTGCGGTTACAGCCTATAACTGCTGCCATGGTTATTTGCGGCGCAAGTACCCGGCACGAACGCGGCTGAAAGACAGGATACAGTACGTCCTGCGTCACCAGAATGGGTTCGATGTTTGGGAAGGGCCGGCCAGCGGATGGGCCTGCGGTTACGCTGTGTGGCGAGACCAGGGCCGTAGCGTCGACCATCGGAGAGTCGAGAAAGTCAGAGACAAGCGCGACCAGCATGTTCCGGCCGCGAGCGGCGTTCCCGACAGCTTGCCGCGTCTGTTGAAAACAGTCTTCGATGCAGTGGATGGACCAGTGGATCTCGACGAGCTGGTTAGCCTTGTTGCCGATATATCGGGAATTTCCGACGGCGAGATACAGTTGACTGAGGAGGTTGCTCATTCCTCATGCTGGGAGTCTCTAGCGGATGTCCCAAAGCCCCAGGATACGATGCTCGAATCCGAGGTTGGCCTGACTACGCTGTGGAACGAGATTCGTCAATTGCCGAGCCGCCAGCGGACGGCGCTGTTGTTGGGGCTGGATGACCGGCACGGCCGCGATGCCATAACGCTGTTGACGAACGCCCGCGTAGCTTCGTTGCGACATATTGCTGAAGCGCTCGAAATCGGCGTGCAGGAGTTGGCTGCAATGGCGCATGCCTTACCGCTCGATGACGCCACAATAGCCGGCAAACTGGGCCTGACTCGGCAACAGGTAATAAACTTGAGGAAGGCGGCGCGAGAGCGGTTGGCCCGGCGAATCGGCAGAGGAGCTGTGCGCGGAGCACGGAGTGCGGAGTGAAGGGTGAGTGGGAAATGTGGAATACGGAATGCCGAGTGAAGGAGAAGTGCGGATTGGACAGTGGCGTGAAGTGCAGAGTGCAGAGTGCCCGGAAGCATTTCGGGGGGAGGCTGGCCGGGCATCGCTCTAGACTTATGGAAATGAGGGTACTAGAGTCTTAGCAGATGGCAGTGAGCAGGACTGACTTGCAATCAGGCGAGAGATGGTAATGGGCAGCGAACACTTATCGGACTGGCAGCTAAAGCAATATGAGACCAGGGCAGCGGCACCAACGGACCTGGTCGAGATCGACGATCATTTGCACCAGTGCGATTCCTGCTACGAAAGATTACGCGCGATTGCACATCCGGCTCCTAGTTTTGGATTTCGAACTGACGAACTCGGAGACCACAGGGACGGAGATCCACTATACAGTTATCTGGAATCTTACGTGGACGGCAAGCTCAGCGGAACGGAGCTCGCAAGGATTGAAAGACATCTGGAGAACTGCGAGTCCTGCGCCGGTGAAGCCGAAGAGTTGCTGGGAATAAAGTCGATGATTGCGAGCCAGGCCGAGATGTCTCCAATCCGGCCCTCCAGGTTTGCCCGGCGACCGCGCCTCTACATGCCCGATTCAAGTCGAGCGCGCAAGGCGGCCTGGGTATCCGCCGCTATAGCTGCTGGGGCCGCTCTGCTGATTGGCTCTTATGAGGCCGGAAGCTTGCGTTCGAGGGGCTTGAAAGCACAGGTCGCAGCAGTTGAAGCAGAAAACAATCGACTACGAGAATCGATTGCCGAGGTGGAAAAGCGATCTGCGCAACAGTTGGAACATCTGCGCCAGGAGCATGACGAGCTCCAGAGGTCCTATGAAGCGAGCCAGCGCGACCTCGAGACGTTAAGGAACAGGCCGAGCCCAGCCGGGAGCAACGTTAGTGCGGGAAACCGGGTGACGGTGGAAATAAATGACGGGCAGCGCCTGATAGCGCTGAGGCGGAATGGCGAGATCAGGGGATTGGAGGAGATGCCACAATCGCTAAGAGAACTGACCAGGTCTGCTCTGGTGACCGGGCGGCCGCTCGTGCTGCCACAGCTCAAGCTCAGCTCGGAGCGGCCAGCTCTAATGGGTGCGAGCAGCGGCGAAGAATCGTTCAACCTGATCGGTCCGCTGGGCACGGCAGTGACAAGCGACCGGCCAGAATTCAAGTGGCACCAGATGGCCGGAGCATCCGTCTATCAAATCACCTTGAAAGACTCGAGCACGAATCAACAGGAAACCGCGGCTACCGCCGAGGATCGGTGGACTCCTTCGCATCCTCTGGTTAGCGGCCGTCTCTATTACTGGCAGGTGAAGACTGAAAAGGAGGGGCGCGAGATAGTATCGCCGCCGCCAAGCCAGCCCACAGCACGGTTCTGGGTCTTGAGCCCGAAGCAACAGGAGCACCTTGAGCAACTCAAACGAAGATATCGTGACTCGCATCTAGTGCTGGGCGTCGCATACGCGAACGCAGGACTTGTCGACGCGGCAATCGGTGAGTTCCGGGCACTCGGTGTTCAGAATCCGGGGTCCGAGGCTGTTCGACGGATACTTAGCTACCTCGATACGCTGCGGAGGTGACAGCAACAAATGCTGCGCTGGTCCGGATCGGGGTTGATGAAGATCGAAGCTCTGGAGAGAGATGGTAATGAAAGACGTGTCTTACGAGCTAGTGACGTTTGATTGTTATGGAACTCTGATCGACTGGGAATCCGGGATTGTGCGGGCTTTCCAGGGTGAGGCAGCCAGGGATGGGATCAAATTGGACCCGGACGATATCATTAGCGCATATATGAAGGAAGAGCCTGTAGTCGAGTCAGGCGAATACAAGAGCTATCGTGAGATCCTGGCCTATACCGCCGAGCGTGTCGCCTTGCGGCTGGGATGGCCACTGGGCGCTGACCGGAGAGAGTTTCTTGCGAATAGCCTCGGAGACTGGCACCCTTTTTCCGATACCAATCAGGCTCTCGAGAGGCTCAGCAAACGTTACACCCTCGGAATCCTCTCAAATACCGACGACGATCTCCTGGCCCTGACCAGGCGGCACCTTACAGTGGATTTCGGGATGGTGGTTACCGCCCAGCAGGTCAAATCTTATAAGCCGGCGCAGGGTCATTTCAATGAGGCTCTGATGCGAGCAGCGGGCAGGCCTCTGCTGCATGCAGCGCAAAGCTATTTTCACGACATAGTGCCGACGAGCAGGATGGGAATACCATCGGCGTGGGTCAAGCGCAAGAGCGAGGATACGGCTCAACTTGATGCGCGTCCGGTGTATGTGGTTCGTGACCTTGCGGC
>Ga0126381_100001831_pt1 | contig 22837 bp, 23 predicted proteins | sample PanSoiMetPlot_28_FD_96465 | JGI IMG/M metagenome (GOLD analysis project Ga0126381, IMG submission 96465) | Tropical forest soil microbial communities from Panama - MetaG Plot_28 | ecosystem: Environmental > Terrestrial > Soil > Tropical forest > Bulk soil | place: Panama | collected 2016-02-17 | reverse complement strand
GCTCAGCCGGACCTTGACCCCTGGCAGGTCGGCCAGCGCATCGTGCTCAGCTGCCCGGCTCCCAGTACTACCCGCAATGTCGTACCAGTAGCAGCGCAGTAGCGGCAGTCCAGTCCGATCCCTGGACAAACTGCTCAGCAATTTCAGCAGGCCCGCATAGTCCCAGGAAACCGAGTCACGGTTGCGAGTGCCATGGACGGCGAGCGCGCCCTCGCCAAGCGCGTAGCCAGCGTCCACGAACAGCGCGCAGCGATCCAACGCGACACCGTCCTTCCCCTTGCGCGTGACGTTACCAGCGCACAGGTGCAGCCGTGGCAGATAGTGCGGATCGTTCAGTTATCCGCCAGACCGGCAGCCGTACTGCTTGTTCAGCCCATTTATGTACCCGGTGTGCTGGCGGGCGGGCCGTGCAGCCAGCCGCCAGCCCGCTGAAACTACCAGGTATCCGTCGCTGGGTTGACCAGCTCAGGGTCGGCTGAGGCCGCCCGGTAGGCTCGGCAGTCGTGACCGCCGCTGCCACCGAGCGCCGGGCTGAGCTGCTCGCCCTGATCAGGCAGCTGGCCGTCGTCCACGGCGACGTGATCCTGTCGTCAGGGCAGCGGGCCAGCTGGTACATCGACCTGCGCCGGCTGCTGCTCGATGGCCGGGCGGCACCACTGGCCGGCCAGGTGATGCTGGACGTCACGGCCGGCCTCGACTACGAGGCGGTCGGCGGGCTCACCCTCGGTGCCGACCCAGTGGCTACCGCCATGCTGCACGCCGCGGCCGCCCGCGGCCGCAAGCTTGACGCGTTCGTCGTGCGCAAGACCGAGAAGTCGCACGGCCTGCAGCGCCGCATCGAAGGCCCTGACGTGGCGGGCCGGCGCGTCCTGGCGGTAGAGGACACCTCGACCACTGGCAGTTCAGTGCTGGCAGCCGCCGACGCGCTCACCGAGGCAGGCGCCGAGGTAGTGGGCGTGGCCGTTGTCGTCGAGCGTGGCGCCCGGCCCGCGATCACCGCGCGCGGGCTTGCGTACTTGCCGGCGTTCGAACTTGATGATCTCGGCCTGGGCTAGCTGTGGGACAGCGCACGGAGCGCTAGGACGCCGACGACGATCAGGACTAGAACCAGCGCGGAAAGCAGCACCATGCCGGTGTAGCGGCGACGATCGGCAGGGTCCGCATCATGGCGTCCCATGGATTGAGCGTAGCCCCGGTACTGGTCGCAACCGGCTAAAGCAGCCAAGTCAGGCCGGCCGAGTTGGGCCGGTCCGCGGGCTCGGCGATACTGGCACTGAATCAAGTCAGGAGAGGACCGCCGTCATGCCGATCGCGACGCCAGAGGTCTACGCCGGGATGCTCGACCGGGCGAAGGAGCACGGTTTCGCCTATCCTGCGATCAACGTCACCTCCAGCCAGACATTGAACGCGGCACTGCGGGGCTTTGCCGAGGCGGAGAGCGACGGGATCATCCAGGTTTCCACGGGTGGTGCCGAGTACCTGTCGGGTTCCAGCGTTAAGGACATGGTCACCGGCGCGGTGGCCCTCGCGAAGTTCGCCCACACGGTCGCCGCCAAATACCCGGTCAACATCGCCCTGCACACCGATCACTGCCCCAAGGACAAGCTCGACGGATACATGCGGCCGCTGGTGCAGCTGTCGGCCGAGCGGGTTGCCCGCGGTCAGGAGCCGCTGTTCCAGTCGCACATGTGGGACGGTTCGGCTGTGCCGCTGGCCGAGAACCTACAGATTGCTTCCGAGCTGCTCGACAAGTGCGCGGCAGCCCGCGTGGTGATGGAGATGGAGATCGGCGTGGTAGGCGGCGAGGAAGACGGAGTCGTCGGCGCCATCAACGAGAAGCTGTACAGCACGCCTGAAGACGCCCTGGCCACCGCTGAGGCCCTCGGCCTGGGCGACCGCGGCCGCTACATCCTGGCCGCCACCTTCGGGAACGTGCACGGCGTCTACGCACCGGGGCACGTCCGGCTGCGGCCCGCGATCCTGAAGGACATCCAGGATGCAGTCGGCACCAAGTACGGCAGGGACCAGCCGTTCGACCTGGTCTTCCACGGCGGGTCTGGATCAGACCTCGCTGACATCCGCGAGGCGATCGGCTACGGGGTCGTCAAGATGAACGTCGACACCGATACCCAGTACGCGTTCACGCGCCCGGTCGCCGGCCACATGTTCAGCAACTACGACGGCGTGCTCAAGGTCGATGGGGACGTGGGCAACAAGAAGGCATACGACCCGCGGACCTGGGGCAAGGCCGCCGAGGAGTCGATGGCCCGCCGGGTGGTCCAAGCGTGCGAGGACCTGCTGGCGGCCGGCAAGCGGATCTGACATACCGGGAGCGCCGCATGCACGAGAACCTGCTCGGCGGCCCGTCGGCCACCTATCTCCCCGCGAGCGACGACGCCCGGGCCGCCTTGGCTGCGGCCAGCGACCCGGCCGACGCCGCGGCGCGATTCCCCGGCTACTCGGCCGCATGGGCCGCGCTAGCCGAGCGGGCACTGGCTGGTGGCGAGCCGGTGAGCGCCTACGCATTCGCCCGGACTGGCTACCACCGCGGCCTTGATCAGCTGCGCCGGGCAGGCTGGCGCGGATTCGGTTCGGTGCCATGGGAGCACGAACCGAACCAGGGATTCCTGCGGGCTCTGCACATTCTGGGGCTCGCGGCACACGCAATCGGCGAGGAGGACGAGGCCGTCCGCTGCCGCGAGTTTCTTGCCGAGTCCAGCCCGGCCGCTGCGGCCGCACTGGATTCTTCACCCTGACCTGCTGTCGCCGGTTCGGTGCCTCGCCCGGCCGGTAGCATCAGATTGCAAGAGCCCCTGTGCCGCGCTTGCACTAATCCGCAATGACGCAGGCCCCGGGGCTTTCGTCCTGTTACAGGAGGCTGTGACATGCCCGCGATCATGATCATCGGCGCCCAGTGGGGCGACGAGGGCAAGGGCAAGGCCACCGACCTGCTCGGCGACCGCGTCGACTACGTGGTTCGCTATCAGGGCGGCAACAACGCCGGTCACACCGTCGTCATCGGTGACGAGAGCTACGCGCTCCACCTGCTGCCCTCCGGGGCGCTGTCCGACCACGCGACCTCCGTGATCGGCAACGGGGTCGTGATCAACCCCGAGGTCTTGATCGCGGAGATCGACGGACTCGCGGCGCGCGGCGTGTGGCGGGACCGGCTGCTCATCTCGGCCGAAGCCCATCTGATCATGCCGCACCATGTCGCGCTGGATAAGGTCACCGAGCGCTACCTGGGTAACGCCCGGATTGGCACCACCGGCCGAGGCATCGGACCTGCCTATGGTGACAAGGCGGCCCGCGTGGGCATCAGGATGCAGGACCTGCTTGACCCTGGCATCCTGCGTCAGAAGCTCGAGCTCGTGCTGCGCGAGAAGAACCAAATCCTTACCAAGGTCTACAACCGCCGCGGCATCGAGGCGGACCGCGTCGCCGAGCAGTATCTGGCCTTCGCCGAGCGCATCGGCCGATACATCGCCGACACGGGCCTCGTGCTCAACAAGGCGCTCGACGACGGCCAGGTGATCTTGCTCGAGGGTGCGCAGGCCACGATGCTGGACGTCGACCACGGCACGTACCCCTTCGTCACCTCGTCCTCGCCCACTGCGGGTGGTGCCTGCGCCGGGTCCGGGATCGGCCCTACCCGGATCACCAGGGTGGTCGGGATCCTCAAGGCTTACACGACCCGGGTGGGCGCTGGCCCGTTCCCCACCGAGCTCGCCGACGAGCAGGGCGAGTGGCTGCGCAAGACCGGCGGTGAGTACGGCGTGACTACCGGCAGGCCGCGCCGCACCGGCTGGCTGGACACGGCGATCGCGCGCTATGCCACCCGGGTAAACGGTCTGACCGATTACTTCATCACGAAGCTCGACATCCTGTCCGGCCTGGAGAAGGTGCCGGTCTGCGTGGCCTACGACGTGCACGGCACCCGGCACGACGAGGTGCCGATGACCCAAACCGATTTCCACCACGCCAGGCCGATCTATGAGTATCTGGACGGCTGGTGGGAGGACATCTCCTCGGCGAAGGACTTCGCCGACCTGCCCAAGAACGCGCAGCGCTACGTACGGGCCGTCGAGGATCTGATCGGCGCGCCGGTTGCTGCGATCGGCGTCGGGCCGCGGCGGGACCAGATCGTCCAGCTGCGCGAGGTGCTCTGACACCGCCCAGAAGCAAGCCGAGCTGCTATCCCGGCCCCGGCGGATAGCCAATTCTCGCCGTACCGGATCCAACCGTGGCCGTCAGCACCAGGTCCGAGCCAGCATCGCTCAGGCCGGGAGCGACATCCAGAAGGCCAGACCCGAGTGAGCGAATGAGCCGGTAGCGAGATCCAGCTGGCATGGTTATCACGGCGCTGCTGGCACCGACGCCGACGGCTACGCTGCGGGGCGGGGCGGCGAACGCCAGAGCGATCTGGCCGGACGTGGCCGAAACGGAGACCTGCTGTGACGTCACGCTGGTGCGCGCGATCATGCTCCCTGACGTCACCTTGGCCCAGACCGGCCCGCTGACGCGCCGTTCGCCTGCACGTGCAGGTTGCTGATGTCGCGGTGGTAAGCGACCGCCGGGTCGAGCTCGTGATGCGCGCCGTGTGGTGACATCGAACCAGCTCCCAGTCGCTGCGCTCTGCCTGACCGCCGGGGTCGCGGGGTTGCGGACGGGGTCGGCTGGCCGCCCGGCCGGTAGGCTCTGGGTCGTGCGCATTCTGGTCCTCGGCTCCGGTGGCCGCGAGCACGCGCTGGTCCGGGCGCTGGCCAGGGACAGCGCGGTCATGGCCCTCCACGCGGCGCCTGGCAATCCGGGCATCGGGCAGATCGCCGAGTTGCACGACGTGACGGCGACCAGCCCGGCCGATGTTTCTGCCCTAGCGCACAAGATCGCGGCCGACCTCGTGGTCATTGGCCCGGAAGCACCGCTAGTGGCCGGTGTCGGGGACGCACTGCGCGAGGCCGGACTCGCCTGCTTCGGCCCCGGCCAGGGCGCGGCCATGATCGAGGGCTCCAAGTCATTCGCGAAACAGGTCATGACAGCGGCCGGCGTGCCGACGGCAGCAGCCAGGACGTGCCGGACCGAGTCCGAGGCAGCCGCCGCGCTGGCCGAGTTCGGGCCGCCCTACGTGGTCAAAGCCGACGGGCTCGCCGCTGGCAAAGGCGTCGTCGTCACCACCGACCGGGCTGCGGCCCTCGCACATGCCAGCGCCAGCGGCACCGTGGTGATCGAGGAGTTCCTCGACGGTCCCGAGGTCTCAGTCTTCGCGCTGACCGACGGTGCCGATGCGGTCGCCCTGCAGCCGGCTCAGGACTATAAGCGGGCGGGAGACGGGAACGAGGGTCCTAACACCGGTGGTATGGGCGCTTATACACCTTTGCCCTGGGCATCCGCGGACCTGGCCGACGAGACCCTTGCGACGGTGGTCTCGCCGACGCTGGCCGAACTGGGAAGGATCGGCCGGCCGTTCAGCGGGCTGCTGTATGTCGGGCTGTGCCTGACGCAGCGCGGCCTGCGGGTCGTCGAGTTCAACGCGCGGTTCGGCGACCCGGAGACACAGGTCGTGCTCGACCGCCTTGCTACCCCGCTCGGCGGCCTGCTGGCCGCGTGCGCCGATGGCGACCTAGCCGCCGCTGCTCCGCTCAGCTGGCTGCCCGGCGCAGCGGTGACCGTGGTCATCGCCGCCGAGGGGTACCCGGCCAGGCCGGTCAGCGGCGACCTTATCGAGGGACTCGCCGATGCCGGCCACGTTCCCGGTTGCTATGTCTTGCACGCCGGGACAGCCAGCGACAGCACGGGTCGCCTGACCGCGAAGGGCGGCCGGGTCCTCAACATTGTCGGCAGCGGGGATGATCTAGCCGTGGCGCGGGCCCGTGCGTACGAGGCGGTGGCTCGCATCCGGATGCGCGGCGCGTGGCACCGCGGCGATATCGCAGCCAGACCGGCGCCCGCGACCAGCGCCCGGACATGATCGAGGACGGCGCGGCGCTGGATCCGGCCGGGCCGCCGCCGGGCGGAACCGAGGAAGACGCCGAGCCGCCGCTACGAGTCAGCACGCTGGAGATCTTCTTCGACCTGGTCTTCGCGTTCACCCTCACGCAGCTGACGTTCGTGCTGGCCACGCAGCTGTCCTGGCTCGCGGTCGGCAAGGTGCTGCTCATCTTCGGGCTGCTGTGGTGGATGTACGGGGCTTACGCCTGGCTGACCAACACGAGACCGCCCGTCCACACCGCGGAGCGGATAGGCCTGCTCGCCGGTATGGCCGGCTTCCTGGTCGTCGGGATCGCCATACCGCGCGCCTTCAGTAGCTACGGGGTGGTGCTCGGGCTCGGCTACCTCGTCGTCGTCGTGGTGCACGCGTTCCTCTATTACCGGGTGAACACCAACATCATCCGGGTGGCGCCGTTCAATGCCGCCTCCGCGCTGCTCGTCGTCGTGGCCGGACTGCTGCATGGTCCGGGCGGAAGCGCCGACGTAGCCGCGTACGTGCTGTGGGTCGGGGCACTGGCCATCCAGCTCGGCTCGCCGCTCATCGTGCACCCGGCCGGACTGTTCCGGCTGCGGCCCGCCCATTTCGTCGAGCGGCACAGCGCGCTGCTGATCGTCGCCGTCGGCGAGTCCGTGGCAGCGGTCGGGATCGGAGCTGCCGGGCCGGTCAGCAGGCCCGGCGGCGCCAACTGGACGCTGCTGGCCATCGCCGTGCTCGGCCTGGTCGTGGCCGCTGCCCTGTGGTGGATCGTCTTCGGGTCAGGCGACGACGAGCGGGCGGAACAGGCGCTGGCCAGGGTGGGCAGCGCAGGCCGGCCCGCCATCGCCCTGAGCGCCTTCTTTTACGGCTTCATCCCTCTCCTGCTCGGCCTGGTAGGGCTCGCCGCCGGGGTGCTTACGGCAGTCACGATCGCGGGCACGACCAGCAGCTCAGTCGGCCAGTCGGCCGTCCTAGCCTGCGGAGCGGCCTTCTTCCTGGGCGGTAACGCGGCGATCCGGCGGCACCTCAGGATCGGTCCGGCCTGGCTGCGTGCTGGTGCCGCGGCATTGGCGCTGACCACCACAGCGGTCGGCGCGGTCGCCGGGCTCGACGTTCAGCTCGTGGTCGTGGCCGTGGTCCTGGTGGCGCCGCTGCTCGCCGAGCGCGCCCGCGGCCGGGAGCCGCCCGGCCAGGCCGGCCGCGGTGCGGGAGGATAGTCACGTGATAGACCGCTACACGCAGCCGGCCATGGGACACGTCTGGAGCGAGGCGCACAAGTACGAGCTGTGGTGCCAGATCGAGACGGCCGTGCTCACCGCGCAGGCAAAAGCCGGGTCGGTGCCAGCGGACGCGGTGGGGCCGGTTGCCGCCGCCCAGCCGCCAACCCCGGAGGCTGTCGCCGCCCTCGAGGCGGTCACCGGGCACGACGTGATCGCGTTCCTGTCCGCCTGGGCCAACAACACCACGCCGCGCGAGGCGGCCGCTTACGTCCACTACGGCCTGACCTCGTCCGATCTGCTCGACACGGCGCTGGCGCTTCAGCTCACCGAGTCAACCGACCTGCTGACGGCGCGATGCGAGGAACTGCTGCAGGTGCTGCGGGAGCATGCGCTGGCGCACCGGGCCACCCTCCGGGTCGCGCGCACGCACGGCGTGCATGCCGAGCCAACCGTGTGGGGGCACCGGGTCGCCGATTTCGCCTTTGCCATCCACCGGTGCCGGGACCGGCTGCTGAGGGCACGTCAGTCGGTAGCGGTCGGGAAACTGTCCGGAGCGGTCGGGACTTACTCCAACATCGACCCGGCCATCGAGTCCGAGGTGCTCTCCGAGCTGGGCCTGCGGCCCGCCGACGTCGCCACCCAGGTGGTGCTTAGGGACGGCATCGCCGAGTGGGCGAGCGTGCTGGCCGTCATCGCCAGCGTCTGCGACGCTGTCGCGCTTGAGGTGCGGCACGGGCAGCGGACTGAGGTCAGAGAGCTGGCCGAGCCGTTCGGAACCGGCCAGAAGGGCTCCTCGGCGATGCCGCACAAGCGCAACCCGGTCCGGGCCGAGCGGATCAGCGGGCTGGCTCGCATAGTCCGCGCCCAGGTTGTGCCGGTCATGGAAGGCATCGCGTTGTGGCACGAGCGGGATATCTCGCACTCCTCGACTGAGCGGATCGCGCTGCCAGACCTCGCGATCGGCACTGACTTCCTGCTAGCCGAGACGACCTGGATGATGGCGGGCCTGACCGTCGACCCGGCCCGGATGCTGGCAAACCTCGAGTCAAGCCATGGCCTTATTTACACCTCGGCAGTGCTACTCGAGCTTGTGTCGGCGGGGATGGCCCGCGAGGACGCGTACTCGCTCGTCCAGGCCGCGGCCATGGACACCTGGCAGTCCGGCGTGCCGTTCCGGGAGACGCTGCGCACGCACGCCGCCCGCAACGGCCGGGAACTCGATGAGGCCCGGCTGGACGAGATCTGCGCGCCTTCATACTTCATCCGGCGGCTGGGTTGCGTCTTCGAGCGACTGGAGAAAGTCGTATGACGCCGGGACTTCGGCACGTTTACTCGGGCAAAGTTCGGGAGCTCTATGAGACTGACGACGGGATTATGTTGCTCGTCGCCACGGACCGGATCTCTGCCTTCGACTATGTCCTGGAAACGCCCATCCCCGATAAAGGCAAAATTCTCACCCGGCTTTCACAATGGTGGTTCAGCCGGCTCGCCGACATCGTGCCCAACCACCTCGTCGATGCACCGGTGCCAGCGCAGTTCGCCGGCCGGGCCATGGCGTGCAGGCCATTGTCCATGCTGCCGGTGGAGTGCGTGGCCCGCGGTTACCTGTCCGGGACCGGCCTCGCTGACTACCGGCGCGAAGGCGCCGTGGCGGGCGTCACACTGCCGGCCGGGCTGACCGACGGGTCGCAGCTGCCCGAGCCGATCTTCGACCCCGACACGAAGGCACCGAAGGGCCAGCACGACGAGAACCTGGCGTTTGCCGAGCTTGCGGCCGTGGTCGGGGCGGAAACAGCCGCTGAGCTTGCCAGGATCACGCTCGCGGTCTATCAGCGGGGCGCCGACCTCGCGGCAGCGCGCGGCATCATCGTGGCCGATACCAAGATCGAGCTTGGCTTCGACTCGGAGGGAACGCTGCGACTAGGCGACGAGGTGCTCACTCCGGATTCATCCAGGTTCTGGCGGGCCGCGTCGTGGCAGCCCGGCCACAGCCAGGTGTCCTTCGACAAGCAGTTCGTCCGCGACTGGCTCACGTCGCCGGCAGCCGGCTGGGACCGGCACGGCGGGGACCCGCCACCCGCGCTTCCAGACGAAATAGTCGAGCAGACCCGGCATACGTATGTGGTGGCGTACGAGACTATCACCGGATTGCGGTGGGCCTCCTAGCTGGTCAGCCAATTAATCACATTACGAGTTCACTCAGATACCTTACGTAACAGTGCCGTCATGGTCTGGAGGGCTGGATAGCGGTGGAATACTTGACGCCACGACACGCGGGCAGCTCTTCCGGTTGCCAGCCGTCTGCCTGGGCAGTTGCCCCGGGACAGGACCCGGGTGACGAGCCAGTGCAGCTAGCCGACGGGAGTTCCATCACGATGACGACGAGCGGCCCAGCTTCCCGCTACATCGTCCAAGGCGGTAATCCGCTCCGGGGCACTGTATTCGTGCAGGGCGCCAAGAACGCCGCGCTGAAGATGATCGCGGCGTCCCTGCTGGCGGAGAAGGGCCGGACGGTCCTGCGCAACGTCCCGGTGATCGAGGACGTCCGGCGCGCCGTCGAACTGGCGCAGGCGGTCGGCGCCGACGTCAAGTTCCACGAGGCCGAGCGGACCCTGGTTGTTGACGCATCCGAGCTGACCAGCTCCGTGCTTCCGGCCGAGATCGCCCGGCGGTTCCGCGCCTCTGTGCTGTTCGTCCCCGCGCTGCTCCACCGGCTCGGCGAGGCGACCATCGAGGGTATCGGCGGCTGCAACCTCGGCACCCGGACACTCGACTTCCACTATCGCGGGTTCGCCCGGCTCGGCGCCATTGTCGAGGAGGGCGACAACGAGATCCGGATCAAGGCGGACAGGCTGCGCGGCGCCCACCTCTACCTGGACACGCCCTCGCACACCGGCACCGAGAACCTCATCATGGCCGCGTCCCTGGCGCCCGGAACGACGATCATCGACAACACCGCGCTCGAACCCGAGGTGCTCGACGTCATCGCGTTCCTCTCCAAGATGGGCGCGCGGATCACCGGCGGCGGGACGGGTTTCGTGACCGTGCAGGGCGTCGATGAGCTGACGGCTGTGGAGCACACGGTCATGGCTGACCGGATCGACGCGGGCGTGTTCGCGATGGCCGCTGCCATCACCGGCGGCGAGATCAGCCTGGTCGGCGCCTCGCTTGAGCACTTCGGCGTGGCCCGGTGGAAGCTGGAGCAAATGGGCGTGGACTTCGACACGCACGGCGCGATCCTGCAGGTCTGCCGGGACCGCCAGCTCCGGCCCATCAACGTGATCACTGACACATACCCGGGCTTCGCTACCGACCTGCAGTCGCCGATCATGGCGCTGTCATGCCTCGCGGACGGCACCAGCTACATCCGGGAGACCATCTTCGACGGCCGATACATGCTGGCCGAGGAGCTCAACAAGATGGGCGCCAAGGTCGAGGTGGCCGGCGATGTCGCGCTCGTGCACGGCCGTACTCCGCTGCATGGGGCCGAGGTTGTCGCCCACGACCTGCGCTGCGGCATAGCGCTGATCCTGGCCGGCCTCGCGGCCAGCGGAGAGACCGTGGTCGCACCTGGCTACCTGATCGACCGCGGGCACGCCTCGGTCGCCTCGCGACTGTCCACTCTCGGAGCCGAGATCGTCGAGGAGATCGTCGGCTAGCGCAGGGTAACCGGCGTCAGGCCCGGTGCGGGTAGCTGGCAGCCGCGGCAAGGAACGCATCGTTGGCCTCCGGGTCGGCGATCGTGACCCGCACCCCGTCGGGCAGGTACGGCCGTACGCTGACCCCGGCTGCGTCGCAGCGGGCCGTGAAATCGGCTGAGCGCTCTCCAAGCGGCAGCCACACGAAGTTGGCCTCCGTGGGCGGCACCGTCCAGCCCTGCCCGACCAGCTCATGCCGGACCCGATCGCGTTCCTTGACCACCAGCTCGACCCGCTCCAGCAGCTCAGCCTCAGCCGCGAGCGACGCTATCGCCGCGGCCTGGGCGATCGAATTCACCGTGAACGGCAGCATGGTCTTGCGGACTGCGGCCGCGACCGGCTCGTGCCCGACCAGGTAGCCGACCCGCAGCCCGGCCAGCCCGTACGCCTTGGAGAAGGTACGCAGCAGAGCCACATTCGGGCGCCCGGAGTACAGGCGGAGGCCGTCAGGCGCCTGCGGATCGCGGACATACTGGACGTACGCCTCGTCGAGGACGACCAGGCAGTCGGGCGGTACCCGGTCAAGGAAGTCGGCGAGTTCGTCCCGCTGCACGGCCGGTCCCGTCGGGTTATTCGGTGTACACACGAAGATCAGCCTCGTGCGGTCCGTCATGGCCGCAGCCATTGCAGGCAGGTCGTGCCGGAAGTCGCGCAGCGGGACACGCACGGAGGTGGCACCCGCAAGGTCGGTCAGATAGGGGTAGGCCTCGAACGAACGCCAGGCGTAGATCACTTCGGCGCCGGGCTCACCCACCGCCTCCAGCAGCTGCTGGGCGATCCCGACCGAGCCGCAGCCCAACGCGACGTGCTCGGCAGGCACACCGAGCCGGGTTGCAATCGCGTCGGTGAGCTCGGCGGCGGAATTATCCGGGTACCTGTTGACGTGGCTGGCCGCGGCCGCGATCACGGCCCGGACCGACGGGAGCGGGTCATACGGCGACTCGTTGGACGAAAGCTTGAACGTCCGGCCGGCCGTCGAGGCGGGCGCCTTGCCGGGCTTGTAGCCGACGAACTGATCGAGTACCGCCCGGAAGCGTGGTGACTCAGCAGACACAGTCGTCCTCCTCAGTGCTCGCGGCTCAGCCCTCGGCTGCTCGTTCCTCAGCTGCTCGCGCCGGAAATTCGATGCTATCCGGGCGGCGCCTGCCGATGCCGTGGCCGCGGGACCGCAGCATCGGCGGATACAGCAGGACGGCGGTACCGCGCCGGTAGACCTGCGCCGGGCGCCCGCCGGAGGTGGTCACCGCGCCCGTCTGAACCAGGAAATCCCGGGCGCCTGTGACTTTGCGGTGGAAATTGCGCGGGTCAAGGGGAGTGCCCCAGACGATCTCGTAGACGCGGCGCAGCTCGCCGACGGTGAACTCGTCCTGGCAGAATGCCGCGGCCAGCGAGGTGTACTCGAGCTTCGACCGGGCTCGCTCGACGCCGTCCTGCAGAATCCTGGCGTGGTCGAAGGCCATCTGGGTCAGCGCGCTGACCGGCTGCCAGCTCATCTGGGGCTGCTCAGGCGCTGGCAGGTCCGGGGCAAGACCGAGGTAAGCCACCGAGACGGCCCGCCGGGTCGGATCCCGGTCCGGGTAGCCGTACGTACGCAACTGCTCGAGGTGCACCGGTGCACCGGGCAGGCCCGCCCTCTCGGCAAGCACCCTCGCCGCGGCAGCCGGCAGGTCCTCGTCAAGCCGGATGAACCCTCCCGGCAGGCCCAGCAGCCCGGCGAACGGCTCGGTGTCGCGGCGCCAGGCGAGCGTCGTCAGCTGCCCGTGCCGGACGGTCAGGATGACGAGATCAACGCTGACGCCGATACGCGGGACGGACACGATTGCACCGTAGCGCGAGGAGCCGAGCACTCGCTGTCTCTGGGCGGTCGGGTCACCGCCGCGCCAGCACGCGAACGATCACGGCGCACCGGCCAGGGCGGCCGTGAAGGCACCGATCGCCTCGCCGCTGAAGAGCACGAAGCGCACCTCCGCGAGCTCTCGGGCATGCTCGGAGCCGCGTACCGCAGCGACCGCGATCCTTGCGGCGTCGGCCATCGGCCAGCGGTAGACACCGGTCGAGATTGCCGGAAATGCTACGGTCCGGGCGCTGAGCTCGGCAGCCACGCGCAGCGATGCGGCATAACACGAGGCGAGGAGTTCCGACCTGTTCTCGGTCGCCGAGTGGACCGGGCCGACCGTATGAATAACCCATCGGGCGGGCAGGTTGCCCGCGGTAGTCGCGACCGCCTGCCCCACCGGCAGGCCGGCGGGCAGGTACCCGGCCCGAAGTTCCCGGCACGCCGCCAGGATGGCCGGTCCACCCCGACGATGGATTGCGCCGTCCACCCCGCCACCGCCGAGCAGCGACGAATTGGCCGCGTTGACGATCACGTCCACAGCCTGCTCGGTGATGTCGCCCTGCACCGCGGTGATGTTGACACCCATGTCACGTGCACGTTACCCGGCTTTCCCGCCGCGACCACCCGCTTCGTCTCGGCCGTCGCGCCTGGCGCCCGCACGGACTCCCCGCTGCGGCCACGCCGGCGGCAGCAGCCGCCTAGTGGGTCTGATTCGTCCAGGTTAGAATTGCCCCGTGAACCGACTAGGCGAGCTTGAGCGGGCCATAATGGACGTGCTCTGGGAGGCTGCAGACCCGCTCAGCGTGCGCGATGTAAGCAGCCAGCTCACCGATCGGGACCTGGCTCACACAACTGTGATGACCGTGCTCGATCGGCTCGCCAAGAAGGGTTTCGCCCGGCGGGAGCGCAATGGGCGAGCATGGCACTACCGTGCCGCGGAAAGCCGGGAAGCGTACGTGACCGAACTCATGCTGAGCGCCCTGGACCAGACCGGGGACCGGCAGGCTGCGCTGGCGAGATTCGCCCGCAGCGTGTCCGGGACCGAGGCCCAGGCACTGCTCCGGGCCCTCGGGACGCTCGGCGAGGCGCACCGGGCGTAGGCGTGTCTGCCGCCGACTTCATCCTCGCCGCGGTCGCCATCGGCTGCATCCCAGCGGCCAGCGCTCTCGCGACCGCTTCGTGGCCCCGCCGGTCGCCCGTAACCGCGATCCTGCTCTGGCAGGCCCTCGGCCTGGGCTGGGGGCTGGCCGCCGTCGGCACCCTGATCGGATTCGCGGTCAACACCAACGGCGCAGCCGTCGGCACCGGCGCGTTCGAGCGGCTGTCGAGTCTGGTTACGGCTGACCGCGCGGTGGCGGGGATCGGACTGGTGCGGCTGGTGTGCCTGGCCGCCGGCGTGCTCTTGCTCGCCGTGCTGTGCTGGATCCTGCTGGCAGCGACGGCGTCGGTGCTGCGGGCACGGCAGCGGCAGCGCGAACTGCTGAGCCTGCTCGCGCGTGATGATCCGAAGGTTCCGGGGGCGCTGGTCGTCGACCACCCGGCCGCGGCTGCCTACTGTCTACCCGGCCTTCGCCCCGAGATCGTGATCAGCGCGGGCGCACTCGATCTGCTCGATGCCGAGGAACTGGCGGCCGTCCTCGCGCACGAGCGGGCCCACCTCCGAGAACGGCATGACCTTGTGCTGCTGCCGTTCCTTGCGCTGCTTCGCGCGTTCAGCTGGGCGGGCATCACGACCCGGGCCTACCGTGCCGTAGGCCTGCTGCTTGAGATGCATGCCGACGACCGCGTGCTCCGCCAGGTGCCTGCCAGAGAGCTCGCTACCGCGTTGCTGCGCGTGGGAGCCGCCGGCGGAGGCGGCGTGCCCGCCGGGGCGCTCGCCATGGCCGGAAGGCCAGCCGAGTGCGAAGTGGCTGCGAGGGTGATCAGGCTGCTCCGGCCCGCTCCAGGCCTGAACGGCGCGGCTACCACCCTGGTACTCGCCATCTCGGCGGCGCTGGTGGCAATACCGGTCGCGCTGCTCTTGCTGCCTCTCCACTAAGGCAGCCGACGACGGAGCGTCGGGCACATCCTGGCCGTAGTCCGTCGCGACCTGAGATGCTGTCGCCTTCTCGCTCGCGGGGTCTAGTCGGCGACCCTGATCCGCAGCCGGCGGAAGCCGCGCCCTTTGTTCTCGATCTTGACGACCTCGATCCGCCCGATGTGCTTGGTGCTGGCAACGTGCGTTCCGCCGTCGGCCTGCTGATCCAGCCCGACGATATCGATGATCCGGACCTCCTCGACGTCCGCCGGGACCAGGTTGGTAGCCGTCCTGATGATGTCGGGAAGCTCGAACGCCTCGGCCCTGGGCAGCACCCGGACGTCGACCCGCCGGTCTGCCCGCACCTCGGCGTTGCAGGCTTCCTCTACGGCGTCCCGGAAGCCGTCCGGCAGGTCGGGCAGGTCGAAGTCCATCCTGGCCACAAGCGGCTCCATGTTGCCGCCCGTGACCAGAGCGCCGTAGTCGCGGAAGACGACGCCGCACAGCACATGCAGGCCCGAATGAGTCCGCATGAGTGCGGTTCTCCGGTCGTCCGCGATCGCGCCCCGGACCGCCGAGCCGACCGGCGGCACCGGGTCGCCTTCGGCCGGCATCAGGTACAGGTCGTCACCCTTGCGAGCGCCGGCGATCCGGGTCTGCACGCCGCCCCAGAGCAGCACGCCCTCATCCGGCGGCTGCCCGCCGCCACCGGGGTAGAAGGCCGATCGGTCGAGCACGATCCCGTCGGCACCCGAGTCCAGCACCACCGCGTCCCATTCGCGAAGGGTCTGGTCGTCAAGCTCTAGCCGGTGCGTGCGCCATTGCGCCTCGGTCATCGGGCGACTCCGATCCGCTGGCGGGAGGCTACCAGGGACCGTACGGGCCCTGGCGGGCGCCTGGCTTCAGCACCCTGACCTTGGGCCTGACGTCGATCAGGTAGATAGCCGCCGCCACGAACGCGACGATGGGGATGATACTGATCAAGCTCAGCAAGCTGAGCGCCCCGGCGAGGCCGATGACAAAGGCGACGCCAAGAATCAGCAGCCACAGCGGCTTGGTTTGCTTGCCCGCCGCCGGGAACGCGGCCTTCGGGCGGATGATGGCGTCGATGAACGCCCAGCATTCGACGACGAAGGCGGCAACCGACAAGGCCCAGAAAAACAGGAAGACTACGCTCTGCGCGGTCGGATTGGTGATAGGCACGACGTCACGCTACCCGCTCTGGCCAGGCCGCGGGAACGGGTGGACCGTCCCGCCCCCGCTGTCGGTGTCGGCATCCTGCTGCTCGTCCGGCTCGAGATCACTGGCGATGGCGAGTCTGCGAGACCCGGCCCGGAGCGCGGCGGGTCCGATGTCCTCGGGCCAGGCCAGCTCCGCAGTTCCGGCCGGCCCGTCCGAATCATCATCGAGTTCGCCGGCGGCGGCCCTAGCCAGGGCGGTCTCCTTGCGGAACGAGTCGTAGATCTCGATCAGCATCTGCTTCTGCCGCTCGGTGAGCTCGCGATCGGTGAGCACCGCCTCGCGGACGATCGAGCCGAGCGGCCGGTCCTCCAGGAATCCCGCCTGCACGTAGAGGGCTTCTGCGGAGATTCGCAGGCCTTTCGCGATCTGTTGCAGGATGTCCGCGCTGGGCCGCCGCAGGCCGCGCTCGATCTGGCTGAGGTATGGATTAGAAATCCCAGCCGACTGCGCCAGCTGGCGCAGGGAGATCCTGGCCTGCTCGCGCTGCTCCCTGATGTAAGCGCCGATGGCGCTTACGTTCACCGGGCTCATACCGCCAGTGTTGCACTCGCGTGCTTGCAGCTGCAAACGCGCCGGCCTGCCGGAATCTCGCCCCGCGTCCAGGCGTTCGAACTGGTAGAAACCCCCAAAACGGAGATGTGTATGCGTTTGCGTTCTGGCACCGGCGCCCGCCCGACAGGACGTGGTAACGGGCCGGCCGGCCGTCGCCGCGCAGCCCTGCTCGCAGCCGTCCCCGCGGCACTCGCCGCCGCTGTGGTCAGCGCTGCGGCCGCCTGGGTCTTGACGAGCCACGGCGTGGCCGCTGCGGCCCCCCGGCCGCACGTCTCGGTAGCAGCGCCGCGGCCCAACGCATCGCTGGGGATTACCCGCACCTCGTGCTCCTCGGTCGCGCACATCGGCGACTCGACCTCAGTCGGCATGGTCTCCGCGTCGTGGCTGCCCGATGCGAAGCAGCGACTAGCCGCGCAGCTCCGCGACGTCGGCGTCCGGCACGTGCAGATCGATGCTTCCGGCGGCCGTTCGATCGTCGAGGAGCTTGCTGGCCAGCAGAACGGCTACCGCGTCGCAACCGCGTGGTACGGCGCAGGGTTCCGGGGTTGCTGGGTGATCGCGCTCGGCACCAACGACGCCGCTAACGTCGCGGCAGGCTCAGCCGCCGGCATGCTGACGCGAGTGCAGGAGATGATGGCGGCCGTCCACGGCGAGCCGGTCCTCTGGGTAACGGCACAGACCGACCTGAGCAGCGGGCCGTGGTCGGAGGCCAACATGCAGCTATGGAACGAAACGCTGATCCGGGCCAGCAAGCTCTACCCGAATATGCGGGTCTTCAACTGGGCCGGCATGGTGCAGCCTGGCTGGCATCTCGCCGACGGCATCCACTACACCTCGGCCGGCTATGCGGTCCGGGCGACCGCCATCGCACGCGCCCTGGCGAGTGCTTTTCCCGCCGAGGGGCATAGCACGACCGTCGTGGTCGGTAATTAACGGGAGCTTGCCAAGTACCTTACGTAGTCATCAACTGGCTCGGGGTACCTCCCCAGGGCACGTGCGCGAGCACGCTGGGGGGAGCTCATGCCGAGGCCTGTTGGCTCGGACCAGCGCTATATGCCCGGGCTCGACGGACTCCGGGCCATCGCGGTACTCACCGTCATTGCGTTCCACGAGCAGTTCAGCTGGGCGCCAGGCGGTCTCCTCGGCGTGGGCGTGTTTTTTACGCTCAGCGGTTACCTGATCACCGATCTGCTGCTTGGGCGCTGGACCGCCACTGGCCGTCTGCATCTGCCGGACTTCTGGCTCCGCCGTGCCCGGCGGCTGCTGCCAGCATTGTTCGTCATGCTGGTCGTGGTGACCGCCTGGGTCACCGTGGCCGACCGGGTGAGACTCGGCAGCCTCCGGGGCGCGGTAGCCGCTGCGGCGACGTACTCGAGCAATTGGTACCTGATCGGGGTAAACCAGTCGTACTTCGCAAGGTTCGCGCCGCCGGAGCCGCTGGATCATCTGTGGTCGCTCGCCGTCGAGGAGCAGTTTTACCTGCTGTGGCCGTGGCTGCTGCTGATCGGGCTGCTCTGCATCCGCCGACGCGGTGCCCGCGGCATCGCCTGGCTCGCCGTGCCGACGCTTGTTCTCGCCACCGGTTCGGCCATAGCCATGTACGCGCTGTATCAGCCCGGCTTCGACCCGACCAGGGTGTATGAGGGCACCGACACGCGGGCGGCCGGGCTGCTCATCGGGGCGGCCCTGGCCATGCTCTGGCCGAGCTCTCGGGCTGGCAGGACGACAAGGAAGGTCGGCTGGCTGCTCGACGCACCCGCCGCCGCGGGGCTCGTAGTCATCGTGCTGATGACCTGGCGTGTCGGTCAGTACTCCCCGTTCCTATACCAGGGCGGCATAGTCCTGCTCAGTCTCGCCACGGCTGCGGCCGTGGCGGCCGCGGCCTGCCCCGGCAGCATCGTCGGCGCGGCTCTCGGCGTGCCTCTGCTGCGCTGGATCGGCGTCCGCTCTTACGGCATCTACCTGTGGCATTACCCGGTCATCGTCCTGACGTCGCCAGCCAACGCCCCTGAGAACCTGCCGAGGGCGGCAGGACAAGTCGCCGCCACGATCGTGCTCGCCGCGCTGTCCTGGCGGTTTGTCGAGGAGCCCGTACGGCGCGGTGCCATCGCCCGCGCGTGGCGGCGTCTGCGGGAGCGCCCCGTCGCGCGCCCCGGCGCGCTCCGAGTGACCGCTGCGGCCGCAGCGGCCGGCCTGCTCGCCGTTGCCTGTACCGGGGTGGCGGGCGTCGGCGGCATCCCAGCCTCCTCCAACACCGCCGCCCTCGCCGGCGGCAGCGGCGGCCTGTCTGCCGTTACTCACTCCGTCAGCAGCGCTGGCCGGGCCGCGCCCCCCAGGCGGGACAACCGGACCTGTCGCCGGTCCGCCGGGACGCGCAGGCCTTGTGCGTCTGCCCCGAGTCCTTCTCCCACGGTCGTCGAGCCCTGGACGCTGCACACGTCGTGCACCTCGGTTGCGCACCTCGGCGACTCAACCTCCGACGGCCTGGTCTCATCGGACTACCTGCCGGATCCGGCGAGCCGCATTCAGGCGCGCTACGAGAGCGTCGGGGCGCAGACGGTGTACACCGACATCGTCGGCGCCAGATCGGTCGTCGAGACGCTGCCCGGCACGACCAATGGCCTCCAGGCGGCGCAGACCCTGGTCAGTCACGGCTTCCACGGCTGCTGGGTGATCGCGCTCGGCACCAACGACACTGCCGACGTCGCCGTCGGCTCGAACGTGACGCTTGCCACCCGGATCAGCGAGATGATGCAGATAGCCAAGGGCGACCCCGTCATGTGGGTGAACGTGATCTCCCTGCTGTCGTCGGGGCCCTACGCCGAGGCCAACATGCAGAAGTGGAACGACGCGCTGGCGCAGGCCTGCACCCAGTACCCGAACATGCGGGTGTTCAACTGGGCCCCGCTGCCCGCGCCGAGCTGGTTCATCAGCGACGGCATCCACTACACCTCGGCGGGGTACTACGGCCGCGCTCTGTACTTCGCGGACGGGCTCGCCATGGCCTTCCCGCAGACCGGAGCCAGCCAGGGCTGCCTGATCAGCCTGCCAGCCTCGGTGACCTCGCCATCGCCATCACCGAGCCCCTCACCGCAGCCCGGCAGTGTGACCGCGGTGCCGTCCGGCCGGCCCGCTACCGCTCCAGCAGGTGCCGCGCGGCCCTGATCTCGCCCACCACCCGGCCGCCGCCGGTGACCTCGCCAGTGGCGAGATTGTCGAGAATCGCCCGGTCCGCTCCGGGCTCCGCGTCGGCCGCGAGCCGGCGCAGCAGTGCGACCGTGACTGGCACCCGGCCGCGCGCGGCGCCGTCATCGATTTTGAAGGCGCCGGCCCTCCCGTCGGAGATGGCAAAGCCTTCCACGCCCTCGGCGCCCGACTTCAGCAGCAGGCCAGGAACAGCGGCCATCAGCGCACGCTCCGGCCGGGCGGTACCTGACGTCCACTCCGGGTGCGCCCGCATGGCATCGGCGACGCGACGCTCTGGTGAGCCGGGCGCCGCCAGCACCATGGCCCTGAACGCGCGAGCCAGCCCGGCCACCGAGATGGCGAGCAGGGGGGCGCCGCAGCCGTCGACACCGGTCATCGTTACTGGCTCCCCGGCGAGGCTGCCCACCACGGCCTTGATCTGCTGCTGAAGGGGATGCTCAGGATCGGTGTAGCTGGCCGTGGGCCAGCCAGCAGCCACACAGGTGGCCAGCATGGCCGCGTGCTTGCCGCTGCAGTTCATGTGCACCCGGTCCGCAGGCTCACCCGCCCGGACCATGGCTTCCCGCGCGCCGTCATCGAGCGGCCAGTCCGGCGGGCAGCGCAGGTCGTCTTCGGTCAGCCCGGCGCTGGCCAGGATCTTGCGGACACCGGCGACGTGGTAATCCTCACCCGAGTGACTCGCCGCGGCTAGGGCCAGCAGCTCGCCGTCAAGCTCGAGCCCGCAGCGGAGCATCGCCGCGGCCTGGAGCGGCTTGTTGGCCGACCGCGGGTACACCGCCGTGGTGGCCATGCCGCGGGTCAGCAGCACAGCGCCGTCGGCCGAGATGACCGCCGCCGCGCCGCGGTGCACGGACTCGGTGAAACCGGACCTGACTACCTCCGCCAGTACCGGGTTGACAGCGGCGCCGGCGCCGACGGCGTCCGCCGCGCTCTCAGTTGCGATCGCGCACCCCCAGCATCGTGCGCGCGGCGGCCGTGCTCATCGCCGGCCGCTGCACGAGCTCGGCGGCCGCGGCGGCGCGCGCCACCAACTCGGCGTTGCTGGCCACCGGCCGGCCGCGGGCATAGCTGACTGTGTCCTCCATGCCGACGCGGAGATGGCCGCCCGCTGCCAGCGCCGCGAATAGCACCGCGAGCGATGTCCGCCCGATCCCGGTGGCGGACCAGGTCGCTGCCGGCGGCAGCGCGGCGACCGCCTGCACCAGGGTGGCTGCGTTCCCCGGCATGCCGCCAGGAACGCCCATCACAAGGTCGCAGTGGACATGACCGCCGGCCGGCTCGCCCAGCTCGGCCAGGAGCCGGTGCAGCGCGGCGATGTGGCCGAAGTCGAACAGCTCGAACTCAGGCACGATGCCGAGCTCCTGGGTCTTGGCGTAGAGCTCGGTGATGAAACCCCAGGGGTTCATGAACACGTCTGCGCCGAAGTTGACCGTGCCGCAGGTTAGCGAGCAAGCGTCGGGACCCGCGTCCAGGACTGCCAGCCGTCGATCGAAGCTGTCGGTGACGGCACCGCCGGTAGATAGCTGCACCACGAGGTCCGTGGCCGCGTGCAGCGCGCGCACGGTGTCGGTCAGCCGTCCGAGATCGAGAGTCGGCTTCGCCTCGTCATCCCGGATGTGCACGTGGATTACCGCTGCCCCGGCTTCCTGGCACTGGATGGCCGTGCTGACCAGCTCGTCCAGGGTTACCGGCAGCGCCGGGACAGTGTCCTTCGCCGACTCGGCGCCGGTCGGGGCGACGGTGATGAGGGTGCCCTGCGTGTTTACTGTCGAGCTGACACCAGCCATGCCGAGAGCGCCTCCTGCGCCGAGCGGTTAGAAGCGACCGCAGTCTAATCGTGTCCGGTCCCATGGCAGAATCCCGACTCGTGCGGGCAGTCGTGCAACGCGCCAGCAAGGCGAGCGTCACCGTCGCGGGCGAGGTGGTCGGTCAGCTCGGCGCTCCTGGCCTCTTGGTCCTGCTCGGGGTCACTCACTCCGACACGCCCGCCACTGCGGCAGCGCTGGCCAGCAAGATCTACCACCTGCGGATACTTGCCGAGGAGAAATCGTGTGCCGACACCGGCGCACCACTGCTGGTGATCAGCCAGTTCACCCTCTACGCAGACACCGCCAAGGGCCGCCGTCCGAGCTGGAGCGCGGCGGCGCCGGGGCCGGTCGCGGAACCGCTGGTGAACGCGTTCATCACGGCCGTGGCCAAACTTGGCGGCACCGTGACGACGGGCGTCTTCGGCGCCGCCATGCAGGTGGAGCTCGTGAACGACGGACCGGTCACGCTGATCCTGGAAGCCTAGGACATCGCATCATGAGCGGGACGCGCGTGCCCGCGATTGCCTGCCCAAGCACGCATTAACCTCGTCAGTCCTGCGCTGTCCAGGCTGGCCCCGAGGCCAGATGCTGGCGGGCGAATTGCAGGGACTCGGCCAGGTCGGCCTGCCGGTCGGCCAGCGTCGGGGCCCGGTGCGTGCTCACCTCGAGCACCACGTAGCCCGTGAAGCGGGTGCGGGTGAGCCACCGCAGCAGGTCGCCGCATGGCTGCGTGCCGCGGCCAGGAACCAGATGCTCATCAGGAAGGCCGGGCTTAGTGCCGTCGCCCAGGTGCACGTGGCGGAGCCGGCTGCCGAGCTGCCTGGCCATCGCGAGCACGTCGGAACCAGAAACGGCAGCGTGGGAGACGTCGAGGGTGACGGCGGCTGAGTCCATTTCGAGCGGGTTCCAGTGCGGAGCATAGGCGGCGATCTCCGTCTCGCCGCGCAGCAGCGGATAGAGGTTCTCGACCGCGAACGTGACGCCGCCAGACTGGGACATCTCGGCAATCCCAGTCTGGAAGTAACGGGCATAGTCGCGCTGCCAGCGAAACGGCGGGTGCACGACCACGACGCGTGCACCGAGCGCTTCGGCAAGCTCGCGCGACCTCTCTAGCTTGATCCACGGATCCCGGCCCCACACGCGCTGAGTGATCAGCAGATTCGGCGCGTGCACGGCCACGACGGGGATGCCGTGATAGTCAGACAGCTTGCGCAGGACGGAGGCGTCCTGGCTGACCGGATCCGTGGTCACCATGACCTCAAGCCCGTCGTAGCCAAGCCGAGCCGCGGTC
>Ga0126381_100001830_pt1 | contig 22844 bp, 24 predicted proteins | sample PanSoiMetPlot_28_FD_96465 | JGI IMG/M metagenome (GOLD analysis project Ga0126381, IMG submission 96465) | Tropical forest soil microbial communities from Panama - MetaG Plot_28 | ecosystem: Environmental > Terrestrial > Soil > Tropical forest > Bulk soil | place: Panama | collected 2016-02-17 | reverse complement strand
TCGACGGTGGCCACCTCGACGGAAATCTACGATTATCTTCGATTGTTGTTCGCGCGATGCGGACGGACGTTTTGCATCAAATGCGGCGCGGAAGTCCGCCGAGACCATCCCGACGAAATCGCAACACGCGTTCTGTCGCTCGCACCGGGGCGACGATTCTACATTCTCTATCAATTTCGAGTTGCTGCGCCTGCAGCAGCCAGCTCCAAACGCGCAACGAAGAAGACCGCGGCTCCGTCATCGGAGGCCCTGCGCCAAGCTCTGCTCGAACTGCAAAAGCGCGGCTTCAACCGTTTATACCAAGCGGGCCGCGTCCATGAATTCTCTTCACCCGAAACTCTACTGGACGTCGATTTTGCAAAGCCGGTTTATGTGCTCGTGGATCGGCTTGCTGTGAATCCTGAGTCGCGCGCGCGCCTCGTCGATTCCATCGAAATCTGCTACCGCGAAGGCCAAGGTGAAGCCATTCTGGAATTCATCGGCGATGGCCCGGGAAGTGCCGCGGAGCGTCTGGGCTTCAACGAACGATTCGAATGCAAGAATGACGGCACCCTGTATCAAGAGCCGGAGCCGCGGCTTTTCTCCTTCAACAATCCTTACGGCGCATGTCCGCGCTGCCAGGGCTTCGGCAATACTATCGATTTCGACTTGAATCTTGTGGTTCCCGATCCCGGGAAGTCCATCGAAGAAGGAGCCATCGAGCCCTGGACCAAGCCGCGCTACAAGGGGCTTTTTCAGGATTTAAAGTCCTGGGCCCACGAGCGCGGGATTGCAACCAACGTTCCCTGGCGACAACTTAGCGTCGAGCAAAAACGGCTGGTCCTCGAAGGCGATTCCGAGAAAGACTACGAGGGTGTAAAGGGTTTTTTTCAATGGCTGGAGCGCAAGAAATACAAGCTCCACGTGCGCGTTTTCCTGAGCCGCTATCGCGGTTACGCAACGTGTCCCGAATGCGGCGGAACGCGTTTGCGCGCCGAAGCGCGCGCGGTGCGCATCGCAGAAAAATCCATCACCGAGGTTTGCAGGTTCACGGTCAAAGAAGCGCGAGCCTTCTTCTCGACTTTGCAGCTTTCCGAATCGCAAGTAAAAATCGCTGACAAGATTCTAGAAGAAATTCGCACGCGCTTGCAGTTTCTCGATGAAGTCGGGCTGGACTATCTGACGCTCGACCGCCTGACTTCCACTCTTTCCGGCGGAGAATCGCAGCGCATTCAGCTGGCGACATCCCTCGGCTCGCATTTGGTGGGCGCGCTCTACGTCCTCGACGAGCCTTCCATCGGCCTTCATCCGCGCGACACGCAACGACTCATTGACATTCTGAAATCTCTGCGCGACTTGGGCAACACCGTTCTGGTCGTGGAGCATGATCCCGACACCATTCAAGCCGCGGATCACATCATCGACCTGGGACCTGGCGCGGGCGAACTTGGCGGCAAGCTGCTCTTCGCCGGCGCTTACGACGCGATGCTGCATGAACCCAAGTCACTCACCGGCCGCTATCTCAACGGTGAATTGCGTATTCCGGTTCCCCATCAGCGTCACAAGCCCGCCGGTAAATTCCTGCGCCTTTTCGGCGCTTTCCTCCACAATTTGCAAAATCTCGATGTGATGATTCCGCTCGGCACTCTCACCGTGATCACCGGGGTAAGCGGTTCTGGAAAATCAACTCTGGTGCACGACGTTTTGTATAAAGCGCTGGCGGCCAAACGCGTGGGCGGAAGCGTCAAGGAGTTTTGCGACCGTCTCGAGGGCGATTCCAATATCCGCGACGTGGTGATCGTCGATCAATCCCCGATCGGCCGCACGCCGCGCTCGAACCCCGCCACTTACTTGAAAGCCTTCGATGCCATCCGCGAAGTGTTTGCGGACACGCCCGACGCCAAGCGCCGCGGCTACGCCGCCGGCCACTTTTCCTTCAACGTGCCCGGCGGTCGCTGTGAAACGTGCCAGGGCGACGGCACCGTCACGGTGGAAATGCAGTTTCTCGCGGACGTAGAGCTGACTTGCGAAGAGTGCCGCGGCACGCGCTTCAAGAGCAGCGTGCTCGAAGTGCGTTATCACGGGAAGAATATTCACGAGGTATTGCAACTGACCGTGCGCGAGGCGCTCGCTTTTTTCGTGAATGTTCCTAAAGTGGTTTCGAAGCTGCGCATTCTTAACGAAATCGGCCTGGGCTACCTCCGCCTCGGTCAGTCCGCCACCACGCTTTCCGGAGGCGAAGCCCAACGCTTAAAGCTCGCTTCGCATCTCACCCAAACGGACAACTCCGGGATTCTCTATATTCTCGACGAGCCCACGACCGGGCTGCACTTCGACGACATCGCGAAACTGCTCAGCTCCTTCCGCAAATTGCTCGAGGGCGGCGCATCGTTGCTGGTGATCGAGCACAACCTTGACGTCATCAAGTCCGCCGACTGGCTGATCGATCTGGGCCCCGAAGGGGGCGACCAGGGCGGCAAAATCATTGCCACCGGAACGCCCGAGCAGGTTGCCCGCAACGCGCAGTCCCACACCGGCAAGTTTCTCTCCCGAATTTTGAATGGCAACGGTCAGTCCCGCCCGTCAAATGGTCAGGCAAAGCGTCCGCCCAACGGAGCATCAAAACCCAATGGCGGCTCTGCTACCGCCGCGAACGGAAGCAAAACGACTCCGGCGGAACCATGACGCTCTCGATTTTTCCAAACAGCGCGCCCCGAATCATTTCTTGCGCCTTGTCGGGGCTTTTCTTTGTAGTGGCGCAGCCTCCTGCGTCCATGCCGGGCGATGCTTCTCCATTGCAAGCGCAGACTTCGGCGAAACCCAAGGCATCGGGCAAATCCACCAAGCAAGCGCTCGCCAATCCTCTCAACGATCTCCTGGACGAAGCCCAGCGCGATATCGATCAGAATCAATTCGAAGCCGCCATCACTCCTCTCCAAAAAATTCTTGCCGATCAACCGGATTTTGCCTATGGGCACTTTCAGCTCGCGTACGTTTACACGGCATTGAAAAGAACCAAAGAAGCTCAGGCGGAATACCGGCGCGCCGCGGCGTTAGATCCCAAAATGTCTGCCGCCTACGTGAACCTGGGCATGCTGCTACTCGACAATCGCGAAGACGCCGCCGCCGTCGCGCCTCTTCGCAAAGCGGTTGAATTGCTTCCGGCCGAGAGCCGCCCACGCTATTTGCTCGCTGTCGCTCTGGACCGCTCCGGCAACCGTGCTGGCGCCGCGGAAGCGTTCGAGGAGCTCCTGCATCTTGATCCCAGCGACATCACTGCCATCGACTACCTGGGCTGGATGAACCTGCGCTCTGGCCAGCCCGCGGAAGCCGAAGCCCGGTTCCGCCGCGCCGTGGAAGTTCAACCGAAGGGAGCCGATGGGTTTCGCGGACTCGCGGAAAGCTTGGAAGCGCAAAAGAAGCCCGAGGCCGTTACCGCCTACCGGCAGTATCTCGAGTTCCAGCCCAATGACACCGCTGCGCACGCCCATTTCGTTCACCTGCTGATGGACCAAGGCCAAAACGAGGAAGCGCTGGCCGAACTGGATCGCGCCGACGCGGGCAATCCATCCGTGGAGTCGTTGAAGCTCCGCGCGGACATCCAGATTGCGCAAAAGAAGTGGAAGGACGCCATCACCACGCTGCAGCAGGCCGCCACCCATGCGCCAAACGACGCCCAACTTCACGGAGGCTTAGGTCGCACCTATTTGCAAGTGCGCGATTTTCCAAACGCCGAAAAAGAACTCAAGGCCGCAATCCAACTGGACGCCAAGAAGGTGGATTATTGGAAGGATCTCAGTACCACCTACTATCTTTCGAAGAACTATCCCGCCACTCTCGCGGTTCTCGATCGCATCGACAAGTTCGAGACGCCCGGAGCGGGAAGTTGGTTCATCCGCGCACTCTGTTACGATAGTTTGAACCAGCCGAAGCCGGCCCTGGAGGGCTACCAAAAGTTCCTGGAGCTTGACGAGAACCAGAATCCCGATCAGGTCTGGCAGGCTAAGGAGCGGAGCAAGGTCCTGCGGCGCATGCTCGAAGGCAAAAAGTGACCCATGAGGACATTCTGGAATCCCCAGCGAACGCTTGGCTGTGCGGCAATGATTTTCCTGGTGCTCCCTCCGGCCATTGCTCAGCAAACCGTCGCGGAATTGCAAGGCCACTTCGATCGCGAAACCAATTCAGTGAAGAAGGCAAAACTCCTGGTCAAGCTGGGCGATGCTGAGTTTGAGGAAGCCCGCCGCGCCGAAAAAGAAGGCGACAACAACGCGGTCGACGCGACCATGGAAAAATACCGCGACAATGTGCGCGCTGCCCTCGAAGCCTTGAAAAAGCAACATGCCGACGCCGAAAAGCACTCGAACGGCTACCGGCAGGTGGAGATGCACGTAAAGCAGGGTATTCGCGAAGTGGAAGACTCGATGCTGGCCGCGCCTGCTCCCTACAAGCCGCCGCTGCAAATCGTGCGCCAGGACCTGATTAGCATGGATGAGGATCTGATTCGTTTGCTTTTTCCTCATCGTCCCGCCGACAAGCCGGTTCCTCCTCCCGCGGAGAGACAACCATGAGCTGCAAATACGCCGCGTTTCTCATTTGTTCTTGCTGGCTTTTAACTGGACCGCTGCTCCACGCGAATGCGCCCCAGGAAAAGGACTACTTGAGCGCTCTCGAAGCCGACAAAATCCGCGACGCCGAAACTTCCACCGAGCGCATCAGACTGTTCCTCACTTTTGCGGAAGACCGCTTGAAGAAATTCCAGTATGAACTCGAGCATCCCTCATCGAATAAGCACGTGGAAATGCTCAACGCTCTGCTGAATGCCTACATCGGCTGTGTGGATGACGCCGCCGACGTGATGCAGCTCGGTATCGAAAAGCAGGAAAACATCCGCAAGGGCATCGACCTGATGGCTTCGCGCACCAAGGATTTTCTGCCCATTCTTCAGAAGTATTCGAGTGGCCCCGAACTGGAAACCTACAGGGACAATTTGGACGACGCCATCGAAGGTACGCAGGACGCCATGAACGACGCGGAAAAAGCGAAGAAAAAAGTTGCGCCTCCTCCCATCCGCCGGAAGCACTAATCGATCGAACAAGGATGCCCGGCGAGCAAGTTTCTTCGGTCATCCCGAGTGAAACGAAGAATCCTGGCTGGGTTTCTGGAGCTCGGTAGCTCTGTTGCCGGGTATGAAAGTTTGAGGGGCTTGGAGTTCTTTCTCGGTGTCCAATAGGGGTCTTGCCCGCCTGACGATTTCGTGGAAATGTCTGACATGACTCGGCCGGCTCAGAAAAGCGTAGCGACGAGCAGCAACAAAGAGTTCTATTTTTCTTTACTCAAAACGAAGAACTTACAACGAACCGCCGGTTCTGCGTTACATTCGAGAGTAGAGGAAGCCATCGGGACTCCAATGAAAGCGGGTCGCAAGGACGAATTCTTTCCTGGAGGCGCCGCCCTGTTTCAGCGCATGTTCACGCGCATCGGCTGCGACGGCCGCCCGCCGCGGTTCCGAGTCGAGTTCTATCCCTATTCCAGCTTGACGCTCACCATTCGCCGCCGCGAAGAAGTGGTTTACGTCCGCCTCTCGGACCTGTTGCGCCGCGCGCCACTTTCGGTGCTGGAAGCCGCCGCGGCGCTGTTGCTTGCCCGCGTCTATCGACGCAGGGCGCCGGCGCCGCTCGTCGAACCTTACCTGCAATACGCACGTTCCGGCCGCACCCGCGACCGCATGAACCGTATGCGCCGGAACCGCGTCCGCCTACGCCACACTGGGGCGCAAGGCCGGCATTTCGATTTGGAAAAACTCTTCGACGAGCTGAACAGCAAATATTTCGCCGGCGAGCTGCATAAGCCGCACATGGGCTGGAGCCTCCGCGGCTGGCGTCGCCAATTCGGCTGTTACGATCCCGGCCCGAACCAGATCCTGCTCAACCGCCGCCTCGATCATCCCCGCGTGCCGCAATGCGCCGTCGAATATGTCTTGTTCCACGAGATGCTCCACGTCAAGCATCCCACGCGCCGCTCCGGCTGCACGCTCGTTTCCCACTCCCGCGAATTTCGCGAAGAAGAAAGGCGCTTCGCCGAATTCCACCGCGCCCGCCGCCTGCTCGACCGCCTGGCACGCTGAGCTTATACCCTGCACAACCGTCTTTAGTCCTTCTTTCCTTTTTCCACTTCTTTATAGAGTTTTTCTAGTTTCTTTTTGATTTTTGCGCCGTCTTCGGCGTGGGGATATAGGTCGAGGTAGCGTTGGTAGGACTTGATGGCCTGCTTCTTCTGCCCCTTTTTCTCCTGTGCTTCGCCGAGGTAGCGGAAGGGAATCGCGTAGCCCGGCTTGGCTTCAATGGCGTCCTGAAAACGGTCGATGGCGGCATCATAATCGCCCTTGTGCATGTAGTGCTCGCCGACTTCGATGTCCTTTTCGGCGCGCAAAGGATCCCACTGCGGCTGATCCGGCGCGTTCTTCGTCGCCGAGTCTTTGTTGACAGAGTCTTTCGCGGGTCTGTCTGTCTTCTTGGCGGGCGCTGGGGCCGAAGTGTCCGGTGGCTTCGACGAAGACTCCTGCTGCGGATCCTGTCCGTGCAGCGGGGCAGCTAAAATCGCCAAGACGCCAAACGCCGCAAGCGAGAAACCAAGCTTCATAAGTCGTGCGCGAAACAAGCCTCTCTCCCTCTGTTTCGATTCGCTCTAGTATGATGGAAGTTGTCCGTTGAAAACAGGGCCGGGAGCGATTGCCTTCGGACACTTTGCAAGGCCCATATGTGAGCCTCCAATTTTCAGCGGCAATTGGCAATTTCGAATCTCGATTCTGTACCAAAGACTGAGAACGCATAACCAACAGCTGCTTCTCCCATGAAACCTCGCGAAAAAGCCGCCCAGCTTCCCGAAAGCCCCGGCGCCTATCTTTTTAAAGACGCTGGCGGCGCCGTGATCTATGTCGGCAAAGCGCGCAACCTGCGCGCCCGCGTGCGGTCGTATTTCACAGAGTCACGTTGGGTGGATGCCAAGACCGGGTCGCTTGCGCGTGAAATTGCCGATCTCGAAACCATCCTCGTCGGCAATGAGCGCGAAGCCCTGGCGCTCGAGCACAATCTCATCAAGAAGTACCGCCCGAAATTCAACGTCCTCCTGCGCGACGACAAGACTTATCCTTACATCAAGTTCACCGCGGCCGAAAAATATCCGCGCGTGTACTTCACGCGAAGCATCAAGAAGGACGGCTCGCTCTACTTCGGCCCGTATTTCCCGGCAGGCTTGGCGCGTCGAATCCTCCACTTCATCCACAAACGCTTTATGGTCCCCTCGTGCAACGTGGACCTCACGCGCAGCCATCCCCGGCCCTGCCTGCAGTATTACATCAAGCGTTGCCTCGGCCCGTGCGTCGCGGGATTCACCACCGATGAGCGCTACGCCGAAGCCGCGCGCGATGCGCGCATGTTCCTGGAAGGCCGCCGACACGATCTGATGAAAAGTATTGAGGATCGCATGACCGCGGCCGCCGACAAAGAATTGTTCGAACAAGCCGCAGCCTATCGCGATTTGCTCCGCACCCTTGAAGACATCGAGGAACGCCAGCGCATCGCCGCCGCCCAAGGCGACGACACGGATGTTCTCGCGTACTATGCCGAGCCGCCGTTGGTCGCCGCGAATCTGTTTCACCTGCGCGGAGGGCGCGTCGTGGACCGCCGCGAATTTTATTGGGAAGACCTCGAAGAATTCGACCCCAAGGAATTCGTTCCGTCGCTTCTGAAGCAGCTCTATCTCGAAGCTGAGTATTTGCCCAAAGCCATTCACGTTTCAGAAGACTTTGAGGAGAGCGCCCTGCTCGAAGAAACCTTCACCGAGCGCGCCAGCCATAAAGTCGAGATTTGTACTCCGCAACGCGGCTCGAAACGCGCCTTCCTGGACTTGGTGGAAAACAACGCGAAGCACTCTTTCGTGCAGCGTTTCCGCGTCCTGCGGCCGACTTCCAAAGCCATCGGAGAAGCGCTGCAAAATACTCTGAACTTGCTCGAAGAACCCAAGCGCATCGAGAGCTTTGACATTTCGCACATTCAGGGAACCGATACCGTTGCCTCCATGGTCGTGTGGGAAAACGGCCGCATGAAGAAATCCGACTACCGCAAGTTCATCATTCGCGGCGACGGCGGAGGCGCGGGCAACGGCGCCCTGCCGCGTCTCAATGACGATTTCTCCAGTATGCGCGAAGCCGTCACGCGCCGCTACCGGCGTCTGCAGGAAGAAAAGAAAGAATTGCCCAGCCTCATCCTGATTGACGGCGGCATTGGCCAATTGCACGCCGCGGCCCAGGCGCTCGAATCGCTCCAAATCATCAATCAGCCCGTGGCCAGCATCGCCAAGAAAGAAGAAATCCTCTTCGTCCTCGGGCAGGAAGACGAACCCATCGTTCTCGAACACCATTCGCCGGTCTTGCATTTGATCCAGCAAATTCGCGACGAGACGCACCGTTTTGCCGTTACCTTTCACCGCCAGCGCCGCGGCAAGCGGCAAACCCGCAGCGCCCTCAATGAAATTCCCGGTGTCGGGCCGAAGACGGCGCAGAAGTTGTTGAAGGAATTCGGAAGCGTGGCCAATATCCAGCGTGCGGGCGTCGAAAAGCTGAGCGCCGTGGTTTCAAGAAAAAGCGCTGAGAAAATTCTTGCGGGTCTCGAGCACCCCGCGGAGCGTTCGAGGGCGCAAGGTCCTTCCAACAAAGCTTAACCGTTTCGAATCCACAATGCCGGTTAGGGGTCATTGCGGCCGCTCCTTCGCTGTGTTAGGTTGTCCTTGAGTCTTCTGGAGGTTGTCATGACGGACAACGTGGGTTCCAAGGTGACGTACTTTATTGTGGGTCTTGGAGTTGGCGCCCTCTTGGGCGTCCTTTTTGCACCGAAGGCGGGCGAAGAGACGCGCGATTATCTTACCAAGAAAGCGGACGAGGGCAAGGAGTACGCCCAGCGCAAAGCGCGTGAACTCCGCGAACGCGCCGATGAACTGATCGAGCGCGGCAAAGAAGTCGCCACGCGCCAGAAGGATTCGATTGTCGCGGCTGTGGAAGGCGCACAAGAAGCTTATCGACGGCAGGCGAAGTCGTAACTGCCCGGGCGTGGAGCAGGCCAGGTCGTAACGGGTCGTGATTCGAATGTGGCTGGATCGCCTCCGACAAAGAGGCGCACGGAGTCTGTATGCAGGTGTGGCTCGAATTCTTCAGCATTGTGGCAGCGCTTGCCCTGGTGGTGCAGGTAGTGATCTTGACGGTGCTGCTTTTCCAGATGCGCCGCACCACCGACAACGTGAATCGGCTGGTGACGGAAATGCAGTCGCGAATGGGGCCCATTCTGACGCGCGTGCAAATTCTTCTCGACGACACTCAGCCAAAAATCGCCAGCATGGTGAACGACGCCTCACACATGGTGTATCTGGCGCGCGGGCAAGCGCAAAAGGTGGACCGCGTCTTCACCGAAGCGGCGGACAGGATGCGCGGGCAGTTGATCCACATGGACCGCATTTTGAGCGCTGCGCTCGAATCAGTCGAAGAAGCGGGCCTGAGTTTCAAGCACAGTTTTTGGGCGCCCATGCAAAAAGCTTCCGCACTGGTGCAGGGAATCAAGGTTGGAATCGATCTTCTGCGCTCACGGCGCCGCGGCTCGGACGGGCGTTCCGATCGCCGGCGCGGCGATGAACCACCCCGCGAAACTCAGGAAGAGGAACTCTTCATTTAGTTGCAAGTCTTGAGTTTTCCGTTATAACGAAAACATTCGCGGAGAATTGTTTCCCTCTCGCCTTTGAAACTTAAAACTAAAAACTTGGAACGGACCACGCTCTTCAGCGGATCCAGCCGCCCGCGAGGACCCGGTCGGCGTCGTAAATGACAGCTGCTTGGCCGGGCGTGATGGCCCGTTGCGGAGCGTCGAAGGTGACTCGTGCGCGGGTCTTGTCGAGAGGCTCGACGGCTGCGGCGGCGGGTTCATGCTTGTGTCGGATCTTGACCGTCGCGCGAAACGCTTCGGACGGCCGCGCAATGGAAACCCAATTCATATTTTCGACTTCCAAACTCTGCTTGCGGAGGGCTTCATCTTCGCCAACGACGATGCGGTTCCCTTGCGGATCGATCGAGAGAACATAAAGCGGCTTGCCAGCAGCAAAACCCAGGCCCTTGCGCTGGCCAATCGTGAAATTGTGAACGCCGTTGTGGCGGCCAACCACTTCCCCGTCTTCGTTCACGATTTCGCCCTCCGCCTCGCCTAGAGCAATTCCGCGCTCCCTCGAGTAAGCGTGGATGAATTGCACGTAGTTGCCGTTGGGCACGAAGCAAAGCTCCATGCTGTCGGGTTTTTCGGCAACCGGAAGGTTCACGCGCCGGGCCAGCGCGCGGACTTCATCCTTGGTCAATTCGCCAAGAGGGAATTCGCTGCGCGATAGCTGTTCCTGAGTAAGTCCCCACAAAAAATAAGACTGATCTTTGGAATCGTCGCGCGCACGAAGCAACTCCCATCGTTGCGTCGGGTCATTTTTCTGAATGCGTGCGTAGTGTCCGGTGGCGAGGCGCTCTGCGCCGATTTGGCGTGCCATGCGCAGCAGCGTCTCGAACTTCACGTCGGTGTTGCAGTTGGTGCAGGCGACTGGGGTGCGGCCGGCGAGGTATTGGTCCACAAACGGGCGCACCACGCGCGACTCGAATTGCTCTTCGAAGTTTACAACATAATGCGGAAAATTCAGGTGCCGCGCCACGGCTTTTGCGTCGTAGACGTCGTCGAGTGAGCAGCAGCGGTGCTGCGCCGGGCCCTCGCCTTGCAACTCTGGCAGCCGGCGCTGATTCCAGAGCTGCATGGTGAGACCGACGACGGGGCGGCCCTGCTGCTGGAGGAGCGCCGCCACGGTGGAAGAGTCTACGCCGCCGGACATGGCCACAGCGACCAGGCCGGGCTGCGTTTCCGCGCGCTCGGGAAGCGTGTCGAATTGCGTGGCAGCGCTCATCGTGCAGATTTCATTGTAGCGGATTAAGCATCGGCGAGCAGGAAGCCGCTTTTCTCAACCCCGAGTTCATCGAGGTCGCGCAGATGGGGCCAGCGGAGAAAAAACGATTAGTCATGGGCGACGGCTTTCTGATAAGTCGGCGAGAGTTGGCGGAGCTGGGCGACGGCCGCGGGGACGGCTTGCAAGGCGAAATCAATGTCGGTTTGTGTGCTGTGACGGCCCAAGCTGAAGCGCAGGCTGGCGCGCGCTTCTTCGGCGGGCAAGCCGATGGCGGTGAGCACGTGTGAAGGCTCGACGGCGCCGGAGGAGCAGGCTGCTCCGGTGGAGCATGCAAGACCTTTCAGGTCGAGAGCGATGAGAAGGGCTTCGCCTTCGACGCCGGGGAAAACGAGGTTCGCAGTGTTTGGTGTGCGGGGCGCGCGAGAGGCATTGATGCGCGAATGAGGCACGCGATGGAGCAAGCCGTGCTCGAGCTGATCGCGGAGCGTGCTCAGCCGTTTTGCGTCGTTCGCGAGCGATTGCCGCGCAATTTCCGCGGCTTTGCCGAGGCCAACAATGCCTGCGACATTTTCCGTGCCCGGACGCATACCACGCTGATGGTGGCCGCCGTAAAGAAGCTGCTTCAAACGCGTGCCGCCGCGAACGTACAGCGCGCCAATGCCCTTCGGAGCGTAGAGTTTATGGCCGGAGAGGGACAGCAGGTCGAGATGGAACTGATGGACGTCGATAGGAATTTTCCCGGCGGACTGCACGGCATCGCTATGGAAATAAACGTCGGCGTCTTTGGCGATGCGGCCGATTTCTTCGAGCGGCTGCACCGTTCCGAGTTCGTTGTTGGCGTGCATGATGGTGATGAGCGCGGTTTCCTGGCGAATCGCGCCGCGCAAGTCTTCAAGGTCTATCAAGCCGTCCTGGTCAACGTGCAGGTAAGTAACGTCAACACCTTGCCTTTCGAGAGCCTGGCAGGCGTTCAGGACGGCTTCGTGTTCCACGAACGACGTAATCACGTGGGGCCGAGACTTTGGACTGTTTGCGGATGGGGCAGCGATGCCGAAGACGGCGTGATTGTCCGATTCGGTGCCTCCGCTTGTGAAGAAGATTTCCTGGGGGCGTGCTCCTACAAGCGCGGCAACTTGTTCGCGCGCCGTCTCGACGGCAGCTCGAGCCTTCTGGCCAAAGGTGTGGATCGAGGAGGCGTTGCCGAATTCGCCGGAGAAGTAGGGAAGCATCGCGTCGAGCACTTCTGGCTCGACCGGGGTGGTGGCGTTGTAATCGAGGTAGACGCGGTTCATTAGGGCTCAGCTTTCAGCATAGACAAGACCGTGGTGAGTGTCGAGAGACGAGTGGAGATAAAACCAAAAATACCATAAGTCATGTGTTTCTTGAGGGATAGGGCGAGGTAACAGCGCCTAATGGAGAGGTGCCGGGAAAACGAACGGTAGCAAACCCTAGGAGTTGTCGGCTTCCCTGTCCTTTTCCCGAGAAGCGCGCCGAGGTGCGAACCGCCAGGTACGTAGATTGACAGTGTAGAGGGCGATGCAAAAGAGATTGGCGGGAATGAATCCGAACTGCGCGGTGCGGGCGCCGATAACGCAGACCACCGCGCTGTTGATGGCGCAGACAACCCAGCCTTGCCACAGCTTCTTGCCAAGCAGAACGGCGCCGAGAACGGTCAGGACGCAAGAGATGTAATCTAAACGAATCGCGCTATGGAGTAGATCGGTCATTTTTTTCGGGTTCCCGAAGACGGCGCCCCGGATTGTCTCAAGCGACACATCTTCCGGACTGACAATCGCAATTCGCCGGCCAATCCGAGCAGCCCGACGGGTCAGGATTCAGCCCCCAAGGATGGACTCTAAGTGGTTGCTTTTGTGTAAGTTGTGTGGCGAGCGAGAAAAGTGTCGAGAAACGCGTGGCGGAGGGGCTGACTCAGCGCGTTAGCGAATTGAGACGAAATGTGTCAGGTTGAAACGGGCGGCCGAGGAAGCAGCGGGCCAAGCTATCAGCCCCTTTGTAAGGTGTACCGGGCCCGATGTCCATCTGATTAAGAAATTGCACCGACGGATTGTTTTTGTGTACTCTCTGGTCGAGCCAAGCATTCGCCCTATCTCATCGGTTAGATCCGTAAATCGAAGGCCCCTTCTTGCGGGTAGCGGCTTGTTTCATTCTGGAGACCTAGTGATCATCGGGTTCAACGCGATTGAGAATTGCGAGGAGATTCGATGAGAGCAACAAAGGGTGGAAAGAAGGGACCATCGAATTCGCACAGGTGGCGTTGGCGGCTTCGCGGATTGTATTTAATGGGCTCATTCATGGCGATGTGCCTGGCCTCGGCTGTCTCCCGAGCCGGGACCTCTAAGCTGTATCCTCCGGACAAGGAGGAAAGCGGGGCGCTACGGCTTGCGCAAGTCACTCGGTTAGCGACCCGTCAAGAAATCCTCGCTTCGGGAGTGAGCTTGCAACATCTGCTCGCAACGGGATTGCAGGAGTCAGACCTCAAAGATGGAAGCCTTGCGAGCGGGCGAGTTTACTGCTGCCATCGGTCGACCGAGGAAGGGACAGAAATGTGGTTTTACGTTCCGCCGGAGGTGTCACTGGGCGTGGGCGACATCGTAGCCATCCGCATGGGCCGAGAGTTCACCAAAAAGGATCCGGGTACGGTCAACGTGGCCGTCGAAGTGCGCGAAAAAAAGGACGCTACTGAAGCAAAGTGTTCTTGGGATCCGCCGAAGGAAAATCTCTGGAGAAGAGTTCTCTACTGTAGCTGGATGCCCGCCGAAGGTTGGACGTTAAAGTCAGGATCTCACAAGACGTGGTTGAAACCGGCTTCCGACGTCAAGACTCAATAGCCCCACCAGGTTATCTCGCTTGGGATCCGAATCAAAGGTTAGCGGGCAGGCTGTAGTGGGAGGCGATGAGCTGCCATTTGCCGGCGGTTTTCATCCAAACGTCGGTTAAGCGATCGTGATAATCGTAGGATTTTCCGGCGAGCACGCCTTTTTCGTGATAAGCCGCCGTCACGATGGCGATGTTGTCGTGCATACGGATCTTTAGGTCCGACACTTCGGCGATATCCACGCGCAGCGAGCCTGCGTTGTAGCTGATGAAGCCAACTTTGCCGTACGTGCTGCCATCTTCGAGCGTGATGACGTAGTCGTCCGCGAGCAGCGAGGCAACCGTGGTGATTTGCCGCTGCTTATACGCGTCCACCCATTTCGACTCCAAGGCCCGTATTGCGGCCGCGTCTGGTTTTTCTTGCGCTAAGTTGCGAACCGCGAAGCATCCAAGGAGGCAGAGGGCTAAGGCTGAAAATATTCGGGCGCGCATATTTTCCTACCGGGTCTCCTTCTGACGGCAACCGTGCGGCGATTATACGTTGGATCTGCGCGGCAGGGCGGACAGATTTTCCGCTGGTTGCATCAGCACGTAATTTCCGCGGAGGGTCTGGTGATCCGAGAGCGAGGAGAATTCGGCGTTGCCACCGGTCATTGAGCAAGATCGGTCTTCATCCCGAGTGCCTTTAGATATCCCTCGTTGACGCGACACTTTTGCAGGCGGATATTCTCGAGCAATTGGGCGAAGGTTCGGTTGATGGTCTCCTGGGGAGGCCGTACTTTCAGGCGTTCTTCCACGTGTCCTGTCCCGCGGGGAAGTTTTGCGAACTCCACGATTTTCTCCCAGTCGGTCGGCGGAATAACGGTAACAACCGCAGAGGACTTCTCTATCTTCTTGTACGGCCAGAAAGCCCAGCCAATTTTGTTCTTTTCGAGCGATTTCACGAATTGCGCGATCCACTCGTCGGTGTTCTCGCCGGACTCGCCCATCCAGATGGGCACGTCAAAACGCTCGCGAAAATCAATGTACTCGCGCAGCACGCTTTCATCGGGCGCCGTCCAGTATTTGTGGAATGTGTAGGCGACGTTGGAGTCGAATGGCTTGCCAAAGACGGAAAAGTTACTGTCCCACTGCGCGCCGCCGAGAAAGAGGATATGGTGAGCATCGACTTTGCGAATCTCCGCTGACAAGGTTTTGTAGAGGGGTTCGAGCGAAGGATTCAAATGAGCGAGTGCTGGATAGTGCGGGATGGGCTCATTCAGCAGGTCGTAGCCGAGCACGGTCGGATTGTCACGATAGCGCGCTGCGATGCGCCGCCAGATGGCGATCAGCTGCTGTTGCTCTTGTGGACTCTGGTATAGCCAGGGATAGCCGCCGCTATCGTCAATGTTTGTGCCCGTTTGACCTCCCGGTGCGGCGTGGAGATCGAGGACGACGTACAGATTTTCGGCGCGGCTCCACGCTAGCAATTGATCCAGCAACTTGAAGCCCTCCGCGTCGTCGCTCTCAAGCAGCGCGTAATGCAAAGGAACTCGCATGGTGTTGAAGCCGGCGCGATGAATGAGCGCAATATCCTCGCGCGTGATGTAGCCTTCGCGGTATTTTTGCCAGAATGATGAAGACGCCTGCGGACCAAGGAGCTCCCCTACCAGCGCGCGAATCTCCGTGGCAGATTGCGGGCCGCCGTCGAACAGCCACATGTAGCCTTCCGGCACCAGCCAATTGCCCAGATTGATTGCGTGTGTAAGGAATGGTTTGCCGGTGGCGTCGACGATCTGCTGGTGATCGGTGTGTGCGAACTGGGCGCTCCCCGGTGGAGTCAGTGCAAGAAGCAGAACCATTGCCGGCAGAAGCCTCAACTTGAGCATGATTTTCTCCGCCACAAATCGTACACCAAGCTCTGACGGGGAAGGGGTGCGGTTTTCGCGACGGTACGATGGCGCGCTCAGTGACATGAGTCGGCTACATCGTGAGGACGACGCGGAATTGGGCTTTGCCGCTGGTCATCCGCGCGTAAGCATCGTTCACCTTGGTGAGAGGAAACTTTTCGATCATCGGGCGGATGCCGGAGAGCTCGGCGAAACGCAGCGTGTCTTCGGAGTCCGCGGGGATGCCGGAGGGCCATCCTTGAACGCGCCGTTTGCCCATGAGTAGGCCCATGACCGGTGCCTCGATGGGGTCGGGACCGGCACCAATAACCAGGAGCGTTCCGTTTGGAGCCAGGCCGTCGAAGAGGGAAGAGATGGCTTTGGAGTTGGGCGCGGTGCCCATGATCACCCTAGCGCCGCCGAGTTTCTGAAGTTCGGCCGCAGCATTCGTGGCGGAAGCGTCGATGTAGATGTGCGCGCCGAGCTTTCTGGCGAGTGGTTCGCTGTCTTTGCCGCGGCTGATGGCGGCGACGCGATAACCAAACTTGCTGGCGAACTGAACGGCGAGATGGCCGAGGCCGCCAATCCCTTGGATGGCGACCAAGTCACCCGGGCCAGCGCCACTGTGGCGGAGGGCATTGAAAGTGGTGATGCCTGCGCAGAGAAGCGGACCGGCTTCGGCGGGGTCGAGCGAGTCCGGCATGGCGGCGACGGCTTCCGTGGGGGCGAGCATGTACTCGGCGTAGCCGCCGTCGTAGCTGATGCCGGTTATTTTTTCGTTCACGCACGTTATGAAGTCGCCGCGGCGGCATTGCAGGCAGGTTCCGTCGTGGCCGCCGTGCCAGCCGACGCCGACGTGTTGGCCTTTTTTCCAGTTCGTGACGCCGGGGCCGACTTCGTCGATGACGCCGGCAACTTCATGGCCGGGCGACCGCGGGTAAGTGATGCCGGGGAAGAGGCCGTCCTTGACGATATGGTCGCTGAAGCAAATGCCGCAGGCTTGCACGCGAATGCGGACCTGTCCGGCAGGTGGCTGCGGTATGTCGCGTTCTTGAAGCTCAAAGTCAGCGCCGGGTCTGGGGACGGTGGCGATTTTCATTTTGGGCATAAGGTTCCTCGCACTCAGGGTTTTGAATCTTTGGTCAAAAATTCGATGCGGGAAGCAGGGAGCAGGTTAGAGAAGCGGCCGCATGGTGAAGTGAGACTTTTCGTGCTTCTTGGCGCAAAGCCTTGGGAGGAACGTCGGGGAGATCGAAAAGACGAGTGCGCCCGGGCGACGCTGGCAGGACAGTCGCTGGCTCATTCTTGTGCAATTTTCTCTCGTCACCGCCATTTATGTCGGCCGCCCGCACGACGTCCTGAAGGTTAGCGCTACACCGTATCTTTTCGCGCTGGGTTGGATTTCCCTGCCGGCTTCGCAAAATGCAATGGAAGCAGATCGGCTTCGCTCTATATCGTGCTTGGGCAAAAACTCTTGTGCCGGGAATTGCATGCCGGGCGGCGTGGATCCTGAGTCTGTTCCTGGTGAGCGCCATCTTCGGTCTCAAGTTACCACCAAGTCCTCACCGGCATCCTTGAAGAGGGTCCGGACGGCGTGATCCTGGGGCTTCTCTATCTTGCTTGCCGCCGCAACCTGGCCGTTCCCATTGTCGCGCATGGAGTCTCAGATACCATCGATATCGTCTTACTGTTCTTTGGCCAGTATCCCGGCCTCTAGGGGTTGAGCCCGCTTCCACACAAACCAAAGACGACGTGCTAGAGTTGCCGGTTCCGGAAACGGCCGTTGGCACGAAAGGGAGGAACGCGTGGCGTATCGGGATTTGCGTGAGTTTGTGGCGAAGCTCGAAAAAGAAGGCGAGCTGAAGCGCGTGCGGGCGGAAGTGGATCCTGTGTTGGAGATTACGGAGGTGGCGCAAAGGGTGGCGCGCGATAAGGGGCGCGCGAGGAACAGCGTGGGGCCAGCGTTGTTCTTTGAAAAGCCGAAGGGGTCGCGGGTGCCGCTGTTGATCAATGCATTTGGCAGTGTGCGGAGAATGTGCCTGGCGTTCGAAGTGAATGCGCTCGAGGAAGTGGCGGAGCGAATTCAGGGATTCCTGAAAATGGAAACGCCGCAGGGGCTGTTCGACAAAATCAAAATGCTGCCGAGGTTGGCGGAGCTGGGATCGTTCTTTCCAAAAAACGTGAGCAAGGGCGACTGCCAGGAAGTGGTGCGGCAGGGCAAGGATGTGAACCTGAATGACTTTCCCATTTTGAAATGCTGGCCGCAGGACGGGGGGCGATTCATTACCTTTCCACTGGTGTTCACTGAAAATCCGGAGACGGGAAAGCGCAACGTGGGAATGTACCGGATGCAGGTTTATGACGAGCGGACCACGGGGATGCATTGGCAGACGCAAAAGCATGGAGCGGAGCATTTTCGGCGCGCGCGAGCCAAGAACGCTGAGGGCCGGATCGCGGTGAGCGTGGCGATTGGGACAGATCCCGCTACCGCGCTGGCCGGGATGCTGCCGATTCCTCCGGATTTGGATGAAATGATGTTTGCGGGATTCTTGCGGCGTGAGCCGGTCGAGTTGGTGAAGTGCCAGACGAATGAATTGGACGTGCCGGCGAATGCGGAGATTGTGCTGGAGGGGTATGTCCATTTGAACGAGATGAAGACGGAGGGGCCGTTTGGCGATCACACAGGGTTTTATTCACTCGAAGGGGAGTACCCCGTTTTTCATGTCGAGTGCGTGACGCAGAGGAAAGAGCCAATCTATCTAACCACGGTGGTGGGTCCGCCGCCACAGGAAGACTTTTACATGGGTTACGCCGTCGAGCGCATCTTCTTGCCCGTGATGAGGATGCAATATCCGGAGATTGTGGATGTTTCGATGCCGGCGGAGGGGATTTTTCACAATCTCATGATTGTGGCGATCCGAAAGTCGTATCCGGGGCATGCGCGAAAAATCATGAATGCGATTTGGTCGCTGGGCCAGGCAATGTTCACGAAGGTGATTGTGGTGGTGGACCACGACGTGGACATTCATAACTATCGCGAGGTGGTGTGGAAGGCCCTGTGCGCGCTGGACCCGGAGCGGGACGTGCAATTTTCGCTCGGGCCTATGGATAGCTTGGATCACGCGGCGCGGATGCAAGACTTTGGGTCGAAAATGGGGATTGATGCAACGCGGAAATGGGCCGCGGAAGGGTTCACGCGGCCGTGGCCGGACGAGATTCGGATGGACCAGGCGACCCAAAGGCGTGTGGAAGGTCTGTGGAAAACTCTAGGCATTAACTGAGCTGGTATCCAGGGATTCTTAGTAACCTTTTGGGCATTTTTGAGGTGGAATTCCGCGAAGACAAATCGAAGGAAAGCGGCAAATGACTGGGTAAAAAGGAGATAGCGCGAGTAAAAAGGAAATAGCGGTTTCTGATTTTGGAGGCTGCGGACAAAGGATTAACGGTACGCGGGGACAGGTGGTCAAAGCGAAAAAACACAAGTAATTGTGGTTACGATACTACAGCCTGTCTGCAAATAGTGGTACTACCCGACAATACCCCCCGAAATGCCTAGAACTACCCGTATTCTTAGGGCAACTGACCTATAGATTCCCTTGACGCTCGGAGTCCACAATGTCATAAAGCTCCCACGGGTTGTGCCCTCAATCCCATTCCGCAGCGCAATGGGGCGCACCTGTACGATTGTGTTTTGCAGGCGTGTGTTTGAATGCCGGGGTGGCGTTCCACTGTGATGGAATCGCGCGAAGTAATGAACGTAAGACAGGCGTCGCAGTATCTGGGTATCTCCCCGGATACGCTGTACCGTTACATTACGGAAGGCGAAATACCCGCGTTTAAACTTGGCAACCGCTGGAAACTGCGAAAAACGATTCTGGACCGCTGGATGGAGCGGAAAATGAGCCAGTCCACCGGGAGACGCAGATAATCCGGTGCGCTTTGCAAGAAAGACCGTAGGAGAGAGGCGGCCATGGGGCTATTAGGCGGAAAGAAGAGCAAGCAGATCGTGGGCCTGGATATCGGCTCCAGCTCTATCAAAGCCGTAGAGCTGAGGGCAACCAAGGCGGGCTATGAGCTCGTAAGCTTCGGGATGGAATCGCTCGCGCCGGACACGGTTGTGGATGGCGCGATCATGGACGCGCCGCAGGTGGCCAACGCGATCAGCAAGATATTCGACGCGGAGCGCATCAAGACCAAGAACGTGGCGACGTCGGTTTCGGGGCACTCGGTCATTGTTAAGCGCGTGCCGCTGCCGTTGATGACGGAAGAAGAGTTGTACGACCGCATTCCTTCCGAAGCCAGCCAGCATATTCCCTTCGACATTGCCGACGTGAACCTGAGCTATCAGCTGCTGGAGTCCATGGACTCGCAGATGGATGTGCTCCTGGTGGCGGTGAAGAAGGACAAGATTCTGAACCACACGAACGTGTTGGCGCAGGCGGGCAAGACTCCCATGATTGTGGACATTGACGCGTTCGCCCTGCAGAACTGCTTCGAAGTGAACTATGAACCGGATAGCGCGCAGACGGTAGCGCTGCTGAACATCGGCGCAAGCGTCATGAACATCAACATCGTGCGCGGCGGGATTCCGCTGTTTACGCGCGACGTCAGCGTGGGTGGAAACCAGTACACCGACGCACTGCAGAAAGAATTGGACCTGAGCTTCGAGGACGCCGAGAGGCTGAAGAAAGGCGATACGCTGCCAAGCGTTACTGACGAGCAAAAACAGCAGATTCTGCGCAGCGTCTCCGACATCCTGACCCTGGAAATTCAAAAGACATTTGACTTTTTCCGGGCCACCGCGAGCGGAGAAAACATCCAGCGGATTGTCGTGGCGGGGGGAACCGCGCGTGTGCCCGGGCTCGTGGATTTGTTGCGAGAAGAGTTTGCCATGCCTGTGGAGGAGCTGAATCCGTTCCGCAGAGTGCTCATCAATCCCGGCCGGCACAGCGATGACCAGATCCGCGACATTGCGCCGCGGCTGGTAATTGCCGTAGGTCTGGCGCTGAGGAGCTTCGACTAGCCATGATTCGCATAAACCTTCTTGGACAAATACGACCGAAAGCTTCAAGACGGCCGACGATGGCCGTGGACACGGGTGGCGCGATGCCGGTGGCGTTCATCGGGATTGGCGCGGCAGTTGGATTAGCCGTGTTGGCCTTTTTCTACCTCACCTGGCAAAGACAACTAACCGAAGAAAACAACAAGATTAAGACCCTGCAGGCGCAGAAGACGGAACTTGAGCAAACCAAGCAGCAAGTCGAAGCGTTCGAAAAGCAGAAGGCGGTTTTGCAGCAGCGCGTCAACACCATTGAGCAGTTGCAGCGCGATCGCACGGGCGGGCAAGAGTTGCTGGACATGGTCGCGAACACGGTTTCGCGCACGGAAAACCTGTGGCTGACGCAGATGACCCGCAAGGGAACCTCGCTGTCGTTGGACGGATCTTCCGCGTCGATCAATGCGGTAGCGAATTTCATTACCGCCTTGAAAAGGTCAGGGTATTTCCAGAAGGTTGAGATTCTGGAGTCGAAACAAGACGACAAGAACCAGGCGGTTCAGACGTTTACGTTCCAGATTACGGCAGAAATTGCTCCACCACAGCCGGTGCAAGCGCGTCCGGCGAACGCGCCGACACCTGCTACAGCGGCAAAGACGCCGCCGAAGAAGGGATAAGGGGACGCCATGGCCAATCCGTTGCGAGACATGTCGGTGTTCATGCAGGCCCTGGTGGCCGTTGCCGTCGCCGTGGTGCTGATGGTGGCGGGAGTTTACACCCCCGGCTCGCCCATTGCGCGCGAGAGGGAAGAACTTGCAGCGGCCGTGGACCAGAGGACCAAGCTGACACAGGAAGTAACGCAGCTTCAGGTTTATAAGCAGCGCTACGCAGAACTGAAGCAGCAAATGGACGCGCTCAACAAGCAATTGGACACGTTAAAGACGATCGTTCCCGAAGAAAAAGAAGCGGACGAATTTATCCGCCTGATCCAGGGCGCGGCGAGCTCTTCTAGCGTGCAGATCCGCCGGCTGAAGGCGCTGGCGATTGTGCCGAAGGAATATCACTACGAGATGCCGTTCGAAATCCAGGCGGACGGGCCGTACTTCAACGTTTTGGACTTTTTTGGCCGGTTAGGCCGCCTGTCGCGAATCATTAACGTCGGCGACTTGGCGTTCGACGCACCGGAAAACTCGAAAGGCACGAAGTATCCGGTACGGCCTGGCACCACGGTTTCTGGAGTTTTTACAGCAACAACATTTTTCACCAAGCCTGCTGATTCCGGTGCGGCTCCTGCTCCTGCAGCTGGAGCCAAACCGGGCAGTACGCCTGGGAAACCCTGAGCGGGAATGAGCGAACTTATGCGTTCAGTCATAACTCTCGGAATAGGGCTTTTGATCGCGGCGACGGCTCCCGGTTTGCGCGCGCAAAAAGACCCGCTGGCATTGTCCAGTGGAAATTCCTTGGACAAGACGGCTGGCCAAACGGCGCAAGCGCCTGCCAAGCCGGGCACACCCACTGCTGCAAAACCGGCGGCGCCGGCTCCTGCAAAACCGGCGGCGCAGACTCCGGCAAAGCCAGCTTCGCAAACACCCGCGAAACCTGCGGCACAACCTCCGGCCAAAGCTGCAACGCCAGCGGCGGCCGCGAGTAAGCCCGCACCGCAAGCGGCAAAGCCGGCTACGAGTCCTACAAAGGCAACCGCCAAGCCTGCCGGGAAGCCGGGAAAGAAAAAGGGCGCGGCGAAGGCCGCGAAGCCGCCTGCAGAAAAAGCGGCGGGGGCAGCTCCCAAACCTGCGGCCGAGAGCGAAATGAAGGCTGCGAGACGCGATCCTTTCGAATCCTTGCTTGCTCATACGCAAGGAGGAAAGGGCAATCCGAATTTGCCTCCCGGTAAAGCGGGCTTGCAGGTCAGCACGCTGCGCCTGGATGGGATCGTGCGCGCTCCTAACGGAATGATTGCAGTGGTTTCCAATCCACAGGCGAGAACGTACTTCCTGCGGGAAGGCGACCACCTGTACGACGGCAGCGTAGACAAGATCACGATGGATGGCGTTTCGTTCCACGAAGAAGGCAAAGACGCCTTCGGCAAGCCGGTAGAACGTCAAGTGAACAAGCGAATTTACTCCACCAGTTCAGGAGAACAGCAATGAAGACGAATTGGCCAGCCCTCAAGTATGGCTGCCTGATCCTTG